>Ga0156330_1124_pt2 | contig 16265 bp, 11 predicted proteins | sample RifCSPlowO2_12_FD_107978 | JGI IMG/M metagenome (GOLD analysis project Ga0156330, IMG submission 107978) | Acidobacteria bacterium RIFCSPLOWO2_12_FULL_67_14b | reverse complement strand
CCGCAAGCCGCAAGCCTCAAGCCTCAAGCCTCAAGCCTCAAGCCTCAAGCCTCAAGCCGTCTCGCAACGCCCGCAGCCAGACGAGCATCGCATCGACGTGGTCGGGGCCCATCCTCAATAACTGCTTCTGTGTCGGCTTCAGCGATTCGAGCTTCGGATCGGCGTAGGCCCATCGCGCGCCGGTGCCTTCGACGACGACGATCGGCTGGCGTACGACCGGCGTGTCGATCAGGATGGCCAGGGCCTGGTCGAGCGCGCGATCCACGTCGCCGTCGGGATGGCCCATCTTGCGGTAGGCCTCGTTGAGCCGTGGCCGGATCGTCTTGTAGACCCTGGCGGCCGCCGACGCGTCGATCGAGGTCACCGTGTCGACCAGGCCGTTGTAGCGCCGGTAGCCGGCAGGGTCGATGGTGCGCCGGCCGCCGCCGCGCGAGACCGTGAAGGGACCCGCCGGCGCAATCACCTTGAAGTTGCCGGAGCTGAACTTGCCCTGCGACGCCTGATCGATGGCGGCCGCGAGCTGCTGGACCAGGTCGTCGGTGGCCAGCCAGCGCGCCAGCTCCGGCCGGCTCGAGAGCGCGCCGATGAGCGATCGCATGAGCGGATCCATGCGGTCGAGCGCCGGCAACGGCGGCGGCGGCGGCGGCGCGATCGGCGCGTCGGTGGTGGTGACGGCCCCCGGCGTGGCGTTGGCCGGCGCCGGTTGCCTCGACATCCACCACGCGCCGCCCGCGATCAGCAGCACGATGAGTGCGCCGATGATCGCAATCGGCGCGAGCGGGGGACCGGTCCGCCCCGGCGGCGTGCCGCCAAAGCGCGTGTCGGGCGTGCGTTCGAGCGGCGTCTCGTCGGGTCCAAACATCTCGGCTCCTCACTTCCACAAAGAAACCACGAAGATCACGAAGAGAACCACGAAGCTCACGAAGACTCTCTTTGATCAGACTGAAAGATTGTCTTCGTGGTCTTCGTGGTGAACTTCGTGTTCTTCGTGGTTTCCTTGGGCAGATCCCGTTTATGGCGCGCTCGGCGGCGGCACGCGCTTTTCCGTGGCCTGCTCGAACGCGAAGGCCAGCTCGATCAGGCGCGGCTCGCTGCACGCGGTGCCCGTGAAGCTCACGCCGTAGGGTGCCGGCTTCAGCGCGAACCCCTCGGGGAATGCCGGCGCGTTCGGCGGCGGCACCGGCACGACCAGCCCGAACGGCACGATCACCGTCGGGTAGCCCGGCTTGGCCGCGATGCCCGCGCCGCTCGAACCCGGGAAGAGCAGCGCGTCCAGGTTCTGCGCCTTCAGCGCTTCGTCGATCCCATGCGTGGCGCCCAGGTAAATGTCTTTCTTCCGATCCGCCTCCCACCTCGCGCGGTCCTTCTCGAGATCCATCTCGTCCGAGACGTCGAGCTGCGCCTGGCCGTACTTGATGGCCTGGCGCGACGCATGCGCCGTATTGAAGGCACGCAGTTCCGCGAGCGTCTTCAGGGGCGCCGCGGCGCCCAGCGATGCCAGCCACGCGTTGAAGTCGCGCTTCATCCCGTACTTCAGCGCGTACGAGCAGTTCTGGTCCTTCCCGCGGACGTCGTTCGGGCCCGAGCACGTGCCCCACAGCAGGAGGTTGTTCTTCGGGTCCTTGTCGACAACGCTCGGGATATCGGCATCCACCACGATGGCGCCTTCTTTCTTCAGCACCTCGATCGCGTCGGCCATCGACTTGGCCTGCGCCTCGCTCAGCCCGCCGCGCGGTTCCTTTTCGCCCGGCAGCGTGATCTTGTCGTAGTAGTTGGCGCGCGGAATGCCGATGCGCGCGCCTTTCAACCCGTCGCGTTTCAGGAAGGGGACGTAGTCGCGGTTCGGCGGCGCCTGGCAGGTGGCGGTCGCCGGATCGTTCGGGTCGGGCGATGCGCTCTCGAGCACGCCGAGCAGGATGGCCGCGTCGGTGACCGTCCGCGCCATCGGCCCGGCCGTATCCATGTCGGCGGTGATCGGAATCACGCCGTAACGGCTGATGCGTCCCACGGTCGGCTTGACGGCCGCCAGCATGTTCTGGTTCGACGGGCTCAGAATGGATCCCGACGTCTCTGTACCGACGTTGGCGGCCCAGAAACTGGCGGCGGTCCCGATGCCCGAGCTGGACCCACCCGTGTTGAGAACCGGCCGTCCGTCGGCGGTCGCCGGCCGCGGATCGCGGCGCGGATCGTACGGGTTCATGCCGTACCCGCCGAGCGCGGAATAGTTACCGGGCATGCCGTTGGCGACCCAGTTCGCCAGCTCGGTCATCACCGTCTTGGCGATGACGACCGCGCCGGCCTCGCGCAGGTTCTTCGTCAGCGTGGCGTCGTACGGCGGCATCAGGTTCTCGAACGCCACCGCGCCGCCCGTGGTGACGATGTCGGTCGTGTGGATGTTGTCTTTGAGCGCGATCGGAATGCCGTGGAGCGGCCCCCGGAACTTGCCCTGCGCGCGCTCCTGGTCCAGCCGATCGGCCTCCTCGAGCGCCTTCGCATTCACGGTCATCACCGCGTTCAGCTTGTCTTCGTACAGCGCAATGCGCTGGAGGGATTGCTCAACGAGTTGGCGCGAGGTGACTTTTCCCTCCTGCATCGCCGTCTGCAGGTCGGGGATGGTCGCTTCGACGACGGAAAACGGCGCCGAAGACGACGGGGACGTCGACGGCGCGCACGCGTTGGCGATCGAGAGCGCGAAGACGACAGCGATCAGGCTGGATTGATGCATCGGGGACTCCGCAAACAGAAGTGGCCGATGATCGGTCATGTGCCTCCGGGAGTCAACTGCGCTCCTTGACGGCGTCTTCCCGGCACCACTACAGTACACGCTGTGTTCCTGATTCGCGGGCAGCGGCGTCCGCTCGCCACGATGGCATTCTGCGCCCTCGTGTGCGGCTGGCTGCTGCCGTTCTACGAGGTGCATCCCCTCGGCGCCGACGATGCGGCGTGTCTGGGGGCGCCGGCGTGGCACGAATCAGCGCCGCTCAAACTGGAGGCGCGCTCGGAGGGCGACGGTCAACCCGCCCACTGTGACGTCTGCCACCTCATGCGGGCCATGAGGGGCGCCGTCGCGGCTGACGGAGCACGACTCGTCGCGCCGCACGAAGCGACGTCAGGCCCGTCACTCACCGACAGTTTCGCCCTCCCGGCCGTACAAGCAGCACCCTCGTCGCGCGGACCTCCCGCCACCTCCTCGATCTGAATTTGACCGCGTCCCTGCCACGATCGCGTGGTGGCCGGGGCGTCAATTCTCGTCGACAGAGGAAGGGCGTCGTGATGGTGGCATCACCAGTGATCCGTTGGGCGGTGTTCGTGGTCGTGATGGGCTTCGCGCTGCCTGGCCGCGCGTCGGCGCAGGGCGGCGCCGCGCCGTCGGCGGCAGAGTTGCGCCAGGCACAATCGGAGGTCGATCGACTCCGGCAGGAGTTGGCCGACATGCGCCAGCAGTACGATGCGCGTCTGGCCGCGCTCGAAGAGCGGCTCAAGGCCCTCGCCGCCGGTGCTCCGCCGCCGCCGGTCCCCGCGCCCCCGCCGGCGGTGCCGCCGGCCGCGGGCTCATCCAAGGTGTTCAACCCCGACATTGCGGTGATCAGCAACTTCCTCGGGGTCGCCGGCCGCAACCCTCACAGCGACCAGCCGGCCCTCGGCCTGAGCGAAGTGGAGACGTCGTTCCAGGCGGTCGTCGACCCTTATGCGCGCGCCGACCTGTTTCTCGCCGCCGGCCCCGAGGGCTTGGAAGTTGAAGAGGGGTTTGTCACCTTCAACACCCTGCCCGGCGGCCTGCTGCTCAAGGCCGGCAAGATGCGGGCGCAGTTCGGCAAGGTGAACACGCTCCACACCCACGCGATTCCGTGGACGGATCGGCCGCTCGTGACGCAGAACCTCGTGGGCGGCGAAGAGGGGATCTCCGAATCCGGCGTGTCGCTCTCCCGGTTGATCAATAACTCGTTCCTGTTTCTCGAGGCCACCGGCGAGGCCTACTACGGGAACTCCGAGGTCTTTGCCTCGCCCCGGCGTTCGAAGCTGGCCTACGTGGCACGCGTGCGCGGCTATCGGGACCTGACGGAGGCCACGAACCTGGACGTCGGCGGATCGTTCGCCTATGGCCCGTCCGCGGGCACGCCGGACTCGCCGTCACTCGACCCGGACGCCACCACGCGTCTGTTCGGATTCGACGCCACGTTCCGCTACCGGCCGTTGCGGCGCGCGATCTATCGCCGGCTTCAGGCGCGTACCGAGCTGGTGTGGAACCGGCCCCGGTCGTCGGATCTGGCCGGTTCGACCGCGTTCGGGTTCTACGGCAGCGGTGAATATCAATTCGCGCGGCGCTGGTTTGGCGGCGCCCGCTACGACCGATCGGCGCGCGCGTTCGACACCTCGCTCGTCGACTCGGGCGGATCGGTCTACCTGACCTACTGGCCGAGCGAGTTCAACCAAATCCGCGGGCAGTACCGCCGGACCCATTACGGCGACGGCGTCAAGGCCAACGAGTTCCTGTTCCAGATTCTGTTTTCCATCGGCGCCCACGGCGCGCACGTGTTCTAGCAGTTTGTAGGGCGCCCCTTTATGGGGCGCCAGATGAGGCCATCATGAAGTCATTCATTTCCAGTTCGGCGGCACTGCTTCTGGCGCTGTCGCTCGCGTCGCCGGCGCCGGCGGCGCCACCCAAGGTCATCACGACCACCGAGGACCTCGCCGCCCTCGCCCGCGAAGTCGGCGGCGACCGGATCACCGTGGAGTCGATGGCGCGCGGCTACCAGGATCCGCATTTCGTGGAACCGAAGCCGAGTTTCATCATCAAGCTGCACGGGGCCGACCTGCTGATCGTGATTGGGCGCGAGCTCGAGATCGCATGGCTGCCGCCGCTCCTCACGCAGAGCCGCAACGCCAGGATTCAGCCGGGCGGTCCCGGCCATCTCGACGCCTCGGCCGGTGTTCGCATCCTGGAGCTGCCGACGGGACAGATCACGCGCGCCATGGGTGACGTGCACGCGTCCGGCAACCCGCACTACTGGCTCGATCCCGACAACGGCCGGGTCATCGCCAAGTCGATCGTCGGCGCGCTCGCGCGCATCGCGCCCGCCGACAAGGCCTACTTCGACCAGCGCTACGCGGACTTCGACCGCCGCCTCGCCGACGCGCAAAAGCGGTGGGACGCGGCGATGGCCCCCTATAAGGGGACCAAGGTCGTCACCTATCACCGATCCTGGCCCAACTTCACCGAACGCTTCGGGCTGGACGTGATCGGCTACGTCGAACCGAAGCCCGGCATTCCGCCTTCACCCTCGCACACCATCGACCTGATTGCGGAGATGAAGCGCCAGCAGGTGAAGGTGATCCTCGTCGAGCCCTACTTCGATCTGAAGACCCCCGAGTCGATCGTCCGGGAGGTCGGCGGCAAGGTGGTGGTGTTGGCGCCGTCGACCGGCGGCGTCAAGGACGCCCCTGACTACATCAAGCTCTTCGACTACAACATCAACCTGCTGACCACGACCTTCAAGCAAGTGCTCGGACGGTAGGCGTATGGATACGACAGTCCTCCAATTCCTGGCGGCGCCGTTTGTCGCCAGCCTGATCCTCACGGGCCTCCACGCCTACCTCGGCGTGCACGTGGTCGAGCGCGGGGTCATCTTCGTCGACCTCTCGCTCGCGCAGATCGCGGCTCTCGGTGCGTCCGTCGCGTTGCTGCTGCCCTTCTCCGGCGGCGACCCGCACGGCCCCGGTGTGTACTGGCTCAGCCTCGCGTTCACTTTCGTCGGCGCGGCCGTCTTCTCGAGCCTGCCGCACGGGCGCACGGCGCGCATTCCCGCGGAGGCGATGATCGGGATTTCGTACGCCGTGGCCTCGGCGGCGGCCATCGTGGCGATGAGCCAGTCGACGGCGCAGGCCGAGCACCTCAAGGACATGCTCGTCGGCAACATCCTGGCCGTGTCGTGGCAAGAGGTGGGCAAGACCGCGGCGGTCTACGCGCTGATCGGCGTGTTCCACTACATCTTCCGGCGGCGGTTCCTGTTGATTTCGATGGACCCCGATCGCGCGCAGGCCGAAGGCATCTCGTTACGGCTCTGGGACTTTCTCTTCTATGCGTCGTTCGGCTTCGTGGTCACCTGGTCGGTGTCGATCGCCGGTGTGCTGCTGGTGTTCTGCTACCTGATCGTGCCGTCGGTGGCGGCGATGCTGTATGCCGAGGGCATCGGCCGGCGGCTGGCCATCGGCTGGAGCATGGGCACGGTGGTCTCCATCCTGGGCATGTACTTCTCGGTCCAGTTCGACCTGCCGACCGGCGCGACCATCGTGTGCACGTTCGGCCTGGTGCTGATTGTGATGGCGGCGGTCAAGCCGCTCATCGCCGGCCGAGGAGCAGCCGCGGCGTGACGGGTTCCCTCGCCGGTGCCCGCCTTCGGCGGCGTCCGCTCGCCTGGCTCGCGCTCGGCGCGTTCCTGTGCGGCGTGGCCCTGCCGGTTCTCGAGGCACACCCGATGGGCGCCGCAGACGATGCGGCGTGCCGGTGGGTGCCGGGATCAGACGACGCCGGTGCGCTCCGGGTTGGTGCGGCCGGGGTTGACGGGGCCCGGCCCGACCACTGCGTCGTCTGCCACCTGCAGCGGGCCATGCGTGGAGCTTGTGCCTCCGATCCGGCCACGCTCGCCTCGCCGTTCCGGGCGGTCACGCGCTTGGGGCTTGGCGAGAGGCATCCGCGTGCGTCTGCCTCAGCCGCGCCCTCGACCCGAGGCCCCCCCGTTTCCTCCTCACGCTGAGTTCGCCGGTTGCTTCCGGGTGGCACTCCATAAGGGCGTGCCTCAGCTGACCGGCGCCGATTTCTGATGTGTGTGAGGAGTGTGTCATGGGCGTTATCCGCTTTGGTCGTCTCGCTGTCATGTCGATGGTTCTTCTCGGCGTCGTTGCTCCAATCCGGGCATCGGCCCAAACATCCACGTCGCTCAGCGGCAGGGTAACGCAGGGCGACAACAACCAGCCGCTTGCCGGCGCCCTTGTCGTGATCTACGAGCTGCGCCGCGAAGTGCGGACTGGTGTCGATGGGGCCTTTAGGTTCGAAGGCGTGCCGCCGGGTTCGTATCACGTCGGTGTGCGCGCCGAGGGCTACAGCACCCGGCGCACCGAGGTGACGGTCGCCGCGCAGCCGGTCACGCTCGATCTCGCCATCGACTTCGATCTGCACTTTGCCGAGGTGTTGTCGGTTAGCCCCAATGCCCGTCCGCAATTCGAGTCGTATCAGCCCACCTCGGTGCTGGCGGGTCAAGAGCTGGCCAAGCAGCTTGAATCAACGATCGGAGCCACGCTGTCGGGGGCGCCCGGCCTGGCCACGCGTGCCTTCGGCCCCGGACCGGCGCGTCCGGTGATTCGCGGCCTTGACGGTGACCGCATCGCGGTGCTCGAAGACGGCCAGCGCATGGGCGACCTGTCGAGCCAGTCGGGCGATCACGCTGTGCCGAGTAATCCTGCAGCGGCGAAGAAGATCGAGGTCGTGCGCGGGCCGGCCACGCTGCTCTACGGCGCCAACGCGATCGGCGGCTTGGTCAACGTGATCACGGATCAGATTCCCACCGAGAGACAGCAGGGGGCATCGGGGACGATCACGACGGATTACACCAGCAACGGATCGCAGACGGGCGGGGCGGGCGACATCCATGTCGGCAACGGCAAGTTCGCCGTGCACGTCGGCGGCGCGGGCCGCCATGCGGGCAACTACACGACCCCGGAGGGTGAAGTGGACAACTCGGGCTCGCGGATGGGTTTGGGGACCGTGGGCGCTGCATGGACCGGTGCACGCTCGTACGTCGGCGCCAGCTACGGCTACGACGACACGAAGTACGGCATTCCGATTGTCGAAGAAGGGCAGATCAGCCTGACGCCTAAGCGCCACTCGTATAGCGTGCGCGGGGGCGGGTCGCAACTGGGAGGGTGGCTGCAGTCCTATCGCGCGACGCTCGGTGTTCGCCGCTACGAGCACTCGGAGCTGACGGGCACCGAGGTCGGCACCACCTTCAACAACAACACCGTGGAGGGCGAAGTGCTGCTCTCGCACCGCCCGGCCGGGAAGTTGACGGGAAGTTTCGGTGTCTGGTTCCTCGACCGCAACTTCAGCGCGACGGGCGAAGAGGCACTGTCGCCGCCGGTCGGACAGCAGTCGTTTGCGGGATTCTTGTACGAAGAGCTCGGGTTTCCGCACGCGACCCTGCAGTTTGGCGGCCGTCTCGATCACGCGGCGTACCGGCCCGAAGAGGGCTTGAAGGCCCGCGACTTCAATGAGTTCTCGGGATCGGTCGGTCTGTTACTGAAGCCGCTGGCGGGGAACGATAATGTCGTGCTGGCGGTCAACGTGGCGCGAGCGGCACGGTATCCCGCGCTCGAAGAGCTCTACTACCTGGGGCCGCACCCTGGGAATCTGGCGTTTGAAGTCGGCAACGACGAACTGAACGCCGAGCATGCGATCGGGTTCGACGTGTCATTGCGCGGCCGTTCAACACGCTTTGAAGGCGAACTCACCTTCTTCCGGAACGACATCAAGAATTACATCTTCCGGCAGCCCACCGGCGAAGAGGCAGACGGTTTTCCGGTGGTCGAAAACGTCGCGGCCGACAGCGTGCTGCTCGGCGCCGAGGCCCACGCCGACCTGAAGTTGACCGACGAGCTGACGGCCGAAGTCACGTACGACTGGGTCAAGGGCGAGCTGTCAGCGTCGGGGCAGCCGTTGCCGCGCATCCCGCCATTCCGCGTCCTCACCGGCTTGACGTATCGGAAGAACGCGTTCCAGGTTGGCGGGAGCGTTTCGATCGTCTCGGATCAGACCCGCGTCTACGGGGCCGAGCTGCCGACCGGCGGCTACACGACCGGCCGGGTGTTCGGGTCCTATTCCTTCAACAAGGGAGGTGTGCTTAACACGATCACGGCGCGGCTCGATAACGCCACCGACGCGCGCTATCGCAACCACCTGAACTACCTGAAGGACGTGTTGCCCGAGATCGGGCGCACCTTCAAGCTGGTGTACACGGTCAGTTTCTAGAAAGAGAACATCTGCGTGTACTTGACGACGATGCCCCGCCCCGCGGTCTGGGTCGTCTCGGTGAACTGCGCCTCGTTGTAGACGATGAAGAAGTCGCTGAGCGGACGGTGGATCAGGTTGAAGCGCACGTTGGCGGAGAACTGCTTCACATCGGTCCGATACTGCATCAGCGCATCCAGGAACATGTGCGAGCTGAAGGAATACCCGCTCCGAAAATTGACCAGCGTCGTCGTGAACGACGCGTCCGGCAGCGCGAGATCGATGTCGCTGACCTGCAGGCCGACGTCGAACACCAGCCTGTAGGTCGGGCGGTAGAGCACGCTGATCTGCGTGGTCTTCTGCGTGCCGCTCCAGAAGTCCCCGATCGTCGCGCGGATCGATCCGGACAACGCGCGGCTATGGTCGCCCTCATAGAGCAACAGGTGCTGTTTCCAGTCGTAGCGACCCGCCGGAATCGCAACACCGGGGTAGATCGCAAAGGGCCGGCTGATGGCCTCGGTACGCGGTTCGAACGCGTACTCGAAGTACGATCCGTTGTTCCATGTGGTCTGGTTGGCGATGTGGATCGTTCTGGACACGAGGTCGCCGTTCGGGCTGTCGTAGCTGAACATGCGCGCGTGCGGCTGCAGCTGGCGGATGCCGCGCTTGCGCAGCGACTCGGGCTGCCAGAACGACGCCCAGTCGTAAAACTGCCGGGTCACGCCGGAGCGGCGCACGAAGCCCAGGTCGTCCCTGAAGCCCTCGCCGATCTTCATGATCGAGGCCTGCAGGCGCTTGTGGCTGTCTTCCCAGCCAATCGACGCCTTGGCGGCGTCCTGGTTGGTGGTGACGCCCGGTGTGTCGGATCGCGAGGCGAAGCCGTTGAGGCTGAGGCTCTTGAAGAACCGGAAGTTCGCGTCGACACCGGCGACGCGGTTGAAATCGCGGCTGTCTCCGGACGGCTGCCGCGACAAGACGATGGCGCCGATGTCGGAGTTGTTGAAGATATCTCGCCGCACGCGCAGCACCGTGTAGTTGTTGCCCGGCCTCCCCTCGTTCTCCTCGCTCTGCATCGTCATCAGGCCGACGCCGAAGGCGCCGGCGCGCCCCGTCAGGCGCAGGCCGCCGTACAACGGCTCTTGCGCGCCGCTGTCGTTCAAGCCGATGCGGCGGCTGAAGAAGAGCAACAGGTCCTCCTCCGGCGGACGGAACCGCGTGGTCTGCCGCTGGTTACGGGGGATGTCGCCGAAGTAGAAGATGCCGGAGTTCTCGAGAAAGAACTCGCGCTTTTCCGGGAAGAACAGGCTGAACTGCGTCAGGTTGACTTGCTGTTCGTCGGCCTCGGCCTGGGCGAAGTCGGGGTTCACCGTGGCATCGAGCGTCAGCGAGGGCGTGAGGCCGGCCTTGATGTCGACGCCGGCACTGAAGTCGCCGCCGAATTCGGGCTCGCCGACGCCGCGGAGTGCGCCGCCGACGAGGAACGGTTTCACGCGCAGGTTGCGCCCGCGCCGAAGGGCGGGAAGGCCCGTCAGGTCGCCGGCGGCCGAGGCGCGGAAGATCGAGTAGGCGCGCGACACCGGCGACCAGTAACTGACCTCGTTCTTCCGGCGCACGCGCCGCGCGAAGTTGATGCCCCAGCCGTGGCCTTCGCCGGCTTCGAAGCGGAGGGTCTTGAACGGGATGCGGAACTCGGCGGTCCACCCGTCGGCGCCCCGCCGCGACGCCACCCACCACACCGCGTCCCAGTTGGTGTTGACGTCACGGCCTTCGTTGGCGATTTGCGTGTCGGCCTTCGCGCTCGCGGCGTTGGTGGAGAAGACGAAACCGTTACGGCGATCGCCGAACGTGTCCAGCAGCACGTCGAACGTGTCCTGGTCCCGCCCCGCGAAGTCTTTCCGGATCTCGTTGACGACGATGCTGGAAGGGTCGGCGTCGCGGCAGACCACGGCGATATAGAGCGAGTCGGCGTCAAAGGCCACCTTCACCTCGGTGGCGTCGGTGGCGGGCGCGCACTCGACCGGATCCGACTGGATGAAGCCGCTCGCGGGCACGGCCCTGGTCCATACTTCTTCGTCGAGCACGCCATCGATCGCGATCGCGCCGCCGGCGGGCGCCGCGGTCATCTGCCGGCGTCCGTCCGGAGAACCCACAGTGGTTTGCGCAAAGGCGGGAGCCGCGGAGGTGGCGACCAAGAGGAGCAGTGCCGGGACGGCCGGACGACGAAGGCGCATCACGAAAGTTTATCTCGACCGGCCGTGGCGAAGGCGCGCGAGGAGCGTCTCGAAGTCGGCGGGGAGCGGAGCCTCCACCGACACGCGGACCTTCGTGAGCGGATGCGGAAACGCGAGCGTCCACGCGTGCAGCATGTTGCGCTTCGCCGGCGCCGGGGAGGACAAACCTGAAGGTTTGTCCCCACGCACCATGCGCGCCGTATACACCCGCTCGCCGACGAGCGGGTGGCCGAGCTTCTCCAGGTGCAGCCGAATCTGATGCTGCCGTCCCGTGTGCAACCGCAGCTCGAGCAGCGCCGCGCCCTTCAGCTTCTCTTTCACCAGATAGTCCGTCGACGCCTCCAGCCCCTCATCGTCTTCGTCCACCAGCTTGCGGCGGCCGCTGCGATAGCCGGTCGAGATCCGGGCTTCGATGGTTCCGCTCGGCGGGTCGGGCACGCCCTGCACGATCGCGAGATAGTGCCGCTCGAACTTGTGATGCTTGAACTGTTCGCGGCCCGCGGCGTGGGCGTCTTTCGACAGCGCCACGGCGAGGGCGCCGGAAGTGTCGCGATCGAGCCGGTGCAGCATGCCGACGTAGGTCTTGTGGCCGCGTTTGAAGGCCATGTATTCGCGGACGCGGCGCAACACGGTGTCTTCGCTGCCGCCGAGGCCCGGGCTCGAAGGAATCGAGAGCAGGCCCGCCGGCTTGTTGAGCACGAGGATGTGCTCGTCTTCGTGAAGGATGTCGAGATTGGTGCGGACCTTCAGCTGCGCGGGGCGATTGCGATCGAGCACGATCGTCGCGCCCGTCAACACGCCGAGGCCGGGATCCTGCTGGACCCGGCCGTCGACGCTGACTTGCCCTTTTTCGATCGCGTCGCGGACTTTTCGCCACGAAAGATCGGGATGCGCCTCTTTCAGACGCTTGTCGAGCCGCATGGGGTCTGGCACCTTAACATCGAGATCATCGCAGTTCTGGCTATGTTGGCAGAAACTGCCACGAAATCGACGTTAAGGTGCCAGACCCCCTCAGCCGCGCTTCGCGCGGAGCGGCACGAACAGCGAGGTGCCGCCGCGGGCGACGAGCAGCACGGCGGGCCTCTCCGACACCGCGTCCAACCCGGCCCTCAACTCGTCAACGGTCCGAATGCTCTTGCCGTTGACCTGCTGGATCACGTCGCCTTCCCGCAAACCGGCGGAGGCCGCCGCGCCGGCGGGATCCACATCCGTGATCACGACGCCGCGCGTGTCGCGGTCCAGCTCGAGCTGCTGGGCGATCTCGGGCGTGAGCGGCTGCACCGTCAACCCAAACCGGCCCGAGCCCTCCGGCGCGCCGGCGCGACGGCCGGCGGCGGTCTTGGCCACCTCCATCTCCTCGAGCGTCGCCTTCATCTCGCTGGTCCTGCCGTCACGCAGCACCTGCAGCGACACCGTGCTGCCAGGCTTGGTGCCCGCAATCTCGTTGCGGAACGCGTTGGTGTCGGCAATGGCGCGGCCCTGGTAGCTCAGGATCACGTCACCGCGCCTGAGCCCGGCTTTCGCGGCGGCGCTGCCCGGCGACACGTCGCTCACCAGCGCGCCGGTGGTCTTGTCGAGGCCGAGGCCCGCGGCGAGATCACCCGTCATCCCCTGGACCGTCACGCCGAGCCGGCCCCGGTGCACGCGTCCGTTGGCCACGAGCTGATCCATCACGTTCTTCGCCATGTTCGACGGCACGGCGAAGCCGATGCCGATGTTGCCGCCCGACGGCGAGAGGATCTGCGAGTTGATCCCGACCAGCTCGCCCGCCGTGTTGACGAGCGCGCCGCCGGAGTTGCCCTGGTTGATCGGCGCGTCGGTCTGCAGGAAGTCTTCGTAGCTGCCATCGCCAAGCCCGGTCGCCCGGCCCTTGGCGCTGACGATGCCCATGGTGACGGTCTGGCCGACGCCCAGCGGGTTGCCGACCGCGAGCACGAGGTCGCCGACGCGCATCGCCGTCGAATCACCGATCGGGACCACGGGCAGGTTGGCGCCGTCGATCTTCACCACGGCCAGATCGCTCGGCTGGTCGGCGCCGACGAGCGTCGCGTCCATCACGCGCCGGTCCGACAGCTCGACCTGGATGCGGGCCGCCTGATCGACCACGTGATGGTTGGTCAGGATGTAGCCGTCGGCGCTGACGATGACGCCCGACCCGAGGCCGCGCTGCATCGGTGCGGGAGCCTGCCGGCCGCCGCGCGGCGCGCGCTGGCCGAAGAATTCGCCGAACGGGAAGCCGTCAGGCAGTTGCGGCAGTTGCGTCAACTGCGGTGACGCGGTGCGCTCGGTACGGATCGTCACCACCGCGGGTGTGACCTTGGACACGACGTCCGCGAATCCCTCGGTGACGACCCGGTTCTGGCCCCCTTCGACTCGGCCCATTCGGGCCTCGCTCAGTGCAGGGGCCAGCGTCGCCACGACAGGAGCCGGCCGGGCCGGGTCGGCCACCGAAACAGCCGACATGCTCGACCAGGCGCCCGCGGATGCGAGGCCCAGGGCGAACGTGACTGCTCCAACTTTCAATGAACGGGAGATGTGGTTCTTCATGATCATTGAGACGCCGGAGGGCCTTGCAGGAGCGTTACCGGAGCATTACAAGCGTGTAAGGTTCCCCACGGGGGTTCCCCACGGGGGTTCCTCACGGGGGTTCCTCACGGGGGTTCCTCACGGGGGTTCCTCACGAGGGTTCCTCACGAGGGTTCCTCACGAGAGTTCGGTAGGCGAATAGTGAACGTCGAGCCGGTGCCCGGGGCGCTTTCCACCTCGACGGTCCCGCCGTGGGCTTCGATGTAGGCGCGGACCAGGCTCAGCCCCAACCCGAGGCCGCGGGTGGCGCGGCTCTGATCGCCACGGTAGAGGCGGTCGAAGATCCGCGGCAGGTCGTGGGCGGGGATGCCGGCGCCGGTGTCGCGGACGCGGATCACCACCGATGCGCCCTCCCGGGCGGCCGCCACCTCGACCCGGCCGCCGGCCGGCGTGTACTTGATTGCGTTGTCCATCAGGTTGGCCAGAGCCTGGCGCAGGCGATCGCGATCGGCCGACACCACCAGGCCCGGCGCCACGCTCGCCGACACGGCCACGCGCGCCTCGTCTGCCGTGTCTTCGTACAGATCGATGACTTCCGCCACCAGCGTCGTGACGTCCACCGCCGATCGCGTCAGCATCATCGTCCCGGTTTCGGCCTCGGAGATGTCCATCAGCGTGGTCAGCATCGAGAGCACGCGATCGGACTCCTCGAGCACGTCCGAGAGCGCCTCGCGCTGCTTCACCGGGTCGTTGGTGGCGAGCGCGGTCTCGGCCATCACGCGCAGCCGCGTCATCGGCGTCCGCAGGTCGTGGGCGACGTGATCGAGTGCGTTGCGCATGCCGTCGATCAGCGTCGTGATGCGGGCGAGCATCGCGTTGAACAAATCGCTGAGTTCATCCACCGCATCGTCGGTGCCGTACACGGGCACGCGGTCGTTGGTCTGCCCGGTGTTCAGGATGCGCTGGACCGCGTCACGCAGATCGCGCAGCGGCTTGAGGGTCGATCGCGTCAAGAACAACCCGCCGGCGATGCCGATGACAAGGGCGGCCGTCAGCCCCAGCAGCAGCACGCGTCGAAACCTCGACAGCAGCTCGTCGCGCGATTCGCTGGTCTTGCCGACCTGCAGCACCGTGCCGCCGCCCAGCGGCAGCGTCGCCACCTCGAGGATCGCGTTGCGATCGCGCGCGCGCACCTGGCCCCAGATGGCGTTGGGCCCGCCGGCCAGCTCCGACAGGTCGAAGGCGCCCCACGTTTCGGGCAGCGAGTAGAGCAACACGTCCTCGAACGGGCCGACCAGCCGCACGAAGAGCGGCTCACGCCGCCCGGACCGCTGCTCGATCTCGATCGCGCGCGCCAGCGCCGGCAGGCCGCCCGCCTGGTAGCGCGCGGCGTACTCGCGCAACGTCGACTGAATCACGTCGTGATCGCGCGCCTCGAGCGACGAGGCCAGCAGGCCGTAGGTGAGGCCGCCGATGACGAGCGTGCTCGCCAGGAACGTGCCGAGGTACCACGCGGCCAGCCGGAGGCCGAGCGCCTGGCTGACGCGATCACTCCACCTTGAGGACATAGCCGGCGCCACGCACGGTGTGAATCAGCCTGGTGTCGAAGCCTTCGTCGACCTTGTCGCGCAGGCGCGACACCAGCACGTCGACGACGTTGGTGCCGGGATCGAACGAGTATCCCCAGACGTGCGACAGGATCATCGTCTTCGAGAGCACCCGGCCGGGATGCCGCAGCAGGTACTCGAGCAGCGAGAACTCGCGCGGGCGCAAATCGATCGGCCGGCCGGCGCGCTCGACCTTGCGCGACAGCAAGTCGAGCGACAGGTCGCCGGCCATCAGCCACGTCGGTTCCGCCGTGGCTCCCGCCCGGCGCAGCAGCGCCTGCAGCCTCGCGAGCAGCTCGGCAAAGGCGAACGGCTTGGTCAGGTAGTCGTCGCCGCCCGCCTGCAGGCCCTTGACGCGATCGTCCACCGAGTGCCTCGCGCTGAGAATCAGCACGGGCGTCTGGATCCTCTTGGCGCGCAGCTGTTCGATCAGCGAGAGGCCGTCGAGGCCGGGCAGCATCACGTCGATCACCGCGGCGTCGTAGCGGCCCTCGAGTGCGAGGCGCAGGCCGTCGGTGCCGGTCGCGGCCACGTCCACGGCGAAGCCGGCCTCGCGGAGCCCTTGCGCCACGAAGTCGGCGATCACCGGATCGTCTTCCGCCACGAGGACGTGCATGGTCAGGACACTGTCATTCCAGCGATCGGAAGAATTCGTTCATCAGCGCGAGCAGCGCCGGCGCGTCCTTGCGCAGGGCCCAGGCGACGATGCCGCCCTGGCTCACCGCCACGTCCTCGTTGGCGGTGATCTGGCCCAGGCGCCTGCGCAGCCGCCCGAACAGCTCGTCGTCGAGCAGGGTCGCGGGGATCGTGCCGGCGTCGACCTGCTCCGCCAGATCCTCGTCGGTCAGCGCTTCGTCGGCGAGCACGATGGTGCAGCCCGGCCGGTCAATGCTCCTCAGC
>Ga0156330_1242_pt2 | contig 16300 bp, 15 predicted proteins | sample RifCSPlowO2_12_FD_107978 | JGI IMG/M metagenome (GOLD analysis project Ga0156330, IMG submission 107978) | Acidobacteria bacterium RIFCSPLOWO2_12_FULL_67_14b | reverse complement strand
TCGGGACCTTGAGCCGTCCCTTGTCATCAATTTTCGCCGGCGAGTTGCCCCGGAGCACGTCTGTTACTCCACTTCACTCCATAAAAATCCACTCGGATGGTAGAGCGGGCAGCCTGGCTTGTCAACGTCCAAGTGCGGCAAACGACTATCTGTCTATCGTTTACGCCTTTGTTTCGCCAACAACGCGAAGGTGTGTCAATTTTTTGACTACCACATGCTGACGAGGGGCGAAAGCGTGTGAAGCGCGTGCTACGATTACCGTTTTGGATAGTAGGGCACCCCTTCAAGGGGTGCCGTGCACAAACTCCCCATGCTGCATGCGGCCCTCATCGGTTTTCCCTCGACCGGCAAGTCCACGCTGTTCCAGTTGATGACGAGCGCGAAGGACGCGCCCCGCGGGAAGGCGGAAACCGTGGTCGGGATCTCGAAGGTGCCCGATGCGCGGCTCGATCGGCTCACGGCGATGTTCAATCCGAAGAAGCGCGTGCCGGCGACCATCGAGTTCACCGACATGGTGGCGCCCGGCCGCACGGGCGCGGCGGCGCTGGTCGATGTGGCCGGCTACAAGAACGCCGACGCGCTGGTGCACGTCGTCCGCGCGTTCCGCGACCCGGCCGTGGCCCATCCGTCCGGGTCCGTCGATCCCGCGCGTGATGCCCAGGCCATGGAGGACGAACTGATCCTCGCCGACCTTGGCGTCGTCGAACGGCGGCTCGAGCGCATGGAGAAGGACCTCAAGAAGAACAAGTCGCCGGAACTCGACAAGGAGAAGGAGCTGCTCGCCCGGTGCCGGACCGCGCTCGAGAGCGGGCAGCCGCTGCGCGCGCTCGGCCTGGCCGGCGACGACCTGCGGCGCCTGCGCGGCTTCCAGCTGCTGTCGGCGAAGCCGTTGCTCGTGGTCCTCAACATGGACGAAGCGGATGTCGGGTCGGCGGCGAGCGTCGAGCGCGCGGCCGCGCAGACCGGGATGACGGCGTTTCTCTCGCGCGAAGGCACGCGCGCGGTGCCCGTGTGCTCGAAGATCGAGCTCGAAATCGCCGCCCTCGAGCCCGCCGATGCCGGGGCTTTCCTGAAGGACCTGGGGCTGGCCGAATCCGGGCTCGACCGCGTGATCCGCGCCAGCTACGACCTGCTGGGATACATGTCGTTTTTCACCGTCGGCGAAGACGAGTGCCGGGCCTGGTCGATCCGCCGCGGCACCATCGCGCTCGATGCGGCCGGCGAGATCCACAGCGACATCTCGCGCGGCTTCATCCGCGCGGAAGTGGTGGGCTACGACGCGTTCCTCGCGCGCGGGTCGATGCCGGCCTGCCGCGACCATGGCGAGCTGCGGCTCGAGGGCAAGGAATACGTGGTCCAGGACGGCGACATCATCAACTTCCGGCACGCGACGTAACGATGGCGGCACCGCAGTCTGTCACCATCGTCGTGCCGGCGTTCAACGAGGCGGCGGCCATCGCCTCGGTGGTGGCGGCGCTGCGATCGGCGGCGCCCTGGCACGAGGTCCTGGTGGTTGACGATGGCTCGACCGACGGCACGGGCGAGGCGGCCGGCGCCGCCGGCGCCCGCGTCATCGCCCATCCCTACAACAAGGGCAACGGCGCGGCGGTGAAAACCGCGATCCGCCACGCCACCGGCGAGTGGGTGGTGGTGTTCGACGCCGACGGGCAGCACCAGCCAGAAGATGCCGCGCGGCTGGCGGCGCGTCTCGGCGACTACGACCTCGTGGTCGGCGCGCGATCGTCGGACACGCAGGCCACGCCGGGCCGGCGCATCGGCAACGCGATCCTGAACTGGCTGGCCAGCTATCTCACGGAGCGCCCGATTCCCGACCTCACCTCCGGCTTCCGCGGCGCCCGTCGCGAGTACCTGCTCGAGTTCATCCACCTGCTGCCGAACGGCTTCTCGACCCCGACGACGACGACGCTGGCCTTCATCAAGGCCGGTTACAATGTGACGTTCGAGCCGATCGGTGCGCGGCCGCGGGTCGGCACGTCGAAGATCCGTTTCGCCAGCGACGGCGCGAAGTTCCTGCTGATCTTGCTGAAGGTCGTCACCATTTTCAGCCCGCTCAGGGTCTTCGCGCCGATCAGCGCCGCCGCGTTCGTGGTCGGCGCGGCGTACGGCGCGTGGAACCTCCTCTATCACGACCGCATTCCCAATGGCGCGGTGCTGCTGCTGATGTTCTCGGTGATCGTCATCCTGGTGGGCCTGGTGTCGGAGCAGATTTCGTCGTTGCGGTTCGAGGGCCGCCGGTAACCCGGCATGAAGACGCTCGTCCTCGTCCCCACCTATAACGAGCGGGAGAACCTGCCCGTGCTCGTCGCGGACATCCTGACCGTGCCCGGGACCCTGGTCCTGGTGCTCGACGATCAATCGCCCGACGGCACCGGCGCGGTGGCCGATGCGCTCGCCACGGCGCATCCGGGGCGCGTCGACGTGCTGCACCGCACCGGGCCGCGCGGCCTGGGCGTCTCGTATCTCGAGGGCTTTCGCCGCGCCATCCAGACCGATGCCGACTTCGTGGTCCAGATGGACGCCGACCTGTCGCACGATCCGAAGTACCTGCCGGAACTGATCCGGGTGGCCGCCGCGGGCGCCGACCTGGTGATCGGCTCGCGATACCTCAACGGCATCAGCGTGGTGAACTGGCCCTTGCGCCGGATCATCCTGAGCACGTTTGCCAACTTCTACATCCGGACCGTGACGGGCCTCGGGCTGCGCGACATCACCACCGGTTATCGCTGCTGGCGGCGGACGGCGCTCGCGCGGCTGCCGCTCGACCAGATCGTGTCGGACGGCTACGCCTTTCTCCTCGACGTCACCTTCATCGCCGCCGTCGCCGGCCTGCGGATCGTCGAGTCGCCGATCATCTTCGTCGAACGCCGGCAGGGGGCGTCGAAGCTGTCGAGCGGCGTGCTGGTGGAGTCGCTCGTCACGCCGTGGAAGCTGATCCTGCGGCATGGCAGGATCCGGGCCCGAAGCGACGGGGGTTCGGAGTAAAGTGGCCCCCATGCCCGGGCTGAGCGTGTTTTTTCCCGCCTACAACGACGCCGGCACGATCGCCAGCCTCGTCATCACCGCCGTGCGGGTGGCCGGCACGCTCACGCCCGACTTCGAAGTGATCGTGATCAACGACGGCAGCCAGGACGACACGCCGCGCATTCTCGACGAGCTGGCGCGCGTGTATCCGGACCGCGTCCGCATCGTGCATCATGCGAAGAACCGCGGCTACGGCGGCGCGCTGCGCTCGGGATTCGCCACCGCGTCCAAGGACTTCGTGTTCTACACCGACGGCGATGCGCAGTACGACCCCGCGGAGATGACGGTTCTCTGGGAGACGATGACCGACGATGTGGATTGGGTGAACGGCTGGAAGATCAGCCGGTCCGACCCGATCCACCGCATCATCATCGGCCGCATCTACCACCACATGGTCAAGCTGCTCTTCGGCCTGAAGGTCCGCGACGTCGATTGCGACTTCCGGTTGATGCGCCGGCGGATCTTCGACGTCGTCCACCTCGAGAAGAACAGCGGCGTGATTTGCCTGGAGATGATGAAGAAGTTCCAGGATGCCGGCTTCCGTGTCGCCGAAACGCCCGTGCACCATTTCCACCGCGCCTACGGCAAGTCGCAGTTCTTCAACTTCCCGCGGATCGTGCGGACGGCCGTCGACGTGATGAAGCTCTGGTGGGTGCTGGTCGTGAAACGCCAGCACCTGAAGGCCAAGCCGGCGGCCGAACCCGTCCCGACGCGAGGCGGTCCCCGATGACGCCGGATTTCTACCGCGGGCGGCGCGTGATGATCACGGGCGGGCTCGGCTTCATCGGCAGCAACCTCGCCCACCGCCTCGCCGCCCTCGGCGCCGACGTCCTGCTCGTCGATTCGCTGATTCCCGACTACGGCGGCAACCTGTTCAACATCGCCGGCATCGAAGACCGCGTCCGCGTGAACGTGGCCGACGTGCGGCAGGCGAGCACCATGAACTACCTGGTGCGGGACCGCGACGTGATCTTCAACCTCGCCGGCCAGGTGAGCCACATCGACAGCATGCGCGACCCGCACACCGACCTCGAGATCAACTGCCGCAGCCAGCTGACGCTGCTCGAAGCGTGCCGCCATCACAACCTGCACGCCAAGGTCGTCTATGCCAGCACGCGGCAGATTTACGGCCGGCCGGATCACCTGCCCGTGACCGAGCGGCAGCTCGTGCGGCCGACCGACGTCAACGGCATCAACAAGGCCGCGGGCGAGTACTACCATCTCGTCTACAACAACGTCTTTGGCGTGCGCGCGTGCGCGCTTCGCCTCACCAACGTCTACGGGCCGCGGCAGCTGCTCCGCCACAATCGCCAGGGCTTCATCGGCTGGTTCATCCGCCTCGCACTCGAAGACCAGGAGATCCAGGTCTTCGGCGACGGATCGCAGATCCGCGACTTCGTCTACGTCGACGATGCGGTGGAGGCCTTCCTGGCGGCGGGCGCGACCGACGCGGTCAACGGCGAGGCGTTCAACCTGGGCGGCGACGAGCACATCGCGCATCGCGACCTCGTCAGGCTGCTCGTCGAGCTGGCCGGCAGCGGGCGGTTCCGCTTCGTCGAGTGGCCGCCGGACCAGAAGGCGATCGACATCGGCAGCTTCTACGCCGACTCGTCGCTGTTCAAGTCGCGCACCGGCTGGGCGCCCACCGTGCCGCTTCGCGACGGCTTCGCGCGCACGCTGGCGTATTACCGCCAGCACCTGCCCCACTATGTCGGCACGAGTTCCGTTTAACGCGCTCACGCCGGGCGACGACGCCGCGGCCGTGAGGGCGGCGATCGACCGCGTGATCGCCAGCGGCTGGTTCGTGCTCGGTCCCGAGGTCGAGGGGTTCGAGGCCGAATTCGCCGCGGCGAGCGGCGTGCCGCACGCCGTCGGCGTCGGCACGGGCACCGACGCCATCACGCTGATCCTCCGCGCGCTCGACATCGGCGACGGCGACGAGGTGATTACGCCGCCGCTGTCGGCCGCCTATTCGGCCCTGGCCGTGATCATGGCGGGCGCGCGGCCGGTGTTCGCCGACATCGATCCGGATCGGTTGACGCTGGATCCGACGAAGATCGAAGCCGCGATCACGCCGCGCACGAAGGCGATCCTGCCGGTGCACCTCTACGGGCAGGCCGCCGACATGCGAGCCATCGAGGCGATCGCCGCGCGCCATCACCTGGCGCTGGTCGAAGACGCCGCGCAGGCGCACATCGCGACATCGGACGGACGGGCGGTCGGCACCATCGGCGTCGCCGGCGCCATCAGCTTCTACCCGACGAAGAACCTTGGCGCGTTGGGGGATGGCGGCGCCGTGATCACGCGGGACACCCAGCTGGCGGCGCGCATCAAGCGCCTCCGCAACGGCGGGCAGACGTCGCGCTATCACCACGAGGAGGCCGGCGCGAACAGCCGGCTGGATGAAATGCAGGCGGCGATTCTCCGCGCGCGGCTGCCCTACCTCGGAGGCTGGACGGCGCGGCGGCGCGCCATCGCCGCCGCATACCGATTCGGGCTCGAGGGCGCCGCGCTCACGGTGCCGCGCGAATTCGACGCCGGGCACGTGTATCACCTGTTTCCGGTACGGACGCCCCACCGCGACGCGTTCATGGCTCACCTGGCCAACTTCGGCGTCGAGACGCTGATCCACTATCCGGTGCCGATTCCACGGCAGCCGGCCCTGAAGGCGTTCGACCCGGCCGACTGTCCGGTCGCCAACCGGGTGTGCTCGGAAGTCGTGTCGTTGCCGATGTATCCAGCTCTGCCGGACGCCGCCATCTCCGCCGTCGCCGCGGCGGCCCGGACCTTCCGGCCAGCAGGCCAGTAAGGACGTCTGAAGGGCGTATACTTACAGAGGCGTTGTTTTCAATGCGTCGAATCCTTCTCATCCTTGCACTGATCGTCTTTGTGGCAGCGCCTGCCGGCGCCCAGGGGCTGACGCTGTCCTTCAATAGCCAGGGCCTCGTCAGCATCGACGCAACCTCGGTCCCAGTGCGAACGATCCTCAACGAGTGGGGGAAGCTGGGGGGGACCACGGTCGTCGGCGCCGAGCGCATCTCGGGCGCGCCGTTGACGCTCAAGCTCGTGGACGTCCCGGAAGCCCAGGCCCTCGACATCATCCTTCGCAGCGTCGCCGGCTACATGGCGGCGCCGCGCGGCGCCGTGGCGGGCGCCTCGATTTTCGATCGCATCCTCGTGCTGGCCACCAGCTCCGCGCCGGCCCCGGCGGCGGCGAGGCCGAGCGGTCCTGCCAACAACCCGGGCTCCACCGCCGGAACGCAGCGGTTCATTCCGCCGCGCCCCGCAGTGCAGCGGCCCACGGAAGAAGACGACGAGGAAGCGGAAGAAGACCCGAATCCGCCGAACGCGCCGGTGTTCACCTTCCCGCAGCCGGGACAGGCCGGCTTCCAGCCGGGGGTCTTCAATCCGCCCCAGGGCATGCAGGGCAACCCGGTCACGCTGAATCCGTTGACGGGCTCGCCGCAATCGATCACGATCAATCCCGCCTCGCCGCCCGCCGCGCCGACAGGCTACCCGACAACGCCGTTCGGCGGCACGGGCGCGGCGCAGCCCGGCATGATCCAGCAGCCCCTTCCGCAACCGACCCAGCCGGGCCCGGCGGTGCGGCCGCCCGGCTGACGCGCGCACACTCGGCGTACAATTGAGCCACTCCCCAATCGATTGCGTGGTCTGGCCGGCTCAGTTCGTACATGGCGGATATCGAACGCTACACTCCTGACGATCGACGCGGCACCGAGCAACTGTACCGGCGTACATTCGGTATCGAAGCGGCCGATCGCGTCCGCCTGCGCTGGGATTGGGAGCGCCGGAACCCGGCCAACGGCGTGGAGCCGCCCTACTGGGTCGTGCGCGAAGGTCCGACGCTCATCGCCGCAGTTCCACTGACGCCCGTTCGCGTGACGATTGCGGGCGCGGACGCCGCGGGCACGTGGAGCGCCGACCCGCTCGTGGTCGCCGAACGCCAGCGCCAGGGCCTCGGGGGCGCGCTGCTCCGCGCGTGGGACCGCGGCACCGGCGTCGCGCTTGGCGCCGGCCTCTCCCACGCCACACGGATGCGGCTGGACGAAATGCGGTGGCCGAAGGCGCAGCCGCTGCCCTGTCTCGTCAAGCCGATCAGCCGGCGCGCGTTTCGCATTCCGACCTGGCCGGTCGCGATCAACCGCCTCGTGTCGGCCCTCGCCCTTCCCGTCGTTCGCGTGGTGTCGCGCACGCAGCCGCTCAAGGAGGAAGTGGAAGTGGTCCGGCGGTTCGATGCGGGCGTGGATCGCCTGTGGGAGCGGCTGGCCAACCGGTTCGCGATCTCGGTCCGCCGCGACGCCCGGTATCTGAACTGGAAGTTCATCGAACCGCCGCACGTGCGCTACACGGCCGCGCTCCTGCGCCGCGGCGAAGAGGTCGACGGCTACGTCGTCTACCGGCACTTGCGGGAACCGCAGGGCCGGGTGACCCAGATCGTGGATCTGCTGGCGGATCCCTCCGACGAGCGGGGGCTCAAGACCCTCGCGCGATGGGTCGACCGCGAGGCGCGGATGGCCGACTCGGACAAGATCCGGTGTTACGCGACCCACGCCGCGATTCGCCGTGTCCTCCGGCGGTCGGGGTACTTCGTGGTGAAATCGGCGGTCGAGATCACGGTGAAGATCAACGCCGTCGCCGTTCCGAAGGCCTTCTATTCATCCGCCGACGAGTGGCACTTCACTCTCGGCGACGGCGATCTCGATCACTGAAGGATGCCCATGTCATTAGAACAAACGCTCGGCGCCGACCTCGTCGCCGCGATGAAGGCGAAGGACCAAACGCGGCTCACGGCCCTGCGCATGCTCAAAACGGCGCTCACCAACAAGAGCATCGAGAAGCGGCGCGCGCTCGAGGGCGCCGAAGAGCTGCAGGTCGTGTCGATGCTCGTGAAGCAGCGGCGCGATTCGATCGATCAGTTCACCAGGGGCGGGCGCCAGGACCTCGCCGAGAAGGAGCAGGCCGAAATCGTCGTGCTCGACAAGTACCTGCCGGCGGCGGCCTCGGACGAGGAAGTTGGCGCGGCCGTCACCGCCGCCATCGCCGATACCGGGGCGAGCAGCCAGAAGGACATGGGGAAGGTCATGAAAGCCGTGATGGCCGCCCTCGCCGGCAAGACGGTCGACGGCAAGAAGGTCAACGAGGCCGTCCGGGCACGGCTGGGATAAGGCCCGTTCGTCACGGCAACGTGCAGAATCTGCGGCGAGGCGGCAAACATTTCTCCCGGGTCGCCCGTCTATATATTTGAAAGGCCTAGTCAGCCTCTCACCATCCTCCTTAGGGCTCCGGCCGAACGGCTGGAGCCCTGTTTTTTTCACGCTATCTGGTCGTTTGCGGGACGGAATCCCACGGCTGGACGGTGTCCGCCCGGGGACATGTGGCCCCCGTGCTACGCTGTCGGTCGACTGATGCCGGACTCCCACCCACGCCTGGCCCGGTCTGCCGGGGTCTTCGGGCTGGCGACAATCACGAGCCGCATCCTCGGGCTCGTGCGGGATCAGGTGCTGGCCTTCTACTTCGGGGCCGGCGACGCCAACGACGCATTCCGCGTCGCGTTCCGCGTACCCAACCTCGTCCGTGACCTCTTCGCCGAAGGCGCCATGAGCGCGGCATTCGTGCCCACGTTCACGCGCCAGCTGACGCTGCAGGGCCGGGAGCGCGCCTGGCACCTCGCCAGCTCGGTGATCAACGCCCTGCTGATCGTCACGAGCCTCGTCGTGATCGCCGGAGTGGTGTTCGCCGAGCCGCTGGTGCGCCTGTTTGCCTCCGAGTTCGCCCAGGTGCCGGGCAAGTTCGAGCTCACCGTGCAGCTCACGCGCATCATGTTTCCATTCCTCACCATGGTGGCGCTGGCCGCGGCGCTCATGGGCATGCTCAATTCGCTCGGCCACTTCTTCGTGCCGGCGCTGTCGCCCGCGATGTTCAACGTGGGCAGCATCGTGATTGCCCTCGTGTTCATTCCGCTCGCGCCCGACCTGGGCCTCGCGCCGATCACGGTGGTCGCCATCGGCACGCTCGTCGGCGGCCTCGGCCAGCTCGTCATCCAGTGGCCGCCGCTTCGCCGCGAAGGCTTTCGCTACCGGGCCGTGCTCGACTTCCGGGACGAGGGCCTCCGCCACGTATTGCTGCTGATGGGCCCGGGGACGATCGGGATGGCGGCAACGCAGATCAACGTGTTCGTGAACACGGTGCTCGCCACCGGCGAAGGCACGGGCGCCGTGTCGTGGCTCGACTTCGCATTCCGGTTGATGTACCTGCCCATCGGCCTCTTCGGGGTCTCGATCGCCACGGCGGCGACGCCGGCGGTGTCGCGCATGGTGGCGGAGGCCGACTTCGGTCGGATTCGCTCGACGATGGCCGGCGCCATCGGGCTGATGCTGCTGCTGAATGTGCCCGCGTCGCTGGGGCTGATCGTGCTGGCGCGGCCGATCGTGTCGGTGATCTTCGAGCACGGCAGCTTCACCGCCGCCGACACCGCGGCGACGGCGGCGGCCCTCCAGCTCTACGCGATCGGCCTGGTCGGCTACTCGATCGTCCGCATTGTCTCGCCCACGTTCTACGCGCTGCGGCGCAGCCGCATACCGGTGATGGCGAGCGCGGCCTCCGTGGTGATCAACGTGGCGCTCAACCTCGCACTGGTGCGGGTGATGGGCTACCGGGGGCTCGCGCTGGGCACGTCGATTACCGCGCTGGTGAACGCGTCGTTGCAGTTGTGGCTGCTGAAGCGCGAAATCCACGGGCTCGAGGGCGGGCGGATCCTCTCGACGCTGGTGCGCGTGATCGTGGCGGCCGTCGCCATGGCGGCCGCCGCCTGGGCCGCGAACGACGTGATGACGAGCGTGCTGCCCGGCCAGGGCCTGGCGATCCAGATCGTGAGGCTGGCGGCGAGCATCGGCGGCGCACTGGCCACCCTCGCCGGAATGGCGCAGCTGCTCCGCATTCCCGAATTCACTGACGCGCGGGACCTGATTCTGGGCCGCCTGCGAAGGATGGCCGGGTGAAAGAACGGAGCTGGTTCGGGTTGCACCCGTCCATCTGGAAGATCGCCTCGACGCACATCGTCGTCGACGCGTACACGAACATCTACGCGCCGCTGCTGCCGCTGCTGATTCCGCATTTGAACCTGTCGCTGAAGGCGGCGGGCACGCTGGCGATGTGCTTCCAGATGGCCAATTCGGTGTCGCAGCTCGGGTTCGGCACGCTTGCGGATCGGTGGCGGCCGCGTGCGCTCGTGATCGCGGGGCCGCTATTGACGGTGATCGCGCTGAGCTTCGTCGGGTGGGCGGGTTCGCCGCTGATGCTCGGGCTCGTGCTCGTGCTGGGAGGCCTCGGCGGGGCCGCGTTCCACCCGCCGGCGGCGGCGCTGGTCTACAAGCTCGCCGACCACCGGAAGGGCCTGGCCATGTCGGCGCACCTGTCGGGCGGGTCGCTGGGCTTCGCGGCGGCGCCGGTCCTGTTTGCGCCGTTCATCGCCTACATGGGGCTGGGGTGGTCGCCGCTCATCATGATCCCCGGCCTGCTGGCGCTGTCGTGGACGCTGCGGCAGGTGCCGCCGATGCAGCGGCCCGAGGCACACGAGCGATCGACGTGGGCGACGCTCGCGCCCGCGGCCGTGCCGTTGACGCTGCTTTATTTCACCATCGTGCTCCGCACGGCGACGACCTACGGGTTCATGACCTTCGCGCCGACGCTGCTCACGCGCCAGGGCCTGACGATTGGCGAGGCCAGCTCCGCGGTGTCGCTGTATCTGTTTGCCAGCGGCATCGGCGGCCTGATCGGCGGCCCGCTGTCGGATCGCGTGGGTCCGCGGCGGATCATCGTGTGGTCGCTCGTCGCCGCGGTGCCGTTCATGGCGATGGCCCCGAGGCTGCCGCCGGCCGGTTTCACGGCGATGCTGGCGATCGGCGGCCTGCTGCTGCAGTCGACGCTGCCCATCAGCGTCACGTTCGCGCAGACGTTCACCACGGGCGGCGCGGCGACGGTGTCGTCGTTGATGATGGGCTTTGCCTGGGGCATGGGCAGCCTGGCGGTGCCGTTGATCGGCGCCGGCGCGGATCGGTTCGGCATCGAGCGAACGCTGACTGCGCTCGCCTTTGTCCCGTTACTTGCCGCTGCGCTCGCTTGGGGATTGCCGCGGGGGACGGGGCAGGGCGCATTGCCGATTGATGATCGACCGATTTTGTGACTGTTTGGTGATTTCGCGATTGCGCGATTGCGCGACTCGGATTGATGGATTTTGCCGATTGCCGATTGGCGGCCGCCAATTCCCCGCTCACCCAATCGCGAAATTTGAACTCACCCAATCGCGACATTCGAATCACCAAATCCCCAAATCCCCAAATCACCCAACAATCGCCAATCGGTCATTCATCAATCGACAATGTAAACCGTAGTACCATTCCGGCAAGTGGCGCGCTACCCCTCCTCCTCGGTCTCCTTCGGCCCCGGCCGCATGACGCCCGCAGTGAAGTGGCTCGTCATCACGAACGTGATCGTGTTCGTGGTGAACAAGATCGTGCCGGTCATGACGCTGCGGCTCGGCCTGCAGCCGCAAGCGGTGTTCGAGAGCTTGGCCCTGTGGCAGCCGATCACCTACATGTTCCTCCACGACATCGGCGGCGTCGGGCACATCCTCATCAACATGCTGGCCCTCTGGATGTTCGGCACCGAGCTCGAGCGGACGTGGGGCACGCGCTTCTTCACGAAGTACTACTTCGTCACCGGCATCGGCGCCGCGGCCACGAGCCTGCTCTTGTCACTGTTCATCGACGACATCTACTACTCGGTCACCGTGGGCGCGTCGGGCGCCATCTACGGGCTGCTGCTCGGCTACGGCCTGTACTTCCCTAACCGGCCGATCTACCTCTATTTCATCTTCCCGATTCCGGCGAAGTACTTCGTCATGATCGTCGGCGCGATCGCGTTCCTCTCGGCGCTCGGCGGTCCCGGCGGCGGCGTGGCCCACTCGGCCCACCTGGGCGGGCTCGTCGTCGGGTACCTCTATCTGAAGGGGCTGCGGGCGCGGCCGTTCGACGAAGTCAAATACCGGTGGCTGCGCTGGAAGATGGGCCGCGCGCGGAGCCGCTTCGACGTCTACTCGGGCGGGCGCTCGTCAGAGGATGAGTGGAAGAGCGACTGGAAGAGGCACATTCACTGATAGGCCATGCCCCGCAACGCCGCGATGCGTTCGTGCATCGGCGGGTGCGTGGCCATCAGGTTCGCCCAGAACCCCGTCTTCTCGTTGATCGGCCGGCCGAGCGGATCGGCAATGCACAAGTGGGCGCTGCCGCGCTTCACGGCGAGCGTCGGCGTGGCCTGCGCCTCGATCACTTCGAGCGCGTCGGCGAGCGCGCCGGGGTTGCGGGTCAGCTCCGCCGCCGTGGCATCGGCCAGGAACTCCCGCTTTCGCGACACCATCATCGCGAGCAGGCGCGCCACGAGCGGCGCCGCGATCACGGCGACCACCCAGATCACCAGCACGACCAGGACCAGCGCGGCCGCGCCGCCCTTTTTGCCGCCGCGCGAGCGGCCGCGGCCGGCGCCCCTGCGCCATCCGCGCGCCGCCCAGTCCGACAGCAGCGCCACGGCGCCGACCAGAGCCGCCACGATCGTCATCAGCCGGATGTCGTAGTTGCGGATGTGTGACATCTCGTGCGCCACCACGCCCTGGAGCTGCTCGCGGTTGAGCGCCGTCAGGAGCCCCTCGGTGACCGCAATCGACGCGTGCGCGGGATCGCGGCCCGTGGCAAACGCGTTGGCGTCGGGGTCCGCCACCAGGTATGCCTTGGGCCGCGGCAGGCCGGATGCGATCGCCATTTCGTCGATGACGTTGCTGAACTGCCGGAGTTCCACGCGATCGGGGGCGTTGGCGATCGCATCTTCGAGATCGACGGCCCGGGTCGAAGCCAGCACCGCTCGATCGCCGTTGAAGAAGCTGTAGGCGGCGGTGCCGCCGCCGCACAGCAAGGCGGCCGTGGTGCCGATCGGGACAAACGCGCCTTCGGCGGAAAACGCCGCGGTGTCGAAGCCAAGGCCGAGAAAGAGGACGAGGCCCACAAAGACGGTCATCACCATCCACGTGCGACGGCGATTGGCGGCTTGTTGCTCGTAGAGGTTCAACGACGTCGTGGCCTTCGTGTTCTAACCCTTCATCGACAAGTCGACCTTCGGCACGGCGCGCTCGCCGGGCTCGGTGATCTCGAACAACTCGGCCGGGCGGAAGCCGGCGACGCCGGCGATGAGGTTGCCGGGGATCACCTGGGTCGCGGTGTTGTACTTCGTGGCGATGTCGTTGTAGAACTGCCGCGCGAAGCCGATCTTGTTCTCGGTGCCCGACAGCTCTTCCTGCAACGCGCGGACGTTGGTGTTCGCCGTCAGCTGCGGGTAGTTCTCCGCGAGCGCGAAGAACCGGCCCAGAGCCTGCGTGAGCTCGCCTTCCTTGCGGCCGGCGTCGGCCGGGCCCGTCGCCGCGGCCGCGCGATTGCGCGCGGTGATCACGGCTTCGAGCGTGCCCTTCTCGAACTCCATCGCCCCCTTCACCGTGCTCACCAGGTTCGGGATCAGGTCGTGCCGCCGCTTCAGCTGCACGTCGATCTGCTTCCACCCGTTGGTGACCTGGTTGCGAAGGCCGACCAGGCGGTTGTAGACGCCGATGGCCCAGAAGACCAGCACGGCCAGCAGGCCGATCGTGAAGAGGACGCTCATGGCTTCTCCCCATCCGCCCGAACGCGGGCTCTACTTCTTGTCGTGGAAGTAACTGTCGGTGCCGTCGAGCCAGTCCTGCCGGATCGGGCTGAAGATGTCCATCTCGAAGGTGTCGTCGATGGCCTCGGCCTGGTGCGGCAGCCACGAGGGGATGTGCAGGACCTCGCCCTCGCGCACGGTGATCTCCTCGCCGTTGATCAGGAAGCGGAGGCCGCCCTGCAGGACGTAGGTCATCTGCTCGCTCTCGTGCGAGTGCATCGGCACGAGGGCGCCCCGCTTCAGGTAAATCTGCGTGACCATCTCGCGCTCGCCGGTGATGATTTTCCGCGAGATCATCTCGGTGACTTTCTCGAGCGCAATTTCGTCCCACCGGTACAAGCGAACAGGTCGTGAGTTCATGCGATCGGGTTCTCGATTCCTCGCGGATTATAGCATCCGGCCGGATGGTATAATTTTGCCCACATGAAGGCTTCGACGCTGGCATCCAGACCCGACGCGCGCCCGGCCCCCGCCGACGCGCGGTGGGACGGCCTCACGCGCGACGACCTGCTGCGGGCCTACCGCATCATGGTCCTGTCGCGACGCCTCGACGACAAGGAGATCCAGCTCAAGAACCAGAGCCATATCTTCTTTCAGATCAGCGGCGCCGGCCACGAAGCCGTCCTGACCGCGGCCGGCCTGCACCTGCGCGCCGGATACGACTGGTTTTACCCGTACTACCGCGATCGCGCGCTGTGCCTCACGCTCGGCATGACGCCGCTCGAGATGCTGCTGAGCGCCGTGGGCGCCAAGGACGACCCGTGTTCCGGCGGCCGCCAGATGCCGTCGCATTGGGGTCACCGGCGGCTCAACATCCCGTCGCAGGGCAGCCCCACCGGCACGCAGTGCCTGCAGGCCGTCGGCGCCGGCGAGGCGGGGATGCTGTACGAGCGCATCACCGCCATTCCCGGCCGCGACGACAAGTTCCACGCCGACGAAGTGATCTACGTCTCGATCGGCGAGGGCGCGACCAGCGAAGGCGAGTTCTGGGAATCCCTCAACTCCGCGTGCGCCCGCAGCGTGCCCGTCGTCTATCTCGTCGAAGACAACGGCTACGCCATCTCCGTGCCGGTCGAAGTGCAGACGCCGGGCGGCGACATCTCGAAGCTGGTCGAGTCGTTCCCGAACCTGAAGCTCCTGCGCTGCGACGGCACCGACTTTCTCGACAGCTACCGCGCGCTCGGCGAGGCCGTGTCGTGGGTCCGCCGCGAACGCAAGCCCGCCTTCGTCCACGCCAAGGTCATTCGTCCGTACTCGCACTCGCTCTCCGACGATGAGCGGTTGTACAAGACGCCGGACGAGCGCAAGGCCGAGGCCCTGCGCGATCCGCTGACCAAGATGCGCGCCTTCATGGTGGCCGAGAAGATCGCCACCGACGCCGACATCGAAGCGGTGGCCGCGTCGGTCGACCGCGAAATCGCCGAGGCGACCGACGCGGCGCTCAAGGCGCCGAAGCCGGCCGACGAAACCGCCAGCTGGTATGTCTTCTCCCCGGACGTCGATCCCACGTCGGCGGCGTTCCAGACCGCCGAGCGTCCCGAAGGCAAGGCCGACACCATGGTCGCGGCCATCAACCGCACGCTGAAGGGCGAGATGGCGCGCAACCCGCGCATCGTCGTGTTCGGCGAAGACGTGGCGGATGCCAGCAAGCCGGCGGCGCTGTCGCAGGTGCCGGGCAAGGGCGGCGTCTTCAAGGTGACGCACGGCCTGCAGAAGGCGTTCGGCGCCGATCGCGTGTTCAACTCCCCGCTCGCCGAGGCCAACATCGTCGGCCGCGCGGTGGGCATGGCGACGCGCGGCATCAAGCCGGTCGTCGAGATCCAGTTCTTCGATTACATCTGGCCGGCGATGATGCAGCTCAAGGACGAGATGTCGATGCTGCGCTATCGCTCGGGCAACAACTGGTCGTGCCCGATGGTGGTGCGGGTGCCGATCGGCGGCTACCTGCGCGGCGGCGCGCCCTACCACAGCCAGTCGGGCGTCAGCATTTTCGCGCACTGCCCCGGCGTGCGGATCGTGTTCCCGAGCAACGCCGTCGATGCCGCCGGGCTGCTGCGTACGTCGATCCGGTGCGACGATCCGGTGCTGTATCTCGAGCACAAGCACCTGTACCGGCAGACCTACAACAAGGGCACGTATCCGGGCGCCGAGTTCATGGTCCCAATGGGCAGGGGCGCCCTCCGCCGCGACGGCGCGGACCTGGTGGTGCTGACCTGGGGCGCGCTCGTGCAGCGGTCGATCCTGGCGGCGCAGCAGGCGGACAAAGACGGCATCAGCGTGGCCGTGTTCGACCTGAGAACGATCATTCCCTACGACTGGGACGGCATCGCCGCGCTCGTCAAGAAGACCAACCGCGTGATCGTGGCGCACGAAGACCAGCTCACCGCCGGCTTCGGCGCCGAAATCGCGGCGCGGATCGGCGACGAGCTGTTCGAGTACCTCGACGCGCCGGTCAGGCGCGTGGCGGCGATGGACTGCCCGGTGGCGTACAGCCCGA
>Ga0156330_1054_pt3 | contig 16524 bp, 15 predicted proteins | sample RifCSPlowO2_12_FD_107978 | JGI IMG/M metagenome (GOLD analysis project Ga0156330, IMG submission 107978) | Acidobacteria bacterium RIFCSPLOWO2_12_FULL_67_14b | reverse complement strand
AGGCGGCGAAAACTTCTCACGTGCGCTATTGCGTCAATTGATGTTGAAGTGCGCTCGAGTCACGTCGGTACGCAGAAATCGCATACATCGCTGCACAAGATATTTTGAAGGATCGGAAGATGTGATCAACAGCAGGGTTCGATAGCATAAGGTGCCGCCGCCGAATCGCGAAACGGCGATCGGCTGAGCCGTGACTTCCTAAACTGAATCAGTTCGTTGTGAAGAGCACGACCGCCGCATTCGGATCCGCTGCAGCAATCGCCGCCGAGCACCGCAGGGCCTTCGCAAGAATTTGCAAGACAAACGGCCGCAGACGGCAAGACGCCTCAATTGAGTACGGCGACGGACAGCCGACCCCCGATTTTAAGGGGTCGGCAGTGATCGGCCGTCTCTGGTTTCAGCGTGAGGGGTAGCGCGCAAGAGCGTCGTGGTTCGCACCAAGATTGATCCCTTGAAAGAATCTTGAAACTTTGCACATGAAAAGGGCCGTCCCCATCAGAGACGGCCCAAAGGTCATCTTCGAAAGCTCCTGAAAAACCGGGCCTTTCCCTCACCTCCCGAAATCGCCCAAATCTCTCAGTCTGTTTTTAAGTCCTGTGCGTCTGCCAGTTTCGCCACCCCGGCTCGGGCACAACTCGCATCTGATGACTTCGAGACCTGTCGACTTCGTGATCTGATCTCGTGATCGCGCGATCTGTCGATCTGACTACTCAGTGAACCCTGAACCCCGAACCTAATGAACTACTGAACCCTCTGAACCGGTGAACTCCCGAACCTACTCGATCAAGCGCTTGAGTAACTGTATCTGCCCCGCATGATACAGGTCGTGAGCCGCGACGCCGCGGACCAGACCTTCGTAGGTGAAGGGCTTCCCCGGCGCCTTCCTGGTCCACCTGGCCGGCGGAAACGCCGCGACCGCGCGGCGCAGCTGGTCGTGCTCGCGCTGCAACAACGCCAGGTCCGCGCGCCATTCGGCGAGGCTGCCCTCGACGGGCCGCGTCCAGAAGTTGCTGCCGTCGAGCACAAACGACCGGGACTTCCCGCCGGTGAGCCGGCGCCGGATGTCGTACTTCCAGTACGCCGCGTGCACCACCAGCTCCCAGATATTGTGACGGCCTTCGGCCGGTCGGCAGGCCGCCTGCGCGCGGGTGACGCCCGCCAGCGACCCTCGCAGGTTCGGGCCGTGCCACGAGCGCTTGTCGTAGGCGGCGTCGATCGAGGCCAGCAACACGCCGGTGATCGTCATCTCAGTGCACCCGCGCGGACGTCGGCGGTCCGTCGATCACGCGCGTGATCATCTCGGTCAGCCGCGCCTCGCCAATCGCAAACGGCCCGGCGCTCGCGGTGCCGGTCTGCAATTCGAGATGCACGAGCACACCGTCCGCGTCGGGACTGACGATCCAACTGAACCCGCGCAGCGTGACCGCCGGCGGTTCGCCGCCGGGATTCTTCGCCCGATCGACCGCCTTCAGCATCTGCTCCAGCAAGGTCCGCACGTCGCCGTCGGTCCACGCCGCGGCATCGGCCGGCACGCCGGACACGGTTTCCGTGACCGCGTTCGACGTCCCCCGCACCCACACATCGACATCAGTCATTTCGCACCAATCGCATTGTAGGCACCGTACGCACTGTACGCACCGTACGCACCGTAATTGTGGGTCATTCGAAAGCCCCCGGGTCTGTGAACGGCCGCTCGCACGTGAAATTGCGGCACACGTACGCGGTGGCCTTCCCCTCGGTCATCGTCATCGACGACACCCATGGCATGTGCGCGGCGAACTCGGCCGTGCGATCCGGATCGACGAGCACCGCCACCGCAAACGGCCGGAACTGGCGATGCGCGGCCTGCCAGAGCGCGACGGTGTCGGCCGCGCCGCGCCGGCCGATCACGACGATCTGCTCGCCGCCGGTCAGGGCGGTCGACAACGCCGCGGCCATCAGCGGCACCGCGCGCCCTTGCGAGTCGAGGCGTCCGCCGAACGACGCGATGGCGTCGGCGGCGATGTGCGAGTACGCGGTCTCCCCGGTCAAGTGCGCGAGCGTCAGCAGGTTCAACGCCGATACGGACGTCGGCGAAGGCTCGGCGCCGTCGTAGTCTTCCTTCATCCGCAGCAGCACCGTCGGGTCTTCGCCGGTCGTGCTGAACCATCCGCCCGCGATCGGATCCCAGAACAGCTCGTCCTGCCGCGCCTGCAGCTCGCGCGCCCACGACAGCCAGCCCGGATCGCCGGAGGCCTGGAACAACTCGAGCAGGCCGAAGATCAGGAACGCGTAGTCTTCGGCGTAGCCGTCGATGGCCGCGTCGCCGCTGCGGTAGCGCCGGAGCAGCCGCCGCCGATCGTGGTCCCACATCGTGTCGCGCACGAACGACGCGGCGCGGATGGCGGTCGCGAGGTGCCGGGCGCCGGTTTCGAGCACGCGCGCGGCCCTCGAGAACGCGGCGATCATCAGGCCGTTCCACGCCGTCAGGACCTTGTCATCGCGTTGCGGACGGGGCCGCGTGCGCCGCGCCTCGAACATCGCCTGGCGCGATCGCAGCAGCGATTCGGCGACCTCGCCCGGGGCCAGCCCGCTCGCCCGCGACAGATCCGCGATCGACTGCGCCGTGTGCAGCAGGTTCTTGTTCACGAACTCCTGCTGCGGGTCGAAGGGCGCGTTGCCGTTCGGCAGAATGCCGTACCGCCCTTCGAACACCGGAGCGTCGGCGCCGAGAACCGCGCGCACTTCGTCGGCGCCCCAGACGTAGAACGCGCCCTCCATCTTGTGCGCGTGCGGATCGTCAACGTGGTCCGGAGGGATGCTGTCGGCGTCTTCCGCCGAATAGAAGCCGCCCGTCCCGTCGGTCATGTCCCGCTCGACGTACTGCAGCGTGTCTTCCGCGATCTGCGCGAAGAACGGATCTTCGGCGGCTTGCGACGCCTCCAGGTAGGCCAGCACCAGTTGGGCCTGGTCGTAGAGCATCTTCTCGAAGTGCGGCACGCGCCAGTTGCCGTCCACCGAGTAGCGATGGAACCCGCCGCCGATGTGATCGCGCATGCCGCCAAGTGCCATCGAGCGCAGGGTCTGCGCGACCATGTCGCGGCCGGCGGCGTCGCCCGTGCGCGCGGACTCGCGGAGCAGGAAGGCCAACTCGCTCGGGCGGGGGAACTTCGGCGCGTCGCCAAACCCGCCGCGGCGCGTGTCGAAGGACTGCTCGAACTGGCGGAACGTCGAGGCCAGCGCGCCCTCGCCCGGCATGGCCCGTGGGCCCTGCCCCCGCGCCATGATCGTCAGGCGCTCGACGATCTCGGTCGCCGACTTCTCGACCCGAACCCGGTCTTCACGCCAGGCGCGCGCGATCTCGGCGAGCACGTCGACAAACGCGGGCCGGCCCCACTGCGAGGTCGGCGGAAAGTAGGTGCCGCCGTAGAACGGCTTGAGGTCGGGCGTGAGCCACACGCTCATGGGCCAGCCGCCGGAGCCCGTCGTGGCCTGGACGAACGTCATGTAGACCCGGTCCACGTCCGGACGCTCTTCGCGGTCGACCTTGATCGAGATGAAATGTTCGTTCAGGACGCGGGCGACGCCGATGCTCTCGAACGACTCGCGTTCCATGACGTGGCACCAGTGGCAGGTGGCGTAGCCGATCGACAGGAAGATCGGTTTCTGGGACGCGCGGGCCGCCGCAAACGCCTCTTCGCCCCACGGCTGCCAGTCGACGGGGTTGTTCGCGTGCTGGAGCAGATAGGGGCTCTGCTGGCCCGCGAGACGATTCGGCATCGCTCGATCATACCGCCGGCGGTGGGGCGACGGGGGCGAGCGCCGGATGCCGCTCGATCGCGTCCTGCAGCCGCGCGTAGCTGGCCGTCATCTCCACGCCGTACAACAGAATCACGGCGCTCACGTAAATCCACAACAGGAAGATCACGACGGCGGCGATCGATCCATGAATCACGTTCCACGAGGCCAGGTCGCTCGCATACCAGGAGAACAGCGAGAGCGCCGCTCGCCACAACAGGCCGACCAGGACCGCGCCGGGCCACACGTCGCGGAACCGCACCGCCACGTTCGGGATGAAGTAGAAGACCAGCGCCACGCACGCGATCAGCAGCGCCGTCGCCGCGTAGTGGGCCGTCACGCCCGACAGCCACACGAGCAGCGGCGTCCGCATGAGCGCCTCACCCATCCGGGTCTCGGCCAGCCGCACCATGCTGGCGAGGATCAGCCCGATCAGCAGCACGCCGCCGGCCGACACCAGCATCAGGAACGACACGAGCCGGTGCTTGAGAAAGCTCCGCCGCTTCTCGACGCCCCAGGCGTGATTCACGGCCGAGGTCACGGCGTTGAAGACCCCGAGCGACGCCCACGTCAGCGCGAGAATCCCGCCGATGCCGAACTTGAGCGGCGAGGTCTGAAACGCATCGAGCTGGCCGGTGATGAAATCGAACTGGCGCGGGAAATACCGGAAGACGAACCGCACGACCGCGTCGCGTTCGGCGGGGTCGGCCGTGACCTCGCCGAGGATCGCCAGCGCGAGCAGGAAGAAGGGAAAGAGCGACAGCAGCGCGTAGTAGGCGATGGCGGCCGCATGCGTCAGGCCGTCGCTGTTGTAGAGCTCCCCGACTCCACGCCAGGCGGCGAGACCGATCAGACGAACGTACCCGGTGGGCCTCGCGCGTCCTGGCTGGGTCACTCTGTGGAGTGTACGCTCGATTCATGCCAGGGGCCGTTCCGTAGGAACGGCCCGTAGACGTTGGCCGAGAGACCGTGCCTGGTACTTGAGAAATGGTTGATACGCTCCACTGATGCTCTTGCTCGACACGCACTGTTGGTTGTGGCTGAAGGCCGAGCCCGATCGGTTGCCGTCGCCGCTGCGTCGGCGAATCACCCGGGATCCCGCGAAGCTCGTGCTGTCGGCCGCCAGTGTCCTCGAGATCAGCATCAAGCAGGCGACCGGACGATTGAAGTTGCAGGTCGATCCGGCGACGCTGGTTGAGGAACTGGTCGAGGATGGCGTGAAGCCTCTCGATGTGACGATGGCACACGCGTTGCGGCTGGCGTCGCCCCCCCGCCATCATCGCGACCCGTTCGATCGACTCCTGATCGCTCAAGCCCTGACCGAAGGCTTCACGCTGGTCACAGCGGACGCGCAAATCCTCGCCTACGACGTGCCGGTCATCGACGCCCGGAAGTAACCGGCGGGCCGCGCTACTGCCATGCCTTGTCCAGCGGCTTCGCGGGATCCGCCGTGATCTTCAGGTCGGCGCAGTGGTGGTAGGTGTAGCCGCCGTCCTTGTTGTAGCCGTGCTCTTCCATGAACTGCACGATCTGCAGCGTGCACTTCTCGCAGGTGATGTTAGGCAGTTGCACGTCGGTCTCGTAGGGTTCGGTGGGCCGCGCCTTGTGCAGGAACAATCCGTCCGCCAGCACCGGGCGCTGCGGGGCGCTCTGGATGGCCCCGGAAATCGACCACGGCCCTTTCTCGGTGTCACGCGTCACCGCGACCGGATCCGGCGGCAGCTCGTCGCGTGACCTCACCGCGAGCGCGACCCGATAAAACCCCGGATGATAGATCGTCTCCTGCAGCTTGATGTGGAGCTTCGAGCCACCGGTCGCGGTGCCGACCACGCCGCTCGGCGTTCCTGCCGTCGCGCTGGTCCCGCCGCACGGCCCCAACTTCTGCGGATCGCCGCGGTTGTCTTCGACCAGCCACGAGGCCGGCTCGAGCAGCTTGAAGTGCGCGTTCGCAAATGCGGGCGCCAGGCCCGCGAGAAGAATGGATACCGTCACTAATCGCATGAGTCTCATGAATGCTCCCCAGCGGGATTATCGTCCATCCATCAGGCGGGTCTATCAGGCGGGTCTAAAGATCCGCCTCTACATTCAGCCGCCCGGCAGGTGCAGGCGGGCGCGGACGCCGCCCAGGGATGACTGGCCAAGCGAGATCGAGCCGCCGTAGAGCTCGGCAAGATCGCACACGATCGCCAGCCCGAGGCCGGATCCCGGCGCCGCTTCGTCGGCCCGCACGCCGCGCTGCAGGACTGCCTCGCGCAGCGACGGATCGAGCCCCGGCCCGTCATCATCCACCGTGATCTCGATGCCGTTCGCATCCGGCGCGGACGCGATCGTCACGCGCGACTTCGCCCACTTGCAGGCGTTGTCGAGCAGGTTGCCGAGCATCTCGTCCAGGTCTTCGCGCTGGCTCCGCACGAAATGCTCGTGCGAAAGGTTCACGTCGATGGCCAGCCCGCGATCCGCGTGCAGCGTCAGCAGCGTCCGCGCCAGGCCATCGACGGACGTCAGCACGTGGCACCGCGTGCCCGGCGTGACGCCCGACGCCGACGCGCGCGCATGTGCCAGGTGATAGTCCACCTGCCGCCGCATCCGCTCGACCTGCCGCGTGATCGCCGCCGCCACGTCGGCGTGTCCCGCCGCGCGGGCGCGCTCGGCTTCGTGGTTGAGCACGGCCAGCGGCGTCTTCAGTCCGTGGGCCAGGTCCCCCGCCTTGCTCAACGCCCGCGTCACCCGCTGCTCGCGGTCGCTCAGCAGGGCGTTGAGATCCGTGACCAGCGGCTGCACCTCGGCGGGATACGTTCCATCGAGCCGCGTGTCGCGGCCTTCGCGCACGCCGAGCAGGCGCGATCGCAGCTCGTCGAACGATCGGAGGCCGCGCCGGACCTCGAAGAGGCCCGCCACCAGGCAGACGACCGCGATGCTCGTGAGCAGCGTGAAGTTCAGGAAGATCCGGTGAAACACGCCTGGCGCCTGGGGGTGCAGGTACATGAGGTGCGTGAGGACGACCCCGGAGATGATGAACAGGCCGCTCGTCCACAGGATCGCGCCAAACAGGATGCGCGTGCGCAGCGAGAATCGCGACCTCATGCCTGCTCCTCGATGCGATAGCCCATGCCCCGGACGGTCTCGATGAACGATCCACCCAGCTTGCGCCGGAGCCGCGCGATGAACACCTCGACGGTGTTCGAGTCGCGATCGAATCCCTGCGAGTAGATGTGCTCGGTCAGCTCGCCCTGCGAGACGATGCGGCCGCGATGGTGCATCAGGTAGGAGAGGACGCGGAACTCGTGGCTCGTCAGCCTGATCGGCACGCCGTCCACCGTGACCCGCGCGCCCTTTGGATCGAGCACGAGCGTGCCGCAGCGAAGTTCGGGTGTGACCTGGCCGGTGGCGCGCCGGATGAGCGCGCGGAGGCGGGCCAGCACCTCCTCGATCTGGAAGGGCTTGGCCATGTAGTCGTCCGCGCCCCCATCGATGCCCTGCACCTTCTCGTGCCAGCTGCCCCGCGCGGTCAGCACCAGCACGGGCATCGAGATCCCGGACTCGCGCCACCGGCGGAGGATGGTCAGGCCGTCTACTTTCGGCAATCCCAAGTCGAGCACGACCGCATCGTATCCCTCCGTTCGTCCCAGAAAGTCGCCGCGCTCGCCATCCGAGGCGCAATCCACGGCATATCCGGCCTCTTTCAGGGCATCGGCTATCTGCTCCGACAACGCGATTTCGTCCTCGACGACCAGAATGCGCACGAGCAATTGTGCCTGCTTTGCAGCTGAACGTTGGCTGAATGACACCTTCACGAGCCGTTCAGCCGCGTCCCGGTAGTCTGGGCGTCCTATGACAACCGGCTCGAAAACACTCCTCGGGATCGCCATCGTCGTGGTGGTCGCGCTGGCTCTCGCAATCCACTTGTTCGCCCCCGCGCTCGGCCGGGCGATTCACGGAGGTCGATAACTCATGTTGAAGACACTCACAGGCTTCGTCGCCGTCATGGCACGCTGACGGGCGAGATGATGACGAACAACGGCCCGGTGAAGTGGGTCGAGGCCGGCAATGGGACGCCGCTCTCGAACGTCATGCTCAGCCTGCTTCACGCTTTGGGGCTGGACGACCTGAAGAGTTTCGGCGACAGTGAAGGCGCCTTCGCATGGGAATGACCAGCCACGCTTTCCGCTCCATCGCCCGCATGCCCGGACTGGCGGCGGTCGTCGTCCTGTCGCTTGGCGTCGGCATCGGCGTGAACACGGCGGTGTTCTCGTGGATCCAGGCGATCGTGCTCAAACCCATTCCCGGCGTCGACGACAGCGGGAGCTTTTATCACGTCGAGCCCAAGGCCGATACCGGCACGTACCCGGGGATGTCGTGGGCCGAGTACGGCGATCTCAAAACCCAGCTTCAGTCGATCGACGAGCTGGTGGTCTTTCGCATGGCCCCGCTCAATGTCGGTGAGGGTGGCCGCATCGAGCGAACCTACGCGCAGCTCGTTTCCGGCAATTTCTTCACGGCACTGCGGCTGCGCCCTGCGGCAGGACGTTTCATCAGGGCCGACGAAGTGGAACGTCCCGGCGCGGAACCCGTGGTCGTCCTGTCACACGATTACTGGCAGACCCATTTCAGCGGCTCCCTCTCGGCCATCGGCCAGACGATGCGCGTCAACGATCGCGAGCTGACGATCATCGGCGTCGCTCCGGAGAATTTCCAGGGCACGATTCTGGCGCTGCAATTCGACCTCTGGGTTCCGGCCACGCTGGCGCCGGCGTTCTTCGCCGGCTCCAGCGAGCTCGAGGCACGCGGCCAGCGCGGATACTCGGCCATGGGCCGCTTGCGCGACGGCGCCACCGAAGCCCGCGCCATGGCGGAGGTGAGCGCGGCGATGGGCAGCCTTGCCGCGTCGTTTCCCGAGACCAACGGCCGCGTCAGCGGCGAGTTGATACCGTACTGGCGATGGACGCGCGGGCCGCAGATGATGTTCATCACCGCGCTCGGCATTCTTCAAGGGGTGATGCTCCTGGTATTGCTCGCGGTGTGCGGCAATACCGCCAACCTCGTGCTCGCGCGCGCGAGCGCGCGGTATCGCGAGGTCGGCGTGCGGCTCGCGCTCGGTGCCAGCCCGATGCGGGTGATCAGACTGATCCTGGCGGAGAACCTGTTGCTTGGCGTGCTTGGCGCCGCCGCCGGCATCGTCATCGCCTGGTGGGGCACCGAAGCGCTGCGCGCCATGCCGCCGTACGGAGCGTTCCCGGTCAAGTTTCAAACCAGTCTCGACATGATGGGGCTTGCGTTCGCGGTGGTCCTCGGCATCGGCAGCGGACTGCTCTTCGGCGCGGCGCCCGCGTTGCAACTCGGACTCGTCGATCCGTTGCAGGCCCTGAGAAGCGGCTCGAAGTCGGCCGGCCGCAGCGCTATCCGCGACGGCTTGATGGCGCTGCAGTGCGGCCTTGCCCTGCTCGTGCTGGTGGTGGCCGGCCTCTTCTTCGAAAGCTTCGTCGAAACCCGCGACACCGATCCCGGATTCCGCGTCGAGGGGCTGCTGCTCTCGACCTACGATCTGAGTGGAACGGTCACGAACGACGAGTATCCGCGGCAGTTTGCGACGCAGTTGCTCGATCGGCTCCGCCGCGTGCCCGCGGTGGAGTCCGTGGCGATCGCCAACTCGATGCCGCTGGATATTCACGGATTGCCGCTGCGCGGTTTCACGCTCGAGGGGCGGGCGCAAACGACGCAGCAGCCGGATCAGGCGCTCAGCAACATCGTGTCTCCGGGTTACTTCAGGACGATGGGGATACCGATCCTGGCCGGTAGCGATCTGGCCGACATGGCGGACACCACGCTGCCGGCGCAAGTGATCGTGAACGAGGAGTTCGTCCGGCGCTACATCGCGCCGGCCGATCCGATCGGCCGGCGGCTCGTCAGCGGCGGCGTGACCTGCACGATCGCCGGAGTGGTGGGGAATTCGACCTACGACGCCTTTGGCGAACCACCGACGCCGGCGTTCTTCTTCTCGTACCGGGATCGCGCTCGGTGGCTCGGTGAAATCCACCTGCGCGCCAGGCCGGGCGCGGAAACGCTGCTCGCATCGGAAGTGCAGCGGGCCGTCCGGGAGATCGACGCGTCGCTGCCGGTCTACAACATCCGGACCATGGCCGAGCATGTCGAACGCAACCTGTTCCTGAGGAAGATCCCGGCCCGCATGTTCGTCGTGATCGCGCCGCTGCTGCTGGCGCTGGTCGCGATCGGCATCTATGCCGTCGTCAGCTACTCGGTGTCACAGCGCACGACCGAAATCGGCGTCCGAATCGCCATGGGTGCGACGGGAGGGCGGGTCGTGCGGCAGATCGTGAAGGAGGCGCTGATCGTCACGTCGGCCGGATTGATCCTCGCGTGGGTGATCGCGGCAATGGTGGAGCTGCACTTGTTCAGCGGCGGCCCCGGCGCGTGGACAGTCCTCGTCGCCGTGCCGGTGTTGTTGTTCGTGGTCGCGGCGTTCTCGAGCTGGTGGCCCGCCCGCCGCGCGACGCTGGTCGATCCGATCGTCGCGCTGCGAACCGAGTAGAAGCTGTTTAGACGCCGAGGCGGGTGCCGGGAGTTGAGGGCACAGTCTGCGTGATCATACGAGCGGCGGGGCCGGAACTGCTGCGGTGAATGCCCCAGGGTGTCACCGTCGAACGAACGCGAGATTCTGAACGCGGCCGGCGTCGAGGACGAATCGCTCGGCTCGCCCGTCAGGGCCCAGCGTGAAGCGAAGCGTGCCGACGGCGCCGCTGAGCGTGACCGCGTCACGCGCCGTCAGGGTCTCCGGCCGGGCGCGCGGACGCTTCAGCGTGAGCGTCGACCCGGTCATCGCGATCTCGTAGAGCGCGTCGAGCTCGTCTGAATAGTACCGGCCCGCAAGCTGACCGAGCGCTGCCGCCGGCAGTTGCGCCGCGGGGGCCGGTGCGGAACCCGGTCGTCCCCCGTTCGCTCCGGCCGTGGCGCTGGTCGCGTTCGTCGACGGGACCGGTGCCGTGAACGAGTCGCGCAGCAGGTCGTCCGCGACCCGATGCGCGAGCGTCGTGGGCGCCGCGTTACTGACGTTGCAAAGCACGGCAATCGACGTGTGCTGCTTCGGGAATCGCGTGAGGACCGCGCGATAGCCGCCGGTGCTGCCCGAGTGCTCGACCAGATCCAGGCCGCGGTAGGTGCCGATCTCGAGGCCGAACGCGTACGTGATCGTGGTCCCCGCATTGAGTGTGCCGCGCTCGAGCTGGCGCTGGAGAAACGCCGGCCCGCCGACCGTGCCGGTGTAAAAGTTCTCGTCCCACTTGCCCAGATCGAGGACCGTCGTCATTACGCCGCCCTGTCCGACCAGATCGTTGTTCCACACGTTGATCGCGTACCGGCCGCCCGCCGCGGGGCTGTAGGCGTACGCCCGTCCACGCACCGGTCGCGTGTGGTCGTCCTGATAGTGCGAGTCGGCCATCCTCAAGGGACCGAAGATCCGGTCGGCGGCGAACTCGCGCAGGCTCTTGCCGGTGACGCGCTGCACGACGAGGCCCAGCACGATGTAGCCGGTGTTGCTGTAAAGATACCGCTCGCCCGGAGTGAAGTTGAGGCCGTGCTGCCGGGCGGTCATGTCGAGCACGTCCTGGACCGTGTAGGTGTCGTCGTAGCGCAGCCCCGCGATTCCGACCAATTCCCACCAGTCCCGCAGGCCGCTCGTGTGGTGCACGAGATGGTCGATCGTGATGGGCGTACCGTAGTCCGCCAGCTCGGGCACGTACTTCCGCACATCGTCGGTGAGCGCGAGACGCTTCTCTTCGACCAGCAGCGCAATCGCGGCGGCGGTGAACTGCTTTGAGACGCTGCCGACGATGAACGGCGTCGCGGGCGTGATCGGCGCGCCGTACTCGAGATTCGCGGAGCCGTAGCCCTTGGCGAGGACGATCTTGGCGTTCTGATACACCGCCACCGCGCATCCGGGGCCGGCAGGCGTGAAGCGCGAGAAGATCTCGTCGACCTGGCTGGCAAGCGACTGTGGCGCGGACACCTGCGCCGAGACGACCGCGGCCAAGCCCGCGGCGACGAGCGCGTTCACGGCAAACCGAATCGCACGAGACATCTGAATGTCCGAGAGAGGGACCGACCCGCAACAGGCCGATCCCTGATCCCTCATGGCTGAAGGCCGACAGCTAGGCGATCATCACCTTGCGCGGATGCTGCGAGTTGTCTTCGAGGAACGTCTTCTTGACCTCGAGATCCTCCGCCGTCGGCTGCACCTTGCCGTTCGCATCCGTCACGCGTGAGACCAGCGTGTGCTCACCGGCGGTGGCGCCCTTCCAGGCGTAGTTGTAGAGCTTCCACCCGTACTTCGCCGTCGTTGACGGATCCGCCGTGGCCGTCTGCCACGGGCCATCGTCGATCTTCACCTCAACCGACTTGATCGGCGTGCCGTCGTTCAGGACGATGGTCGTGAGCTTGTGGTCGGCGCCGTTCTTGGTCACACGGGCGACGAACGACTTGAGCTGCTGGTGCGTGATCGCGGTCTCGACCCACTTCATCTCGCCGTTGATCACCTCGCCCCGGAGCGTCCGGTACCAGTTCGCCTGGAACTTGCCGAGATACGGATCGGCCTGCGCGTTGATTTCCGCCAGCCACTTGACGTTGGGGGCGCCGTACCAGCCCGGCATGATCAGGCGCAGCGGCGCGCCCTGGTGCTTGGTCAGCGGCTCGCCGTTGAGGGCCCAGGTCAGGAACGGCTCGGGCGAGAGCGCGCGGTCGCGCTGGATGCTCCGGCCGTACTGCTGCTCGACGTCGTAGTTGGTGCCGCGGAAGTTCACCGATTCCTTGCCGCGATCGGCGCCGAAGAACACGATCTCGCGCGCGTCGGGCTTGAGGCCGGCCTTGTCGAGCACCGTCTTCAGCGGCACGCCGGTCCAGCGGCCGTTGCCGATCAGGCCCTGCACCGGACGGCGGTTGCCTGAACATTCGAAGCCGGCGATGAGTTCGGTGTTGCCCATCTTCCGCAGGTCGTCGAGCGACAGCGCCAGCGCCGAGTTGACGAGGCCGCCGACCTTGAGCTTGAACGTCGCCGCATCGACCTCGGGATGGCCGTAGTGTTGCGTCGTGAAGAACTGGTCCTTCGGCGTGAACGGCCCGCTGAGCGCGCGCGTGTCGAACAGCCGGCGATCGACGGCCGGGTTCGGATTGAAATTCTGGTGCGAGTCGCTGAACGGCACCATCGTCTCGCCCTGCGCCAGGGCCGGCAGGATCCACTCGAAGTTGCCCGCCGCCCCCAGTGCGGCCACGGCCAGGCTCGTCTTCATCACGTCGCGACGCGTCATCGGCTTCTCCATGGTCGGTCCCTCTCCTGCCCGGTCAGCGAGACTTCAACTGTTCGATGTACCAGCTGACCCGCGCCACCGCATCCCCGTGCGGTTCCACGCCCGTCACCTGGTACCGGATCGTCCCCGCCGCATCGACGTAGAACGTCGTCGGCGTGTCGTGCACGTTGAACCGTTCGGCCGCCTGCCCGCGCGTGTAGCGCGCCACCGGCATCGCGAACTGCCGCTCGGCCACGTACTTGGCGAGCCGCGCCGGATCGTCGTCCAGACTCACGAGGATGAACTTCACCCTCGGGTCGCCATGATACCTCTCGTAGGCCTTCTGGATGAGCGGCAACTCCGCCCTGCAAGCCCCTCACCAGGCGGAGAAGAAATTCAGCAGGACCACGCTGCCGCGCTGGGCCTGCAGATCCACCTTGTTGCCCTGGAGGTCGGTCAGCACCAGCCCCGGCAACTTCTTGCCGGCCATGTTGCTGACGAGAGCCTTGCGGCGCTCTTCGCGCCTGCGATCGAGCGTGGCGGTCAGCCACGTCTCGAACTCGGCCGGGCTCTCGCCCGACTTCGCCTGCACGCCCGCCAGCGCCGCCTTCGCCTGATCGCGCATCGGCGGCGTGGCGCCGGCCAGGCCAAGCACGGTGAGGTAATGCTCGCGCGCGTTCTCGAGATCGTTCTTCTTCGCCGAAAGCTCGGCCAGGTGCATCTGGTTGGCCGCGTTGAGGCCGCGCGAAAGGCGCGCCGACTCGGCCAGCAGTTCTTCCGCCCGAGTCAGATCGCCTTGCCGATAGGCGGCCCAGCCGGCAATGTCGGTGAAGCCCGCGCGGTTACGATCGAGCGACGCCTGCACCTTGCCGTCGAGCTTGTAGCTGCTTTCGTTTTCCCGGATGAACCGCTCGCCGGCCGCCTGGCCTTCGGCGGCCATGCGCATCACGTGCGGCAGGTCGGCGCGACGGGCCAGCAGCAGATTCGCGCCGAGCGCATAGGACATGGGATCGGGACGAAGCGCCGTACGCGTATCGATGGCCCCGCGTAACACCCCGACGCTCGCGGGGTCGTCTGGACGCTGTGCCACCCGCGCATCGGCGGCCGCCACCAGGGCATCGGCAGCTTTTACGGCATTCTCCGCGGCGCCGGCGCTCGCGATCCATTCGGGCTTTGGCTCGCCTGCCGCGGCAAACGCCGCGGCGGCGCGAGGCCGGTAGTTGACCTCTTCATGCCAGCCAGGAAATGCGTCTTCGGCCTTCGACCCTTTGAAGTCGTAGATCAGGCCGAGCCAATACTGCGCTTCGGCCGCAAATGCGGGCGACTTCGACGCGGCGATGAGCGCCTGCTCGGCCGACTTGGTGCGGAGCAGCCGCCAGTAGATACGGCCCTTCGCGGCCAACAGGCCTGGATCGTTGGGTGTGGCTTTCAGGCCCTGGTCAAGAGCGGCGAGGGCGGCGGTGGTGTCGAACCGCGCGTCGGCGGCCAGCGCGGTGTCGCGGAAAGACGCGGGGGTCGCCGGTCGCTGGCCGGCCCCGGCGGTTGCCGCCAGAGCCAGGACCAGTCCAATCGGCTTCAGCAGGTCACGCACCGGTTGTTGTTCTTCGAACCCAGCTTCATCAGCAGCGCGATGGTCTCCGGGATCGCCGACAGGCGCTGCACGGGACCGTTCGCCATGTCGGCGGTCGTCTGGCCGCTGCGGGCCACGGCCTTCACGTCGGCGCCCTTGCTGACCAGGTACAGGATCATCTCGTTGTCGCCGCGCGCGGCCGCGTGGTGCAGCGGCGTGTAGCCGTCGTTGTCGCGATGGTTGACGTCGGCGCCAAGCTCCTCGACCAGGTACTTCATCACGGCCATCCACGCTTCCGGCGCGTGACGATGGGCGTTGCCGGCGAAGCCTTCGCCGTACTCGACGCCGGCGGCCGCGTGGATCGCGAATGCGCCCGGCCCGCCGGGCGGAATCACCGGCGCGTCGTACTTCTCCATGCTGGCTTCAGCCGTTGGCATGATCGCGCCGCCGGCGCCCTGCGGCTGGCCGGGTGCGCCGGGAGGACCACCGCCGCGCCGAATCTGCTGCGCCGGAGCCATCGTCGGAATCTCCGGATCGGCGCCGTACGCAATCAGCAGTTTCATGGCCATCAGGTCGGTGCCATACGCGGCGCGCCAGAATGCGGTGGACCCGGAGGTATCGGCCAGCCCGCAATTGCGGTTGCCGCAACCGGTGTAGACGAGGTACCACGGGTGCGACTGGATGCGGTGATTCGGGTTGGCGCCCTTGTCGAGCAGCGCCTGCATCACCTCGAGGTAGGTCGACTTCTGCAGCTCCATTTCCTGCGGCTGCGGGAAGCGCGTGCGCGGCTGCCACGGCACGTTGGCCGCGGCCCAGAGTGGCGACACGCCGTTGTTCTTGGCGTGGATGTTCGGGTTGGCGTCGCGCGTGATCAGCATCATCGCCATGTCGAACTGGCCGTTGATGATCGCGGTCAGCAGCGGGCTCGTGCCATCGCCGGCGTTGACCTGGTCGATCTTCGCGCCGCCGGCGAGCAGGGCTTCGGCGGCCTCGACGTAGCCCTGGCGGGCGGCGTGCAGCAGCGCCGTCATGCCGCCCTTGGTGGCGACCGGCGGATTGACTTCCTCCGGATTGAAGTTGCGCTGGTTGGGATCGGGCGGCGCGTTCGGATCGCGCGGCGGGATCTTCCCGGAGCGGACGATCTCACGGCCGACCTGGATCGCGGCCTGCACCTGGCTCGGAGACGCCTTCGCTTCGGAGCCCTTGCCCACAAAGCCCTCGATGACCTTGCGCTGGCTGTCGGCGGCCGCACGATCGAGGGCGTTGAACTTGGGGATGTCGATGACCTTGGTCGTGATCGACGCGTCGGCGCCGCGCTTGAGCAGCGCCGTGATCGCATCGACGCGATTGAGGCCGGCAGCGAAGATGAGCGGCGTCTGGCCCGCTTCCGATTCCTTCGCGTTGATGTCGGCCTTGGCGTCAGCGAGGGTGTTGATGACGTCGGCGCTGCCGGCGGACGCGGCCAGGTGCAGCGCCGTGACGCCGCTGTTGGTCGACCGCGCGTTGACGTCGGCGCCGGCTTTCAACAGGGCTTTTACCACCGGCGCGCTGCCGGACTTGCCGGCCAGGTGCAGCGGCGTGTACTGGCCGATGCGCGTCACGGCGGCGATGTTGGCGCCGGCGTAGAGCAGCATGTCGGCGAGCTCGCCGTCGCCGCGTTCGGCCGCCCAGTGCAGGGCGCTCATGCCGTCGCCCTGGGCGCCGTTGACGTCGGCGCCCTGCTTGAGCAGGTTGCGCACGCCGTCCTTGTCGCCGCGCATCGCGGCGTCGGCAACAGGGGAGGCCGACTGCGCGCCCAGCGCGGCAGTAAACGCCAGAGCAATGACCAGATTGATCGAAACGTGACGCTTCATGCCAACTCTCCTGGGCGCGAATCCGATCTGA
>Ga0156330_1097_pt3 | contig 16687 bp, 16 predicted proteins | sample RifCSPlowO2_12_FD_107978 | JGI IMG/M metagenome (GOLD analysis project Ga0156330, IMG submission 107978) | Acidobacteria bacterium RIFCSPLOWO2_12_FULL_67_14b | reverse complement strand
GTTATCGCAGCCGGCGCGAGAGGGTGGCGACAAACCTTCAGGTTTGTCGAAGCAAACGGCTACGCCGTCGGCGCGGGCGTTTCGGCCGGGCGCTGGGGCTTGCGAATGTCGGCCGGGCGCACGGTGCGGCGCGCTTCATCCGCCGCCGCGGCCTCGGCATCGCTGGCCGCCTGTTCGGCCATCGCCGATTCGCGCTCGCCGCGACCCGAGATGACCGCATCGGCCACGCGCGACACGAACAGCTTCACCGAGCGCAGCGCATCGTCGTTGCCGGGGATGACGTAGTCGATCTGGTCGGGATCGCAGTTGGTGTCGACGATGCCGATGACCGGGATCTTCAGCTTCCGCGCCTCGTCCACCGCAATCTGTTCCTTGCGCGTGTCGACGACGAACAGCGCGTCGGGCAGGCGGCCCATGTGGCGAATGCCTTCGAGGTTCTTGAGCAGCTTGCGCTTCTCCTTCTCGGCCTTCGCGATTTCCTTCTTCGGCATCGTCTCGTAGCGGCCGTCGGTCGACATCGCCTCGAGATCGCGCAACCGCGTGAGGCTGCGCTGGATGGTCGTGAAGTTGGTCAGCAAGCCGCCGAGCCAGCGCTCGTTGACGTAGTACATGCCGCAACGGGTCGCTTCCTCGGCGATGACGTCCTGGGCCTGGCGCTTCGTCCCCACGAAAAGGATCGACTTGCCTTCGGCCGCCAGCCGGCGCACAAAGTCTTCGGCCTCGCGGTAGTGCTTGACGGTCTTGCCGAGGTCGAGAATGTAGATGCCGCTGCGCTCCCCGAAGATGAACGGCTTCATCTTGGGATTCCAGCGCTTGGTCTGGTGTCCGAAGTGCACGCCTGCTTCGAGCAGGTCCTTCATCGCGAGCGGGGTCAAGCTGCCTCCATCCATGGGTGTTTAACGCTTGCTGAACTGGAACCGCTTACGGGCGCCGGCCATCCCGTACTTCTTGCGCTCTTTCGCGCGCGCGTCGCGCGTCAGCAGGCCGTCCTTCTTGAGGCGCGGGCGGAGTTCCAGGTTGAACTCGCACAGCGCGCGGGAGATGCCGAGGCGAATCGCGCCGGCTTGTCCCGACACGCCGCCACCGGACACGGTGGCCAGCACGTCGAACTGTTCCGCGGTTTCCGTGAGCAGCAGCGGGGACTTCACCAGGATGCGCAGGGTCTCGCGCGGAAAGAACTCGGTGAACTCGCGCGAATTGACTTTGATGGTGCCGGTACCGGGGCGGAGGAAGACGCGGGCGGTGGATTCCTTGCGGCGCCCGGTGGCGTAGTATTGAGCAGCTGCCAAGTTATGCGACCTCGAAAACGGTGGGTTGCTGGGCGGCGTGCGGGTGCTTCTCACTCGCATACACCTTCAACTTGCGGTACATCGCATCGCCGAGCTTCGACTTCGGCAGCATCCCGCGCACGGCTTCTTCCATCATGCGCACGGGGTTCTCCGCGCGCACGACCTTGGCGCGATCCTCGCGCAGGCCGCCGGGGTAGCCACTGTGGCGCTGGTAGACTTTCTGTTCTTCCTTGCGGCCGCTGAGCTTGACCTTGGCGGCATTGAGGACGACGACGTGGTCGCCGGTGTCGAGGTACGGCGTGTAAATGGCTTTGTGCTTGCCTTGAAGCAACTTGGCGGCGTCGGTCGCGACACGCCCGAGCACCTTCCCATTGGCATCGATGACATGCCATCTGGTGGGCATGGTCTTCACGGCTGGTACATAAGTCGGCATCCGGTATTTCCTAATGAGGTGCGTTCACTTCCGCCTCCACGGGGACGACGGCAAACCAAGATAATACAGGTATTTCGGACCTAAAACAAGGCAGCAGCACCGTTAGGCACCCCTTCGCCCATACCCGCCCTGTAGGCACCTTGGCTTCATTCCGATAAGCCCAACTGGCAGGGTAGATGTCGAGTCAGTTCACGGAAGTGCAAAAACCGTCAGCCGCTTGCAGAATTGTCGGTTGGCCAGATACCCTAAATCTCCCTCGAATGGCCATTTCCGGCGTTCTAGGGCCGTTTTTGTTGGAATTGGAATACTCGAGCCTGCTGGTATTCGGTTTGCGAACTCAGCTGGGTCTGGAGATAACGTAACGTGCTGTTCCGTCGCGCCAAAAGTCTGGTGGGTCTCGACATCGGGTCGAGTTCCGTCAAGGCCATCGAACTGAAGCCGTCGGGGAAGGGCTACAAGGTCTCGGCGATCGGCGTCGAGCCCGTGCCCGCCGACAGCATTGTGGACGGCGCCATCATCGATGGCGGCGCGGTCGCGGACGCTGTACGGCGGCTGTTTGCGAACAAGAAGTTCAAGGCCAAGGACGTGGTCGCCTCGCTTTCCGGCAATTCGGTGATCGTCAAGAAGATCACGTTGCCGGCGATGACCGAGGCCGAGCTGTCGGAATCCATCTACTGGGAAGCCGAGCAGTACATTCCCTTCGACATCCAGGACGTGAACCTGGATTACGAGATCCTCGAGATCGGCACGGGCCAGGACAGCCAGGGCAGCATGGACGTGCTGCTCGTCGCCGCCAAGAAGGACAAGATCGCCGACTACACCAACGTCATCGCGCAGGCCGGGAAGACGCCGGTCATCGTCGACGTCGACGCGTTCGCCTTGCAGAACGCCTACGAAGTCAACTACGGGTTCGAGCCGACCGCGGTGGTGGCGATCCTCAACGCGGGGGCGAGCGCGATCAACATCAACATCCTCTCCGGGCCGCAGTCGGTCTTCACGCGCGACATCTCGATGGGCGGCAACGCGTTTACCGAAGCGGTGCAGAAGGAACTCGACCTGCCGTTCGAGAGCGCGGAACAGCTGAAGAAAGGCCACGACGTCGAGGGCGCATCGTTCGAAGACGCCCGCGCCGTGCTCAAGGCCATGACCGACAACGTGCTGCTCGAAGTGGAGAAGACCTTCGACTTCTTCAAGGCCACGGCGGCCAGCGATCGGATCGATCGGATCATGCTCTGCGGCGGCGCGTCGCGTGTCGAGGGTTTCGCCGCAGCGCTGCGCGAGCGCTTCGACACCGAGGTGGAGGAGTTCGATCCCTTCCGCCAGGTGGCGATCGACCCGAAGAAGCTCGGCCTCGCCAGCCTCGACGACGTTGCGCCGTTCGCGGCGGTGGCCGTCGGCCTCGCGCTCCGCAAGGTGGGTGACCGATGATTCGGATCAACCTGCTCGCCACGGAGCGCCGCGCCGCCAAGGCCGCCGGCAAGGGCATCCAGGCGGGCCAGAAGATCACCGTGATCGGCAGCCTGATCGTCGTGCTGGCGCTGGCCGGCATCGGCTGGCGCTACTGGGCGCTCGGCCAGCAGCAGGCCAACCTGGATCGCGACATCGCGGCCGCCAAGCGCGAAGAGGTGCGGCTCGCCGAGATTCTCAAGCAGGTGCAGGAATTCGAGGCGCGCCGCCAACAGCTCGAGGCGCGCGTCGCCCTGATCGACGAATTGCGGAAGGGCCAGACCGCGCCCGTCCACATGATCGATCAGATCAGCCGGGCGCTGCCCGAGATGACGTGGCTGACCGAGCTGCGGCAGGACGGCTATTTGGTCACGGTCGAGGGCCGCTGCCTGACGCTGACGTCGCTGTCGGACTTCGTCGGCAACCTCGAGGCGTCGCGCTACTTCATGCGGCCGGTCGAGATCATCGAAAGCTCGGTCTTGAGCGGCGACGGCAAGGGGCCCGATCTGATTCAGTTCACCATCCGCGGCACGTTCCAGATGGCCGGGATCGATTCGGCGCCGCCGCCGCCGCCCGGCCGCAAGGGCGCTGCGAAGGGGGGCAAGCGTGGCTGATCTGTCGATGGCCAAGCTGCCGTGGTACGGCCAGCTGGCGGCTTTCGTGGCGGTCTCACTCGCCGCCGCCGGCGCGTTCTACTACTTCTACGAGATGAAGCAGCAGGTGACGCTCGGCGCCAAGCGCACGGAGCTTGCGACGGTCCAGGATCGCATCGGCAAGGGCCTCGCCACCGCGCGCCAGCTCCCGGAGTTCCGCAAGCAGATCGGCGAGCTCGAGGCCCGGCTGGAGAGCCTGAAGCCGATCCTCCCTGAGGAAAAAGACGCGGGCGACCTGCTGCGCCGCATCCAGACACTGGCCGTCCAGTCGAACCTCGTGATCAAGGGCTTCCGGCCGCAGCCGATCAACCAGCTCGAGATGCATGCCGAGTGGCCGATCCGCCTGCAGCTCGAGGGCAGTTATCACAACCTCGGGCTGTTCCTCGACCGCGTGAGCAAGTTCCCGCGGATCATCAACATCGGCGGCCTCGCACTGGCGCAGAAGGACCCGCCGACCGCCGGCGCCTCGATGGAGATTGCGGCGACCGCGATGACGTTCGTGCTCGTGGAGCGACCGGCGGCTGCCGCCGACACGAAAAAGGGCGCCGCCAAGAAGGCACCGGCCAAGGCGCCGGCGAAATCGTGATGACACGCCACCTTTGCCTCCTCGTGATCGGTCTGGTCTGGATGGCGGCGCCGGCGCAGGCGCAGAAGCCCGCCGCCCCGGCACCCGCGCCGGCCGCTCCCGCGGCGCCGGCCACGCCGCCGGGGCCGCCGCTGCCGTCGCCGCCGCCGAATTTCCAGTATGCGGCTGAAGGGCGGCGCGACCCGTTCGTGAGCCTCATCAACCGTGGCACCGACACGCGGACGGGCGGAGCCCAGGCGGCCCGGCGCGCCGAAGGCGTGGCCGGCATGCAGACCGCCGAGATCACCGTGCGCGGCATCATGCAGAGCAAGGGAACCTGGATCGCGATGGTCGCGGGCCCCGACGGCAAGGTCTACACCGTGCGCGCCGGCGATCGCCTGGCCGACGGCATCATTCGCACGATCACCGCTCAAGCTGTGTTCATCCTTCAGGAAGTCAACGACCCACTGTCGCTCGAGAAGCAGCGCGAAGTGCGCAAGCTCCTGCGCGGTGGAGAAGAGGTCAAGTGATGCAAGCCCGCATTCCTCGACTGGTGATGGCCGCGCCGATGGTCGCGGTCCTGGCCGTGACCGTGGCGGCCAACGGCGGGTCCGCGCGGAGCGGACTCGACACACCAGCCCTGAAGTCCATCTCGTCGCGTCTCGACGGATCGATCAGCACCGTGCTGATCGAGGCCAGCGAGCCGGTGGCCTACCTCACGAGCCAGCCCGATCCGCTGACCGTGCTGGTGGACCTGCGTAACGTAAACGCCGCCGGGCTCGACGCCAGCGCGATCCCGAGCCCGCTCGCGCCGGTCGCCGGCGTTCAGCTCGAGGATGCCAGCGCGCCGGACGGCTCACCCGTGACCCGCGTCCGCGTCAGCCTCGACCGCGCCGCCAAGCACCGTGTGCGCAGCGCGCGGAACGTGATCCTTGTGGAAGTGGACAGGGCAGGTGCATCGGGTGCTTCGGGTGCGCCGCAGCTGCGCAACATCGTGACGGCGCCCACGGCGCCTGCGGCCGCCCGTGCCGGGGCCCGCGTCGCCGCGGCAACCGAGTTGCGCGCGATCAAGACCGACGAGATGCCGAACGGCTACGCCATCACACTGTCGGGCAACGGCCCGCTCGTGGCCTCGTCCGTTGAAGAAGCCAGGGACCTGCCGGCCCGCGTGCTGCTGGACTTCCGGAATGTCGCCGCCGGCCGCGTGCCGCCGGTCACCAGCGTGAACCAGGCCGACATCCAGCGCGTGCGCGTGGGGGTGAACAGCCGCGAGCCGCTCATCACGCGCGTGGTGATCGATCTGGCGCGCATGCTCCCGTACACGGTGGAAAGCGTCGGCGAAGAGTTGCGCGTCATGTTCAATCGCGCCGTCTCCGCGACCGCGGAAGTCGCGCCCGTCTCGGCGCCGGCCCCAGGGCGCACGCCGGAAGTGGCGGCCACCGTTGCCCAGGCGCCGCAGCCCCCACCGGCGTTGCCGCCCGTCGTGGCGGCTGCCGCACCCGTCGCCGCCGCCGCCGCCGCTGATTCACCGCTCGTGGCCGCCGCCCAGACGCCGGCGCCCCAGGCACCCGCGCCGCCGGCCACCACCATGCAGAACCCGACGATGCTCGGCGCCGGCGCGGCCCAGCGCCAGTTCACGGGTGACCCGGTCACGCTCGATTTCCAGGGCGCCGACCTACGCGCCGTGCTCCGTACCTTCGCCGAAATCAGCGGCCTGAACATCGTGATCGATCCGTCGATCAACGGCACGGTCGACGTCTCGCTGCGCGACGTGCCCTGGGACCAGGCGCTCGACATCATCCTGCGCGCCAACAAGCTCGGCTACAGCGTCGACGGCACCATCGTCCGTATCGTGCCGCTGACCGTGCTTGCGCAAGAGCGCGAAGAGCAGCGGAAGCTGGCCGAGGCCACGGCACTGGCCGGCGACCTGCGCGTGCTGACGCGGCCGCTGAGCTACGCCAAGGCCGCCGACCTGGTGCCCATCATCACGCGCAGCGCGCTGTCCTCGCGCGGCGACGTCCAGATCGACGCCCGCACCAACACGCTGATCATCCGCGACCTGGCCGATCGGCTGACGAGCGCCGCGGAACTGATCACGGCCCTCGATCGGCCGCAGCCGCAGGTGGAAATCGAAGCGCGCATTGTGCAGACGACGCGAAGCTTCGCGCACAGCCTCGGCGTCCAGTGGGGCTTCAACGGCAAGGTCGACCCCTCCGTCGGGACGTCGACCGGCCTGACCTTCCCGAACACCGGCGCCATTGACGGCCGGACCGGCGGCCTTCAGGGCCCCGGCCTCACGTCGACCGGCGTCAGCCTGCCGGTGTCGGCCGCGACGAGCGCCGTCGGCATCGCCCTCGGATCGATCAACGGCGCGCTGAACCTCGACCTCGCGCTGAGCGCCCTCGAGCGGTCGGGCAAGGGCCGGCTGCTGTCGACGCCACGGGTGTCGACGCAGAACAACGTCGAAGCGGAAATCACGCAAGGCGTGCAGATCCCGATTCAGACCGTGTCCAACAACACGGTGACGGTGAGCTTCAAGGACGCCGCGTTGACGCTGCGCGTGACGCCGCAGATCACGGCGTCGAACACCGTGATCATGCGCATCTTCATGGAGAACGCCACCGCGAACTTCGGGCTGGCGGTCAACGGCATCCCCCCGATCGACACGCAGCGCGCCGTCACGACGGTGCTCGTGGCCGACGGGGACACGACCGTCATCGGCGGCATCTACGTGAGCAACGAGCAGAGCACCGACGGCCGCACGCCGCTGCTGCACCGGATCCCGCTGCTTGGGTGGCTGTTCCGTCGTGAAACCACCGACGAAGAAAGCCGCGAGCTGCTGATCTTCATCACCCCGCGGCTGGCGAAGTAGGAGAGCGAGTCATGACGTCAACCCCGATCGTGCACCGAATCAGCCGCGGCCTGGCAGTGGCCGCCTGTGTCGCGATGACCGCGTCGTGCGCCGGCGAGCTGGCCCGCACGGGCAAGTCGCCCGCGTACCTGATCATCGAGTCGCTCGCCGCCGCGTCGGGCGCCGAGACGAGCCTCACCTTCACCAGCCAGTTGAATTCCGATGTGCAGACGCTGGTCGATCAGACGATCGGCGGCGTGACGATCAAGGTGCCCACGGTCTTCAACGACAGCGGGCGCGCCTCGTTTCGCCTCGCGCTGAAGAACCCGGGTTCGGCCTTGTCGCCGACCACGCCCTCGACGATCAACGAGATCACCATCACTCGCTACCGTGTCGATTTCAAACGCGCGGACGGCCGGAACCGTCCCGGCGAGGACGTGCCGTACGGCTTCGACGGCGCCGTCACCGTCACCGTTCCGGCGGGCGGCACGGCGACCGTCGGCTTCGACCTGGTTCGCCACACGATGAAGTTCGAACCGCCGCTGAGGAACCTGATCAACTCCGGCGGCTTGTTTCAGATCAACACGATTGCCGACATCACATTCTACGGCCGCGATCAGGCGGGGAACGAGGTCTCGGTGACCGGATCGATCACCGTCAACTTTGGCGACTTTGGCGACCCGAGCTAACGGGTGAGCAGCAGGATGCGGAGCCTTACCATGCGTTCAACATTGACCCTCTTCGGAGCAGTCGGCCTGACGGTGCTGGCGGGATGCACGGTCAAGTCCGTCGAACCGCCGGCGTTGTCGGGCCCGTCGACGCTCGCCACCTCGATCGTCATGACCGCCGCGCGCGACAGCATCATCCAGAACGGGGTCGACTCGACGACGATTGCCATCCAGGCCCTCGGCCCCGATGGGCAGTCCCGGACCGTCACCCTGCGCGCCGAGATCTTCGTGGATGGCATCGCCCAGGACTTCGGCACCCTCAGCAACAAGGCGCCGGTAACGCCCACGTCGATCACCTACTTCGCGCCGCCGGCTCCGCTCGAGTCGGTGGGCAGCGGCACGCGCGTCACCATCGTGGTCACGCCGGTCGGCGGCGATTACCGCGGTGAGATCGGCCGGCAGATCGACATCAACGTCATCCCGCCGGGCGTCATCCTGCCCCCGAACGGCGCGCCGGTGCCGGCGTTCGTGATTACCCCGCTGCCCGCGAACACGCGGCAGACGCTGAACTTCGACGCGTCGGCGACCCTGGACGAGGGTGTGCTGTGCTTGACCCGCTGCACCTACGCCTGGACCTTCGGCGACAACACCAGCGGTACGGGCATGGTGGCGACGCACGAGTATCGCGCCACGGGCACTTACTCCGTCACGCTGACCGTCACCGATCAACGCGGGACTTCGGCTTCCCTTTCGCAGACGCTCGCCGTGGGCGCCACCGGGCCGCCGACCGCCACCTTCACGTTCTCGCCGTCGGTGTTCGGGGCCAACCAGGACATCTTCTTCAACGCCTCGGGATCGACCGCGGTCACCGGCCGGCGCATCGTGAACTACGGCTGGGACTTCGGCGATGGCCAGACGGCAAGCGGCGTCACGGTGACGCACCGCTATTCAGGAAACGGCACCTTTAAGGTGACCCTGACGGTCGTCGACGATTCGGACGCCCAGGATACCGACACCAAGGACCTCACGGTTGGCACCTCGTCGACGACCGGCAGCCCGACGGCTGCACTCACGTTCCTCCCGAGCTCGCCGAAGGTCGGCCAGGCGGTCGCCTTCGACGCAAGCGGGAGCTTGCCGGGCACGAGCGCGACCATCACCAGCTACAAGTTCAACTACGGCGACGGCACCGAAGAAACGGTGGCCGTGCCGCAGCAGAGCCATACTTATGGGGCGACCGGCACCGTGATTGCCACCGTGACCGTGACCGATTCGCTCGGACGCACGGCGCAGAAATCCGTCACCGTGACGATTGCGTCGCCGTAAGCTAGAGGGAGTGGCTGACAGTTCCCACATGATCGAACTTCGACGCCGGGTCCAGACGGATCCGGCGTCGATTGCGTTCGCGCAGCTGGCCGAAGAGTGCCGGCGCACCGGCGCCAACGAAGAAGCCGTGGCCATCTGCCGCGCCGGCCTCGAGCGGTACCCCGGCTACCTCTCCGCGCGCGTCACGCTGGGGCGCGCCCTGATCGAACTCGGGGACCTGGACGCGGCGGAGGTCGAGCTCGGACGTGTCGTGAGCGACGTCCCCACGAACCTCGCCGCCATCCGCGGCCTCGCCGAAATCTTTCAACGCCGCGGACGGATGAGCGAGGCGCTCGAGTATTACCGCCGCGCGCTCGATCTCGCCAGGCACGACCCCGACCTGGAAGACACGGTCGAACGGATTTCGCAGGTCGTCGCGCCTGCGCCGGCGCCGCCGCCACCCAGCTTTCACGTCGCGGTTGAGGATCTCTTCGACTTCGACACCCTGATCCAGCAACTCGGTGGCGTCGCAGATGCTGCGCCGCCATCCGCCACGGAGCCGGCCAACACCGTCCAGGCTCAAGCCCTCGAACCCCCAAGCCCTCAAGTCCTCGAGCCCAGCGTCCTCACCTCGATCGAGCTCAAGGACGACGACACCGACTCGCTGGCGGTGATGGAACGCGAGCTGCGCGAGCTTGACGAGCAGCGGGCCAGGGACGAACTGGCGGCGCGCGAGCTTCTGGCGATTCGCCGGCGGGACGCCGGCGTGGCGGCGCTGGAACTCTGGCTCGCCGCGGTCATGGCCGACCGTCAACGGCACGGCGCCTGATGGCCGTCGCGCCGCCGGACAACCACATCGCCCGACAATCGAATCTGCGGCGGGCGCTCGCCGCGGCGCCCCTCGACGCGCTGATCGTCACCTCGCTGCCGAACATCGCCTATCTGACGGGCCTGTTCGTGTCGACGGCCGCCCTGGTTGTGACCCCGGATCAGCTCCGGCTGATCGTCGATGGGCGCTACACCGAAGTCGCGGAGGCACGCCGGCGGGAGCTCCCGACTCTGACAGTCGTCACCCTTCCCCCCGGCAGCAGCTTCGAGGAAGGCCTGGCCTCGGAACTGGCGTCGATTGGGAACGGCCGAGTTGGCTTCGAATCGGACCATCTGACCGTCTACCGGCACCAGGATCTGACCGGGCGGCTGGCTGGAAAGGGCGCGAGAACCCACCTGGAAGGCACCCAGGGGCTCGTGGAGGGCCTCCGGGTGGTGAAGGACCCCTGGGAGTTGGGGCGCCTCCGGGAGGCCGCCACGAGACTTTCAGACGCCGCTAAGTGTATAATCCCAAAAGCCTTAGCGGGAATGTCCGAGCGGCAAGTGGCCGCGATCATCGAGGCCGAGCTCCGGCGCGTCGGGTTCGACAAGCCGGCCTTTGATACCATCGTCGCCGCCGGGCCGAACTCGGCCATGCCCCATTACCGGGCCGGCGACGGCCAGTTGTCGGAGGGCGACCTGGTCGTGATGGACTTTGGCGGGATGCTCGATGGCTATGCGGTGGACCTCACGAGGACCATCACGGTCGGTCGCCCCCGCGAGCGCGAGCGGCGGTTGCTCGAACACGTCGCCGGCGCTCAAGCCGCCGCCTTCCGGGCGATCGCCGTTGGCAAAGCGGCCACCGCGGTCGATGACGCGGCGCGACGGGTGCTGGAAAGCGCGGGGTTGGGCGAGGCGTTCAGCCACGGGACGGGGCACGGACTCGGGCTCGAGGTTCACGAACGGCCGCGCGTCGGCCGATGGCGAGCGGAATTGGCCGACGAGGCCCTGCAAGCGGGAATGGTCTTCACCCTCGAACCTGGCGCCTATCTGGCGGGGTGGGGTGGCGCACGAATCGAAGATGACGTCGTGGTGACGCCCGGTGGAGCGGAATGGCTCACCGACGTGCCGCGGCTTCCATGAGCGGACGTTGATGACACTAGACGAGATCAAGCAGCTCATTGAATTCATCAAGGCACACGACCTGAGTGAATTCGAGCTGGAGCACGACGGCGTGAAGGTGCGGATCAAGAGCGGGTCGAACCACCACATGGCGGCTCCCCATCTGCCGCCCAGCATGCCGGTGTTGAGCCCCCCTGCCGCGGCCCCGGCCGCGGCACCGGGAGCGTCGGCCGCGGTGGCCGCCGCCGAAGAGGGCGGCGAGCTGGCCATCGTCAAGTCGCCGATCGTCGGCACGTTCTATCGGGCCGCCGAGCCCGGCGCCAAGCCGTTCGTGTCGGTCGGCGACACGGTGCGCAAGGGCCAGGTTCTCTGCATCATCGAAGCGATGAAGCTGATGAACGAGATCGACTCCGAGTACGACGGCGAGGTCACGAGCGTCTACGTGGAAAACGGGCAGGCCGTCCAATACGGCGAGCGCCTGTTCGCCATTCGCCCGACCACCTGACCCATGTTCCAAAAAATCCTCGTCGCCAATCGTGGAGAAATCGCGCTGCGCGTGATTTTCGCGTGCCGCGAGCTGGGCATCAAGACGGTTGCGGTGTATTCGGAGGCGGATGAAAACTCGTTGCACGTGCGATTCGCCGATGAAGACATTTGCATCGGCCCGGCGAGAAGCAGCGACAGCTATCTGAACGTGCCGGCGATCATCAGCGCCGCCGAAATCACCGGCGCCGACGCGCTGCATCCCGGCTATGGGTTCCTGAGCGAAAGCGCCTACCTCGCGGAGGTCTGCGAGGCGTGCCACATCCGCTTCATCGGCCCCGACCCGAGCGTGATCCGGCTGCTGGGTGACAAGGCCAAGGCGCGCCGGGCGATGAAGAAGGCGGGCGTGCCGATGCTGCCGGGCAGCGACGGGCCGGTCGAAAGCGAAGAGCGCGCGATCAAGATCGCGCTGGGCATCGGCTACCCGGTGATCATCAAGGCGGTGGCGGGCGGCGGCGGGCGCGGCATGCGCATCGTCAAGACGCCCGCGGACCTGCCGCACGCCTTCAAGACCGCCCAGCGCGAAGCCGAGTCGGCGTTCGGCGTCGGCGATGTCTACATCGAAAAATACCTCGACTCGCCGCGCCACATCGAGTTCCAGATTCTCGGGGACCATCACGGCAACGTGGTGCACCTCGGCGAGCGCGAATGCTCGATCCAGCGGCGGCACCAGAAGCTGCTCGAAGAATCGCCGTCGGTCGCGGTCTCAGAGAAGGTCCGGCGCAAGATGGGCAACCTCGTGGTGGACGCGGCCCGCGCCGTGCAGTACACCAACGCTGGCACCTTCGAGTTCCTGATGGACGAGAAGGGCAACTTCTACTTCATGGAAGTGAACACGCGCGTGCAGGTGGAGCATCCCGTCACCGAAATGGTGACCGGCATCGACATCGTCAAGGAACAGATCCGGATTGCGGCCGGCGCGCGCCTGGGCTTCAAGCAGAGCGAGGTCACCTTCACCGGCCATGCCATGGAGTGCCGGATCAACGCCGAAGACCCCGAGACGTTCGTGCCCTCGCCCGGCATGATCCACGCGTTCAGCGTGCCCGGCGGGCCGGGCGTGCGCGTCGACACCGCGGCCCATTCCGAGTGCCTGATCTCGCCGTATTACGATTCGATGGTGGCCAAGGTGATCGTGCACGGCCGCGACCGCCAGGAAGCCGTCGCGCGCATGAAACGGACGCTGGAGATGTCGGTGGTCGAAGGCATCCGCACGACCATCCCGCTGCACCTCAAGATCCTCAGCGACCCCGACTTCATCGCCGGACGGCTCAGCACGCACTTCATGGAACGCTTTGCCGCCAAGCCCAAGACCTCCACGGCGCTCGCGGAATCTGCCTAGCCGGGCCCCACGCGCGGCACCCGCGCGTGGCTGGCCTACGCTCTACGCGATCGTCGACGTTGACGCGTGCGCGGGCGTGGGCCGCGCGCCGCTCGACGTGGCCCGCGCGTTCCTCTCCGCGGGCGTCCGACTGCTCCAACTGCGTGCCAAGGGATGGGACAGCGGTCCGTTTCTCGAGCTGTGCGCCGCCGTGGTGCAGGACGCGAACGCGGCGGGCGGGTCGGTGATCGTCAACGATCGCGCCGACGTCGCCGCGCTGGCAGACGCGCACGGACTGCACATCGGCCAGGAGGACCTGGCGCCGGCGGCGGCCCGGCGGATCGTCGGCGAGGGGGCCGTGCTCGGCCTGTCGACGCACACGCCGGCCCAGTGGGAGTCGGCGGTCGCCGAACCGATCTCCTACCTCGCCATCGGGCCGGTCTTCGCCACCGGAACGAAGGTCACCGGGCACGACGCGGTCGGCCTGGACACGGTCGGTCGCGCGGCGGCGGCCGCTGCCGTCCACGGCCTGCCGGTGGTCGCGATCGGCGGCATCACGCTCGAGCGCGCCCCGGCGGTCATCGCCAGCGGGGCGGCGTCGGTGGCGGTCATCAGCGACCTGCTTTCAGGTGCGCCGGAAGCGCGGGCGCGGGCATTTCTCCGGGCGCTCGCCTAATCCGTGCGCGCAAGGGCGCGCGATTCCCCATATAATCGCGGGGTTTGCCAGCCACCCGGTCCCTCGTCCGGGCCTGGGCCCGACCACACAGTTGGAGGCGGAATGGATTCGAATCTGTTCAAGACCAAGTCGATCGAGCAACTCGTCGGCGACGTCGAACATGGAGGGAAGGCGCTGCGGCGAAGCCTCACGGCATGGGACCTGACGCTGCTGGGCATCGGCGCCATCATCGGCACCGGCATCTTCGTGCTCACCGGCACTGCGGCGGCCAACCAGGCCGGCCCGGCGATCACCATGTCGTACCTGGCCGCGGGCCTGGCGTGCGCCTTTGCCGCGCTCTGTTACGCCGAGTTCGCGTCGATGATTCCCATCGCCGGCTCCGCCTATACCTACGCCTACGCCACGCTCGGCGAGCTGGTCGCCTGGATGATCGGCTGGGACCTGATCCTCGAATACGCGGTCGGATCGATGACGGTGGCCATCGGCTGGAGCGGCTACATGCAGCGGCTGTTGGCCGGCTTCGGCATCGACGTTCCGATTGCCATCGGCGCGGCGCCGCCGGTGGGCCTCATCAACCTGCCGGCCGTGATCATCGTGCTGCTGATCATGGTGCTGCTCGTCATCGGCATCCGCGAATCGGCGCGGTTCAACGCGGTGATGGTGACGATCAAGCTGGTCGCCGTCCTCTTCTTCCTCGCCGCCGGCATCAGCTACGTCGAGCCGGCGAACTGGCAGCCGTACGCGCCCTATGGCTGGCCCGGCATCATGGCCGCGGCGGCCGTGGTGTTCTTCGCCTACATTGGATTTGACGCGGTCTCCACCACCGCGGAGGAAGCCAAGAATCCCAAGCGCGATCTGCCCATCGGCATCATCGCGTCCCTGGTCGTCTGCACCATCCTGTATCTCGCCGTCGGCGCGGTGTTGAGCGGCATCGTCCCGGTGGTGCATTACCGTGCGCTCGCCGAGGCGCTTCCGGGCGTGCCGATGGTCGATCAAACCGAGTCGGTGCGGTTCCTGAACGCGCCGGTCGCCTACGCCCTCAGCGTGATTGGGCAGGATTGGGCGGCGGGCTTGGTCTCCGCCGGCGCCGTGGCCGGCATCACCTCGGTGATGCTCGTGATGCTGATGAGCCAGCCGCGCATCTTCTTCGCGATGAGCCGCGATCGGCTGCTGCCGCCCGGCGTCAGCAAGGTGCACCCCAAGTTCGGCACGCCCTACATCACGACGATCATCACCTGCGTCATCGTCGCGCTGGTGGCCGGCGTCACGCAGATCCAGGTTGTCGGCGAGATGACCAGCATCGGCACGCTGTTCGCGTTCGTCGTCGTCTGTGCCGCGGTGCTCGTGCTGCGCGTCAAGCGGCCCGACGCGGTACGCTCGTTCAAGGTGCCCTTCGGCCCTATCTTCCCGGTGCTGGGCATCCTGTCGTGCTCGTACTTGATGCTCAGCCTGCCGATCCTCACCTGGGTCCGCTTCCTGGTGTGGCTGAACCTCGGCATGGTGATCTACTGGTCCTACGGCCGCACGCACAGCCCATTAGTGAACCAGGCCGAGTCGTCGGCCCGCTCGCCGATGCAGTCGCTGGCAAACTTCATCACGACGCTGGGCCTGCTGCTGATCTTCAACGCCGCCTGCATGACGATCCTCGGCTACATGACCGAGTTCGGGATGACCAACGAGACCACGGCGAAATGGCACGAGATCGGCGTTACGGCCGAGCAGGCCGACACGTTCGGCCTGCAGTTCCTGGCGGTGGCGGTGGCGGTATGGATTGTCGGCTTCGGCCTGACGAAAGCCACGGGGGAGAAGGGCTGACGGCTGCACGACGACTGGACGGCACCGCGTGTGCCGCGCAGATACGAAGCGAGATCGCGCCGCGGATTGCGGCGTTTATCCAGCGCCACGGCCGGCCCCCGGGGCTCGGCGTGGTGCTGGCGGGCGAGCACCCCGCCTCCGAGATCTACGTCCGCAACAAGATCAAGACGGTGGCGGCGGCGGGCTGCTATGCCGAGCTCTTCCGCCTGTCGGCCGGCGCCACGCTCGATGAGGCCCTGGCCCTGGTCACCCGCCTGAACGCGCGCGAGGACGTCGACGGCATTCTGGTGCAGTCGCCACTCCCGGAGGGCATGGGGCCCGGAGCGGAGCAGCGGGTCTTCGATGCACTCGACCCGACAAAAGACGTCGACGGATTCCACCCCTACAACGTCGGCCGGCTCGTCCAGCGACGGCCGACGCTGGTCGCGTGCACGCCGCTCGGGTGCATGGAGCTGCTCGAACGCGAGAAGATCCCCCTGCGCGGCCGGCACGCCGTGGTGATTGGCCGAAGCGACATCGTCGGCAAGCCGATGGCGCTCCTGCTGCTGCATCAGGACGCGACGGTGACCATCTGCCACTCGCGGACCGCCGATCTGCCGGCCATGGCGCGAACGGCGGACGTGCTGGTGGCAGCTATCGGCCGGCCCGGGTTTGTGACCCGGGACTTCGTGAAACCGGGCGCGACGGTCATTGACGTGGGCATCAACACGCTGACAACCCAGGCCGAAGTGTTCCGGTGCTTCCCCGAAGGCAGCCGCAAACGCGCGCATTTCGCCGAAAAGGGCAGCGTTTTGGCCGGGGACGTGCATCCCGGCGTGGAAGAGGTGGCCGGAGCCCTGACGCCCGTGCCTGGCGGCGTCGGTCCGCTGACCATTGCGATGGTGCTGCGCAATACGGTCACGGCAGCAGAGAATAGAGTCAGTTGATTATGGCGATTCGAAAGATAGCCCTCACCGGAGGGATTGCAACGGGCAAGAGCTACGTGGCGAACAAGCTCCGCGAGGGCGGGGTGCCTCTCGTGGACGCCGACGTGCTGTCGCGCGAGGTGGTGGCCCCCGGCACCCCCGGCCTGGCCGCGGTGCGCCAGCGTTTCGGGCCCGACGCCGTCCGGCGCGACGGGACGATGGACCGGGTGAGGATTGGACAAATCGTCTTCAAGGACAAGCGCGCGCGCCAGGACCTCGAAGCCATCATTCATC
>Ga0156330_1203_pt1 | contig 16766 bp, 17 predicted proteins | sample RifCSPlowO2_12_FD_107978 | JGI IMG/M metagenome (GOLD analysis project Ga0156330, IMG submission 107978) | Acidobacteria bacterium RIFCSPLOWO2_12_FULL_67_14b | reverse complement strand
GCCCCTACACCGTGCGTTTCACGGGCCAGCCAGCGGCGCTCGAGGACAGCCACGCCGAAGCCGGCGAGCATGGCCATGGCCGCCAGGAACAGCCATCCCCATCGGCCGGCATTCCTGAGGCCGGCGAGCAGCGGCACGTGCGTGTGGAGCCAGGCGTAGCCCGGCAGCGAGGGGCCCAGCGAGAGCAGCACGCCCGCGACGCCGATGGCCAGCGCCATACGCGCGCGGCGATCGCGCCACGCGTCGCCAGAGCCGACGGCGACCGCCGCCAGCACGAGGGCCGTGATGCCCGGGAAGAGCGCGGTTCGGCCCTCGAAGAAGGCGTGGCTCCACCACGCGTAATGCAGGCGTCCGCCGGTTGCCAGGTAATCGCGCCAGTCGGCCGAGAAGCGCGCGACCTCATCGAGGGACCGCACCAGTCCCTGGTCGCGGCTGACCAGATAGTAGGGCCAGAGAAACGGCGCGAGTGCGACCACGCTGACGATGCCGGCGAGGACCAGGCGTCCGGCGGTTGGCCGCCGATCGGCCGCGAGCCACTCGTCGCCGCGGACCCCGGCCGCCACGATCAAGGCCACGGCACAGAACACCAGCAGGTAGTTCGAGCAGAGCGCCTGCAGGATGAAGGCGGTCGACAGGATGGCCGCAGGGCCCAGGCGCCGGTGGCCGCCGGCCCGAGCCGGACTGACGGGCGGCGCGAGTACGCGATCCAGCCCGTACAGCATGAGCGGAAAGAACTCGACGTGCTGCGCCTGCAGGTGCACGAAGCGCGTGAGCGCGTGCGCGTTGAAGGCGTAGAGCAGCCCGGCCACCAGGCCGGCGGCGGCGCTGCCGGTCCACCGCGTCATCACCAGGCTCATCGCCCAGCCCGACAGCGCGAGGCCGACGAGGAGCAGGACGTTGTGGACCAGGACCGGCGAGGCGCCGAGCCAGAGCAGGGGCGCGCCCATTAGCGCGGGCACGAGCATGTGCTCGGAGTAGGCGAGCGTGTGGGCTTCCGGGTGGAAGATCGGCGCCTCGAACAGGCCGAGCGGCGCCACCGGCAGGATGTGCGCGACCCAGGCGATCACCCAGGTATTCAGCGCCGCATCATCATTGTCGAGACGCGACAGGTGGGCGAGGTCGCTCGCGAGCGGCCACGAGTGCAGGATCGCGAATGCCGCGAAGAATGCTAGCGCGGCCAGCCGACGATCTCGAACAGCCAGACGTCGCCTTCCTTTTCAAGCGGCCGGAGGTACTGGGCGTATTCGACTTCCACGCGTTGAATCAGCTTGACCCGCGTCCGCGGATCGGTCAGGTCGATGTGAAAGATGGCGTATCGCGCGCCGAGCTTCTCGAGGATCGCAAACGACTCGCGGCTGGGGAACGAGCTGAGGGGCAAGACCGTGTCGCGGAAGTCCCTGGGGATGTGATCGCTGTAGCCGTTGAGGAGGGGCTGCCAGTGCGTCGTCGAGGGCAGCATGTACTCGGCGTGACGAGGGAACTCCAGCCGGTTGTACCAGTAGGGCAGCTCGATGACCGGCCCCCGTGGCAGACGGGCGAGCGTCTCGTAGGCTCGCGGCAGCGGCGGCGCATCGCCCAGGCGGAGCGGCGCCCTGAACAGATCGCCGATGGCGAGCACAAACAGTACGCCTGCGATCAGGCCGGCCCGGCGCCCGCTCATCAGCCGGGACGTGGCGATCGACGCCAGCACGACGAGACAGAGTGTGACGACGATGCCCGTGCGCGACGGGGCGCGGAGAAACGAAAAGACCGGCACGGTGCTGTGGAGCAGCGTGTAGAGTCCCGCCTTGGGGCCGAACGACGTCCAGAGAGCGATTAGACCGGCGATGATGTAGAACCACACGACATCGCGGGGTAAAGACGCCGGGTTCATTTTCCCGCTGATCTCCGGGGAAAATGAACCCGGCGTCCTCCCTCCCCGCACCCCGATCCACGCGCCCCAGAGGCCCAGCCCCATCGCCAGGATCCCCGGAAACAGCACCTCGCTGGAATTCTGCGCCAGGTACGGCCGCTGCAGGTACGGGAACCACCAACGGTGCGCCCAGGCGGACGAGGCAAACCAGGCCCCGGCATTGGCCGAGTACGGCCGCGCGTCATTCAGCGAGCGGCCGAAGCCGGTGTCCCGCTGCACCTCGATGTACGGCAGGAAGAACGGTGCGGTCAGTCCGATGCAGACGGCCGCGGCTAGGCCGATCGCCATCAAGTACTTCCGGTCGCGCCAGCGTTGACGCGTGATGGCGAACATGATCGAGCCGAGCGCAACCATGCCGCCGGCAAACAGGCCGTAGTAGGCGCAGGCGAGGCCGGTCAGCCACAGCACCACGCCCAGCTCGATCGCGCGGCCGATCGTGGTGCGATCCACCAGCCGATGAAACGACAACAGGCACCACGGCAGAAACCCGATCATGAGCAGCTGGATGTGCGCCTGGCGGGCGAACGCGTACGGACAGTACGCAAACAGGACGCCGGCCACGGCGGCGGCCCGGCGATCGCCGGTGAGGTGCCGAACGAGGTAATAGCCACCCAGCGTGGAGATGACGAACGACAGAATGAAGACAAAGTTGTGCGCGCTGTACGGGTTCTTCGTGAGCACCCACGCCGGAATCGCCATCGCCCCTTCGACGAGGTTGCCTTCCGAGAACGCCAGCGCGTTCTGGTGCGGATAGAAGATGTTCGCGGCGTAGACGCTCAGCGGATCCGTGGTCAGCGCATGCGCGACCCAGGACACGACCCAGATGCTCCAGCGTCCGTCGTTGGTGTCGAGGCGCCCGCCGTGATCGAACTTGACGACGTAGGGATAGGTGAGCAGGCACGCGAGCACGAGGGCCGCGGCGAAAACGCCCGTGGCCTCGGCGAGTCCGCGAAAGCGCATGAAGGCCGTATGGTAGCATGGCGGCACCGCCCCTTCCGCCTGTGGATCGCCTACTTGAACTGACGTATCGAGCCGAACAGTCCCACTTCTGGTTTCGCGGCTTCCGCCAGTACGTGGCGCCGATGATCGCGCGCGCCACCGCGGGCGTCGCCTCGCCGCGCATTCTCGATTGCGGCTGCGGCACCGGATCGAATCTCGAGATGCTGCGTCCCTTCGGCGACGCGGTCGGCTTCGACCTCACGCGCACCGGCGTCGCCTTTGCGCACGGGCACGGGCACCGCGTGGCGCAGGCCAGCATCGGTGCGATCCCCTTCGCCAGCGGCCGGTTCGACCTGGCCACGTCGTTCGACGTGTTTCAATGCCTGCCGGATGACGTGGAGCGAACCGCGATTGCGGAGATCGCGCGGGTGCTGAAGCCGGGCGGCTGGATGCTGCTGCACGTGGCCGCGCTGGCGATGTTGCACGGCCGCCACTCGGTGCTGTCGCAGGAGGTGCGGCGCTACACGCCGGCGCGCCTGCGATCGATCGTGGAGGCCGGCGGCTTCCGCATCGAGCGCCTGACCTTCGATCACGCGAGCCTGCTGCCGCTCCTGTTGCCGGTGCGCGTCTGGCATCGCCTTGCCGCCGGCGATGACGCGGTCGAGGCCGGCGAGGGCGAGATCACCGTGCCGCCCGCGCCGATCAACGCCGCCCTGTCCGCGCTCGTGTCGCTCGAGGCGCTGGCGCTGCGGGCGGTCAACATGCCCATCGGCAGCTCGCTGATGTGCCTGGCGCGCCGGGCCTAGTAGCGGACGACGCCGCCGAAATAGATCCCCTTGAACTTGAGCGATCCGTTGTCGTTGTCGACGTCGTAGAACACGTGGACCGAGCGATAGCCGACCTGCGCCCCCACGAACCGGTTGAAGTTGTAGGTGCCGTTGAAGTCGAAGTCGGTATAGCTGCCGTCGCCGCCCAGCTGCTCGCCCAGGCTGTCGGGCACGCGGAAGAACGACATCTCGCCGGTCACCGCAAAGTTCGGCGTCACGTAGCCGCGCGCCACGCCGCCGAAGGTCGGGATCGGCGCCGCCGCCGTGGTGAACTCGGACCCGATCGGGCTCAGCAGCGCGACGTCGACGTTCGTGTACTTGAGGTCGATCAGCGCGCCGACGAACCCGCGCTTGAACTGCAGGAAGTCGAACTCGTAGCCGAAGCGGTAGGTCTTGAAATTCGCATCCGTCGTGACCGGCAGGCCGACGTTGTAGCGCTGGCCGTTGAACACAAACTCCCGCGTCACCTGGTGGCTGTCCACCGTGTAGTGAATGGGCACGTACTGAAAGCGGAACCGGTGTTTCTTCGCGGGCCGCAATACCAGGTCGAACTTGCCGAGCCGCTTCTGCTCGATGCCGAGATCTTCGACCAGGTTGACGTCGGTGCCGAGAATGCCGAGCGCCTCGGAGTTCACAATCAGCGACGGCTCCGGGTTCCACCAGCCGTAGGACGCCTCGATGTGATAGTCCTCGCCGATGGCGGGCCGCGCCGGGGGCCGATACTGCGCCAGGGCCTCAGACGCCGAAACGGCCAGGCCCGCCGCCACCAGACCCAGGACCACGTACAGACGACCAACAGACATGCGCATAGAGAATCTCTGCCCCGGCTGTGCCAACGAGTTGACGAATGGCCCGCGGATGCGGGCCCGTCCTGGGGGAGGACGGTGAATGCCTGCTGGGAGGGCAGACTTTACTGACAATAACAGCAATCAGTTCAAAGTTCAAAGTTCAAGGTTCAAGGTTTGGCTACCCTTCGGCCCCGGCCGTGGCGGGGGCGGGGCCGCCGCCGAGCACGCTCATCCATTTCTGGATCGCCGCGCCGAGCACGATCACCGCGAGCACCATCATCACCGACGTGCAGATGGTCAGGATCCAGCCCTCGGTGTTGCGGGTGACGTCCAGGCCGGTGGCGAGCGGATAGTAGTTGTCGCGCACGTTCAGGAAGCCGCCGTACAGCGTGTTGGTCCCCAGGAAGGCGAGGGGTACGAGCGTCACCCAGATGTACTTCGCCTTGCCCATGTTGATCATGATGCTGGTGCCCACCGCCAGCGCCACGCTCCCGAGCAACTGATTCGCGACGCCGAACATCGGCCAGATCGTGTTGATCTGCCCCGTGTAGATGAAATAGCCCCAGCACGCGACGAGCAGCGCCGTGGCGATCGATCCGCCGATGAAGTGGTCGGGCCGCGCGAACGGCTTGTAGGCGCGCCCCATGAACTCCTGCAGGAGGAAGCGGCCGACCCGGGTGCCCGAATCGATCGTGGTCAGGATGAAGAGCGCCTCGAACATGATCGCGAAGTGATACCAGTACGCCAGCAGGCCGGCCATGCCCGGGAGCTTCGAGAAGATCTGCGCCATGCCGACGGCGAGGGAGACGGCGCCGCCGGTGCGCCCGGTGACCGTTTCGCCGACCGCGGCTTCGATCTCTGCCAGGTGCACGGGCTGCATCAGTTCGCCGCCGAACGTGAGCGTGGCATACGTCGCCGCCGGCACGTTGATCGCGAAGTAGTCGCCGGGGGCCATCGACGCCGCGGCGATGAGGGCCATGATGCCGACGAGGCCTTCCATCAGCATGGCGCCGTACCCCACCGGCCGGATGTCCGACTCCTTGTCGATCATCTTCGGCGTCGTGCCGGAGCTGATCAGCGCATGGAACCCGGAAATCGCGCCGCACGCGATGGTGATGAAGCAGAACGGGAACATCGGCCCCGGGATGATCGGGCCGCCGCCGTTGACGAACTCGGTCATCGCCGGCATCTGCAGCTCCGGGTTGACGATGATCACGCCAATCGCCAGCAGCAGGATCGTGCCGATCTTCGTGAACGAGCTGAGGTAGCCGCGCGGCGAGAGCAGGAGCCACACCGGCAGCATGGACGCCGCGTACCCGTAGATGCAGAGCGCGATCACGATCTCGGTGCGCGACAGTTGGAAGAAGCTGCCGAGCCACGAGTCGGGGTGGTTGAGCGGCTCGCCGCCCGCCACCGCCAGCAGCAGGCCGATCACGCCGATGATGGTGGCCTCGGTGATTTTCCCCTTGCGCCACACGTACATCCAGAAGCCCATGAACACGCCGAGCGGGATGGTCATGGCGATGGTGAACACGCCCCACGGGCTGTCGGCCAGCGCGTTCACGAAGGTGATGCCGAGGCCGGCAATCGCGATGACCAATATGAAGAGAATCGCGATCGACGCGATGAACCCGATGAACGGGCTGATCTCCTGCTTGACGATGTCGGGCAGCGAGCGGCCGCCGCGCCGCACCGAGGCCCACAGGATGATCGAGTCGTGCACCGCGCCGGCCAGGCACACCCCCGCCACCAGCCAGATGAACCCCGGCGCGTAGCCGAACTGCGCCGCCAGCATCGGCCCGACCAGCGGGCCGGCGCCGGTGATCGCCGCGAAGTGGTGGCCGAACATCACCCACCGCGTCGTCGGGTAGTAGTTGGCGCCGTCGTACTTCGTATGGGCCGGGGTCTTCCGGGCGTCGTCCAGCATCCAGATCTTGGTCGCTAGAAACGCGCTGTAGTACCTGTACGCGATGGCAAGGATGCACAACGCGGGTAGAAGTACATACAAAGCATGCATAAGTGGTCGTGATGATATCAGCAGGCCGCTGGCACGGCGCAGTAAGAGATTGTAATGGAGGTCGAGCTATTCGCAGCCCGGGCCGAAACCATCACGCGAATGCATGGAGCCGTTCCCGCGGAACGGCCCCATGGTAAATCGCGGGTACCCTCGACTATTCCTGGCGAGGGGCGGCATCCGACGGTGCCGAGGCCGGGGCTGGGGGCTTCGGCAGCCGGGCCGGCGGTTTCCGCTCCTCCTCGCGCTTTCGGAACAGCGCGTCGATGATCCCGGGGATGCTGTTCTGCGGGTTCCACCCGAGGCGCAGCACGGTGAGCCGGACCGGCCGCCGCCCGAACTCGAGGGCCTCGATGCAGCTCCACAAGTACAGGTCCACCGTGCGGCCCTGCACCGCGGGGCCGGTGTCCATCACCGTCCACACCCCGCTGTAACGGGGGTTGGGCGTCTCGATGCGGACGACGCTGCCGACCGGCAGCAGCTGCGGATCCGCGGCCGCCACGCCGGTTCGCACGCCCACGCCGGACGCCGTGGTGTCGCCCTTGCAGTAGGCGGTCGCCGTGAACTGCAGGCGCGCCCCGGCCTGCGGCATGCCGCCGGCGTCGAACCGGCCGGCATCGCCGGCGCCGTACCGCGAGTCGGGCGTCGTGGTCTGGTAGAAGAACACGAAGGCCACGGCGGCGCAGAGCGTCACGATCGCTTTCCGCCAATACGATTCAGCGATTCTCATTCAGTCTCGTTCCGGGCTCCGGGCTCCGGGCTCCGGGCTCCGCGCTCCGGAAATGCTCGTACCCGAGTGGCAACTCCTCGTCGCGGCCGCCGCGCTCGACCACGAGCGCGCCGGCGTCCTTCGTGAACACGCCGATCTTCGTCAGCGGCGGATCGGCGACCCGTCGTGTCACGTGCCGCATGCGTCCCCCGCCGCGCGCGGGGACGGCGAACAGCAGCTCGTAATCGTCACCGCCCGCGATGGCGGCCGTGATGGGATCGACCCCCCGCGCCGTCCACCACTTCGCCGCCGCGGGCTCGATCGGCAGCGCGCCGGCGTCGACGCGCACGCCGCAGCCGCTGGCCGCGGCCACCTGTCTCAACGCATCGGCCAGGCCGTCGCTGAGGTCCATCGCCGCCCGCGCCGCGCCGGCGCGTCCCATCGCCACACCGAGACGCACGCGCGGCTCGGGTCTTCGGTGCCTCGCGATACATCCGGGCTCCGGGCTCCGGGCTCCGGGCTCCGAAAATTCACCCGATCCAGCTTGGTGCGCCGTGTCCGGTGTCCGGAGCCCGGAGCCCGGATCCCGGCCCGCCCTGAGCGAGCCCGGAGGGCGAGTCGAAGGGAGCCCGGTCCCGCAGCATCTCCAGCCCGGCGGCAGCAGCGCCAATGGTGCCGCTCACCCAGATCTCGTCGCCCGCGCGCGCGCCGCTTCGCGTGAGCCACCGCCGCGATCCCACCTCGCCGCCGGCGGTGACGTCGATCACGAGGGGGCCCGGCGTGCTCGTGATGTTGCCGCCGACCACCGACACGCCGTGGCGTCCCGCGAGCGCGGCCAACCCATCCACGAGACCTTCGACGTCGGCCACCAGCCACGAGCCGGGCAGCACTAACGACACCAGCGCCCACCGGGGCGTGGCGGCCATCGCCGCCAGATCGCTGAGATTCACCGCCAGCGCCCTGTGGCCGATGTCGGCCGGCGTGGAGAAGGCGCGCGACACATGCACCCCCTCGACGACGGCGTCGGTCGTCACCACCAGACGCTGGTTCCTGGCGGGCGCCAGGACCGCAGCATCATCGCCCGGCCCCACCAGCACGCTGGCGGAGGGGCGCGGGAGGCGCGACAGCAGCCGCGCCAACAGGGCATGCTCGCCCAGGTCCGCAACGGTCACGGTTAGGGGACCGGCGATCCCGGATTCGAGGTTAGGTTCCCGCTTTGCCGTGTGGGGAGGATTGCTGAACCTGCATAGCAGGTGGAGCCGCTGTAGTAACCACGTTTTAGGCTTCCTCTTCGCGGAGGCATGCACACCACGTGGCTTCGCGACTCGCTTGGGTTAAAACATCGGCTCAGACAAGCCTCCGAACCATCACGAGCAAAGCAGGAGACTCGATCTTAGGTCCCCCGGACGAGGCGGGTCAAGAAGAGAAGGGGCCGGCCAATTCTAGGGCTTGATCGACGATTTTTTCGAGGGCTTCTGCCCTAGCCACCAGGTCGCCGGAGTTATTGTGGAGGGCCGCCCGGGTGCGGAAGAACTCGTCGGTGATGTTGAGGGCCGCCAGAATGGCCAGGCCCACGATGTCGCTCGAGGGCGAGGTGTTCGACGCCAGCTTCATGCGCTGCTCGACAAAGGCGGCCAGCTCCTCGACATACCGCGGCTCGAGCTGCGTCCGGATCGGGTATTTCTGCCCGTACACCTCGACCTGGACGACGCGGGGCTCAGTCATTTCAGCTCTCAGCTCTCAGCTCTCGGCCTTCAGCCTTCAGCCTTCAGGTTCACAGGTTCAGGCCGTCGAGCTGGTGCAGCATCTCGGTGACGCGCGCCTTGATCAGGTCGCGCTCCTCGCGCAGCGACATCACCTCGGCCCCGGCGTTCTCGGCCGACGAGATGCGGGCCTTGAGCGTGTCGATTTCGGTCTTGAGCCTGGCGTTGTCGTCCGCGACGCGGGACTGCTCGTTCTTGAGCCGGACAATCGTATTCACGAGCAGCTTGATCTTCTCCTCGAGCCGGTCGATCGGTTCCAGTCCCGGGGTCGTCGTCTTGGTCGCCATCCGTTACCTCTGTGCTGCGTTCAGGCCTGTGATGAGTGCGTCGATGATGCGCTGCATGCCCGCCTGCACTTCATCGTCCGTCAGCGTGCGCTCGGGCGACTGGAACGTGAGGCGGAACGACAGGCTGACCTTGCCGTCGGGCACGCCCTTGCCCTGGTAGCGATCGAACTCTCGCACCTGGATCAGCGTGTTCGGCGCGGCCGCCCGAATGGTGCCACGAACCGTGGCGGCAGACAAGGCATCGGCGACGAGAATCGACACGTCGCGCACGACCGCGGGGTACTTCGGCAGGGCCGTGGCTCGCAGCGTGTCTGGCGGCGCCTCGGCCGTGAGCGCGTCGAGGTTCAGCTCGGCGACGTACACGGCATCGCCGGCAGGGAGGTCGCGCCGATCGGCGACCTCCGCGTCGAGCTGGCCGAACACGCCGATGTCGCGGCCGTTGACGACGAGTTTCGCGGCGCGTCCCGGCACCAGGTACGGCGCGCCGGTTTCGGCGAACGACGGTGCGACCAGCGCCACTGCGGCGATCTGTTCGACCACGCCCTTGATGTCGGAGAAGTCCACGTCGCGCCGGCCGCCGCTCCAGTGGTCGGGGGTGGCCAGCCCCGTCCACGCGACGCCGACGCCGCGGCTTTCTCCGGCGGGGGAGAAGCGCGTGCCGATTTCAAACAGCCGGACGTCGCGGCGCCCGTGACGCCGGTTGTGGCTCACGGCGTCGATCAGGCCCGGCAGCAGGCTCGGGCGCATCACCGCGAACTTCTCGGAGAGCGGGTTTCCCAGCGCGACCGGTGCGCCGCCGACGGCAAAGGGTGCGGCGGCGGCCGCTTCGATGAACGCGAACGTGATGGCCTCCGAGCACCCCATGCCGAGGAGGGCCGTGCGCACCCGGCGATCGCGCGCGATGCGCGGATCGGACGGGGGCGGCGCCTGTTGCACACCGGGGAACGTCGTCGGCAAGTGCTCGAAGCCGTAGTGGCGGCCGACTTCTTCGATCAGATCGACCGGCCGATGCTGGTCGACGCGCCAGGAAGGCGGCGTGACGATCCAGCCATGCGCCGACGGCGTGGCATCGAATCCGAGCGCGGCCAGGATCCGGGCGATCTCGGCGTCGGGTACTTCCATGCCGAGCAGCCCCGCAATCCGCCGGCGTTCGAGCGGAATCTGCCTGGGGCCTGGCGTCGACGGGAAGGCATCGGTGATCAGCCCGGAGGGCGTGCCGGCGCCGATTTGCGCGAGCAGGGCGCAGGCGCGCGCCATCGCGCGCGCGGGCGCCGACAGATCCGCGCCGCGCTCGAAACGGATCGACGCTTCGGTTCGGAGGCCGAGCTTCTTGGCCGTGACGCGAACGGATTTCGGTTGGAACCACGCGGCTTCGAAGACAATCTGCCTGGTGGCAGGGCTGACTTCGGAATCGGCGCCGCCCATCACGCCGCCGATCGCCTGGGCCCGTTCGGCATCGGCAATCACCAGCACCTCCGCGTCGAGCGTGCGGGCCTTGCCGTCGAGCGTGGTCAGCGATTCACCGGCGCGCGCGCGCCGGACCTTGATCGCGCGGCCGGCCAGTTTGTTCAGATCGAACGCGTGCATCGGATGCCCGAGCTCGAGCAGCACATAGTTGGTGATGTCGACGACGTTGCTGATCGGCCGGATGCCGCAGACCATCAGGCGATCCTGCATCCACTGCGGCGACGGGCCGACGGTGACGTCGGCGACCGCGCCCACGTAGCGCCCGCACAGATCCGGATCGTCGATCGTGACGGGAATGACGTCCGCAGACGTTCGGAGAGCGGGGGCCTCAGCCCCCGCTGGATGCCGGCGACGGCTGAAGCCGTCGCCCTCCGAACGCAGCGGCAGCTTATACGCGGTCGCGATCTCGCGGGCGATCCCGATCGTCGACAAGCAGTCCGGCCGGTTCGCGGTGACCTCGAAATCCATCACCACGTCGTCGCCGTGCGGTTCGAGTCCCTCGAGCGCGAGGCCGCGCACCGACATCAGCTTGCCGATGTCTTCCGCCGACTCCGGTACGTCGACGAACTCGCGGATCCAGGAGAGCAGGACCTTCATAGCCCGAACTGCTCCAGGAAGCGCAGGTCGTTTTCGTAGAACAGGCGGATGTCGTCCACCCCCCACTTGAGTTGGGCGACGCGCTCCACGCCCATGCCGAACGCGAAGCCAGTGACCTCCTCGGAGTTGTAGCCAACCGCCTCGAACACCGCGGGGTGCACCATGCCGCTGCCGAGGATCTCGATCCATCCCGTGCGCTTGCACAGGGGGCAGCCCTGGCCCTTGCACTTGAAGCACCGGATGTCGACTTCGGCGCTCGGCTCGGTGTACGGGAAGAAGCTCGGGCGGAACCGAATGAAGTCAGCCGCCTGCCCTGAGCGAGCGCCGTCGGCGCGAGTCGAAGGGAACAGCGCTTCGGCCATCGCGCTCAGCGTGCCCTTGAGATCCGCGAGCGTCACGCCCTTGCCGACCACCAGCCCTTCGACCTGATGGAACATCGGCGTGTGCGTGAGGTCGAGATTGTCGCGCCGGTACACCGGGCCAATCGCCACGAGGCGCACCGGCGGGGCGTGCTTCTCCATGTGGCGGATCTGCATGGCCGACGTGTGCGTCCGCAGCAGCGTCAGCGGCGGCGCGGAGTGTAGAGGCGACCCTTTAAGGTCGCCTGGCATCTCAGGGTCGCTTGGCATCAGCGGCGTTTGCAGATACAGCGTGTCCTGCATGTCGCGCGCCGGATGCTCCTCCGGCATGTTGAGCGCCTCGAAGTTGTGGTAATCGTCTTCGACTTCCGGCCCCTCGAGCACCTGGTAGCCCAGCCGCGTGAAGATCTCGATCACTTCATCGCGGATCAGGCTGAGCGGATGCCGGTGTCCGAGCACGGGCGCGCGGCCGGGCAGCGTGATGTCGACGGCGTTGGCCGGCCGCTTGGTGGCCGCGAGCGCCGCGCCGCGCTCGGCGATCGCCGCTTCGACTTCCTTCTTCAGCTCGTTGGCGCCCCGCCCGAGCGACTTCTTGATCTCGGGCGCCGCAGTCGCCAGGGCGTCCATGAACGCGGCGACCCAGCTGCCCTTGCGCCCGACCCATCGCGTGCGCAGCGCCTGCAGCTCCGCGTCCGTACGGACCTCGGCCAGCTCGGCGCGGAAGAGTGCCCGCGCCCGATCTGGTCCGATGGAAGGGTCGATACTGCTCACTGGTGGCGACAAACCTTCAGGTTTGTCGATCAGGCCGGGGTCGCGGCCTTGGCTTTCTCGACGAGCGTCTTGAAGGCTGCCGGCTCGCGCGCGGCGAGCTCGGCCAGGCTCTTGCGATCCAGCTCGATGCCGGCCGTCTTCAGCCCGCGCATGAACACGCTGTAGGAGAGGCCGTTCTCACGCGCGGCGGCGTTGATGCGGATGATCCAGAGGCCGCGGTAGTCGCGCTTCTTGCGCTTGCGCCCGACGTACGCGTAGACGCCCGCCTTTTCGGCGGCCTCTTTCATGAACTTGTAAAGCTTGCTCTTGTTCTGGAAGTAGCCCTTGGTGAGCTTCGAGAGCTTCTTGCGCTTCTGACGACGGACGACACCACGTTTGACGCGAGGCATGACGGTTCCTGCTGCGATGTTGGGGGCCGGTGTTCACCGGACTTGAGGTCAGAACGTCATGTCCTGACCGGCGCTTTGGCCCTTTACGGGGTGCCGATAATGTCGCAGCCAAAATGCCCCAAACCGCAGGGCCGCGACGCGCCGAACGGGCCTTGGGACTTGTGGCTTGGGAATCCCCCAAGTCTCAAGCCTCAAGCCCCAAGCCTACTTGTACGGCAACATCAGGTTGATCTTCCGGGCGTCGCCCGGCGTCACCACCTTCGATCCACGCGAGTGGCGCTTCATCTTCGTTGTCTTGCTCGTGAGGATGTGACGCTTGAACGCGGACCCGCGCAGGATCTTGCCCGTGCCGGTCTTCTTGAACCGCTTTGCCGCGCCGCGATGGGTCTTCAACTTCTGCTTCTTGGCCATACTGATCTTTGTGCCTTCTGCCTTCTGCCTTCTGCCCTACTCTTTGGCGGCCGTTTCGGCCACTTCCGTCTTGGGCTTGGCGGCCGCTTTCGGCTGGCCCTTCTTGCCGGTCAGGATCGTGTGCATCTGGTTGCCCTCCTGCCGGGGCATCGTTTCCGCCATCGCCACTTCCTCGAGGTCCTTGATCAGGCGCATCAGGATCCGGTGACCAATCTCGGGGTGCGCCATTTCGCGCCCGCGGAAGAAGATCGTGGCCTTGACCTTGTCGCCGTCCTCGATGAACCGCTCGATGTGGTGCTTCTTGAACTGGTAGTCGTGCTCGTCCACCTTGGGGCGGAACTTGATCTCCTTGACCTCGATGACCTTCTGGTGCCGCTTGGCTTCACGGGCCCGCTTCTGCTCCTGGTACTGATACTTGCCGTAATCCATGATCCGGCAGACGGGCGGCACGGCGGTCGGCGAGATTTCGACCAGGTCGAGGCCTTTCTGTCGGGCGAGGATCAGAGCCTGGGGCGGCGGCATGATGCCGAGCTGCTGCCCCGCGTCGTCAATTACTCGGATTTCACGGACGCGGATCCGCTCGTTGATGCGGAGCCGGTCGTCACGACGGGTCGGGCGAGATCTATCGAAGGCGATAAGGTTCCTCCAGCGACAAAGATTACTAGGATAGCGCTTTAGACCGGACCTCGGCAAGCGCGTCGGAAAGGAACTGGTCGAGCGCCCGGGCGCCCAGGTCGCCCTTGGCGCGGCTGCGCACTGCCACCGCCCGGTCGGCGGCCTCGCGGTCGCCCACCACCAGCATGTAGGGGATCTTCTGTAATTGGGCCTCGCGAATCTTGTAGTTCACCTTTTCCTGGCGATCGTCCAGCTCCACCTTGAGTCCCGCCGCCTCAAGGGTGGCCACGACGTCCCGGGCGTAGTCCTGGTGGCGATCGGCGATGGGCAGCACGATGGCCTGGACCGGCGCCAGCCACAGCGGGAAAGCCCCGGCAAAGTGCTCGATCAGGATGGCGATGAATCGCTCCAGGCTGCCGAAGATGGCGCGGTGGATGACGATGGGCCGGTGCACGGCGTTGTCGGCGCCGACATACTCCAGCTGGAACCGTTCCGGCGCGACGTAATCGAGCTGAATCGTGCCGCACTGCCATTTGCGGCCGATGGCGTCGGTGATGTCGAAATCGATCTTCGGCCCGTAGAACGCGCCGTCGCCGGCGTTGATCCAATAGTCCTGCCCGGCCTTCTCGAGCGCCTGCTTCAGCGAGGCCTCGGCGTGATCCCACGTCGCCACTTCGCCGATGAACTTCTCGGGCCGCGTCGACAGTTTGGCCGAGTAGCTCAGGCCGAAGTCGGCGTAGATGCCCTGGATCAGCCGCAACAGCGCTTCGACCTCGCTGGCGATCTGATCCTCCATCACGAAGCAGTGCCCATCGTCCTGGGAGAACTGCCGCACGCGCGTCAGCCCGGCGAGCACGCCCGACGCTTCGTTGCGGTGCAGCGGCGTCTGCTCCGCGTAGCGGATCGGCATTTCCTTGTAGCTGTGCTTCTCGCTGGCGAAGAGCAGGTACTGGCCGGGGCAGTTCATGGCCTTGAGGCCCATCTCGTCGCCGTCGGCCGACTGCACGAGAAACATGTTCTCGCGGTAGTGGGACCAGTGGCCTGACAGTTCCCACAGCGCCTTGTTGTAGACGATTGGCGTCTTGACCTCGTCGTAGCCGGCAGAATTGAGGCGGCCACGCATGTAATCGGCGAGCGTGTTGTACAGCGTCGTGCCCTTGCCAAGCCAGAATCCCGCGCCCGGCGCCCATGGGTGGAACGTGAACAGGCCAAGCTCCCGGCCGACCTTCCGGTGGTCGCGCTTCTTGGCTTCTTCCAGTCGCGTGAGGTGTTCGTCGAGCTCCTTCTGCGAGAAGAACGCCGTGCCGTAGACGCGTTGCATCGGCTGGTTCTTCGCATCGCCCTTCCAGTACGCGTTGGACGTCGTCGTCAGCTTGAAGGCCTTGAGCTTCGACGTGGACGGCACGTGGGGGCCGACGCAAAAGTCGACGAACGTGTCCTTGTCCTTGATCGTGTAGACCGAGACTTCAGCCTGCCCGGCGGCCTTCTCTTCGATCAGCTGGACCTTGAGTGGCTCGCCGCGTTTGGTGAAGAAGTCGATCGCTTCCTGGCGCGGCCACATCTGGCGCTGGTACGGGAGGTCCTGTGACGCCAGTTCCTTCATCTTGGCTTCGATCGCCTGGAGGTCTTCGGGCACGAAGGGGCGTTCCACGACGAAGTCGTAGAAGAAGCCATCGTCAATGGGCGGCCCGATGCCGCACTGGACCCTGGGAAACAGGTTCGTGACCGCGGCCGCAAGCAGGTGCGCCGTCGAGTGGCGATAGAGCTCGAGCGCTTCGGGGCTCTTGTTGGTCACGATCCGGACCGGCGCGTCCTGGGTGAGCGGATAACCGAGGTCCACCATCCGGTCGCCGACGACGGCGGCGAGGGCGGCGTCGGCCAGACGCGGAGAAATAGCCTCGGCGACAGCCTTGGCGGGCGCGCCGGACTCGACCTGCTTTGTCGATCCGTCGGGAAGGGTGACTGTAACGTGATTCATTGAATTCTGCGGTCCACCTTCGTACGGTGTTGGCAGGGCTTGCCACCCGTAGCTCGAACCGTCCTTGTCACGTCCACCTTCGCTCGCGCGAATTCTTGCGAGCTACGGTGGACACCCTTCGCCTTAATCCAGAGCGAAGGGTGGTAGGCGCGGGTGGATTCGAACCACTGACCTCCTCCGTGTCAGGGAGGCGCTCTAACCAACTGAGCTACGCGCCTGTTTCTCGCGAATTTCGACCTGCGGCCGAACAAAAAGTATAGCAGAGTCGGGGGCGGGAGGACGTGATGCTCCCTCAGCGCCTGGGAGCAGGACGGTTGGGCAACCGCTCGACGTCCTTCATCGCCAGCAGCGTCGCGTCCGCAGTGACCAGGGTCAACTCGAACACCACGGCCGTGGCCGCCAGGAACCGATCGACCGGGTCGCGATGGCGAGTCTTGAGGCTCCGGCTCGCGAGCACCACTTCGCGGGTGACCGGCGCCTCGACGACGGGCGCGCGGTCGAGCGCTTCGCGGACCCAGGCGTCGCCCGGCCGGTCGACCTCGAGGCGCTTGCGCTCGATCAGTAGCAGCGCTTCCCAGATGCTGAGGGGCGATAGCCAACGTTCGTTGGCCGGGTCCGTCAGGGCCGTCGCCACGGTCTTCGAGAGCCGCGCGGGTTCGATCAGGCTCCACAGCCAGATGTGCGTGTCGAGCAGCAGCTTCACCGGAGCGCGCTCCATTCATCGGCGCCCGCCACGGGCTCGACCAGGTCGCCGACGACTCGTCCGCGGCCCTTCATGGCGCCCAACCATGCGGTCCCGCGGTCCTCGGGCTGCGCGGGCACGACGTCGGCCAGCGGGCGGCCGAAACGCGTCACCCGAAGGGGCCGGCCCGTCCGCCGCACGCGATCGAGCGCCGCCAGGCAGGTGGCCTTGAACTTGGAAACCGCGATTTCGTCCATG
>Ga0156330_1223_pt2 | contig 16832 bp, 13 predicted proteins | sample RifCSPlowO2_12_FD_107978 | JGI IMG/M metagenome (GOLD analysis project Ga0156330, IMG submission 107978) | Acidobacteria bacterium RIFCSPLOWO2_12_FULL_67_14b | reverse complement strand
TCCGCACGCGAGCGGTGGCTCGGTGGAGGTGGTGGACGGTGATTCGCGATTGTTGTGGCGGACCGAGGACGACGCCGTGGCCCGCATCGGCGGCGTCGCGCGGGACCCCGCCACCCGCGACGCGATCCGCCGGCGGCAGCGGCAGCACTCGGCGCGATTTTCGACCGAGCGCTTCGTCGATCAGTTCCTTGGCATCGTCGAAGAGTCTCAGCGGCGCCCCTAAAGGGGCGCCCTACGTGGGCGCCCTACGTGAGCGGATTACGTCAGCTGACGGAAGCTGTCGTCCTTCAATAATTCCGAATAGGGTCCAAATCCCGCGACGCGTCCGTCGCGCAGGTAGATCAACCGGTCGCACTCCCTCACGGTCGTCAGGCGGTGCGCAATCGCGATGAGCGTCCGCGTGCCCCGCAACGAGGTGATGGCGGAGGTCACCTCGCGCTCGGTCTGGTTGTCGAGCGCGGCGGTGGCCTCGTCGAAGACGATGATCGCGGGGTCGTGATACAGCGCGCGCGCGATCGCCACGCGTTGCCGCTGCCCGCCCGACAGCCGCACGCCGTCTTCGCCGACGACGGTTTCCAGGCGCCTCGGCAGGCCGGCCACGACCTCGTCGAGGTGCGCGAGGGTCACGGCATTCGCCAGGCGGGTCTCATCGATCGCGGCATCCGGAATGCCGAAGGCGATGTTGCGGCGCAGCGAATCGTCCAGCAGGTAGACGTCCTGGGAGACGTAGCCGATCTGGCGCTGCCACGCGCGCTCGTGGCCCTCGAGCGGCTCGCCGTCCACCAGCACGCGGCCCGCGGTCGGCGTCAGCAGGCCGAGCAGCACGTCGACCAGCGTGCTCTTGCCGGCGCCCGTGGGTCCGACGATGCCAATCGACTGGCCGCGCCGGATGGTCAGGCTGACGTTGTCGAGCGCGAGCGCGGCGCCGTCTTCGTAGCGGACCGACACCTGGTCGCACGCGAGCGACTCACGCAACATCGGCGGCTGGTGCTCGAAGGGCCGCGGCGCCGGCAGGGGCAACGCCCGCATGTCCCGGTCCATACCCTCGACCCACGACTGCGCTTCACGCAAGTAGCCGACGTTGAGCATGATGCGGTTGGCGGAGGGGACCACGCGAAATCCGGTGTAGGCAAACAGCGCCAGCACCGACACCGTACCGGTGCCCGGCCCGTCGTCCCGCATCACGAGGAACACGACGAGCAGCATGCACAGGATCAGCGTGGCTTCGACGCCGAGCCGCGCCACGCCCGCGGCCCACGAGCGGCGCTGCTTGGTCCGGGCCAGGTCGCGTTTGAGGTGGCGGAACTGCTCTTCGAAGAACGGCTGCCGGCCGGTGACCTTCACGTCCTTGATCGCGCCGAGGCTCTGCTGCAGCACATGCAGCTGCTGCTGGAACAGCCCGCGCTCCTGCTCGCCGATCCGTTCCCAGGATCGCCGCGTCAGCACGATCGGCACGAGCACCAGGCCGAGCACGAGCGCCACGGCGACCAGCGTGATCGGCGGCGCCGAGGCGACGAGCACGAGCACGAGCGCGGCGATGGTCGCGGCCTCGGCGAGGATGTTCACCGCCGAGCCCGCGACGAGCTCGTAGGCGATGTCGGCCGATCGGGTCATCGGCTCGATCAGCGACGCCGATCGGCGCCGCACGTGAAAGAGGTAATCCGCGGCCAGGTAGCGGGCGAACAGCCGCTCGGCCGCCGTCGCGGCCGACCCGTAGACGACGCCCTGCTTCACCCAGTCGGACCACGACAGGAACACGGCGCGCGCGACGTAGAACGCGCCCACGCCAAGGGCGAGCGCGGCGACGATCGATCGCGGATCGGCCGACGGCCAGGTCCGCGCCATCGCCGACACCACGGGCGCGGTGCGCACCTGTTCGGGATCGACGACGAGGCGGAGCAGGCCGAAGACGGCCAGCGCGCCGGCGGCCTCGATGATCGCGGCCAGGCCCACGATCGGCACGAGCACGGCCCACCGCCACCGCTCCCGCACCGGCAGCCACGACAGGACAATTCGAACCTGCTTCATTTTTTTTGGTTTGCGTACGCCCGCCAATTCTGACACGTCCGGCCGCACCGTATAATTAACTCCACTCCATGCAGGACCTCACCACCGGATCGCTCTCCGGCCACTTGATCAAGACCACCAGCTTCATGCTCGTCAGCATGATCTTCCAGACCCTGTACGTGCTGGTCGATCTGTTCTGGGTCGGGCGGCTCGGCACCGACGCGGTGGCCGCGGTTGGTATCAGCGCCAACCTCTCGTTCATCGTGCTCGCGATCTCGCAGATGCTGGCGGTCGGTACGACGACGCTGGTGTCGCACGCGGCCGGGCGCAAGGAGCACGACCAGGCGATCGTGGTGTTCAACCAGTCGCAGGTGCTGTCGATGGCCGCCGGGGTCTCGTTCCTCGCGGTGGCGATGTACTACCGCACCGCCTACGCGGCGGCGCTGAGCGCGGATGCGAGCATGCAGGCGCAGGCCGAGCAGTACCTGCTCTGGTTCATTCCGGCGATGGCGCTGCAGTTCGCGATGGTGGCCATGGGCGCGGCGCTGCGCGGGACGGGCAACTTCAGGCCCGGCATGATCGTGCAGACCGGCACCGTGATCCTGAACATCGTGTTCGCGCCGATGTTGATCTTCGGATGGGGGCCGTTCGATCCGATGGGGGTCAGCGGCGCGGCGGTCGCGACGTTGGTCGCGATCGCCATCGGCGTCGTCTGGATCTCGTACTACTTCGTCGACCAGGACGCCTACCTGCGGTTCCGGGTGTCGGAGTGGTCGCCGCGGTTCGGGATGTGGGGCCGCATGCTGAAGATCGGCCTGCCGGCCGGCGCCGAGTTCGCGTTGATGGGCGTCTACATGCTTGTGGTCTACTCGATCACCCGACCGTTCGGCGCGGCGGCGCAGGCCGGCTTCGGCATCGGCCTGCGCATCGTGCAGTCGGCGTTCTTGCCGGTGGTGGCGCTCGGCTTTGCGGTGGCGCCGGTCGCCGGGCAGAACTACGGCGCGCGCAAGGGCGAGCGCGTGCGCGCCGCCTTCACGAGCGCCGCGTCGATGGCCGCGATCGCCATGCTGGTGTTCGCGGCGGGCGTCTACGTCGGCGCGGTGCCGCTGATCGGGCTTTTCAGCTCGGATCGCGAGGTCATCCACGTCGGCGTCGATTACCTGCACATCGTCTCGCTGAACTTCGTGCCGTCGGGGATCACGTTCGTATCGGCGAGCATGTTCCAGGCGATGGGCAACACCCTGCCGTCGCTGATGACGTCGTTCATCCGCATCGTGGTCGGCGTGCTGCCGGCGGTGATCCTGTCGCGGCGGCCGGATTTCGCGCTGACGTGGATCTGGTGGTTCACGGTGTTGTCGACGGCCTTGCAGATGGCGTTGAACCTGGCGCTGCTGCAGCGGGAGTTCCGGCTGAAACTGATTCCGGCAACGTAGAAGACTTCGTGATTCCGCGGCGCCCGCGAAGGTAGAATACCCTGCATGCGAATCGTCGTCCTGAAGGAACGGGCCGCGGGGGAACACCGTGTTGCGCTCGTCCCGGAATCGGTGGGCCAGCTCGTGAAAGCCGGCGTCGAAATGGTGGTCGAAAGCGGCGCGGGCCAGGCGGCGGGGTTTCCCGATGCGCCCTACGCGGCCGCGGGCGCCGCGCTGGCCGGCTCGGCGAACGACGCCCTGGCCGGAGCACACGTCGTCTTGAAGGTCCAGCCGCCCAGCCTGGACGAAGCGGGACACCTGCCCTCCGGGGCGCTCCTCATCAGCTTTCTTCCGGCCTCTTCGGCCGGCGACCTTCTCACCCAACTGGCGAATCGCAACGTGACGGCGCTGGGCCTCGAGCGCGTACCGCGCATCACCCGGGCCCAGTCGATGGACGTACTCTCGTCTCAGGCGACCGTGGCGGGCTACAAGGCCGTGCTGCTCGGCGCCTCGACGATGCCACGGCTGCTGCCGATGATGACCACCGCGGCCGGATCGCTTACGCCTGGCAAGGCGTTCGTCCTCGGCGCCGGCGTCGCGGGACTGCAGGCGATCGCGACGGCGCGCCGGCTGGGCGCCGTCGTGTCGGCGTTCGACGTGCGGCCCGCGGTGAAGGAACAGGTGCAATCGCTGGGCGCCTCGTTTGTGGCCGCCGACGCGGTGGGCGCGGGCGCGGAAGGACAGGGGGGATACGCGCGGGCCCAGACCGAGGACGAGCAAGCGCGGACACAGGCGGCGCTGGCCGGCCACATCAAGGACATGGACCTGGTGATTTCCACGGCCGCCATTCCCGGCAAGCGGGCGCCCGTCCTGATCACCGAGCCGATGGTCGCGTCGATGAAGCCCGGCAGCGTGATCATCGACCTCGCGGCCGAGACCGGTGGTAATTGCGCGCTGACACGAGCGGGCGAAACCGTGATCACGGCCAACGGCGTGACCATCCTGGGCCCGGTGAACCTGCCGGCCACGATGCCGCTGCATGCGAGCCAGATGCTGAGCCGCAACATCCTGACGCTCCTCCGACACCTCATCAGCAAGGAGGGCCAACTCGTGATCAGCATGGACGATGAGATCACGGGCCCGATGTGCCTGGTCCACGCCGGCCAGATCAGGAGTTCTTCATGACCACCGAAGCGCTAATCATCGCGATTGTCATTTTCACGCTCTCCACGTTTCTTGGCGTCGAGCTGATCGGCCGCGTCCCGCCGACGCTCCACACCCCGTTGATGTCCGGCGCGAACGCCGTCAGCGGCATCACGATCGTTGGCGCCCTGATCATCGCGGGCAGCGACCTCGGGTGGATCTCGACCTATTTCGGCTTCATCGCCATTGTGCTCGCCATGATGAACGTGGCGGGTGGCTACGCGGTGACCGACCGGATGCTGGGCATGTTCAAGTCCGCGCCAAAGGAGAAACGCTGATGCCCGGCTGGTTGAACCAGATTCTCTATCTCGTCTCAGCCGTCCTGTTCATCATCGGCCTCAAGCGTCTGGGCAGCCCCGCCACCGCGCGGCAGGGCAACGCCATCTCCGGCGTGGGGATGCTGATTGCGATCCTCGTCACGCTCGTCGATCACACGGTGGTCTCCTATGGGGTCATCGCGGCGGGCATGGTCGTGGGCACCGCGCTCGGACTATGGCAGGCCTATGCCGTGAAGATGACGGCGATGCCGCAGATGGTGGCGCTGCTCAACGGTTTTGGCGGCGGCGCGTCGATGGTCGTCGGCGCGGCCGAGTTCTACCGGGTCTTCGAATCCGGGGCCAACATCCCGACGCCGACCGGCGTCGTGATGCAGCTCAGTTTGATCATCGGTGCCGTGACGCTCACGGGCAGCCTCGTGGCATTTGCCAAGCTGCAGGAATTGATGTCGGGCAAGCCCATCACCTTTCCCGCCCAGAACGCCTCGAACCTGCTTGTGTTCCTCGCGACCCTGGCGCTGGCGGGCTGGCAGGTCTCCACGGAAGTGCCCCTCATCCTGCCCTTCTACGGGGTCTGCGTGATGGGGCTGGTGCTCGGCGTGCTGCTGGTGATTCCCATCGGCGGCGCGGACATGCCGGTGGTGATTTCGCTGCTCAACTCGTACTCAGGCATCGCGGCCGGCATGACCGGCTTTGTGATCAACAACGAGGTGCTCATCATCGCGGGCGCGCTGGTGGGCTCGTCGGGCATCATCCTGAGCCGGATCATGTGCAAGGCGATGAACCGGTCACTGGCCAACGTGCTGTTTGGCGCGTTCGGCGCCACGGCGGGTGCGACCGGCGCGACCAGTTCCGCGGGCCTGACCGTGAAGTCCATCGCGCCCGAAGACTTCGCCGTCCAGCTGGCGTACGCGCGGAAGGTGATTATCGTCCCCGGCTACGGGATGGCCGTCGCTCAGGCGCAGCACCAGGTGCGCGAACTGGCCGACTTGATCGAGAAACGCGGCGGTGTGGTGAAGTATGCCATCCACCCGGTGGCGGGACGCATGCCCGGACACATGAACGTGCTCCTCGCGGAGGCGAACATCCCGTACGACCGGCTCTACGCGATGGACGACATCAACAGCGAGTTCGACGATGCGGACGCGTGCCTGGTGATTGGCGCCAACGACGTGGTGAACCCGGCGGCGCGCCACGACAAGGGCTCGCCGATCTTCGGCATGCCCATCATCAATGCCGACCACGCGAAGATGACGGTGGTGATGAAGCGCAGCATGGCGGCCGGCTTCGCCGGAATCGAGAACGAGCTGTTCTATGCCCCGCGCACGTGGATGTTGTTCGGGGATGCCAAGCAGAGCCTGCAGAAGCTGATCACAGAGGTCAAGCAGGCCTGATTCGCCTTCAGCCTACAGCCTTCAGCCTTCAGCCTACAGCCTTCAGCCTTCAGCCGCGCGAATAGGGGACGACATGAGAAAGCCGGCATCGGGACCGTTTGCGGCAATCGGACTCGCCGTCGTTCTGGCGGCGCTGCTCGTTCCCGCGCCCGCTTCGCTGCAAACTCGCACCGCCGCCGGCCCGGGCGGGCTCGCCGCCGATCGCGTGGCCGTAATCGATCGCGGGCTGCAGCGTTATGTCGACGACAACCGAGTGGCCGGCATCGTGGCCATGGTCCTGCAGGACGGCAAGCCGGTGTACGAGAAGGCATTCGGCTGGGCCGACAAGGAAGCCGGCCGGCGGATGACCGCCGACACGATCTTCCGCATTGCCTCGCAGACCAAGGCGCTCACGAGCGTGGCGATCCTGCAGCTCATCGAAGAGGGCCGCCTCTCGCTCGGACGCCGGGCCGGAGAGTTCATTCCCACCTTCGCGAAGACGGCCGTGGCCGTGGCGAAGGACGGCGCCGTCGAAATCGTTCCCGCCCGACGGCCGATCACGATTCGTGACCTGCTCACGCACACGGCGGGCATCTCGTACGGCACCGACCGATCCGTCGCCGATCTGTACCAAGCCAAGGGTCTCGGTCCCGCGGCGGGCTTCGGCTGGTACACCGCCGACAAGGACGAAGCGGTTTGCGCGACGATGGAGCGGCTGGGGACGTTGCCGTTTGTGGCGCAACCCGGCGAGCAGTGGGTCTACGGCTACAACACCGACATCCTCGGCTGCATTGTCGAAAAGGCCTCGGGCCTGCCGCTTGACGAGTATTTGCGCACACGGATCATCGCGCCGCTCGGCATGAAGGACACGCGGTTCTTTCTGCCCGCCGCCGAGGGCGCGCGGCTGTCGGCCGTGTATGCGAGCCAGGACGGCGGATTGGTTCGCGCGCCCGATGGCGCGCGCGGCCAGGGCCACTACGTGGAGGGGCCGCGCAAGAACTTCGCCGGCGGCGCCGGGCTGCTCTCGACGGCGCGCGACTACGCGCGCTTCCTCGAGGCGATGCGCCTCGGCGGCAGCGTTGACGGGGTGCGGCTGCTGTCGCCACGCAGCGTCAAGCTGATGGCCACCAACCAGGTCGGTACGCTCCATTCGGCGAACGGTCTCGGCTATGGCCTCGGCTTCGAAACAACCGACCGCTACGGCGCCAACGGCATGAGCTGTGAGGGATCCTTCGGTTGGGGCGGCGCCTACGGATCCGTGTATCGCGTCGATCCCGACGCGAAGCTCGTGATGGTGCTGATGATCCAGCTCATTCCGAACGCCACCGACCTGCGCGAGGCGTTTCCGAACCTGGTGTATCAAGCGCTGCAATGAACGCCTGGGCCAGAACGCTGGTCGGCCTGGGAGCCTGCGCGGCCGGCGGCGCCGTCATCGTCGCCCAAACGCTGACGCTGGACGGCCACCCGAGCATTCAGTACAACGTCCGACCGGCGACCGATCGTGTGGCGAAACTGAACGAGGCGCTGGCGCGATCGGCCCGAACGCTCCAGCGCGACGCTCGAACCGGCTACCTGCTCTCCGTGCTCGACGCCCTCGGCGTGTCGGTGGAATCCCAGCAACTCGTGTTCTCGAAGACCGGGATTCAGCGCGCCTACACCAGCCCGCACAACCCCAGGGCGCTGTTCTTCAACGAGTCGGTCGCCGTCGGCTACATTCCCGGCGCTCCCGAGCTCGAGGTGGCGTCGCACGATCCGCAGCAGGGCGTGGTGTTCTACACGCTCGATCAAGCGGCAGCCGTGACGCCCGTGTTCACGCGCCGGGACAGCTGCCTCAGTTGCCACCAGTCGGAGAGTACGTTCAACGTGCCGGGGATGATCGCGCGCAGCCACATGGTGGACGGCGAGGGCCAGGTGCTGCCGCAGCTCGGCAGCGCGACGGTAAATCACCGGACACCGCATACCGAACGCTGGGGCGGCTGGTTCGTGACCGCCAACGCCGAGGCGCCGCGCTACAACCCGCTGGGACATCTCGGCAACGCCACGGTCACGGTGCACCCGACCTCCGGTCCGAAGATCATCTCGAACCACGTGTTCATCGAGTGGATGGCGAGCGCGCCCGAAACGCGCGGCTATCCGTCGTCGGCGAGCGACATCGGATCGCTGCTGGTCTTCGACCACCAGATGCACGCGATCAACCTGCTGACGAGACTGAATTGGGAATCGCGCACGGGCGCCACGAACGTGGGCGCGCGGGTGAACGAGCTCGCCGACTACCTGTTGTTCGTCGGCGAGGCCACGCCGGTGGTGACCGTCACGCCGCGCCCGGGATTTGCCGCGAGCCTGCGGTCGAGGATGCCGAGGGATCGGCAAGGCCGTTCGCTCGGCGAGTTGGACCTGGCCGATCGCCTGATGAAGTATCCCTGCAGTTTCATGGTCTACGCCGAAGCCTTCGAAGCGTTGCCGGCGCCGGTGAAGGACGCGGTCTACCGGCGGATGTTCGAAATTCTCTCGGGCAAGGACACCTCACGAAGGTACGGACACCTGTCGCCGAGCGATCGGCGGGCCATTCTCGAAATCCTGCAGGATACCAAGCAGGGCCTGCCGCCGATCACCTGATCCGCGCCACCCCGGGCACGTGATGGGTTCGATTTCGCGATCCCTCTTTGCACTGGCGCTTCTCCCGGTGCTCGCCGGGTGCGACGACTCCCCGGGCGGGAACGGCTTGCAGCCGGCAGCTGGCCGATTCGCGAAGTAACATGCCCCCGTGCCGCCTCCCTGGTTTGCCGACCTCATGCTCGCCCGCCGGCTCGAAGCGACCGAAGGCCGCGGCAACGCCGCATTCGTCGAAGCGATGGCCGCCCGCGATCCGAACTCGGGCGCGATCTGGAAATCGATCGGCGGGACGCTGGCGATGTTTGCCGGGGTCGGCTCGCCGCTGACGCAGACGTTCGGCCTGGGCATCCACGCGCCGCTGACGACGGCGGATCTCGACGCGATCGAGCGATTCTTCCAGACCCGCGGATCGCGCGTGTTTCACGAAGTCTGCCCGCTCGGCGGCGTCGAGGTGTCTGCCCTGCTGGTGGCGCGCGGCTACAAGCCGGTTGAAATGTCGAGCGTGCTGTTCCGGCCGCTCGAGGGCGGAGCGCCGGAACCCGCCGCACAAGCCAACCTTCGCGTCCGGCGCGTGGACCGGACCGAAGGCGACCTCTACGCGCGCATCGCGGGACAAGGATGGAGCGAGTCGCCCGAGGTGCGGCCGTTCATCGAGGGCTTTGCGCACATCAGCGTGGCGCGCGCGACCTGCTTCATCGCGGAGCTCGAGGGCACGCCCATCGCCACCGCCGCGCTGTTCATGCACGAGGGCGTGGCGCTGCTCGCCGGCGCGAGCACCGTGCCGGGCGGGCGGCGGCACGGGGCGCAATCGGCGCTGCTCGACACCCGCCTCCGATCCGCGGCCTCGAGCGGCTGCGACCTGGCCATGATGTGCGCGGCGCCGGGGACCGCATCGCAGCGCAATGCCGAACGCAACGGGTTCCACGTCGCCTACACGCGGACGAAGTGGGAGCTGTAGGGGTCAGACCCCTCGGTACTATAATCAGTCCATGCTCCGGACGACGGCCGTCCTCGTGATGCTGACGCTGGCCATTTCCGCCGGCGCGCAAACCACGCGCGTGGAGGCCATCGCCCAGGAACAAGAGAAGAAGGCCGCACAACTCGGGGCCGAGGGGCCGAGCGAGGCGGAACGGATCATCCGCCGCGTGTTGATCTCGCCGCTCCTCGCCGGCGGCGACGGGCTCTATCCCTGGTTCGGCAGCGTGTTCGGCGGCAGCGGGATGGCCATCGGCGCCGGCTTCCTCAAGCGCCTGCCCAACGCCGCATCGGCCAACGTCATGGCGGGCGTGTCGCTGAACAACTCCATCCTGATGGAAGGCAAGTTCTCTGCGCCCGAACTGTGGCACGGCATGCTGCGGGTGGACGGCCTGGCGCGTTGGACCGACGCCAGGGGCGTTTCGTTCTACGGCCTCGGTCCCGGGTCGGCGAAGGCCGCGCGCGAGCGCTACGACTACCAGCCCACCGAGTTTGGCGGCGATGCCACGCTCACGCCGCAGCGCTGGCTCTCGCTGAGCGGCGGCTACTCCTGGCTCGACATCGACACGCAGCGGGACTTCCCGGGCTTGACGGGCGACCTGGCACCCGGCATCGGCGAGGCGCTTCAGTACAACGTCACGCGTGGCACCGTCGGGATCGACTGGCGTACGTCGCCGGGCTACAGCACGCGCGGCGGCTTCTACCGCGCCACCGTCGTGAAGCACGCGGAAAAGAACGGCCTCCCGTTCAGCTTTCGATCGCAAGAATACGAGGTCGTGCAGCTGCTGCCGCTCGTGCGCGAGCAGTTCGTGCTCGCGTTCCGCGGCCTGGCCACCACGACCCATCCCGAACCGGGCCACGACGTGCCCGTGATGCTGGGCCCGTTTCTCGGCAGCGGCTCCACGCTGCGCGGGTTTCGCAACCGGCGCTTCACCGATCGCCATCGCCTGCTGCTCAGCGGCGAGTATCGCTGGCGCCCGTCGCGGTACCTCGACATGGCGGTGTTCGTCGATGCCGGCAAGGTCGCCCCCGAGACGCGCCAGCTCACCCTGAAGGAGCTCGAGACCGCCTGGGGCCTTGGCGCGCGCTTTCACGGGCCGGGCTTTACCGCGCTCCGCATGGAAGTGGCAAAGGGCCGCGAAGGGCTCGGCATCATCTTCGCCGGGTCACAGGTGTTCTAGCCATGATGCGAATCTGGCGCGCCATCGCCGTTCTCGTCATCGCCACCGGCACTTGGGCCGTCTCGGCGGCGACGCCGCGGTTCTTCCCCGACGACCCGATCTGGCGCGAGCCGATCACGCAAGATGTCAAGGCCGCCAAGCGCTACGAGCCCGACCTCACCTACCAGACGCTCGAGAACCTGTTCTGGAGACCGGGCGACACCGTGCTCGGGCAGCGCGCGAAGAACATCAACACGGTGGATGAAGTCCCCGACGGTCCGTTCTTCGTGAACCGCGCCGGCCGCGTGCCGCTGACGCCGCCGCTCGTGGCGCGGGCCGCCAACACCACCGCCGGGCCCGCGCCGGGCAAGTGGACCGTCATTTCAGCGAAGAGCGACGGCATCACACCCGGGTTCACGATCCGCGACGCGGCCGGCCTGGTCTGGTTCCTCAAGTTCGATCCCCCCGGCTGGCGCGGGATGGCCACCGGCAGCGAGATCGTGGCGGCGAAGCTGTTCTGGGCCGCGGGTTATCACACGGCCGAGTACCACATGGCGCGGCTCGATCCCGCGAACCTTGTGATTGGCCGCGACACGAAGATCACGCCCCCCGGCAAGATGGAACGGCCGATGCACCAAGGCGACGTGATGTGGCTGCTGTCGAGGGCCGACCGCGATCCGGACGGCACCTATCGCGTGATCGCCAGCAAGGCCACGCCGGGGCGGCCGGTGGGGCGCATCGCCTTTCACGGCACACGCGCCGACGACCCCAACGACATCGTCCCGCACGAGCATCGGCGCGAGCTGCGCGGCTACTTCGTGTTTGCCGCGTGGCTCAATCACGTCGACGCCAAGGGCATCAACTCGCTGTCGTCGCTGGTCACCGAGAACGGCCGCTCGTTCATCCGCCACTACCTGCTCGACTTCGGCTCCGCGCTCGGCAGCGCCGCCGTGGGCCCGCGCGAGGGCTGGGAGGGCTACGAGGCGCTGATCGAGCAACCTGGCGACATCGGCAAGCGCGTGCTCGCGCTCGGCTTCAAGATCCCGCAATGGCGCACGCAGGACTACTTCGAGTCGCGATCGATCGGACGGCTGCCGCGGGATCATTCGGAATGGAATCCCGAAACATGGTGGCCGCACATCACCAATGCGGCGTTCCGCCACATGCGTCCCGACGACACCTTCTGGGCGGCCAGCAAGCTGGCGGCGATCACGGACGACATGATCCGGGCCGCGGTCGCGGAAGGGCAGTTCGCCGATCCGGAGGCGGAGCAGTTCCTGGCGAAGGCCATCAGCGATCGGCGCCGCCGGATCCTGCAGACGTTTCTGCCGAAGGTGAACCCGCTGATGGATCCGGCCATCGACGATCAGGGACGGCTGAGGTTCCGGAACCTGGCGGCGGAAGCGGGCATGGCCAAGGCGCCCGAGGGCTACCGGGCCTTGTGGTACACGTTCGACAACGCGTCCGATCGCTCCACGCTGGTGGAGACGACCGGAGGCGCCGAGAGCCCCCTGGCGGTCCCGAAACTGCCCGATTCGGAGTTCATCAAGGTCGACCTGGTCGCCACGGGGGGGCCGGATGCGTGGACCCGCCCGGTTTCGGCGTATTTCCGGCGCAAACCCAGTGGGTTTTCCCTCATCGGGCTGGAACGACTGCCGTGATCTGAACGTCAAAAAACAATACACACGGGCGGCACTGGTTGAAGGTTTAGGCCGCGTTTGCCGACACTCTGAAGGGATGCGAATTCCATGAGATACTGGATGTCGCTTTTCCAGCGCCAGAAGCCGAGCCTGTTTATGAACACTGCCCGCTACGCCTGTGTGTTTGCCCTCGCGTTTGCCCTGTCTGCGCCCGCCTGGGCGCAGGAGCCGGTGCCCGCTGACGGCCCACGGGTCGAGGGTGCGGCCGCCGAGCCAGGCGCGGGCGATCAGCAGCCGCCGCCGGGGCGGCCGGTGCCCACCGACATTGTCGGCGTGGCGAGCCCGATCGAGGGCGGCAGCCAGAACGTCCTCAAGCTCGTGGCCTCCGATTTCAAGCACTTCTTCAGCGCCGACACGGCGAAGGTGTTGAGCTATTTCGCGATCGGCGCGGTGGCCGCCGCCCCGTGGGATCGCGAGGGCGTGAACAACGGCTTCAACATCCCGACGACGCTGTTCGAGTCCGGCAACATCGCCGGGACGTTCATGTTCCAGATGGGCACGGGCCTGGCCACCTACGGCGCGGGCCGCGTCTTCGGCAGCACCAAGGCCTCGATGGTGGGCCGCGACATCGTCCGCGCGCAGCTGCTGTCGCAGGTGCTCGTGCAGGGCGTGAAGATGACCATCCGGCGCGAGCGGCCGGACGGCAGCAATAACATGTCCTTCCCCTCGGGCCACGCCGCCAGCGCGTTTGCCACGGCCGGCGTGCTGCATCGTTATTACGGATGGAAGGTCGGCGTACCCGCCTACGCGTTCGGCTCGTACGTGGCCCTGGCCCGCATGTCCTGGAACCGCCACCACGCGACGGACGTCGTCCTGGGCGCCGGCTTCGGCCTCGCGTCGGCGCGCACGGTGACGATGAACATGGGCGGCAGCCGGTTCAGCGTCGGCGTGCAACCGCAGGCCGGCGGCGCGTCGGTCAACTTCACGAAGATCTACAAGTAGTCAAACGCCGAGGGGTCAGACCCCTCGGCACATTCGCCCCTGCGGAGGGGTCAGACCCCTATGGTGATCCTCCTCCTGATCGCCTTGTTGGTGCCGGTCAACGCCGCCGCGCAGGCGGTCGCGGTCGCACCGCCGTCCCTCACTCGCGACGAGATGCGCGAGTTCATGCTCAAGGCAAAGGTCGTCAGGTCGCGCGACACGAGCAAGGGCATCACCAGTCCCAAGCGCCTGACGCTCACCGACGGCGTGGTCACCCATGACGCCGCCTTCCAGAGCGTCGACGAGTACAGCACGGTCGCGAGCCTGACGGGCAAGAGAGGCACGACGGTCGAGATGAACTTCGTCGACCACTATCGCTACAACCTCGCGGCGTTCGCCCTTTCCGGGCTGCTCGGCCTCGACCACATGATGCCGGTCCATGTCAGGCGGCGGTGGGGCGGCAAGGACGGGTCGCTCTGCTGGTGGATTGACGCGCAGATGGACGAAGGCGAGCGGCTGAAGAAGAAAGTGCAACCGCCGAACGCCTCCGACTGGAACCAGCAGATGTACCGGATGCGGCTGTTCGCGGCGCTGGTGCGCGACACGGACCGCAACCTGGGCAACGTGCTGATCACGCCCGAGTGGAAGGTCGTGATGATCGACTTCACGCGCGCGTTCCGGCTGCAGACCGAGCTGCTCTATTCGAAGGACCTGCCGAAGGTGGATCGCGCGCTGCTGCCGAGGGTCGAGGCGCTGACGAAGGAATCGGTCAAGGCGGCGGTCGGCAGCGACCTCACCAGTTCAGAGATCGACGCGATGATGAAGCGTCGCGACCTGATCGTGGCCCACTTCAGGAAACTGATCGCGGAGCTGGGCGAAGAGAAGGTCCTTTACTGATTCTTGTCGGGCTCCGGGCTCCGGGCTCCGGGCTTCCGGGCTCCGGGCTATTTCACGGTTGTTGGCGGGCGGCGGTGGCGCGTGGCGCGTTCGTAGGCCGCGGCGAGCTCGAGCAGCCGCTTGTCGTCCCACATTCTTCCCAATAGCGAAATCCCTACCGGGTAGCGGCCGCCGATGAACCCGGCGGGCACGGTCACCTGCGGCAGCCCTGTCGCCGCGCTCTCTTCGCACGTGCCGGGCTCGGAGCCATAGCGTTCGAGGCCGCCCTCGTGCGTGTGGGGCCGCGCGTGGTTGGCCGGGTAGAGCATGGCGTCGAGCTTCTGCCGATCCATCAGGTCGACGAAGATCTGGCGGAATGCGTCGCGGCCGGCGAAGAACCGGCGCGTGACCTCGTCCAACGCCGCGCCCGTGGGCGCGGGCGCAAGCGCGCCCTCGAGCCGGCGCGCGCTCACGGGTGCGAGCTTGCCCGAGGCGAGCAAATCCTGAATGGTCAGCACCTTGTCGCCGGGCTTCGATCCGCGCGACAGATACGCCGTCCACGCCGCGCGCAGGGATCCGGGCGCAGCCCCTCGCGCGGCCGCGTACTTCGCATCGTAGTCGGGAATGTCGACGTCGACGACGACGGCGCCCTGGGCCTGCAGGTCCTTGATCACGCGCTCCATGTTCTGCGCGACCTCGCGTTCGCCGGTAAACCCGACGAACCGCTGGCGGAACGCGCCGATGCGCTTGCCCTTGAGGGTCGCGGCCTCGAGGTCTTGCGCAAACGATCCGGCGATGTGGGCAGCGGCGTCTGCGGTGACCGGATCCTCGGGATCGGCGCCGGTGACGAGGTCGAGCGCGAGGGCCACGTCACGGACCGACTTCCCCATCGGCCCCACGGCATCGTTGTAGGTGTTGAGCGGCATCACGCCGGCACGACTCGTGAGCCCGCGCGTGGTCCGGATGGTGGCCAGCGATGCGAACGAACCGGGGTTCGAGAGCGAGTTGCACGTGTCGGTGCCGAACCCCAGGGCCGCGAGGCTGGCGGCCACCGCGGTGGCGCTGCCGCCGCTCGATCCGGCAGTACTGAGCGATGGATCGTAGGCATTCCCGACCGTGCCGCCCACCGTGCTGATGCCGAAGTCGCCGAACGGAAACTCGTCGAGGTTGGCCTTGCCGAGCACGACGGCGCCGCCGCGCTTCATGCCGGCGGCCACGCGCGAATCGAGGCGGGGACGGTGATCGAGCAGCGCCCGCGATCCGCCGGTCGTCGGCAGCTCGACGGCGTCGATGTTGTCCTTGAACACGATCGGCACGCCGTGGAAGGCGCTCAGGACGCGGCCGGCCGTGCGGTCGGCATCGCGGCCGCGCGCATCGGCGATCGCCCGCGGGTTGATGGCGAGCACGGAGCGGAAGGCGGGGCCCTGGCGATCGTAGAGCGACAGGCGCGCGAGGTACTCCCGCGTGATGTCTTCGGAGGTCACCTCGCCCCCGGTCATCGCGTTCTGAAGTTCGCTCACGGTCTTTTCGAACACGGTGAACGCGGGCGGGTCGGGCCGAGCCGGCAGATCCCAGTTGGCGATTTGTGCCCGCTGGCGGGCCGTCAGGCCCCGCAGGTCCGGCGCCTTCGCGAGCTGCCTGGCCACATCTGTCACGCCCGCGATCTCCGAACCTGCGGCCGGCACCTTCGCATCAGCGCCGGAATACACCGCCTCGCCCGTGATCAATGCGTCCTTGAACGGGAGGGGATAACCGCCGCGAGGGTCGTAGACTTCGCTCAGCCCCTTGACGACGAACGTGACGAGGGCCAGGGTCTGGCCCGGCCTCAGCCGCAGCGAGAACACGTAGCCGATGTGCGCCGGATCGTAGCCCGGCCACTGGTCGACGAACGGATCACCGAACATGTCGCCCACCGCGATCCGTACCCCGGCCTTCGTACCCAGCACGTGCGCGGACGGCCCGTGTCCCGATGGGCCCGACGCCGGATTGGCGACGCCCTTCGCGTTCTGCATCACGGTCACGAAACTGTCGGCCGGGTCGATCCGTCGATCGCCGCTGGCCGTCGCCGCCACCGCGACCCGCCCGCCATCATCGAACGCGCCGGCGGCCCCGCCCCAGGCGACGTGGACCAGGCGCTCCTCGCCGGTCGTGTTGGTGAAGCTATCGAAGTACCGCAGGTAGGTCGTCTCTTTCGATGTGCTGATGCCGCGTGCGATGACGATGCCGTCCTGCACGACGGGTGTGATCGAATCAAAGCGGCCGGCGCCGTCGTGGTGCAGGCCGAAGCCGTGGAGGTACTGATGGCGCGACAGCATGG
>Ga0156330_1034_pt1 | contig 17121 bp, 13 predicted proteins | sample RifCSPlowO2_12_FD_107978 | JGI IMG/M metagenome (GOLD analysis project Ga0156330, IMG submission 107978) | Acidobacteria bacterium RIFCSPLOWO2_12_FULL_67_14b | reverse complement strand
GTTTGTCGTCGTGGACTGCGCCGCGCTTCACGAAGAGCTGCTCCAGAGCGAGATTTTCGGGCACGAGAAAGGCGCGTTCACCGGCGCCACCCGGCAGAAGCATGGGCTGTTCGAGGTCGCGCACAGCGGCACGATCTTTCTGGACGAGGTCGGCGACGCGAGCCCCGATATCCAGTCGAAGCTCCTGCGGGTGCTCGAGACGAGCCGCTTCCGGCGCCTGGGCGGCACCGAGGAGATCGCCGTTGACGTCCGCGTCGTGGCCGCCACCAATCGAAACCTCAGAGACGCGATCGCGCGTGGCCGCTTCCGCGAGGATCTCTTCTATCGCCTGTCGACGTTCACCGTGGAGATTCCGCCGCTGCGCGAACGGCGGGACGATATTCGCGGGCTGGCCGAGCACTTCACCCGGCAATTCAACCTGCGATTCTCGGTCTCGAAGCGCCTCAGCGAAGGCGCACTGGAGGCGCTGATGCAACACTCCTGGCCCGGGAACGTGCGAGAGCTGATTCACACGCTCGAGCAGGCCGTGGCGCTCAGCAACGCCGATACGGTCGGCATCGACGACCTTCCTCCATCGGTTCGCGCCCCGCGCGACACGCCCGCATTGGCGGAGACGACAAAGGTCCCGACGCTGCGCGAGGTCGAGCGCTCGCATATCTTCGCCGTGCTCGACCGGGTGGACGGCAATCGCGCCCAGGCGGCGCGGCTGCTGGGTCTGAGCGAGCGAAGCTTCTACAGGCTCCTCAGAAAGTATCGACTCCTCCCCGAGCGCTGACCGGCCCTGACACTTCTGACAGGCCGAGCCGGTGATAGACCTGTCAGAAGCGACAGGCCGCTTGCCCGGAGCGCTGGACATTCGCCCACAAACCACCGCGTGGCGGCGGTCGTCGCCTGGAACAAGTGTTGCTTTGGTGCGGGCCAAGGAGGCCGAACATGGATGCAATGAGATTTCTCGGCTTCATCGCGATCGTGCTGGCCGGCGGCGTGGTCATGGCAGTGGTTTGGCAATTCCTGAACGCCGAGCGCCGCCCCGAACTGGAGGCGCGCAAACGCCGCGTGGAAGTGGAGTCGGGGATCCAGTCAGTGGCGACCCTCCCGGCCTTCTTCGCAACGCCGCGAACACGCGAGCATCCCTTGGGAGACCCGAAGTTCGACGAGACGGTGATCGCGTTCCTCGAGAGCCACGTCAGAGCCGAGCAAGCCATGGTCAGCAAGTTCGTGCATCTCCCATCGGTGGATAGTCTGTATCGGCGCACGCAAACGCCTCCAACCATGCATTGACGCATGTGCGGCCGTCATCCGGCATTCTCGTGGGGTGTGGCATGGACCAGCTACTCAAGCAGGCGGAGCTGTTCGACGGTTTCGACGATGAGGCAATCGGGCGGGTCTCCGAAATCGGGCGCCCCAGGAGCCTGCGCGCCGGTGAGTATCTCTTCCTTCTCGGCGAGGACGCGGCCAACTTCTACCTCGTTGTTCGAGGCAGAGTGGATCTCTGCTTCCCCATGCCCGTGGGCGGTGATGTCAAAGATGTGTCGGTCGAATCGGTCGGCAACGGGCAGGCGCTCGGTTGGTCCGCCCTGGTGAAGCCGTACCGTTTCACCTTGTCGGCGCGGGCGACCGAGCCGACCGAGGTGGTCAGCTTTGCGCGACGCGGTCTCATGGAGTTGTGCGAGGCCGAACCGCGGCTGGGCCGTGTCTTCTTCATGCGACTCTCCGAGCTCATCGGCATCCGGCTCGAGACGTTCCAGGCACTCTGGGCGCGTGAGTTGCAGCGGTTGGTGGAACGACCGGCGGAATTGCAGGGTGGTCCAACGGCATCGAAAGCGAGGACGTGATGGGCGCGCAGGACGAACTGACTGGCTTTGGCGACCGGCAAAGCAAGATCGGCTTGAATGTAATCAGCTTCATGCTGTTCTTCGGCGTGGCGGCGCTGCTCGTTACCATCGCGTGGCTGGTGACGGGCGGCGTCCAATCCCGCGCGATTGCGATCCTGGCGGCCGGCGGGGTGGCGGTCTATGCGGGATTGTCGGTGAGGCTCGCCTACCAGTGGGAACGAGCCGTCGTGCTGCGGCTTGGCAAGTACAGCGGATTGAAAGGGCCCGGGATCTTCTGGATGGTCCCGCTGGTGGACCGCGTCACGATGTGGCTCGACTCGCGCGTGCGCGCCACCGGCTTCGCGGCCGAGAAGACCCTTACGGCCGACACCGTGCCGGTCAACGTCGACGCGGTGCTGTTCTGGGCGGTAAAGGATCCCGAGAAAGCGGCGCTGCAAGTCGAGGACTACCGCGAAGCGGTGGCCTGGGCGGCGCAGACGGCCCTGCGCGACATCATCGGCAAGACCGATCTCGCCCGGGTACTGGTCGGACGCGAGTCGATCGACGTGGCGCTCCAGGAACTCATCGTGGCCCGCACGCACGACTGGGGCATCTCGGTGATCTCGGTGGAGATTCGCGACGTCGTGATTCCGCCGGCGCTCGAGGACGCCATGTCGCGCCAGGCGCAGGCCGAGCGCGAGAAGCTCGCGCGGGTCATCCTCGCGGATGCCGAGGTCGAGATCGCGGCGAAATTCCGCCAGGCCGCGAGCCAGTACGAAGCCAACCAGTTCGCCATCCAGCTCCGCAGCATGAACCTGCTCTATGAAGGCATGAAGGAGAAGACGACGCTGATGGTCGTGCCGTCATCGATGATGGAGTCGATGAACTCCGCGTCGTTCGCCGGCCTCGCGGCGCTGGCGAAAGAGAAAGACCGCGAGAAGCTCATGTAGGAGGCGGCCATGCGGCGCTGGCTGAAGGACGCGTGTCTGGGACTGGTTCTGGTCGCGGCCGGATGCAGCCGGCCGTCGACCGAGGTGCGGGTGCAACAGCCGATCGACTTCTCGCACCAGGCGCATCTGGCCTACTTCTCAACGGGACAGCACCGCAACGAGAAGATCAAGATGCATCTCGACATATTCGGGATGGATCAACCGCCAGCGGAACTCGCGGAGGGCCGCTGCGTCGAGTGTCATGACGACCTGGCCGACCGCAAGCCCTGCGCGGGTTGTCACGTGCAATTCCAGAATGCCGCGCTGCGGAGCCAGACCGACGTTCGGCGATGTGTGGCGTGCCATCGCGGGGCCTGGGGCGGATCGGATGCCACGATCCCGAGTGCCGCGAGCTGTCTGTCCTGTCATGACGCCGGGATGCGCGAGGCGCACGACGACACCGGGCCGCGCCTCGTGCTGGTCCGTGACGGCGACCCGCCTGCCAAACAACCGATCGAGGACGTGCCGTGGGTTCGCATCAACACCATGCCTCCGAACGTGTACTTCTCCCACACCGCGCATGTCCGGTTCGCCGAGATGCCGTGCACGTCGTGCCATCAGGACATGCGCGCGCTGGGGTCGGCACCCAGCGTGGTTCGCGTCTTCTCCATGACCGACTGCCTTACGTGTCATGTGCAGAAAGGCGCCAGCACGGATTGCCTGACCTGTCACAAATAGGAGCGAATGGTGCGCCACCTTTCTCGTCGCGGGATGTTGCGGGCGATGGCCGCCTCGGGAGCCGCCGCGGTGGCCGCGTGCCGGAAGTACACAGGCCCCGCGCCGGTCGCTGCCGTTCCGATGGGCTGGCATCGCGGCGAGGAGCGGGCGATTGCGACCACCTGCGGGCAATGTCCCGCCGGCTGCGGCGTTACGGTCCGGGTCCACGAGGGACGAGCCGTCAAGATTACGGGCACGCGCGATCACCCGATTAACGGAGGCGGTCTCGGTCCGAAGGGCCAGGCCGGCCTGCAACTGCTGTACCACCCCGATCGTATTCGAGGCCCGCTTCGCCGCGCCGGCCCGCGCGGCTCCGGCCGCTGGACGTCAATCACGTGGGACGAGGCGATCGGCGCGCTCGCCGGCGCGCTCAGCCACTTGCGCGCGCGCGGCGATTCCCACGCGCTGGTGGTCGTCGACGGCGAGCCACGCGGTCCGGTGCCGCGGCTGTGGGAGCGGTTCCTCACCGCGTACGGCAGCCCGAACCACGTCAGCCACGCGTCGGCCACCGATGCCGGCCACCTGCTTGCGGTGGGATTCATGCAGGGAGTGGAGGCGCCGCCGGGGTACGACTGGGCGAACACCGAATACGTACTGGGCTTTGGCGCGAGCCTCTTCGAGTCGTCCTGCCAGACCATTCACATGGCGCGCGCAACGAGCGCCATGCGCCGCGGGCAGCCGGGCAAACGCGTGAAGTTCGTGCACGTCTCGCCGCGGTTTTCGGTCACGGCGGCCAAGGCCGACGAGTGGGTGCGGATCCAGCCGGCCACCTACGGCGCCCTGGCGCTCGGCATCGCGCACGTGCTGGTTCGAGACGCGCTTTACGACGCCGAGTTCGTGCGCGAACGCACGTTCGGATTCGACCAGTGGCGCGATGAGCGCGGCCGCACGCACCGCGGCTTCCGCGATCTGGTCCTGAACGACTATCCGCCCGAGAAAGTCGCGGGCATCACCGGCGTACCGGCCGCCACAATCGAGCGGCTGGCGCGCGAGATGAGCACGAACCGCCCGGCCATCGCGCTCGCGGAGGGCACCGGGACGGCGGCCACCAACGGCCTTGGCACGGCGATGGCGATTCACGCGCTGAACGGGCTGGTCGGCAGCATCGAGAAGCGAGGCGGGATTCTTGCGCGGCGTTCGGTGCTGTCTTCCTGGAGCCCGGCGGAGCCCGATGCCGTGGCGCGCCGGGGCCTTGCGGCCGAGCCGATCGACGGCCGCGGCACCGTGGCCTGCCCGCTCGGCGCCGGCGCCATTCAGGCGCTCCCCGAAGCGATCCTCACCGGGCGCCCGTACCCCGTGCAGGCGCTCATTCTGTATCGCTCGAATCCGGTCTTTTCGAAACCCGAAGGCACGCGTTGGGCGCAGGCGATCCAGAAGGTCCCGCTGGTTGTCAGCTGCTCGCCGCTGCCTGATGAGTCCACGCTGTGGGCCGACCTCGTCCTGCCCGATCACACTTACCTCGAGCGCTGGGAAATCGTGGAGCCGGCGGCCAGTTCCGGCCGGCCGGTCGTCGGCCTCCGCCAGCCGGTCGTGCCTCCACGGCACGACACGATGGCGACCGGCGACCTCGTCATTCGCCTTGCGCGCGCGCTGGGCCCGGGCGTGGCGGATGCGTTCCCATGGTCGGATTACCGGCAAGCGACCACTGAGCTGCTGACGAGCAACGCGACCACCAAGACCGGTCTGGCCGATCGCCTGCAACAGACCGGCGTCTGGTCCGGCGATCAGGCGTTCGAGCGCTGGGACGAGGCGTTCTCGACGCCGTCCGGCAAGTTCGAGTTCTACTCGCAGGCGATCGCGTCGCGGCTGGCCGCACACTTTCCCACCGAGCGGGCCCTCGACGAGCACCTGGCGGGCCGTGGCGTGCTGACCCGCGGCGACGACCTCTGCCTTCCGCACTGGGAACCGGCGCAGCTGGCGGGAGATCCCCGCCAGTACCCGTTCGTGCTCGATCCCTATCGCGGAAACAACTACGCGGAAGGCGGCTTTCGGCACCTGCCATGGCTCCGCGAGCTGCCCGCCTCGGGACTGCTCGCGTGGAGCGAAACCGTTGAAATCAACCCGGGCGATGCGCAACGGCTCGGAGTGCACGAAGGCGATTCGATTTGGATCGAGTCGCCGGCAGGCGAGCGGCGGGTTCGCGTGCGCGTGCGCGTGGGAGCCGCGGCCGGAACCATCGGCTTGCCGCTCGGGAACGGTCCGTGGCCGCCGACCCCGCTTGATGCCGGCACGGCCGGTCATGGCCTCATGGTCGCGCTCGGCGATCCGCTGGCCGGCATACTGGCGCATCACGCGACGCGGGTTCGCGTCCGGAAGGAGGCGTGAGCGCGATGTCTCCAACCCGACGCGGATTCCTCGGGGAGATGGCAAGGGCGGCGGTCGGCGTTGGGCTCGTGCCCGACCCCGTCTCGGCGAAGAGCCCCGGGGAGGGGCCCGTTCGCCACAAGTGGGGGATGGTGATCGATCTCGATCGCTGCACCGGCTGCCAGGCGTGCGCCGTGGCGTGCCGCGCCGAGAACAACATTCCCGTGGCCGGTCTTGTCGACACGGAAAAGGGGCGGGGCATCTTCTGGATGAACCTGCTGACGACCTCCGAAGGCACCTACCCGGACCTGCGCCAGCAGTTCCTGCCGGCGCCCTGCAATCACTGCGAGGATCCGCCCTGCACCAAGGTGTGCCCGGTCGGCGCCACCTCGCAAAGCGAGGAGGGCATCGTCCAGCAGATCCCCGATCGGTGCATCGGCTGCCGTCTGTGCGAAGTCTCCTGTCCGTACACGCGGCGCTACTTCAACTGGACCGAACCAGACTGGCCGGAGGAACTGCGCGAGCAGCTCAACCCCGACGTCTCGGTGCGGCCGCACGGGGTGATCGAGAAGTGTCTGTTCTGCCATCACCGGATCCGCTCGGTCAAAGAACGGGTTCGTGCCGAAGGGCGGACATTGACCGATGCGGATGTGCGGAGGCTGCCGGCCTGCGCGGAATCGTGTCCGGCCGAGGCGATCGTCTTCGGCGATCTCAACGATCCGCGCTCTGAAGTGAGCCAGCTGGCCGAGAGCCCGCGCGCCTTCCGGTTGCTCGAAGAGCTCGGCACCCATCCGAAGGTCATCTATCTGAGGGAAGCCAAATGGCGGGAATAGCCGTGGCGATGTCGGTTCCGCACGACGACGAGAGGGATCTGTTGCGGCACCTGCCGCTCACCGGGTCCGGGTTTTGGCTGTCGGTGACCGTGCTGGCCATCGGTACCTCGGCGCTCTTCTACGGCTTCGCGCTCCAGACGCTCTACGGTCACGCCGTGACGGGCCAGGGATCGCACGGCGCCATCTGGGGCATCGTCGTCGCCAACATCGTCAATTTCATCGGCGTCAGCCACGTCGGCATCGCGATCTCCGCCGTGGTCCGGCTGCTGCGTCTCAAGCGCTATCAGCAGCTGGCCCGGCTCGCGGAGTTCATTACGCTCGCAGCGATTACCACGGCCGTGACGAACATCGGCATGGACGTCGGCCGGCCCGAGCGCTTCATCCAGAACGTCCTGTGGTACGGCCGTTACACCGCGCCGTTCGTCTGGTCGTGCACCGTCATCACGACTTACGTCTGTGGCAGCTCCGTGTACCTGTACCTCGCGATGCGGCGCGACCTGTGGGTGTGCGAGACGAAGGTGCCGTCGAGACGATGGTTCTATGGACTGCTGGCCCTCGGGTACCGGGACACTCCTGCGTCGCGGGCGAGACACAACCGCGTCGTGTGGTGGCTGGCCGTGGTCATCCTGCCGATCATGGTGTCGGTCCATTCGGTGTACGGGTACATCTTCGGCCTGCAGCCCGGACGGCCCGGATGGTACAACCCGTTCCAGGCGCCCTACTTCGTGCTCGGCGCGATCGTGTCCGGGTTTTCCACGGTGATCGTCTCGCTGGCCGTGCTGCGGAAGACGATGCGCTGGGAGCAGTTCTTCCCGCCCCGCATTTTCAAAGGGCTGGGCATTTTCCTCGGGTTCGTGACGCTGCTCTACATGTACTTCCTGTTCAGCGAGTACCTGACGGGCACCTACGCGGCGCCTGAGGGCGAGCGGGTCGTCTTCCACGACGTGTTGTTCGGCCGGTTCGCCATCGTCACGTGGTCGGCGATGCTGGGCGGCATGTTGTTGCCTTTCGGCCTCCTGTTCCTCCAGGGCGTCAACCACCGCATCGTCAGCATTCCACTGACGGTGATTGCAGCCTTGTTGATCAACGCCGGCCTCTGGACGATTCGGACCGTGGTCGTGGTGCCGACCTTCTACCACCCGCTGCTTCCCTGGGATGTGGCGCCTTACACACCCGCGCTCGCCGAGTGGTGCATCGTGTTTGGGAGCTTCTTCTTCTTTGCGCTGCTCCTGCTGGTACTGATCAAGATGTTCCCAGTCCTGGAGCTGCCAGAGGCTGAGGAAGACGAGCGCGTGGCCGTGCGTGCGCCGCGGATGCCGCTGTGGAAGCTGGCGGCGGTGGCCGGCTCTGCGGTGGCCGGCGTCGCGCTGATTGCCACGGGCGTTGGGAACAGGCTGCAGCCCGAGTTCTTTCACCCGCCGGTGATCTGGCTTTCCGGGATCATCCTGCTCCTGAGCGTGCCGTTCCTAATCTGCGTGCTTCCCGAACGGCTCCGGCCGCCCGTCTTCCGGGTGCCGTCGGTGGGGCCCCGCCCGGTCGCCAGCCACCCGGCGAACGCGGGGCGCTGTCTCGCGTCGGCGTCGCACCGCCTCGTTCTCAAAGCGCCTCTGCACGCGATTCCGGGGAAGCGACTGCGACCGTTTCAGTGACGCGTCGTCGCCTCCCTTTCCACGCCAACGCCTGGTGTGTGTGGACGCAGGTTCGGCACGCCGGGCGGCTATGGCGAGACCTCGCCGAAGCGCGCGGGCCTCTGTAGCGATCGAAGGAGCGGTGGCTATACTGGTCTTGGAATCCTCATGTTCGTCCGCATAGCCCTGACTCTGCTGTTGGCCACGACCTCCGCGTTGGCGGCTGGGCCGACCCGCGTCCTGGACCTCGACGGACGCGCGGTGAACCCGTTGATACCCGCCCCCGGTACCGTGGCGACCGTGCTCGTCTTTGCGACGACCGACTGTCCGATTGCCAATCGCTACGCGCCGGAGATCCAGCGGCTGGCGTCCCGATTCGGCGCACGCGTCCGCTTCGTGCTCGTCTATCCTGTCGCCGCCGATACGGCGGCGGTCGTGCGCGATCACCTCGAGAAGTTCTCGTATTCGATCGACGCCGTTCGCGATACCGCGCAGGAGCTCGTAAAGCACACGGGGGTCCTGGTGACCCCCGAGGTGGCCGTCCTCGATGGCGGCGCCCGCGTGAGGTATCGAGGACGCATCGACGATCGCTACATTGAATTCGGCAAGGATCGGCCCGAGCCGTCCGAGCGCGATCTCGAGCGCGCGCTCGAGGCCGTCACGGCGGGCCGCCCCGTCGCGGTGCGCGAGACCCGCGCCGTCGGCTGCTTCCTGGCTGATCTTGTGAAATGAAACGCTGTGACGTTCGGAGAGCGATGGCTTCAGCCATCGCTATTGCGGGTCTGGCGACGGCTGAAGCCGTCGCCCTCCGAACGCAGGATGTCCCGACAGTCACATTCACGCGCGATATCGCGCCCATTGTCTTCACCTCGTGCGCCCCGTGCCATCGCCGCGGCGGGCCGGGCCCCTTCAGCCTGACGACCTACGACGAGGTACGCCGCAGGGCGACGCAGGTCGCGGAGGTCACGCGCAGCCGGTTCATGCCGCCCTGGAAGGTCGAGCCGGGCGTCGGCCACTACCTGGACCAGCATCCGCTCACCGGGCCGCAACTGGCGCTGATCGAAACCTGGGCGCGCACCGGCGCGCCGCGCGGCAATCCCCAGGACCTTCCGCGCCTGCCGGATTGGCCGGACGGCTGGCTGCTCGGCAAGCCCGATTTGATCGTCAGGCCCTCGCAGGCCTTCTCGCTCCAGGCGCAGCCGACCGATGCGTTTCGTATTTTCGCGATCAAGGTGCCGCTGTCGAAGCGGACCTACGTTCGCGGGATCGAATTCCATCCCGGCAATGCGCGCGTGGTCCACCACGCGAACATCCGGATCGACCGCACACCGGCGACGCGGCTGCTGGACGAGGCCGACCCGCTGCCCGGCTACGACGGCCTGATGCCGCGATCGGCCGAGTATCCCGAAGGCCATTTCCTCGGGTGGACGCCCGGGCAGGTGGCCCCGCTGGTCTCTCCGGAGCTGGCCTGGCCACTCGAGCCCAACAGCGACATCGTCGTCCAGCTGCACATGCAACCGAGCGGCGCCGTCGAGCAGGTGCTGCCGGAGATCGGCTTCTACTTCAGCGACCGCCCGCCGTCGCGCACGCCGACGATCCTGCGGCTCGGGTCGCAGGGCATCGACATCCCACCCGGCGAATCCCGCTACGTGATTCGTGACGCCTACACGCTGCCGGTGGACGCGCAGCTGCTGGCCATCCAGCCGCACGCGCACTATCGTGCGCGCGAAATCCGCGGCGTGGCCGACCTGCCCGACGGCACGTCACGGCTCGTGATGCACATCAAGGATTGGGACTTCCGCTGGCAGCACGTGTATCGCGAGGTCACGCCGATCCGGCTGCCGAAGGGCACCCGCCTGTCGATGGAGTACACCTACGACAATTCCGCCGCCAACGCGCGGAACCCGCAACTGCCGCCGGCTCGCGTTTTCTGGGGACAGCGATCGAAGGACGAGATGGGCGACCTGTGGTTCCAGCTGCTCGCCGGCAACGACCGCGACCGGGAGCTGCTGACCGCGCAGATCACCACCAAGATGACGGCCGAAGACATCATCGGTTACGAGACGATGCTGAAGGTCGATCCGCGGGATGCCGAGCTGCACGACGACGTGGCGCTCCTCTACCTGGGCCTGGGCCAGGCGGCGGACGCGGTACGGCACTTCCAGGCATCGGCCGCGCTCAAGCCCGAATTGGCGGCGGCGCATTTCAACCTGGGCACGGTGCTCGCGCAGGCCGGCCGGCTTGATGATGCCGTGGTCGCCTTCCGCGCCGCGCTCGACAGGCGTCCCGGCTACGCGCTCGCGCACAATAACCTCGGGCGGGTGCTGCTCGCGCAGGGCCGCACGGGCGATGCGTTGAAACACCTGCAGGAAGCGGTTCGACTGGATGGAGCCAACCCGCAGGCGCTGTTCGGATTGGCGGAGGCGTACGCGGCCGTGGGTTCCTACGACCTGGCGGTCGAGACGATCGACCGCGCCCTCAAACTCCCGATGCCCGAGGCCTTGGCGCAGCAAGTCCTCGTGAAACGAGAGCAGTACCTGCGCCGCCGCCCACCCGGGTTGCTTATCGAGCTGAGCTCAGCCGCGCCGTGATCGCCTGGATCAGCGGTTCCAGCTCCTCCGCCGACAGGCGCCCGGGGTTGAATCTCGAGACGTTCCCCGCGCGATCGATGAACACGAGCGTCGGCGTGGTCGACACGCCGTACTTCGTGAACACATCCTCGCTCACCGGGATCGCGTGGGCGCTCATCCACGGGTAGAACTTGTCGCGGGTCTCCTTGATGTACGCCATCTCCTCGGCGGCGTTCGCGGGCTTGCGCTGCGCCACGTAGCCGTACAACTTGGTCGGCGCGATCAGCGTGAACCCGGTGCCCTTGTACTTGTTCACCGCCGCTTCGAGAATCGGCCCGAAGATCTTGCAGTCGCCGCACCAGTGTGCCCACAGGTAGAGCATCACGGGCTTGCCCTTCAAGCTTGCCAGCGAGACACCGGGCGTGCCGATCCACTCCGTGCTCTCGACGGGAAATGCGGGCGTGCCTTCGAGGTTGAGCAGGTTGATGTTCTTGTTGATGCGCTCGACGAGCGAGGTGTCCTTGTAGGTTTCGAGCTCGCGGCGCAGGAACAGGACCGCCTCGGAGCGATTGCCCTGGCCGGCCAGCACGAGGCCCTGGACTTCGATCGACGCGCCGAGCGCGATCGGCAGCCGCGCCTCGTCATCCAGCTTGCGCGTCTTCAGCTGTTCCTCGACGATCGCGTAAGTGCGGTGAGCGGAGGTCATGGCCTCGTCATATCGCCTGGCGGCCACCAGGCCGCGGCCCAGCCACGAAAACGCTTCGATGGCGATCGGTGTCGTGCCTTTCTCCGCCATGTCGTCGAGCACGATCTTCTCGGCCTTCGCGAAGTCGTTCTCCGCGATCGCGTCACGGACCTTCTGCACGATCGTCTTTGGCGGGGCCGGCTTGGCCGTCTCCTGCGCCGCTGCGGGCTTGTCCGCCGTAGCTTGAGCGAAGGCGGACACGGCGACAATCAGAGACAAGACGCCGGCAACGGTGAAGGCCGAAAGTGCGTGTTTCATCCGGCGAGGATACCCCCCGCGCGTAGCGGGAGCAAGCGCTTGGGCCGAGCTTGGGAGAATGCGATATAACCACTCGCATGACACGCCACGTTCGCACGCTTGCACTCATCGTCGTGCTCGGAGTCACGCTCGCTAATCTGCCCGCCGGCGCCCAGTCGCCGTCACTTCGCGGTTTTCCCAATGACGCGGTCGCGGCCCAGCGGCAGCGCGAGGCGCAGTTTCGAACGTTCCCCGACGCCGCACGGTTGAAGGAATACATGGAGGCGATGGCGGGCGAATCGCACGTCGCCGGACAGCCGTCGTCGAAGAAGGTCGCGGACTGGGCGCTGGCGAAGTTCAAGTCGTTCGGCCTCGACGCCCGCATCGAAGAATTCGAGGCGATGATGCCGTGGCCGCTCGAGACGAGCGTCGAACTCGTGGCCCCGGAAAGATACACGCTGAAGATCAAGGAGCCGGTGCTGCCGGAAGACCCCGACTCCGGCGACCAGACGCCGCTCTATAACGCCTATTCCGGCGACGGCGACGTCACCGGCGAGGTCGTGTACGTGAATTACGGCATGCCCGCCGACTTCGAGCGTCTCAAGCAGCTCGGCGTCAGCGTCAAGGGCCGCATCGTGCTCGCGCGCTATGGCGCTGGGTGGCGCGGCATCAAGCCGAAGGTGGCGTACGAGAACGGCGCCATCGGCTGCCTGATCTACTCGGACCCGCGAGACGATGGGTTCTTCGCCGGGGACGTGTATCCGGCGGGCCCGTACCGGCCCGAGTTCGGCGCCCAGCGCGGCAGCGTGATGGACATGCCGATCCATCCCGGCGATCCGATCACGCCGGGGTGGGGCAGCGAGGCGGGTGGCCGGAAGAACCGGCGCGAAGACTCGCAGACGATCCTGAAGATCCCCGTGCTGCCGATCGCATACGGCGATGCGCTGCCCATCCTCAGGCAACTGAAGGGGCCCGTGGCCCCGCAGGAATGGCGCGGCGCGCTGCCGGTCACCTACCACGTCGGTCCCGGCCCCGCGCAGCTCCACATGAAGCTCGCCTTCGAGTGGAAGAACCGTCCGCTCCACAACGTCATGGTCACCATTCCCGGCACCACGCGCGCCGACGAGTGGGTGATCTTCGGCAACCACCACGATGCCTGGGTGAGCGGCGCCGACGATCCGATCAGCGGCGCGTCGTCGTTGATGGAAACCGCCCGCGGCCTCGGCGAGCTGCTGAGGACGGGCTGGCGCCCGCAGCGCACCATCAAGATCGCGCTGTGGGACGGCGAAGAGTGGGGCCTGCTCGGGTCGACCGAGTGGGCGGAGAAAAACCGCGTCGAGCTGCGGCAGAAGGCCGCCGTCTACATCAACACCGACAGCACCGGCAAAGGCTGGCTGAACGCCGGCGGCTCGCACGGCCTGCAGCAGTTCCTCAACGAGGTGGCGAAGGAGGTCAACGATCCGCGCACCGGCAGGCCGGTGTTCGAGGAGGCGCGCCGGCGCGCGATCCTGGGCGAGCCGGAAGCGAATCGCACGGCGGCGGACGCCGACCCGTCGTTTCGCCTCGCGCCGCTGGGCTCTGGCTCGGACTTCACGCCGTTCCTCCAGCACCTGACGCTGTCGGCGCTGAATGTCAGCTTCGGCGGAGAGAGTCCGGGAGGCGTGTACCACTCGGCCTACGACACGGTCAAGTGGTACCAGACCTATTCCGACACCGACTACACCTACGGCCGCACCCTGTCGCAGATCACCGGCACGCTGATCCTGCGGCTGGCCGACGCACCGGTGCTGCCGTTCCAGTTCACCGACACCGCCGACACGCTGATGCGCTACGTCGGCGAGCTGGAGAAGCTGGCGGAGTCGAAGAAGGACTCGAAGGTCGACATGAAGCCGGTGCGAGCGGCCGTGGAAAAACTGCGCGACGCCGGCCGGGCGTTCGAGAAAGCGTACGGCTCGCTCGGCCGCGCCAACACCGCCTCGCTGCTCGGGCGCAGGGAACTGCAGGCGCTCAACCAGCTGCTGATCACGTCGGAGCGCAAGCTCGGGAACACCGAAGGGCTGCCGCGGCGCGAGTGGTTCAAGCATCAGATCTACGCGCCGGGTTTCTACACGGGGTACGGCGTGAAGACCATGCCGCAGATCAGGGAAGGGCTCGAAGAGGGCCGCTACACCGAGGCGCAGGGCGGCGTCCGCACGGTATCGGCCGCCGTGAACGCGTTGGCCACGCAGGTCGATCAGGCCGCGCAGGCGCTGCAACAGGTAGTGAAATGACGCGGCGCCTGGCGCTGCTGGCGTCGATCGTCGCCGCGCAGTCCGTCGCGCTTGCCGGCGGGCAGACGGCGCGGGAGCAGCGCCCCAATGTCGTCCTCATCATCACCGACGATGTGGGGTACGGCGATTTCGGCAGCTACGGCGCGCCGGACATCAGGACGCCGCACATCGATGGACTCGCGAAGGATGGCGTTCGGCTGACGGACTTCTACGCCAACGGCGCGACCTGCACGCCCACGAGGACGGGGCTCATCTCCGGACGGTACCAGCAGCGCTTTGCGCTCGAACGCCCCTTGAGCGGCGCGAGTTCTGCCGACGGCGGGCTCGGCCTGCCCGCGAACGGGCGGTCGCTGCCGCAATTACTGAAGGACAGCGGCTATGCCACGGCGCTGGTCGGGAAGTGGCACCTCGGCTACAGACCCGAGTTCAGCCCGCGCGCCCATGGGTTCGACTACTTCTTCGGTTTCAAGAGCGGCTTCACCGACTACTACCAGCACACCGACGGCGCCGGGCTGGCCGACTTGTTCGAGAACGATGGCGCCGTCGAGGCAAAGGGCTACATGACGGACCTCATCACCGAGCGGTCCGTGCGATTCATCGAGCAGAACCGGCAACGGCCGTTCTTCATCGATGTGGCGTACAACGCCGCGCACTGGCCGTATCAGCCTCCCGGCCAGCCTTCGACGGCGCGCGACAACGGGAGGCACCTCGGGCCCTTCGACGATTCGACGGCCACGCGCGCGCAGTATGTCGCGATGCTCGAGCACGCCGACCAGGGCGTCGGCCGGATCCTCGCGGCGCTCGATCGCCTTGGCCTGACGCAGAACACCGTGGTGATCTTCACCAACGACAACGGCGGCGAGTGGCTGTCGCGCAACACGCCTCTGTTTCAGCACAAGGGGACGGTCTGGGAAGGCGGCATCCGCGTGCCGGCGATCCTGCGCTGGCCCGGGCGCATCCCGGCCGGCGTCGTGTCGGGCCAGGTCGGCATCACCATGGACCTCACCGCGACGATTCTCGCGGCGACGGCCACGCCGGTGCCCGCCGCGGCGCGCCTCGATGGCATCAACCTGCTGCCGGTGCTCGAAGGACGCGTGCCCGCGATCGAGCGGACGCTGTTCTGGCGGATCTCGGGCCCACGGCCGCAACAGGCGGTACGCGCCGGCGACTGGAAGCTGATCTTCGACGGCGGGCGGGCGATGCTGTTCAACGTCAGGACCGATCTCGGAGAGCGCGAGAACATGATCGGCCGGCGATCCGACATCGCCCGGCGGCTCCAGCCGCTGCTCGCCGCCTGGCAGCAGGACGTCGATACCGAAGCCCAGGGCCGCAGATGACGCGTGATAGCGATTCAGAGATGAATATTTGATCTGCGTCATCTGTGTCATCTGCGGCTCTGATCTTAGCCTCTGCGTCATCTGCGGCCCTGGTGATCTTCGATCTGCGTCATCTGCGGCCACCAGCGTCGCGGATCTTCCTGAACACTCGATCCTCCATCCAGTGCGGATCCCACCACTCCACGGGATTCACCGGCACGCCCTGCAGCAGCATCGTGAAGTGCAGGTGATCGCCGCCCGCCAGTCCCGTGGAGCCGGTGCGGCCAAGCTCCTGGCCCTTCGTCACCGAATCCCCCGGCTTCACGCCGAGCGACGACATGTGCGCGTAGAGCGACTGCACGCCCAGGCCGTGGTCGAGGATCACGCAGTTGCCGTAGATGCCGAGGAAGTCGGCGAATACGACGATGCCGGTGTTGGCGGCGTGCACCGGCGCCCGCTGCACCGACGCCAGGTCGAAACCGAGGTGCACCTGGCGATCGATCTCCTTGTCGTCGAAGAAATAGGTGCGGCGATCGGCGAAGCGGGACTCGACCTGCGAGTTGCCCATCTGTAAGAACGCGTCCTTCCAGGACATTTCAGGACGGCTCTTCGCCGCCAGCGCCGTTATGGTGTCGGCGTTCTTGCGGCGCAGATCGCCGTTGATCGCCAGAAAGCCCTTCAGCAGGCCCTCGGGCGATGCCGTGTCGATCTTCAATTCGGGCGTGTTCGAGGCGATCGCCGGCACCACCCGATCCAGGAACCCCTGGTCGATCGGGATCTTCGACTGGAGGAACTTCTTGTTGGTCGGCTGGTGATCGAGGGCCGTGGTGGCCACATTGCCCGCCTCGTCTCTGGCATAAGCCGAGACGCGCGCGTTGACGTCCTGGTCGTGCTTCAGGGCGAAGAACGCCACGCGCAGCGCCGGATCGGCCAGGCCGACCGCCGCGCCCGGGTACGCGCGGTAGTCGTCGTCTCCCACCAGAACGCCCGCGTCGACGTCTTCGGGCGACGCCCGCAGCACGACGAACTCCACGCCGCCCGGGTTGATGAAGTGGTGAATCGAGACCACCGCGATCCGCGGAGGATCGAGCCGCACGGTCAGGTCCCGCGTCGCCGTGCTCTCCGCAGTGCGCAGCCCGAAGAAGACCGGCCGCGAGGCCGTGACCACGAGGCGCGCCGGGCCGTTGACCAGCGCGGGCTGCGAGGCCTTGCCGACCGATCCCGAGAGCTCGACCCGGGTCTGCGGCGCGGCAGCTCCGGCATACGACGCCACGCTCGACGATTGCCCGTTCTGTTCGAGCACTACGTTGACGCGGCCGACCGTCGTCGGCGATTCCACGGTTACGGCGGCGGTGCCTGCGCGGCCGATGAACTTCTCGGGCGACGCGATCGTGATGGCAGGGCCGGCTTCGCGGCCGGCGAGGTACCAGCCTCCGGCCAGCCCGAGACTACCGATGATGATCACGCCCAGGACGAAGAGACGGACAAACCTCATATCCCGATGATAGGCTATCCCCTCGTTGCCCACCGGGCGGAGACCAGGAATCTCAACAGGAGCTAAGGAGATCAGAAACCTTTACTCCTGCTCTCTTGACCTCCTTGTCTTATTCTTCCCGGAGCGTCGCCACCGGATCGAGCGATGCGGCCCGCCGCGCGGGCAGCAGGCACGATGCACCGATCACCACGCTCATCACGCCC
>Ga0156330_1025_pt1 | contig 17197 bp, 14 predicted proteins | sample RifCSPlowO2_12_FD_107978 | JGI IMG/M metagenome (GOLD analysis project Ga0156330, IMG submission 107978) | Acidobacteria bacterium RIFCSPLOWO2_12_FULL_67_14b | reverse complement strand
CCACCCTCGGACATGATCTGATGACCTTGCGAAGCCCTCGGTTCGTCAAGGTGGCCGGCGCTGCGGCCGCAATCGTCGTGGTCGCCGCGATCGGGCTCCTGCCGTCTTCGGCGATTCAGAACGGCACGTTGTCGCACCCGGGCGGCGACGACGTCGCCCGCGGCGCCTTTCACATTCACTCGAAGCGTTCCGACGGCAGCGGCACGGTCGACGCCATCGCGGCCGCCGCCGCGCGGGCGGGGCTGCAGTTCATCATCCTGACCGATCATGGTGACGGCACCAGGCCGCCCGATCCGCCCGCGTACCTGCACGGCGTCCTGACGATCGATGCCGTGGAGCTGAGCACGACCAGCGGTCACTACCTGGCGCTCGGATTGCCGGCTGCACCCTATCCGCTCGCGGGCACGCCGGAGGACGTGATCGAAGATGTCCATCGCCTGGGCGGCTTCGGCGTGGCCGCGCACCCGGGCTCACCGCGGCCGTCCCTGCGCTGGCAGGCCTGGGCGTCGGACTTCGACGGCCTCGAGTGGATCAACGCCGACAGCGAGTGGCGCGACGAAGCCTGGACGACGCTGCTGCGATCGCTGCTGACCCTGCCGATCCGCCCGCCCGAGACGATCGCGGCACTGCTCGACCGGCCCGACGCGGTGCTGGCGCGCTGGGACGAGGCCACGCGCACCAGGCGCGTGATCGCGCTGGCCGGCGCCGACGCACACGCGCGGCTCGGACTCCGCTCGGACGCCGACCCCGATCAGTCGGCGATCCACGTGCCGCTACCCAGCTACGAATCGACGTTCCGCACGTTCTCAAACCATGTCGTGCTCGAGGGGCCGCTGACGGGCAACGCCGCGATCGATGCGCCACACCTGCTCGATGCGATCAGACAGGGCCGCGTCTACACCGTGATCGACGGGCAGGGCACCCCGGGCGGACTGGACTTCGTGGGCTGGAGCGGGACGCGTGTCGTGCGAATGGGAGGGGAGCTGTCCGCCGGCGACTCGTCGGTGCGGGCGCGAGTCAGCGGGCCGCCGGGCGGAAGGCTCGTCCTGTTCCACGACGGTACCGCGATGCCGGTGACCGCGCGCGATCTCGACATCGGCGTCCGCGTCGAGCCCGGCACCTACCGCCTCGAGTTCTACATGCCGGCGACGCCCGGGACGCCGCCGGTGCCGTGGATCGTGTCGAATCCGATTTACGTCGGCCTCGAGACGCCGACCGCGGCGGCCGACCAACTGCCGCGGTCGCGCATCCCGGCGCGCGCCTCGGACGCCGCGGCCGAGGCGGGACGCGGGGATCTCAGTACGGTGGTCGCCCGCGACCCGCAGTCGCGAGCGCTGGCGGGCGATCCCCCCGTGTTGTGGACGTTTGCCCTGTCGCCGGGCGCCGCGCACGGCCAGTTTGCCGCCATGCGGATCCCGATTACCGCGGGGCTCGCCGCCTTCGATCGCGTGCGGTTCACGGCGGCGTCGGAGCGGCCGATCCGCGTCCGCTGCCAGCTGCGCGCGGGCTCGGGGACCGAGCGATGGGGGAGGACGTTCTACGCCGACACGGAACCGCGAACGATCGATCTGCGGCTGCAGGACTTTCAGCCGATCGGCGTCCCCTCGTCCCCGGCGCCGCCGCTCGACAAGGTCGACTCGCTGCTCTTCGTCGTCGACACGCTGAACAGCCTCCCGGGCGCGACGGGGACGATCACGATCTCAAACGTCGGATTCGTACGGTGATGCTCGAGATCAGCTCAGTGCCTGATGTCGTAGCGCACGCTCAACTCCCAGATGAGCAGCGCGATGCCCATGCCGAGCAGGCCGCCGCCGGCGCCGAGCCACCACAGCGCGAAGGTGACGCCGCCGGTGGCGTAGCCGCCGGCTTCGAGCGCGCGCACCATCTGGATGAACCCGGCCGGCAGGACGACCAGCGACGAGATCAGGCACACCCCGGCCGCGACGGAGCGGATGGCGGAGCCCTGGTGCAGCGGCGGCGAGATCACGTGCGCACCGTCAACAACAGGAACGCGGCGGCGGCGCCGAAGACGAGATTGGGCGCCCACGCCGCCAGCATCGGGTCGATCGACCCCGCCGCCCCGAACGCCGCGAACACGCTGATCATCGTCCAGTAGACAAGCGCGAGGGCGATGCCGATGCCGATGCCGTACATGGCGCCGCGGCGGCCGGTGCTGACGGCGAACGGCACCGCGATCAGCGTCATGACCAGCGTCACGAACGGGAACGCCACCTTACGATACAGCCCGACCTCGTTCTCGAGCACGTCGTAGCCGCTGGCGCGGAGCTCGTCGATGTAGTGCCGCAACTGGCCGTACGTCATCCGATCGGGCGCCGGCGCTTCGGTCACGAAGGAGTCGGCGGACTCGAGCGCCGCGGTCCGCGACGCGAACCGTTCGAACGCGGTCACGCCGGCCTGGTCGCCGAACTTGCGCGCCCATCCCTGTTCGAGCCGCCAGGTCCCCGAGGCCGCGGCCGGGTCCGGCACGTAGATGGCCCGCTGCGCGTACAACCGGTCGGTCACCGTGTGCGCGTTGGCGTCGTAGGTGAAGACGGACAAGCCGTTCAGCTCGCGCGCGCGCTGATCGTAGAACTGGTAGTGATAGACCTCGCCACCGCGCCCGACCAGCCACTTGCGGTTGATCAGGTCGAAGGTCTGCGGCGATCCCGTGCGGATGATGTGGCGGAGGCGCTGGGCCTGGCGGTTCGACGCCGCCAGCACGCGCTCTTCCATGCCGAACAGCAGGGCGCTGGCCGCCGCGGCAATCGCCACCAGCGGCAGCGCCGTGCGATACAGGCTGATGCCGCAGGCGCGCATCACGATGAGCTCGCTGTTCTTCGTCAGCAGGCCAATCGTCACGAGCGCGGCGAGCAGGACGGCCAGCGCGATCACGTAGGCGAGGAACTGCGGCGTCGACCACGCGAGGTACTCGAGCAGCTGGGCGAGCGTGGTCTGGCCCTTGAACCACTTGTCCGACAAGTCGATGAAGGTCGAGATGTAGAACAGCCCCAGCATGCCGACGATCGTCATGCCGAGGATGCGGAGGTACTGCTTCATCACATACAGGTCGAGCAGGTTCGGGCGGGGCAGCTCGAATTGCGGCACGCGGATCACGATCGCGGGACGGCCGCCCGGCCGTCCCGGCGACAGCCGCGGCGCCGGCCCGGACGCGCCGGCGGGCGCGGCGCCGGACGCGGGCGCCCGCGAGAACCACGCCGGCAGCCAGATCCGGATCGGCTGATCCGCCGACCGTGAGCGCGAGACGAGCAGGGCGATGCCGGCGGCGCCCAGGAAGATGTTCGGCAGCCACATCGAGAGCCAGGCCGCCACCCAGCCGCCCTTGGTGAGCGCCTGGGCCGTGAACATGATCACGTAGTAGATGAAGATCACGGCGATGCCCAGCACGAAGCTCGCCAGCTTGCCGTCTTTCCGGTGGCTGGCGCCGAGCGCGAAGCCGAGGACGGCGAACACGAAGCAGGCCACCGGGATCGAGAACTTCTTGTGCAGCTCCATGATTGCGTTGTGCGGCGAGAGGCCCGCCGCGCGCTGCTCCGCGATCCGCGCGTTCAGCTCCTCGATGCCCAGCTCGCGCTCGCCGCGCGCCGGACCGACGGCGGGGAACACCGTCTCCGGGTTGAGCGCCACGATCGTGCTGTCGAAGCGCAGCACCTCGTAGGCCGTCGGATCGTCGAGCCGGGTGGTGTGCCGGGTGCCGTCCTCGAGCACCATCCGGATGGTCTTCGCCTCGCGATCGACCACCATGCGGCCGCGGCGCGCCAGGAAGATGATCGGCTGCGCGGGGTTCGAGGTGTCGGCGGCCAGCACGTCTTCCCAGCCGCCGCTGCCCGGCGGCACGTCGCGCACGTAGAGCACGATGTTGGGGAAGTCCTCGAAGAAGACCCGCGGCCGGACCTCGCCTTCGGCGCGGTCCATCACGATCTCGTTCATGATCTCGCGCGACGCCTGGTTCGCGTCGGGCAGCGCCTTGAGCAGGACCCATGAACTGAGGCCCCAGCCGATCACCGCGAGCACCAGCACCGGCTGCAGCAGGCGGTAGGGGCTGACGCCGCAGGCCAGCATCACCACCACTTCACGGTCGCCCGAGAGGCGGCCGAACGCCACCAGGATCCCGATCAGCAGCGCCATCGGGATGGTCAGCGCGAGGGCCGACGGCAATAAGTACCCCGTCAGCCTGAGGATGGTCACCCACGGCACGCCCTTCGCGATCATCTGTTCGGCCAGGTCGATGATGAAGGGGATAATCAGGATGAAGGTGAACACGACCAGCGCGATCACGAACGGCGGGAGGATCTCCCGGATGATGTACCGGTCGAGGGTGCGCATGTGGCGCCTCCATTATCGCCCATGGTGAAGCTCGCGCTGCTCTGGCACATGCACCAGCCCTTTTACGTGGATCGGGCCACCGGCGAGCACATCCTGCCGTGGGTGCGCCTGCACGCCATCAAGGACTACTGGGGCATGGTGGCGATGCTCGAGGCGTTTCCGCGGGTCCGCGCCACCTTCAACATGGTGCCGTCGCTCGTCGTCCAGGTGCAGGCGTTTGCCGACGGCCGCGCGCGCGACCGCCACCTCGAGCTGGGGCTCAAGCCGGCCGCGGCCCTGACCGGAGACGAGGCGCGGTGGGTCGTGGCCAACGGGTTCCATGCGCCGTACGGCCGGATGATCGGGCCCTATCCCCGCTATGGGGAGCTGCACGCCCTGCGCGAGCGGCGCGAGCCGTTTGCGGTGGACGAGCTTCGCGACCTGCAGGTCTGGCACAAGCTCACGTGGATGGATCCCGATCGGCTCGCAGGCGACGCTCGACTGCGGGCCCTGGTCGAGAAGGGACGCGACTTCACCGAGGCCGACAAGGCGGCGCTGCGGGAGGTCGAGCTCGAGTTGCTCCGCCAGGTCGTTCCCGCCTACAAGGCGGCGAGCGATCGCGGGCAGGTGGAGTTGTCGACCTCGCCCTTTTACCATCCGATCCTGCCGCTGCTGTGCGACTCGGACGTGCACCTGCGGGCCCACCCGGGCGCGGCGACGCCGGCGCGGCGGTTCGTCCGCCCCGAAGACGCGCGGGCGCAGATCGATCGCGCCGTCGCGTTTCACGAGGCGGTGTTCGGCCGCCGGCCGCAGGGCCTCTGGCCCTCGGAAGGATCCGTGTCGGACGAGGCCGTGGCGCTGATGGGTGAGGCCGGCCTGCGCTGGCTGGCGACCGACGAGGACATCCTGTCGCGTTCGCTCGACGTGCCGCTGACGCGGGACGGCTACGGGCACGCCGAACGTCCCGAACTGCTGTATCGCCCGTACCGCATGGGCGCGGATGGCCCGGTCGCGTTCTTCCGCGATCACGCGCTGTCGGATCGCGTCGGGTTTCAATACCAGTCCTGGGATCCCGAGGCGGCCGCCACCGACTTCGTCGAGCGCGTGCGCGAGGCGGGCCGGCGCTTCACCGCGGCGACCGGCGGGGAAGTGGGCACCGTCGCCGTGATCCTGGACGGCGAGAACGCCTGGGAGCATTACCACGGGGGCGGGCGGCCCTTCCTGCGCGCGCTCTATGGCCGGCTCGAAGCGGACCCGGAGATCCAGACGGTCACCATGACCGAGGCGGCCTCCGGGGCCGCCGCGACATTGCCGTCAGTGTTTCCCGGGTCGTGGATCCACGCCGACTTCTACATCTGGATCGGCCATCGCGACGACCACCGGGCGTGGACCCAACTGGGCGATCTGCGGTCGGTGTTCGACGAACGCGGATCCCAGGTGGCGCCCGAGGACCGGGCCCGCGCCTTCGAAGAGATTCTGATCGCCGAAGGCAGCGACTGGTTCTGGTGGTACGGCGACGATCACTCATCGGACCACGACCGCGAATTCGACGACCTGTTCCGCCGGCACCTCCGCAACGCCTACGCCGCCCTCGGGGTGCCGGCGCCCGACGAGCTCCACCTGTCGAACATCTCGACCGGCCCGCCTCCGGAGCGGATTGAGCTTTCGGGCGCGACCCTGGTCAGCGCGCCCTTGACCCGGCCCTCAGGCGCCATGCACGAGGTCACGGCCCCGTCGGTGGTGTCGGAGGTCCGGGTGGGGCTTGGCCCGTCGGCCCTGAATCTCCGTCTTGCCGGACGGGTGGCCTGGCTGGTGTCCACCCGGGCAATCACCCTCGCCGTGATCGTCTCGGTCCCGGCGCCACGGCGGCTGGTCGTCGACACGAGTTGGGACCCGGAAGCTCCGGCGGAGACCGCGGTCGACTTGTCGATTCCGTTCGAGAGCCTCGGCGCGATACCGGGGTCGGACCTCAGCTTTGGGATCCAGCTGCTGGATGAGTCGGGCCGTGTCCTGGAATCGATTCCGGTGGGCCGATGGTGGACGGTGGCGGTCCCGGCTGGAACCCATTAGGGCAGTCGCCCTCGATTCACATCGGATCCATCCACAAAGCGTCAACAGCCGTGTTTTGCTAGTGATTTATCTTGAGTCTGATAATACATCTTATGTTAACTAACTCGAACGATCGTGAGGAACCCCCGTGAGGAACCTACCGTGAGTGTTTCAGCTCGTGGAGAATGTTCTCGAGCGCGGCGATCACTTCGTCCTTGCTCGCGTTCTTCTTGTTGAAGCTGAGACGCAGGTTGAACGCCTTGCTCGGCGGCCGGAACGCAAACACGAACGACTTGGGCCGGCCGGCCTTGGGCTTCTGGGTGTCCTTGCGGAGCTGTTCGCGCGTGGCGCCCTGGCTGGCGATCCTCTCCACCAGCGCCAGCATCTTCTGGGTGTCGCCCTGGCGGACGACCTGGAGCAGGATCGACCGGTTCGAGATCCCCGCCAGCCGGCAGACCTTCCGGACCTCCGGCGGGATCCCGTTGATCGACAACACCTCGGTCACCGAGGTGCGTGACTTCCCCAGGCGCTTGGCCAGGTCCTCGTGGGTGTAGCCGCAGCGATGCGCCAGCGCCTGCATGGCATCGGCTTCTTCGAACGGGGTCAAGTCCTTGCGCTGGATGTTCTCGACCAGCGCCAGCTCCAGCATCTCGCGGTCGTCGACGTCGCGGATGACGACCGGGAGCTCGGTGAGGCCGGCCTGCACCGACGCGTGGTAGCGGCGCTCGCCGGCGATGATCTGATAGCGCGGTCCGCGCTGCCGGACCACCAGCGGCTCGATGATCCCTTTCTCGGTGACCGAGGCAATCAGCTCGGCGAGGTCGCCCATGGCCTGCCGGGGCTGGTCGGGATTGGGGTCGATCTGGTCGATGGGCACCATGCGGCCGACCGGAGCCCCGGCCGAGGCGGCCAGGGTCTCCACGTAATGGGCGTCGTGTCGCATGCGCAGGTTCTGGGGTAATCCGCGGGGCTTAGGCACGGTCGATCACCTCTTCACACAGGCTGTAGTACTCGGCGGCGCCGGAGGATTCGGGCGCGAAGGTAAAGATGGATTCGCGGTACGCCGGGCTCTCCTCGAGGCGCACGCTCTTGCTGATCACGGTGCGGAAGACCTTGTCGCCGAAGACCTTGCGGATCTGGTCCTGGATGTCGCGCGCGAGCGCGGTCCGCTTGTCGTGCATGGTGATGACCACGCCGAGGATCTGCAGCTCGGGGTTCGGGCGCTGCCGGACCTTCTCGATCGTTTCCAGCAGGTCGTCGGTGCCCTCGAGCGCGAAGTAGGACGACTGGATCGGGATCAGGAGGTGGCTCGAGGCGACCAGCGCGTTGATGGTCAGCAGGCCGAGGGCCGGCGGGCAGTCGATGACGATGTGGGAGTAGCGGCCGTTGAGCGTGGCGAGCTCGTCCTTCAACCGGAACGGCGCGTCGAGCTCGCCGACCATCCGCTGCTCGAGCTTGGCGAGGGCGATACGGGCCGGCGCGATCGACAGGTTCGGCGGCGAGGTCGCCGGCACGATGACGTCGGCGAGGTGGATGGCGTTGTCGACGAAGACGTCGTACATGCTCTTCTCCGCGTTGCGGATGTCGATGTACGACATGCTGCTGTTGCTCTGCGGGTCCAGATCGATCAGCAACGTCGGCTTGCCCCGCATGGCCAGCGCGGCCGCGAGGTTGATGGCGGTGGTCGTCTTGCCGACGCCGCCCTTCTGATTGGCAATCGCGAGAATCATCGTGCAGGAATGTGCGGCTCCCCCGCATTCTAGGGGTGCCGGGGCGGGGAGTCAAATTCCGGGAGTGTCGGCGGACGGAACCTTATGGAAATCCTGTGGGCTAAACAACGAAGACGCAGGCACTTACGGGCATTGTCGGCCAGCCGACCATGAATACGGTGCCTGGGGTGCGTACGGTGCCTATGGTGCCTACGATCCGAACTCTGAACCTCTGAACCTCTGAACCTCTGAACCTCTGAACCTCTGAACCTCTGAACTGACAAAGTTACATCTTGTACTTGCCCATATCGTCCGGGTCGAGCTGCTCGAGCCATTGCTGCAACCGCTCGCTGTCCTGCTTCTCGTTCGACAGGTCGACGGTCTTGGCGTTGTCGATCACCTTCTCGTCGACCAGGATCGGCGCCCGCGTGCGCAGCGCCAGCGCGATCGCGTCGCTCGGCCGCGCGTCGATCGCCACGGGGCCGGCCGGAGTCAGCAGGTGGATCATCGCGTAGAAGGTGTTCTCCTTCAGGTCGCACACGACGATCTTGTCGACCGTCGCCTGCAGGTCCTCGATGATGTTCCGCAGCAGGTCGTGCGTCATCGGCCGCGGCGTCTGGATGTTCTCGATCTGCAACGCGATGGCGTTGGCCTCGAACACACCGACCCAGATCGGCAGCACCTTCTGCCCGTCCGAATCGCGCAGGATGATGATGGGCATGTTCGTGATGGGGTCGACCATCAGGCCCTTGATGTTCATTTCGATCATTTGACGTTCGCCTCCGCCTACGCTCGGGTGCAATCACGCGAGCTGCGGCGAGACCTCGCCGAAGCGGCCTTCGGCCGCGAAGGCGGGCCGTCTGCCTCGTTCAGCGTGGATCCCCTACCGCCTGACCCCAGACCGAATTTGGTCCGGTTCTTTCAATTCGCACGTCCACCAGGCGCCCCAGCCATGCCGGCGGTCCTGGGAAGTTGACCACCGTATTGCCGCTGGTGCGGCCCGTCAGTTCCCACTCGCGGCGCCGGCTCGTCTCCTCGACCAGCACTTGTGGTGTCTCGCCAATCGACCGCTGGAAGAGGTTCGATTGGATCGACCGCTGGAGCGACTGCAACGCCACGATCCGCCGCGTCTTCACCTCCTCAGGCACATCGTCCGGCATCCGTCTGGACGCCAGCGTGTTGGGCCGCTCCGAGTACTTGAACGAGAACATGCTGTGATACCCCACCGCCTCGGTGAGCGACAGCGTGTCCGCGAAATCGGCCTCGGTCTCCCCTGGGAAGCCAACGATCATATCGGTCGATAGCTGCACGTTCGGGATAGCCGCGCGAATGCGTGCAACGAGGTCCAGATACGCCTCGCGGGTATGCCGCCGCCGCATCAGTCCGAGCACGCGCGACGACCCGGACTGCACGGGAAGGTGCAGATGTTTACAGACCTTCGGCAGGTCGCGGACCGCGGCGATCACGCGGTCGCTGGCGTGCCGCGGATGCGGGCTCGCAAACCGGATCCGATCGATGCCGGGCATTTCGTGGACCGCTTCGAGCAACGCCGGGAAATCGCACGCCGGATCGTCCGGCGCCTGGTAGTGGTTGACGATTTGGCCGAGCAGCTGGACTTCCCGGCGCCCGCTCGCCGCGGCCTCGCGCACCTCGGCCAGGATCTCGGCCTTCGCTCGCATCCGCTCGTGGCCGCGGGTGTACGGCACCACGCAGAACGCACAGAAGTCGTTGCAGCCTTCGATGATGGTCACGTAGGCGCGGACCGAATCGCCGCGCCGGACAATGCCGAGCGGGAACGAGGGGTCTTCGTACGGATTGTCGATCGCGATCCGGGGTGCCCGCTGTCCGGCGGCGGCCTGCACCAACATGGGCAACAGCTTGACCTGCTGCGTCCCGACGACCAGGTCGACAATGCCGGGCGAGCGCTTGAGCAGCTTCGCGCCTTCCTGTTGCGCCACGCATCCGGTGACCGCCACGATCGGAGCGCGGCCGTGCTCGCGTCCCATTTCCTTGATCTCGCCGAGCCGCGTGTACAGCTTGTCTTCGGCGCGCTCGCGCACGCTGCACGTGTTGATCACGACCAGGTCGGCGTCGAGATCCGAGTCCGCCGGATCGTAGCCGGACTGCTCGAGCAGCCCCGCCATCCGCTCGGAGTCGTGGACGTTCATCTGGCAGCCGTAGGTTTCGATGAAATACTTCACGGCTTCAGTTTCGCTTTCACCCTGCGAGGACTTTCGCCTTTCGCTTTCGCCTCGGCTTCCCCTTTCGCCTGGGCCGCGTCGAGCAGCTCCCGGGCGCTTTCGAGGGCCTTCACCCCGGCGGCCGCGCCGCCCATCATCCGGGCGAGCTCGGCGACCCGCGCCTCGGCCGACAGGCGCGTCACGCTCGTGACCGTCCGGCTGCCCTGCACGCCCTTCTCGATCAGGAAGTGCGTGCGCCCGTACGACGCGATCTGCGGCAAGTGCGTGATGCACAGCACCTGGAACCGATCGCCGAGCGCCGCGAGCTTCTGCCCCACCACGCTCGCGACCCGCCCGCCGATGCCGGCGTCGACCTCGTCGAAGATCAGGGTCTTCGGGCTCCGGGATCCGGGCTCCGGGATCCCTTCGACTCCGCTCAGGGCAGGCCGGGCTCCGAGGGTCTTGAGCGCGAGCATCACGCGTGACAGCTCGCCGCCCGACACGATCCGGGCGAGCGGCCGCAGGTCCTCGCCGACATTCGGCGAGAGGAAGAACTCGCCGGCGTCGATGCCGGCTTCGGTCCAGTGGTCGTCGGACTCGCCGGTCGACAGGCGGACCTCGAACTTCGTCCGGGCCATGGCGAGCTCGGCCAGCTCGGACTCAATCATCTTCGAAAAGCGTCCGGACTGGGCGCGCCGGCCCGCAGACAGCGTCCGGGCCGCATCCAGGAACCGCGCCCCCGCGTCCTGGAGCCGCTCCTCGATCTCGGCGACGGTAGACTGACCGCCGGTCAGCGCATCGTGTTCGGCCTTGAGCCGATCGCGCCGGGCGATCGCCGCTTCGAGGCTGCCGCCGTGTTTGCGCTTCAGCCGCTCAAGCAGGGCCAGGCGATCCTCGACCTGCTGCAGGCGTCCCGGCGAGGCATCGATGCCGTCCGAGAAATCCCTGAGCGTGAACGCGAGGTCTTCGAGCTGCGCCTTGATCCCGTCGCGCGCGTCGAGGTACGGCGCAAAGCGCGGATCGATGGCGGCCAGCTCCCCCACCCGCTTCCAGACCCGTGCCAGCGTGGCAAGCGCGGCGGACTCGGTGTCGTACAGATCCGCGAAGCTCTCGGCGCACAACCGCTGGATCGTGTCGGCGCTGCGCAGCAGCTGGCGATCGGCGGCCAGCGTCTCGTCCTCGCCGGGTTGCAGGCTGGCCTTGTCAAGCTCGCCGAGCTGGAACTCGACGAGGTCCAGCCGCGCGGCGCGCTCGCGGTCGTCCATGCGCAGGCGATCGAGTTGCTCGCGAAGACCGCGCACCGCCGCGAATGCCGACGCCACCCGGGCGCGCGTGTCGTCGAGTCCCGCCCAGGCGTCGAGCAGCGCCAGGTGCTGCGTGGGGTCGAGCAACTGCTGATGCTCGTGCTGGCCGTGCATCTCCACGAGCCGGTTCGACAGGTCCTTCAACGCCGCCGCAGTCGCCAGCGCGCCGTTGATGAACGCGCGGCTGCGGCCCTGCGACGTAATCTCACGCCGCACGATCAGCTCGCCGCCCTCGGGCGATTCGAAAATGGCTTCGACGGTGGCGATGTCCTCGCCCGTCCGGATCAGATCGCTCGTGGCGCGGCCGCCCAGCAGGAGGCCGACGGCTTCGACGAGGATGGATTTGCCCGCGCCGGTTTCGCCGGTAAGGATATTGAACGATTGTTCAAAATCAACAGCCACCGACTCGATCACCGCGAGGTTGCGGATGGCCAGGTAGCGGATCATGGGGAGTTACCTCGGCGAGCGGAACATCAATCGTATCATGGGTTTGACAGAATTTCGCATGGCGTGCTACCGTTGCACGAAACGGCGCTCTCCCAGCAGCGCATTTCCCCATGGAACGGATTCGGAGGCTTTGTTGCCGACGCCTGGATCGTTTGTCCTGGCACTGCAACTCGAGGGCGGTATTCCGCCCGCTCGAGCGGCTGCCGGGGATTTTGCTGCCCTAGTCTATTCAGCAAGCCCCATCGTCAAGTTCGTGATGGTGGTCCTGCTGCTGTTCTCCGTCATCTCCTGGGGGATCATCCTCTATAAGTTCTGGACGTATCGTGGCATCGAGAAACAGTCCGCGACGTTCCTCGAGGTCTTCCGCAAGAGCACGAAGTTCTCCGAAGTGCAGGCGGTCTGCCCGTCGCTGGGATCGAGCCCGCTCGTCGGGATGTTCCAGGCCGGTTATGCGGAGCTCACGGCCCAGCTTCGGCATGCCCAACCCGCCGCGGCCAGTCCCGGCGTGCCCGCGCCGCGTCCAACCTTGAAGAGCATTACGGCCGTGGACCGCGCGTTGTTACGGGCCTCGTCCATCGAAGTCGGCAAGCTCGAGAAGCGGGTGACGTTCCTGGCGACCACCGCCAGCATCACGCCGTTCATCGGGTTGTTCGGCACCGTGTGGGGGATCATGACGGCATTCATGAACATCGGGGCGCAAGGCTCCACCGATCTCGCGGTGGTCAGCGGGCCGATCGCCGAGGCGCTGATCGCGACCGCGCTGGGCCTCTTCGCCGCGATTCCCGCCGTCTACTTCTATAACCACTTCACCGCGAAGGTAAAGACCTACGCGTCGGAGATGGACGACTTCGCGCTGGAGTTCCTCAACATCTCGGAGAGGAACTTCACCTAGTGCCGAAGATCATGGCCCAGCCCGACGCCAACGTCGGGCGCCGGCGCGGGCGCCGGGTGTCGACGTCGCTGTCCGAGATCAACGTGATCCCGCTCGTGGACGTGATGCTGGTGCTGCTCATCATCTTCATGGTGGCGGCGCCGATGATGCAGAAGGGCATCGAGGTGAACCTGCCGACCGCGCGGCGTGCCGACAAGATGACCAAAGCCCTGCTCTACGTGACGGTCCCGGCCTCGTACGAAAAGGACCAACGCGTCTTCATCGACGACGAGTCGGTCGCCGTGGACGTCTTGAGCGAGCGCATGCGACAGGTGATGGCCGCGCGCGACGAGAAGGAAGTGTTCCTGCGCGGCGACGGCAGCGTGCGGCTTCAACACCTGATGGACGTCTTCGGCCGGTTGAAAGAAGGCGGCATCGAAAAGGTCGGCATCGTGGCGCTGGAGCGGCGCGAACAATAGCGATGGACGCGGTCTCTGAAGTCCTGACGGCGCGGGCCGCGAAGAGCGACGGCCTCAACGGCATGGTCGGCGCCTCGGCCGTGGCGCACCTCGTGCTCGTGGTGCTCGTCGCCTTCGTGCCCTCCGCGTGGTTTGCGACCCCGCGCGAGCCGGACGTGGTGATGCAGATCAGTCTCGGCGGCCCCGTCGGCCCCCGCGATGGCGGGCTGGCCACGCTTGGCGGACGGCCGATCCAGCAGCTCTCTGAAGCCAAGAAGGCGATCGAGCCGGTGCGGCCGCCGGCGGCGAAGACGCCGGAGATGATCGAGCCGACGAAGGCGCCGCCGAAGAAGACAGCGGCCAACAAGGTGGACGCGAAGGACCCGAGGAGCCGCACGCCGACCAAGGGCGCCGAGATCGAAAAGGGCTCCACGGTCGCAGACACCGGCGGCAAGGGCCAGGGGTTCGGCTTGTCGTCTGGCGGCGGCGGCACGGGCGGCTACCTCGACGTCGCCAGCTTTTGCTGCCCTGATTACCTGGCGACCATGAGCGACCTGATCTTCCGGAACTGGAGCTCGAAACAGGGCACGGCCGGTCTCACGCAGTTGCGCTTCGTGATCCAGAAGGACGGCCGGATCGTCGACATCTCGGTTGAGAGAACCAGCGGGAGCCCGTCGCTCGACTTCATGGCATCGCGCGCGCTTCAGCTGACGAAGCTGCCGCCGCTGCCGGCCGCGTACGGCGAGCCGGCGCTGACCGTTCATTTGATCTTCGAGTACACCCGCTAGCGAGAACCGAGCATGAACAACCTTGATACGAGAATGACAGTCCTGTGCGCGGCGCTCATCGGCGGGACCGCGATCGTCGCGGCCTTCGGCCGCGAAGGCGGGCAGCAGCCGGCGCCCGCGCCGCCACCGCCACAGCAACCGACCAGCGTCGAGCTGCGGCTGACCGTCGACCCTGGCACGCCGCCCCGGCTGGCCGTGCCCGACCTGCTCGCGCTCTCCAATGACCGCGAAACGCAGGACGCCGCGAAGACGATCGGCGCGGTGCTGTGGGACGACCTCAACTTCGAGCGCGAGTTCTACATGATCCCGCGCGATACCTACAAGTCCATTCCCGTGGCCGTTTCCATCGACGCGGTGCCGTTCGACCGCTGGCGCGAGCTCGGCGCCGACGGCGTATTGATCGGGACGGTGCAGAAGACGCCAACTGGCATTCGTGTCGAGATGCGGATGTACAACGTGCGCGCCCGGGCCTCGGCCTACGGCCGCGAATACAGCGGCTCGGCGGCGAACCCGCGGCTCTACGCGCACACCATGGCCGACGATCTGCACGACTCGCAGCGCAGCCTGCGCGGCGTGGCGCGGACGAAGCTGACCTTCTCGTCGGACCGCAACCGCGAGCCGGTAGCCAACACCATCGAGAAGCGCGACGTGAAGGAGATCTATGTCGCCGACTACGACGGCGCGAACCAGCGGCGCATCACCATCAACCGGGCGCTGAACATCACCCCGAACTGGTCGCCGGATGGCCGCTCGATCGTCTACACGTCGTACCGCTCCGGCGTACCCGACATCCTGATTTCCAACATCTTCGTCGGCACCATGGAATCGCCCTCGAAGGGTGTCGGCCAGAATTTCCTCCCGGTGTTCTCGCCCGACGGCACCCGCATCGCGTTCATGTCGACGCGCGACGGCAACCCGGAGATCTACATCATGAATCGCGACGGCTCCAACCTGCAGCGGCTGACCAACAGCCCCGCCATCGACGTCACGCCGACGTGGTCGCCCAACGGCACGCAGATCGCCTTCACATCGGAGCGCACGGGCAACCCGCAGATCTGGGTCGTCGGCATCGACGGCACCGGCATTCGCCGCATTTCGTACGAGTCGTTTGCCGACCGCCCGACCTGGTCACCGCCGCCGTACAACGAGATTGCGTTTGCGGCGAGGACGGGACCCGGCTTCGACATCAAGATCCTGAACATCGCCAGCGGCGAGACCCGGCAGATCACCTTTGGCGAAGGCTCGAACGAGAGCCCGGCATGGTCGCCCAACGGCCGCCACATGGCGTTCATGTCGACCCGCGCCGGCCGCAGCCAGATTTTCACGACCGATCGAGACGGTCGCAACATTCGTCAGCTCACCAGGGACGGCAACAACACCACTCCGAATTGGTCCCAGTAGGTTCCCCACGAGGGTTCCCCACGAGGGTTCTTCACGAAGGTTCTTCACGAGGGTTCTTATGACACGTAGAGCGAATGTTCCGGTACTTCTGGCCGTGCTGCTGACCGTCGGCATCGGCGCCTGTTCGAAGAAGACGCCGCCGGTGGCGCGGCCGATGCCTCCACCCTCGGCGACCACGAACACGCCGCCGCCGTCACCGCCGCCGCCGCCGAGCCCGGTGGCCGAGCCGGTGCCGGTGCCGCCCGAGCCGCTCGCCGAGGACACGATCGGCTCGAAGTCGCTCGACGACCTCAACCGCGACTCCCCGCTCAAGCCGCTGTTCTTCGACCTCGACAGCTCGGAGGTGAGCGCCGAAGGCCAGCAGTTGCTGCAGGCCAACGCCGCCGTGCTCAAGAAGTACCCGACGTGGCAGGTGACCATCGAGGGCCACTGCGACGAGCGCGGCACCGCCGAGTACAACCTGGCGCTGGGCGAGCGGCGCGCGCTCTCGGCCAAGACCTATCTCGTCTCGCTCGGCATTGCCGCCGACAAGGTGCGCATCGTCAGCTACGGGAAGGAATTCCCGTTCGACGCCGGCCACGACGATGCGGCGTGGGCGAACAACCGGCGCGCGCATTTCGTGATCACGGCAAAGTAAGATGGGGCGTATGAGCGCACGACTCCAAGCCGGCATCCTGGTCCTGGCCGGCGCCCTCGCGGCGCCGCTCCCGGCCGGCGCCCAGTCGCGCCGGGAAATGCAGATGATGGCCGACATCCGCATGCTGCAGGAACAGACGCAACAGATGCAGCAGCAGCTGGCGGCGGCGATCGAGCAGCTCAGCACCAACCTCAAGGCGATCTCGTCGCGGCAGGACGAGCAGACGGCGCAGACCCGCAAGTCGTTTGCGGATCAGAAGCTGGTCATCGATCAGTTCGCGACCGACCTGCGCGTCGTGCGCGAGCGCATCGACGAGTCCAACGTGCGCATCACCACCCTGTCGCAGGAAGTGGAGGCGCTGCGGCTGGCGATCCCGCAGTTCCCCGCCGCGCCGCCCGCGCCGGTGGATCCCAGCGCGCCCGCCGCCGCGCCCGGCACGCCCGAGGCGGCGCCCGCGGCGCCGCCGGCGCAGATGGCGCCCGGCATGTCGCCGCAGCGGCTGTTCAGTACGGCGATGTCGGACTTCACCGCGGGCCAGTGGGCGCTCTGCGTGGAAGGGTTCAACTACTACCTGCGCAGCTTCGGCCGGACCGACGCCGCCGACGACGCGCAGCAATACGTCGGCGAGTGCTATTACAGCGACGGCAAGTTCACCGAGGCGATCGACGCCTACAACCGCGTGATTGCGAACTATCCGAAGGGCGATCGGGTCCCCGAGGCGTATTACAAGCGGGGCCTGGCCTTCAACAACCTCGGCCAGCCCGATCGCGCGCGGGAATCGTTCGAGACGCTGATCAAGCTGTTTCCCGGGCACGACATGGAGCGCCTGGCCAAGCAGCAACTCACACGGCTCGCGCCCGCCAAGCCGCCTGCGCCATAATGGGGGTCGACGATTCCCCAACGACAGCGACCGAAGAGCGATTAGTGGCGAGAGAGGCGACGTGACATGGGCAGTGTGAACAAAGTGATCCTGGTGGGCAACCTCGGCAAGGACGCCGAAGTGCGCGTGACCCCCGGCGGCCAGTCGGTG
>Ga0156330_1156_pt1 | contig 17222 bp, 13 predicted proteins | sample RifCSPlowO2_12_FD_107978 | JGI IMG/M metagenome (GOLD analysis project Ga0156330, IMG submission 107978) | Acidobacteria bacterium RIFCSPLOWO2_12_FULL_67_14b | reverse complement strand
GCCTGCTTGGCGAGCAGCTGGCGCGAGAAGAGGTTCTTCGACCGCTCGAAGTTGAGCTCGGCGAGCTTGAGGTCGGCCTCGCGCTGGCGGATAGTCGCCTTCGAGACGTTCAGTGAGGCTTCCGCCTGGTTCAGCTGCTCGACGATTTCGCGATCCTCGATCTTGGCGAGGACCTGGCCGCGGCGCACGCGATCGCCGAGCTGGACGTTCATGCTCATCAGGCGGCCGCCGGTCTTCGGCGCCACGTCCACGGTCTGCAGGCCGATGAGGTTGCCGACCACCGTTAAGTGCGCGGCCAGGTCGCCGCGTGTGACGGGGCCGAGCTCCACGGTCATCGGAACGCGCGGTCCGCCGCCACCGCCGCCGAACCCGCCGAAGCCACCCATGCCACCGCCGCTTGCCGGACGCTGGGCGCCGGCCTGCTGTCCGCCGGGGCCGGCCGCCGCGGTGTCGTCGCTCGAGAAGACGCCGAAATACGCTGCGGCGCCAGCGGCAACAGCCACCACGACCACAATGCCCAGAAATTTACGCATAAACAATCCGTCTCGATTCCCGAATATCACCGCGGCCTATTGGCCGCCGCCGGTTGCGGAGTTGAGGTTGCCGCCACCACCGCCGGCGGGCGACTGCTGGGCGCGTTCGAAATTCACCAGCGACTTTCGATAGTCAGCCAGCGCGCGCAGCTCGGTGTTCTGCGCGTCGCGCAGGTCGCGCTGCGCCTGCACGACGAAGAAGTTGGTGGTCAGGCCGACTTCGAACCGGCTCTGTTCCGCTTCGAGCCGCTTCTGCGCGAGCTCGCGCGCCGCGCTGGCCGCCTCGACGCGCTTCAGGTTGCTCTGCACGGTGAGCGCGGCATTGGCGACTTCGGCGGCAATCTGCACTTCGAGGGCGCGCAGCCGCGTGAGGGCCTGCGAGCGCTGGACCCGCGCGCGGGCGTGCTGCGCCTCGGCCTGGCTGCCGCCGAGGGGATAGCTCATCGAGACGTTGAGATTCCACGTCGGGTAATCGCGGGCCTTGAGCAGGGAGAGGGCGTCACCGTACCCGCCCGGAACCGTGCCCGAGATGACCTGGTTCCCGAGCGGACCGGTCCGGATGATCGACGTCCCGCCCAGGCCCTGCGCGCCGTAGCTCGCGTTGAGATCGACGGCGGGAAGCGCCTGGTTCCTGAAGTAGCGGATGTTGATGTCGTTCGAGTCGAGGTTCTTACGCGCCGTCAGCACATCGGTGCGCTCGGCCAGCGCCTTGCGCACGGCGCCTTCGACGTCGGTCGGCGCGGGCTGCAGCGACGGCAGGTCCACGGGACGAATCGTCTGGCGCCACAGCGGATCGTCGGTGCCGCTCACGAGGAACCGCTTGAGCGTCAACTCCGCGGTTTGCGCCGCGGCTTCGGCAGCGGCGAGGTTCTGGCGCCGCGTCGCCGCTTCGGCCTGGGCCTGGACGATGTCGAGCGGGGCGAGCGTGCCCACTTCGACCCGCGCCTGGTTGTCGACCACCAGCTTGTCGGCCAGGTCCTGCGCGCGCTGCGCCACGTCGACGGCGCTCTGGGCGAAGACCAGGTCCCAATAGGCGTTGCGGACGTTGGCCAGCGTCTGGGTGACGGTGGCGCGTGCGCTCTCCTCCGAGATGTCCCGGTTGATCAGGTTGACGAGCAACTGCTGGCGTGTGTTGTCGATCCTGAATCCACGTAGCAACGGCTGCACGAACGCGGCCACGAGGTTGGTCTGGAAGCTCGGGTTGAAGTTCGAGAACGTGTTCGAGGTCTCGAGTCGCGAGTTGGTCCAGTTGACCGTCAGGCTGCCGCCGTACCGCGGCATCGTCTTGGCGAGGCCGAAGTTGTAGGTCCTGGTGCCGTTGTTGACCTTGTTGCCGCCGTTGAGGCTGCTGGTGGGCAACTGGTATTGATCGCGGAGGCCGAGGGTCGAGGTCAACGACGGGCGGTAGGTGTTGCGGACACCGGCCACCAGCAGATCCACCGACTGCGGCTCGAGGCGCGCCACCTGGATGTCGAGGTTCTGCTCGAGCGCGATCGACACGGCCTCTTCGAGGGCCAGCTCGCGCAGCGTCCCGGAACTCGTGCCCGGCTGGGCGACCGGAGCGTGTGTCTCTGTGAGGGCGTCGAGGCCGTCCTGGTAGGTTTGGAGCGCCTGCCTGACCACGAGGTCCTGGCGGGCCGCATCGGACGCGGACGCCTGACGCGCGGCGGCGGGCTGTGCGGCCAAGAGCAAGGCTATAGCTACGGTCGTACTGGCGAAGATCTTCATGGTCGTTCGTCTTGAATTGGGTTTAGTCGGGGCAGGAGGTATCGTCCGGCTTCGGATCGCCCTTGGGACGACGCTCGCGCTCGCGGCGATCGTGCTCATGCAGTTCCTTGAACTTCACGTTCTGCTCGTCGGTGAGCACGCGGCGCATCCGGAACAACATCAGCGTTCGCGTGCGGCTCAGCTCGCCGCGGGCCGCCTCGAGACGGTCGGTTGCCAGGAGCACCGCGGGCTCGTCCGACTTCGGGTCGGCAATGACCTTCGAGAGCCTGTTGTCGCGGCGATCCAGCGCCGTCTTCTGCGCCCGCAGCAGGGGCTCGCTGGTCTGGTAGATGCCTTCGAGCCGGGTAATCTGCTCGGGCGTGAGCACCAGTTCCTTCTGGAACCGCTCGTTCTGCCACCACTTGAATCCCTGGGCGAGGGCGGTGCTCGGCCCGGCAAGCGCGATCAGGCCCAAGATCAGGCAAATGAATGACTTACGTAGTGTCTTCATGGTTCTCTAAGCGTTACGACCCGCCCCCAGCCAGTGTTTACGGAAAACGGCTGAGGTTAGCCGATCGGCACCGGCGCCGTAAATCCTTCGAGGCGGCGGACGACCTGCTCGACCAGGTTGTCGGGCGTCGAGGCCCCGGAAGTCAGGCCGACGGCGAGGGGGCCCTCGGGGAGCCAGCCGGTCGTGGTGATTTCCGTCCGCGTCGCCACGTCGCGATGCCCGATCTCGGCGGCAGAGATCAGACCCTCGGGGTCGGCCACGTGATAGGTCGGTACCTGCCCGGCGCAAATCCGCGCGAGGTTGCAGGTGTTGCTGCTGTTGTAGCCGCCAATCACGATCATCAGGTCGAGTTGCTCTTCGCCGAGCAGCTTGAGGACGGCATCCTGCCGATCCTGCGTCGCGCTGCAAATGGTGTCGAAGGCGCGGAAGCGCGAGGCCAACTCCGCCGCGCCGTAGCGCGTCGTCATGGCGGCGCGGAACATGTCGCCGATCGCCATCGACTCGGTGCTCAGCATAGTGGTCTGGTTGGCACACCCGACGCGCTGCAGGTGCAGGTCGGGGTCGAATCCAGGCGACACGGCGTCCTTGAACCTCTCGAGCAATCCCGAACTTGTGGAACCCGCCTCCGGCCGCGTGGGCGGGCCGGCAATGAACGCACAAACCGCCGCCGCCTCTTTCTTGTCGAGCACGACGAGGTAGTGCCCGTGGGTGGTATGCACCGCCTGCGAGGCCGTTGCGCGCGTTTCCTCGTGCCAATGCTTGCCGTGGATGATCGACGTGAAGCCGTCCTGCGCGTAGCGCTTGACGTTCTTCCAGACGTTCAGCACCGACCCGCAGGTCGTGTCGACGAGCGTGCATCCCAGGCGATCGAGGCGCTGCAGTTCCTCGATGGTGACGCCGAAGGCCGGCAGGATCACGACGTCGCTCGGGCCGAGCCGATCCCACTGCTCGGCAGCGTCGCTGAGGAACCGGATGCCCTGCGCGCGCAGCTGGTCGTTGACGTGCGGGTTGTGGATGATCTCGCCGGTCAGGAACACCTGTTGGGCCGGGAAGCGCTTGCGGGCCTGGTAGGCGTAGTCGACGGCGCGGTCGACGCCGTAGCAGAAACCGAACTCCCGCGCGAGGTGGACGGTCAGCCGCCCCGACTCGAACTTGTAGTCGGCGGCCTTGATCGTCTGGACCAGTTTGCTGTGATAGCTGTCGGCGAGCGCGCCCGCGACTTCGTGCTTGAGGTCGAGTCCTTTGCGGAAGATCAGCGCTGGCACTACCGGGGCTCGTGGAAAGGCGTGAGCTCGTCGAGCGCCCGCAGCTCGGACACGCTGCGCACTTGGACGGCGAAGTCGACCTCGTCGAGCAGCCCGTCATCCTTCGGGAACGCGAACACCGCACGCGTCGGTCCGACCACGGCGCTCGCGGCGCTGGGCGCGATCGACGAGGCCATCGGCGCCAGGCGGCGGGTCGGTTGCGGCATGATGTGCACGAGCTGACCGCCGAGCAGGCCGATGATGAGACCGGCGGCGGCGGCCACGCTAACCCAGCGGCGATTGACCCCGGTAGCGGGGAGGTCGTCATGCGGTACCGCGGGGAAACGAATGATCTTGGCGCTCTGTCCGAGGTGCGCGAGGCGGGCCAGAATCTTGTGGCGCTGGGTCTCGAGCGCGCGCTCGTCGAAATGCGCGTCGGCTTCGGCGTGGGCGGCGGCACGATAGGCAGCGAGCGCGTTCTGTTCCGGCTCGCTGATGTGGTCTCGGCTCATACGTGACCTCCCAAAACCCCTCGCAACTTCCGGAGCGCCCGGAACAAGTGCACGCGCACCGTGGCCTGGCTCATGCCCGTGGCCGCGCTGATTTCCGCCGGCGTCCGTTCGTCCAAGTGGCACAACGTGAACACCAGTCGCTGGCGGTCCGGGAGCGTGGCGACGGCCCTGGTCACCTGGTCCCAGCGTTCCTTCGCGAGCAACCGGCGCTCGTGGGACGCTTCGTGTCCCGGGACCTGCTCCACCGGACGGCCGTTGTCTTCGTCGGTCGAATGGCTGATCCATCGCTGCTGGCGTGCCCGCGCCTTGAGGCGGTCGAGCGCGGCGTTCACCAGGATGCGCGTGAACCAGACATCGAACGGCAAGTCGCTGCGGTACTGCTCGATGTGCAGGAAGACCTTGACGAACGCATCCTGCACCGCTTCATCCGCATCGGCGGCGTCGCGCAAGTACTGAAACGCAATCCTCAGGGCCCGCCGCTGCAGCAGCGCGACCAGCGCGCCGAACCGGTCACGGGCCGCGTCGCGGTCGCCTTCCGCCACCAGAGCCTTGATCTCGGCCGCGAGCACGGACGCGGGCGACGGGTGCCCGCCGTCTGCGGGACGGGGCGCCTGTGCGGCGAGGTCGACGTTGGGCTGTCCTGCCATGTGTTACGGGAACGGCCGGGAGGCCGTTTACCTAGTCTAGCAGGACGTGGCCAAACCCGTGTACGTTATTGACTTAGCCACTTTGCCATCAGTACCATCAATGGTTTCAATGTGGCGCGGGCGTTCCGGGCCCTTTTTGGAGTCATATTTATGAGTACCACCCAGGTCGGGCGAGGTCTGGAGGCGCACGGCGTGCAGTCTTCCAAGCCCGTTCATTTCAATCTGTCGGCGGCCGCCTTGTACGAGCACGCCATCCGGCGGCAGGAAGGTGTGCTGGCGCAGGAAGGGCCGCTGGTGTGCCGGACCGGCGCCCATACCGGCCGATCCCCGAACGACAAGTTCGTGGTCAAGGAACCGGCGAGCGAATCCCACGTGTGGTGGGGCAAGGTCAACCGGCCGATCGACCCCGCCCACTTCGACGTGCTGCGCCGCGACGTCGTGGCGCACCTGAAAGGACAAGAGCTCTTCGTCCAGGACCTCTACGCGGGGGCCGACGCCGTCTACCGCCTGCCGGTGCGGTTCATCCAGGAATACGCGTGGCACAGCCTGTTCGTGCAGAACCTGTTCATCGTGCCGCCGCCGGCTGAGGTCGCCGGCTTTCAGCCGCAGTTCACGGTGCTCACGGCGCCGACGTTCAGGGCGGATCCCGCGCGGCACGGCACGCGATCCGAGGTCTGCATCGCGGTCAACTTCGCCTCCCGCGAAGTGCTGATTTGCGGCACCAGCTACGCCGGCGAGAACAAGAAGTCGATCTTCACCGTGCTGAACTACCTGTTGCCGCTCCAGGGTGTGCTGGCGATGCATTGCTCGGCGAATATCGGCCCCGCCGGCGACACGGCGCTGTTCTTCGGCCTGTCCGGCACCGGCAAGACCACGCTGTCGAGCGACCCCCATCGCCAGTTGATCGGCGACGACGAGCACGGCTGGAGCGACCGCGGCGTGTTCAACTTCGAGGGCGGCTGCTACGCCAAGATGATCCGGCTGTCGGCCGAGGCCGAGCCGCAGATCCACTCGACGACGCGTCGCTTCGGCACCGTACTGGAAAACGTCGTCATCGACCCGGCGACGCGCGCGATCGATTTCGACGATGCGTCGCTGACCGAGAACACGCGGGGTGCGTATCCGATCGAGTTCATCGACAACGCCGCGCCGGGCGGCGTCGGCGGCCACCCGCAGAACATCGTGATGCTGACGGCCGATGCCTACGGGGTGCTGCCGCCGATCGCGCGGCTGTCGGCGCAAGGCGCGATGTACCACTACCTGTCCGGCTACACCGCGAAGGTGGCCGGTACCGAGAAGGGCGTCACCGAGCCGAGCGCCACGTTCAGCACGTGCTTTGGCGCGCCGTTCCTGCCGCTCAATCCGAACGTCTACGCGAGGCAGCTTGGCGAGCGGATCGCGAAATACCAGTCCCGCGTGTGGCTCGTGAACACCGGCTGGACCGGCGGGCCGCACGGGGTGGGCAGCCGGATGAAGATCGCCTACACACGCGCCATGATCCGGGCCGCGCTGTCGGGCGTCCTCGACAACGTCGCCTATGCGCGCCATCCCGTGTTCAATATCGACATGCCGACGGCGGTCCCCGACGTGCCCGCCGCGGTGCTCGATCCGCGCGGCACCTGGGCCGACAAGGGCGCCTACGACATCCAGGCCCGCAAGCTGGCCCGCATGTTCGTCGAGAACTTCAAGACGAACTTCGCCGACGCCGACGCCACCGTCGTCGCCGCCGGCCCTCAGATCTAAGGTGTCTGACACCCGCACGTCGCCGGGGGTGTCCGACACCGCGCGCGCCTTCGAGCCCGTGATCGGCCTGGAGATCCACGCCCAGCTCCGGACCGCGACGAAGATCTTCTGCGGGTGTTCCACGGCGTTCGGCGCGGCGCCCAACGCCCACACCTGTCCCGTCTGCGTCGGCTTGCCGGGCGCCTTGCCGGTGCTCAATCGCGCGGCCGTCGACCTGGCGGTGACCGCCGCCGTCGCGCTCGGATGCGACGTGCATGAGCGGTCGGTCTTCGCGCGCAAGAACTACTTCTATCCGGACCTGCCCAAGGGCTATCAGATCTCCCAGTACGAACAGCCACTCGCCACGGGCGGCGGCCTGCAGCTGCCGGCGTCGGTGGGCGGCACTTACGTGAAGCTCACGCGCATCCACATGGAAGAGGATGCCGGGAAGTCGCTTCACGAGGGGTTCGCCGATTCCGATCGCAAGACGTATCTGGACTACAACCGGAGCGGCGTGCCGCTGGTCGAGATCGTCACCGAACCCGACATGCGCTCGGCCGAAGAGGCCGCGGTGTTCTTCGAGACGCTGCGGCAGATCCTGGTCTGGCTGGGCGTCAACGACGGCAACATGGACGAGGGCAGCCTCCGGTGCGACGCCAACGTCTCGGTGCGCCGCGCCGGCACGACCGCGCTCGGCACCAAGACCGAGGTCAAGAATGTCAATTCGTTCCGGTATCTCGAGAAGGCGATTCAGTACGAGATTGGGCGCCACATCGACGTGCTCGATCACGGCGGTCGCATCGTGCAGGAAACGCGGCTGTTCGACGCCGCGCAGGGCAAGACCTACTCGATGCGGAGCAAGGAAGAAGCCCACGACTACCGCTATTTCCCCGAGCCCGACCTGCCGCCCCTGGTGGTCGATCAGGCGCGCCGGGAGGCGATTGCGCGGGCGTTGCCGGAGCTGCCCGACGCGCGCCGTCGCCGCTTCATCGCCGAGTACGCGATTCCCGAGTACGACGCCGCGCTGTTGACGCAGACCCGCGGGCTCGCCGATTACTTCGAAGAGACGGCGCGGATCTCGGCCAACCCGAAGGCGTCCAGCAACTGGGTGATGGGCGAGATCCTCAGGACCATGAAGGAGCAGGGGACGGGGATCGAGTCGGTGACCGTTACTCCGGCGGCGCTCGCGGGGCTGATCGCGATTGTCGACCAGGGGACCGTGAGCTCGACGGTCGCCAAGGACGTGTTCGCGAAGATGGCCGAATCGGGCCGCGGGGCCGCGGAGATCGTAGCGGCCGAAGGCCTGGCGCAGATTTCCGACGCCTCCAGCCTCGAGCCGATCGTGCGGCGCGTGGTGGCCGCGCACCCGGACGTGGTCGCAGAGATTCGCGCCGGCAAGGATCGCAAGTTCCAGTTCCTGGTCGGGCAGGTCATGAAAGAGACGAAAGGGAAGGGCGACCCCAAGCTCGTCACCGACCTCGTGCGCGCGGCCCTCGGCGGCTAGCCATGTGGATCAAGGCGGCGGGGCTGTATCTCGTCGCTGCGTGCGTGGTCACCTGGCCGCTGGCCACGCAGCTCACCTCGCGGCTCGGCGCACTCGAAGGCGCCGGCGACCCCTATCTCAACGTGTGGATTCTCGGCTGGGGCATGCAGGCCTGGCTGGCGGACCCGCTCGCCGTGCTCGGCGGCGGCGTGTTCGACGCGAATATTTTTTATCCGGCCGAAGGGGTCCTGACCTATTCGGATCACCTGCTGCTGCAGTCGCTGCTGACATCGCCGCTGTACGCAGTCACCGGCAACCTGGCGCTCTGCTACAACGTGCTGCTGATTCTCTCGCTCGCAGCGAGCGGATTGGCGATGCACGCGCTGGCCCGCAGCCTGACGGGCTCGACGGCCGCCGCATTTGTGGCCGGCGTGGCATGGGCCTGTTGGCCGTACCGCACCGCCCATCTGCTGCACCTGCAACTGCAGTCGTTGTATTTCCTGCCGCTCGCGCTGTGGGCGCTGCATCGGGTGGTGGCCGCCCGCCGCTGGCGGGACACGATCCTGCTCGCGATATTCGCGGCGCTGCAAGCCATCTCCTCGGTCTACTACGGCGTGATGACGGCCATGGCGCTTGTCGCCGCCGCGGCCACCCTTGCCGTGGCGACAGGACAATGGCGAAGCTCGCGACTGTGGTCGCGGCTCACGGTGGCGGGTCTTGCGGCCGCGATCCTGATCGCTCCGGTCGCCTGGCCGTACTGGCGGACGCAGCAACGGGAGGGGTTTGGCCGCAATCTCTTCGAGGCGGCGGCTCATGCCGCGTCGGCGCAAAGCTACACACAAGTCCCGCCCGACAACTTACTGTACGGACGAACCGGGCTCATGGATCCGCGACCACCCGGACCCGGCGAGCGCGATCGCCGGCACGTCGAGCATCAGATGTTTCCCGGAGCGATGGTGATTGGCCTCGCGCTGCTCGGTTTCTGGCGCGCCTCGCGGAGCGACGCCAGGCCGGCCGCCGCGGCCGCGGTGGCGCTCGTCGTGGTCGGCGTCGTGCTGTCGCTTGGGCCCGAAGGGGTGGGGCCCGTCTACTCGTGGGTGGCCGACGTGGTCTTCGGCTTTCAGGCGATCCGCGCGCCGGCGCGATTCGGCGTGATCGTCATGGCCGGCCTGTGCGTGCTTGCCGGCCTCGGCGTCGCGCGCGTGGGTCTTGGCAGGCGCGCCATGGTCGCCGTGTGCGCGCTGATGATGGTCGAGTACGTCAATGCGCCGCTGGCCTTCGTGCCCGCCCCAACCACGACGACCCCGGCGGGGCAATGGCTGAAGTCGGTGGAAGGGCCTGGCGCCGTGTTGTACCTGCCGCTGACGATCGATCGGGAGAACTCGCCATTCATGGTGCAATCACTCGAGCACCGGCGCCCGATCGTGAACGGCTACAGCGGCCAGCGGCCGATGTTCTTCACCTCGTTCGTGGATGCCTTTGCCGATCCCGAATCGCTCGAGGCGCGGGCTCTGCTGAAGGACGCGCGGGTGCGCTTCGTGGTCAGCCCGGCGGTCCTCGGCAGCGCCGGCGCTGCCGACTCGCCGTTGGTCGAGCGCGCCCGTGTGGACGAAGGGGCGGTGATCTACGAGGTGGTGTGGACGAACGAGAGCGACGCGGCGCTCGATGGTCTCGCCGCCGCCGAACCGCCGGCGCCGGGCCCCGCGCCATTCAGGATTGGCGAGACCGCGACCTACGCCGTGGAATGGGTCGGCGGGCCGCTCGATGTGACCGCCGGCACGATCGCCTTTCGGGTGACGCCGCCGCAAGACGCCGCCGCCCTGCCGCGCGCGGCCTGGGGCTTCGAGATGACCGTCGACACGGCGGCGTGGGTCTCGCGGTTCTTCGAAGCGCACGATCGCTTTCGCACGACCGCCGATGCGCAGCTCAGGCCGCTCAGCCACGTGCGCGCGCTGCGTGAAGGCCGCCGCTCGATCGATCGCGCGTTCGTGTTCGATCACGACGCGCGCCGCGTCCGCGCGGGCGAGACGATCGACGACGCGCGCGGGCCCGCGGCCATGGCCCTGCCGCTGCCGCCGGGTGCGCGTGACACGCTGACCGCTCTGTGGTACCTGCGGTCGCTGCCGCTCGCGCCGGGGTTCTCGGTGACCCTGCCGGTGAACGACGCGGGTCGAAGCCTCTCGCTGGAGGTTCGCGTGGGCGACCGTGAAACCATCGACATCGGCGGCCGCGTCGAAGACGCGTTTCGCGTGCAGCCGCGCATTGTCGCTCGCGTGGAGCGGCGGCGGCCGATCGACGCGACGATCTGGTTGAGTGCCGACGGGCGCCGCCTGCCCCTCGCCGCCGACATCTCGGCCGGATTCGGCCGCGTGCGACTGAAGCTAGTAGACTATCGTCCGTGATCGAGACGCAGGGCCTCGGGAAGGTGTACGGCCGCGGGCTTTACGCGCTGCGGGACCTCACGCTCACGATCGAGAAGGGCGAGTTCGTGTTTCTCACCGGCCCGAGCGGCGCCGGCAAGAGCACGCTGCTCCGGCTGCTCCTGCTCCAGGAGCGGCCCAGCGAAGGGGACGTCATCGTCGGCGGCCGCAACCTCGCGCGACTCACGCGCGACGAGGTGCAGGCGTACCGGCGGACGGTCGGCTTCGTGTTCCAGGATTTCAAGCTCATCGCCACCAAGACGGTGTTCGAGAACGTGTCGTTCGCGCTGCGCGTGCTCGGCATGCCGGTCGAACAGCAGCGCCGGCGCACCTACCAGGTGCTCAAGTGGGTGGGCCTCCAGCACCGGCTGAACTCGATCCCCGAAGAACTGTCGGGCGGCGAGCAGCAGCGCGTGGCCATCGCCCGCGCGCTCGTCAACGAGCCGCACCTGGTGCTGGCCGACGAGCCCACGGGGAACCTCGATCCCGACCTGTCGCTCGAGATCATGAACCTGTTCCGCGACATCAACGCGAGCGGCACGACCGTGGTCGTGGCGACACACGACCGCGAGCTGATCAAGTGGGTGGGCCGCCGCGTCCTGCAACTCGACCAGGGACGCCTGGCCGCCGGAGCGGAGGCGCCGCAGTGACGGTGCTTGGCTACGCCATCGAACAAGCCTGGGTCAGCCTCCGGCGATCGGGGAAGTCGGCCATCATCTCGATCGGGACCATTGCCATCGCGTTTGTGACCCTCGGTGGCTTCCTGTTGGTGTCGGTCAACGTGCAACGCACGCTGGATCGCTGGTTGCAGGCCGCCGAGCTGTCCGTGTACCTCGAGGATGAGGTCGGCGACGAAGCGCGCGCGAGCATCGAGGCGTACCTGCGCGCGCAGCCGGCCGTCCTGGAGGTCGAGTTCATCACGAAGAGCCGCGCCCTCGAACGGTTCCACGCGGACTTCCCGGAGCTGGGCGATGTCACCGAGTCGCTCAACGGTAATCCCTTTCCGGCGTCCTTCGAGGTCCGGCTGCAGACGGGGCCGGCCGCCGAGGCCCAGGCGGATGACTTAGCCCGCGGCGTCGCGGACCGTGAGGGCGTGGCGGACGTGCGATACGACCGCCGCTGGCTGGCCCGGTTGCTGGCCATCGTCACCGGGGCCCGGGTGGCCGGCGGCATCGCGGCCGGCGTCTTGATGCTGGGCGCGGCGTTCACGGTGGCCGCCGTGGTGCGGCTGTCGCTCCACGCCAGGCGCGACGAGCTCGAGATCATGCAGCTGGTGGGAGCGCCCTTCAGCTACATTCGCGGCCCATCCATCGTCGAGGGTTTGTTGCTGGGAGGCATCGGCGCCGCGGTGGCCTTTGTCGCGGTGGGGATCCTGTTCACGATGGTGGGCCGCTGGCTGGGGCCGGATCTGGCCGGCTTGATCGGAGGCGAGGAGCTCCTGTTTCTCGGGGTCCGGGAGGGGGCCATCCTCCTGCTTGGCGGCCTGGCCGTCGGGGCGGCGGCCGGGGCCCTGGCATCCAGGGCCGTCAGATAGCTGTCCCGTTTGACACACCCGTCGAACCCTTCTACACTGAAAGTAATCCAAATATGTCGAGGGCGAGGAACCGTATCCCGCGCTTTCTCATCAAGGACCCCGTTCCGCCGGGCGTCTCGGCACTCTCCGAGTTCTATCGCGAAGAGTTCGTCAAGCACCATCAATGCCTGCAGGCCCAGCGTGAGTATTACAGCGACCAGGCCATTGCCAGCGCAGAAGCCGCCCTCCTGAAGATCATCGCCGAAATGGATCAACTCTCCGAAGACGCCAACGCCGAACAATTAGTTGCCAAGCTCCTCCGCGAGTTCGACGTCGTGACCGGCCTGTCCGGGTGGTCCGACCCCTGCAAGGTCCACTAGTAAGTCCCCTGAGCCCTACGCTCCCGACACTCAGACAGGATCTTCAGCACATCATCCGCGCCGGCGTGGATGCGGTCAGCGCCGAGCGTGTCGTCGGCCGCGCGATGGCCGATGCCGATCTTGCGGAGGTCCTGGCGAGCCGCCCGCTGCACGTTGTGGCCGCCGGGAAGGCGGCGTCGGCAATGGCTTCAGCGTTTGCGGCAGTGCCGCATCTCTCGATTCGCCAGGCCATCGCCATCGGCACGCACCGGCACGAGGCCATGCCGTCCAGCGTCGAGTGGATGGCGTCCAGCCATCCGTTCCCCGACGGTCGGAGCGAGACGGCCGGCGAGCGGGCGCTGGCCGTCGCGCGGGCCGTGCCTTCCGGCGAGGTGCTCGTCGTCCTGCTGTCGGGGGGCGCCTCGGCGTTGATGGCCTCGCCGCTCGACGGCCTGTCGCTGGCCGACAAGATCGCCGCCACCCGGGTGATGATGAACGCGGGCGCCGATATTCACGCGCTCAACACGGTGCGGCGCCACTTGTCGAAGGTGAAGGGCGGACGGCTGGCGGCCGCTTGCGTGGGGACGACGGTGACGCTGGCGATCTCGGACGTGGTTGGCGACGACCTCAACGCGATCGGCTCCGGACCGGGCGTCTCCGACCCGACGACCTGGCTCGACGCGGCCACCGCGATCGATCGGTTCGGCGGGCCAGAGCACCCGGATCATGTCAGGGCGCTCGTGCGGCGTGGCGTGAGCGGCGGCATCCCCGATACGCCGAAGCCGGGGCACCCGGCGCTCGGGCGCGCCCGCGCCGCGGTGATTGGCAGCCGGCTCGATGCCATCGCCGGCGCCAAGGCCGCGGCGGCCGCGCGCGGTTATCATGCGGTGGTCGTGGCCGATGCGATCGTCGGCGAGGCCCGCGAGTCGGGCCCGGCGTGGCTCCGCCAGGTGGAGGCGCTGACGGCGACGGTCGGCCGGCCCGTCTGCGTCATCTCCGGCGGCGAGACGACGGTGCGCGTCACGGGCCGCGGAACCGGCGGGCGCAACCTCGAGTTCGTGCTGGCCATCGCCGAGCGCATTGCCGGCCTGCCCGGGGCCGTCGCGGCGGCGAGCATCGGCACCGACGGCATCGACGGCACGTCGGGCGTCGCCGGGGGCATCGTCGACTCGACCACGATGGCCCGGGCGCGCCAGGCCGGGCTCGAAGCGCCCGGCTATTTTCTTGCCGCGAACGATTCGTTCGCGTTTTTCGCGTCCCTCGACGATGTGATTCGGCTGGGGCGCACGGACACCAATGTTGGTGATCTACAGGTGATACTGATTGAACAAAGATGATTTACTCCGCCAGATGCGGGCCAAGGTGCCGCATCCGGCGACCGCGCGAGAGCTGTTGCGCGTCCTCCACATTTCCCGGGACGATGGCGCGACCTTCAAGCGCCTGCTTCGCCACCTCGTCAACGACGGGTCGCTGGTCCAGATCAAAGGCAACCGGTACGGCCTTCCGGACCGGATGGACCTCGTGGTGGGCCGGCTCGATGGCCATCCGTCCGGCTTCGGCTTCGTCACGCCGGAGCGTCCGATCGAAGGGTTGACGCGCGATATCTATGTGGCCGCGCACAACCTCCAGGAGGCGCTGCACGGCGACCGCGTGGTCACGCGCATCGAGCGCTACCGGGACGACGGCCGGGCCGAAGGGCGCATCGTGCAGGTCCTCGAGCGCGCGACCAGCACCATCGTTGGCCGCTTCGAGGTCGATGTGTCGGGCCTCGGCTTCGTCTCGCCGTTCGACAAGCGGCTGGCGGTCGACGTGCAGATCCCGAGGGCCGACACCCACGGCGCGGCGCCCGGCCAGATGGTGACCGTCGAGGTCACGCGCTGGCCGACGCCCACGCGGGGACCGCTCGGCCGCATCGTCGAGGTGCTGGGCGACGTCAACGACCCCGGCGTCGACACGGAGATCATCCTCCGCAAGCACAACATCCCGGACGAGCACGGCGTGGAGGCCGTGGAAGAGGCCCGGCGGATCGGCAAGACGATTCGCGACAGGGACCTCAAGGGGCGGACGGACTTTCGGGATCGCAAGGTCGTGACCATCGACGGCGAGACCGCCAAGGATTTCGACGACGCGATCTCGATCGAGACTTTGCCCAACGGCCACTTCTGGCTCGGCGTGCACATCGCCGATGTCGCGCATTACGTGCACGAAGGCGGCGCGCTCGACACGGAAGCGTACGAGCGGGCGACGTCGGTGTATTTCCCCGAACGAGCGGTGCACATGTTCCCGCCGGAACTGGCGACCGGCCTGTGCAGCCTGAACCCGCACGTCGATCGCCTCGTGCAGTCGTGCCTCATGGAGGTCTCGCCCCGGGGCGAAGTGGTGCGTTACGAGATGCACGACGGGATCATTCGCAGCGACGAGCGGATGACCTACACGGCCGTCAACGCGATCCTGACCGACCGCGACCCGCAGACGATCGCGAAGTACGCGCCGCTGGTGCCGATGTTCGAGTTGATGGGGCAGCTTTTCGAGATCCTCAACGCGAGGCGAAGGGGCCGCGGGTCGGTTGATTTCGACCTGCCCGAGGCGCTGGTGGTGCTCGACGAAAAGGGATTCATCGAAGACATCATCGCGTCGGAGCGCAACGTCGCCCATCGATTGATCGAGGAGTTCATGCTGCTGGCCAACGAGACGGTGGCAGGCCATCTGGAATCGCGCGGCATGCCGGCGCTCTATCGCATTCACGAGCGGCCCGATCCGCTCAAGGTGCTGCAGTTCGAGGAATTCATCAGCGCCTTCGGCTTGAGCCTGGGCGCGCCCGAGGGCGCGGTCACGCCGATGCACTTCCAGAAGCTGGTCGGCAAGATCCGCGGCCTGCCGTCGGAGCGGCCGATCGCGTTCCTCATGCTGCGCACGATGCAGAAGGCGCGCTACGACCCCATCAACCTGGGGCACTTCGGCCTGGCGGCCGAGACCTACACGCACTTCACGTCGCCGATCCGCCGCTACCCCGACCTCGTGGTCCATCGGCTGCTGCGCGAACTGCGCCAGACGCGGGTCAACGACGAACGGAAAGCCGAGCTCGAGGAGGACCTCCCGGAAGTCGGCCGTCACACGTCGGAGATGGAGCGCCGGGCGGCGGAGGCGGAACGCGAGATCCTCCAGTGGAAGAAGGTCCGGTTCATGGCCGACAAGGTCGGCGACGTCTTCGACGGGTACATCACCGGCGTCGCCGCGTTCGGCATGTTCGTCGAGCTGGTCGACCACTACGTCGAGGGCCTCGTGCACGTGTCGACGATGGCCGACGACTACTACCGGTTCCGCGAGCAGGCGCACGCGCTGTTTGGCGAGAACACGAAGAAGCTGTATCGGCTCGGCGATCCGGTGCGGGTGCAGATCATCCGCGTCGACATGGAGCGGCGGCAGATCGACCTGGGCCTGGAAGACGTGCTCGAAAAGGTCCGGCACGATGAGCGCAGCCGCGGACCCAGCCGCACCGCGGCGCGTCCGAAGAAGGACCAGCGGAAGGGCACCCCGCAGGAGCGTCGCAAGCGCAAGAACCAGCGCCCGGGGAAGTTCGAGCGCAAGAAGTCAAAGAAGGCCAAATGACAACATCGGGCGCCGGGAGGGCGGCACTTTAGTGCCGCCCCATGCGTAACCTCGTCGTCGGCACCGCCGGCCATATCGATCATGGCAAGAGCTCGCTGGTGCGCGCGCTGACCGGCATCGATCCCGATCGCCTCAAGGAAGAGAAGGCCCGCGGCATCACCATCGAGCTCGGCTTCGCGCACGCGACGATCGGCGACATCAAGGCGGCGTTCGTGGACGTCCCCGGCCACGAGCGGTTCGTGCGGACGATGCTGGCGGGCGTGGGCGGCATCGACTGCGTGATGCTGGTCGTGGCGTCCGATGAGTCGGTGATGCCGCAGACCCGCGAGCACTTCGACATCTGCCGCCTCCTGCGGATCCCGCGCGGCATCGTGGTGCTCACGAAGGCCGACGCCGCCGACGCCGACACGCGGGCGCTGGTGCGCCAGGACGTGGCGGAACTCGTGAAGGGATCGTTCCTCGAGCGGGCGCCGGTGGTCGAGGTCTCGGCGAGCACGGGCGAAGGCCTCGATGCGCTGCGATCCGCGATCGTCGAGCAGGCGTCGCAGGTCGGGAGCCGGCCGATTGACGGCGCCGCGCGGCTGCCGATCGATCGCGCGTTCTCGATGAAGGGATTCGGCACGGTCGTCACCGGCACGCTGGTATCGGGGCGCCTGGCGATCGACGACGGCCTGGCGCTGCTGCCAGGGGAACGCCTCGTCAAGGTTCGCGGGCTCCAGGTTCACGGCGCGGCGGCGGTGGCGGCGGTGGCGGGGCAGCGCACGGCAATCAACCTGGGTGGCGTGGAGGTGGGCGAGGTGTCGCGCGGCCAGACGCTGGCGACCCCGAACGCCTTCAGCGTGACGCGGCGCGTGGACGCCGCGATCGATCTGCTGCCGTCATCGAAGCCGCTGCGACACGGCGCGCGTGTGCGGGTGCATAACGGCACGAGCGAAATCCTGGGCCGCGTGTCGATCGCCGGG
>Ga0156330_1178_pt2 | contig 17280 bp, 10 predicted proteins | sample RifCSPlowO2_12_FD_107978 | JGI IMG/M metagenome (GOLD analysis project Ga0156330, IMG submission 107978) | Acidobacteria bacterium RIFCSPLOWO2_12_FULL_67_14b | reverse complement strand
CGCGTAGCGGCGCTCCTTGCCCGACGCGCGGAATGCCAGCTCGTCATCCTGATACTGCTTCGACTTCGGATCGAGATGCGTGGACCCGAACATGATCTCGTCGCTGCCCGGCCGGAAGAACGCGCAGGTTGTCTTGCCCATCCCGGTCGAGATCCGTTTGCTCTCGCCGGTCGCGAAGTCGAGCACGTAGATCTGATAGAAGGGATTGCCGGGCTCGCGCTCGCTCTGGAACACGAGTCGCTTGCCGTCGGGTGACCAATAGCCCTCGCCCGCGCGCTTGCCGTCGACGGTCAGCCGCCGGACGCGGCTCAGAAACGTGCGCTCGGTGGATTCGGACTGAGCGTCCACGGCCGCAGACCTGTCCGCCGAAGCGCGAAGCGCGAAGGTGGACGACGCAGAAATACAGATCACCAGGGCCGCAGATGACGCAGATAACACAGACCAGACTTTTTTCATCACGGCATTGGTCCCCAGGAAAGGCAAACCCATATTCTACTGGCGTGTGCCGCGGGGAGGAAACTGCCAGTCAACTGTTCTAGGATCGAGGCAATGAAACCGGCAGTATGGCTCAGCCTGGCGGCCTTGTCAGTCTCGGCGGTGGTCCTCATCGGCGCCCCGGCTGATGTCCGGATGCTCGAGGTCACCGGCGAGGGCGCGAAGTACTGGCCGCGATGGCGCGGACCCTCGGGCCAGGGCCAGGTGCCCGCGGGGCAATACGTGGACCGCTGGTCGCCCACCACGAACGTGCAGTGGAAGGTCGCGGTGCCCGGCCGCGGCAACTCGTCGCCCATCGTGTGGGGCGATCGCCTCTTCCTGACGAGCGCCCGCGACAACGGCCGGCGCCTGTCGATGTTTGCGTTCGCGCGCAAGGACGGCAGCAGGCTGTGGGAAACCGACATCCCGCAGAACGGCGTCGAGTACGTGCACGAGAAGAACGGCTACGCGTCGGCGACGCCCGCCACCGACGGCGAGCTCGTCTACGCCTCGTTCGGCCGCCATGGCCTGGCGGCGTTCGACTTCAACGGCAAGCTCGTCTGGCACCGCAAGTTCGGCGTGATCGACAACTATCACGGCCCGGCCGGCTCGCCCGTGCTCTACAAGGACCGCATCTTCCTCTACCAGGATCAGAACCCGTCGCCGGGGCAGACCGCGTTTGTGGCCGCGTTCGACAAGAAGACGGGAAGGACGATCTGGCAGACGCCTCGCACCGAGACCGTGGGATGGGGCACGGCCGTCGTGATCAGCACCGGCGAGCGCGACGAGCTCGTGATCAACAGCCAGCGCCGCGTGGCGGCGTACGACCCCGACACCGGCCGGGAACTGTGGACGGTCCGTGGCATGACCTTCGAAGTGATTCCGACGCCGGTCGTCGGTCACGGCCTCGTGTTCACCTCGTCGGGGCGGGCCGGCCCGACGCTGGCGATCCGCCCGGGCGGCACCGGCGACGTCACCGCCACGCACGTAGCGTGGAGTTCGCCGCGGGGATCCCCCTTCGTGCCCTCCGGCATCGTCGTCGGCGACCTGCTGTATTTGATCAACGACATGCAGAGCATCCTGACGGTGTTCGAAGCCGCCAGCGGCAAGCTGGTCTACCAGGATCGGCTCGGCGTGGCGATGCGCGAGGGCTTCTCGGCGTCGCCGGTGCACGTCAACGGCAAGCTGTTCTTCACCAATGACGAGGGGCAGACCTTCGTCGTCGAGGCGGGGCGGACGTTCAAGCTGCTGCACGTGAACGAGCTGGGCGCGCGCACGCTGGCCTCGCCCGCGCTTGTCGACGGCACGTGGTACTGGCGGACCGACGCGGCATTGCTCGCGATCCGGTGAAATCGCGGAACTAAAGTTCTGCGTGTTGTTAGAAGCGATACCTCACGCCGAGGCGGAACACGCGAGGCGCGATGATCTCCGTGGGCTGCAGGTAGGTTGAGCCGTTGCGGTTGGTCTGGTTCGTGATGGTGTTCGTGTTCAGGCTGTTGAACAGGTCGACAATCCCTTCAACCGACTGGTTGCCGAACGTCTTGAACCGCTTCGACAGGCGGTTGTCCCAGATCTTCGTCCACTCGTAACGGCCGGCCTGCGACTCCACGCGAATGGCGATGTTCTGGTTGAGCGCGTCCCGGATCTGCACTTCGCGGAAGAAATACTCGCCGCTTTGTGCGTTGAACGACGAGGCGAACAACAGGCCCCAGGGCAGCTGGTAGCTGCCGCTGACCCGCAGCACGTAGTTCCAGGACGGCTGGCTGAACTGGTAACTGCCCGTGCCGGTGCCGCCGGACTGCGGTCCGTGCAGGGCCTCGTTCGGGTTACGCGGCGCATTGTCGCGCAAGTCGCGATAGTCGGCGTTGAACGAAACCAGGAACGAATAGTTGTCGGCGTACTGCTTGTTCAACGTCACGCCGAGCGCGTGGTAGCGGTTATTGCCTTCGGCCTGGACCGTGTGCTCGATCGACCGGCCGAACGTCGGATAGGTGTTCGGCACCGAGTAGATAGTCAGCGTCTTGTCGTCGGCCGTTCCCGTCCGGTTGTCGGGGCCCGGATCGATGCCGGTCCTCGTCACGGTGTAGGCCTCGTACGGGAGCGCGAGATTGAGCGTCTTGTTGCTGTTCCCGTCGGTCTTCCTGACGTAGTTGAACTGCACGGTCAAGACACGGCTCAACCCCAGGTCGAGACCTGCGGTGTACTCGTCGACGAACGGCCCCTTGAGGTTGGGATCGATCGTGCGGCTCGTGCCGCCGCCCGAGGTCGACGTCAGGTTCGCGGGTACCGGCACGTACGGGATGCTGCCATCCCAGCGCGTGTAGGTCCGCGTGATGATGGCGTTAGGGTTGACGTTGCTTGCGCCAGGGCCGGGATTGGCGGACGCACCGGAGCTGCCGCCCACGTAGCGCCCGTAGCTGGCGCGCACCGCGACGCGGCCCTGGCCGGTCAGGTCGTAGACGGCCGAGACCCGCGGCACGAACGTCGAGTACTTGGGGTAGTTGTCCTCGCCCTTGTACTCGAAAATGTTCTTGGCGGCGAAGGGTCCCGTGCCCGGATTGCCCTGTTCCGGAAGGAAGCTCGAGTAGCGGTCGTAGCGGACGCCGACATTGAGCGTGAGCTTCCGCGACACCGTGATCTTGTCGTTGAAGTACCCCGAGCTGTACCACTCGCCCGACGCGGTCGTGTTCGGGTAGTCGTAGACCAGCACCGAGTCCGGCCGCGTGAAACAGCCGTCGTAGTTGTGGGCCTCGTCGCAGTTGGGATCGCCGGCCTGGCTGCGATAACGGTACTGCTGCTGGTTCGGGTAGCCGAGGTTCTCGGTCGACTGCATGTTGCGCCAGCCGAGGTATCCGGTCTTGAGCTCGTGGTTGCGGCCCCACAGATCGGCGAAGTAGGCGTAGGTGGCGCCGTATTGCCAGCGGCGCGGCGTCCGATCCGTCTCGAGGAACGCGCCGCGCGTCGGGCCGTTGTTGGTCGCCAGGTCGGTCTTGCGGATGTCGCTCGTCCACGGCACGTCGGGCCACCAGTAGCCGCCGCGCTGCAGGCTCGCGTCGAACGTGGAGCGCGACGAGACGATCGACTGCCACTTGAACGACGGGCCGACCAGCGACCAGGAATCCTGGTTCTGCGTCGATTCGAGCGGAACGTACCGGCTCGCGGTGCGATACGGCTGCCACTTGCGTCCGACCTGGAACATGCCCTCGAACTTGTTGTTCTTCGTGATCTGATAGGTGATCTTCGCGGTCGGGTCCTGCAGCTTCGTGTAGAACTCCACCTGCTCGCGGTCCGCCAGCCGGATGAAGCCCGGAATCAGGTTCCCGGACGACGCGTCCCGGTGACTCACATAGAACCACAGACGATCCTTCAGGATCGGTCCGCCGATTTCTCCGTAGTAGTCCTGGTACTTCGTGAACTTGTTGACGCCCGGCGCGTAGCCCTTGGCTGTCAGCTCCGGCGTGATGTTGCTGCCCTGGAAGTCACCAGACTGGTAGTTCGCCGAGCCCTGGCCCTTGAAGACGTTGCTCCCGGACTTGACGACCAGATTCATCGTCAGGCCGGGATTCATGGCGTCGGCGCCCTTGGCCGCGGTCGTGATCTGCGCCTCTTCGTAGGTGCCGAAGTCGCCGTAGGTCTGGTCCCAGATCATGCCGTCGTAGCTGACGACGCCGCCGCCGGCGCGGCCGAAGGTGCGCGCGGCCGGACCGGAGCCGGTGCCGAAGTTCGATCCGCCGACGTCGTACGAGGTGGCATAGAGGCCGGGGATGAGCGACACCAGCCCCGTGAGGCTGCGGCTGTACGGGATCTCGTCGAGCTTCTTCTGGTCCCAGTTGACGGCCACGTTGGCCGACTCGAGATCGATGGTCGGCGACTGGCTCGTCACCGTGACGCTTTCCTGCAGCGCGGCGACTTCCATCTTGCCGTTGATCGTCGCCGTGGCGCCCGCGTTCAGGCCCACGCCTTCGACGTTCAGCGTCGTGAAGCCCGGGAGCGTGAACGACACCACGTACTGGCCCCCAGGCAGCAGCGTGAAGCGATACACGCCCTGCTCGTCCGTGATCGCCGTGCGGGCGCCGCCGATCATGTTCGGGCTGGTGATCGAGACGGTGACGCCTGGCAGCGCCCCTCCACTCCCATCCGTGGCGCGGCCGGTGATGGCGCCTGTCTGCTGCTGCGCGTGGACCGGCAATGCGACCGCTGCAACCAACGCGAGCGCGGCCAGCCAGATCATCCCCTCTGTCTTCCAATGCATACACAACTCCCTTGATGGCCACTCGGCGCAAGACCGAGGGGAAGGGTCCTGGCGCCGGTCGGGCCGGGCTCTTTATAAGACGTTGCAGCCCGCCCCAATCAGCCCCTCTATAATCAGGTTCATGCATCGACCGTTCGCGCTCCTCCTGCTGACGTTGGCTCTGGTCGCCGCGCCCCAGGCGCAGAATCGTCCGGCCTGGCTCGATCCCCATCGCGACAACGCCGACAAGTTGATGAAGGCGGCGATGGCCGATCAGTTCGCCTGGAACCGGCTCGCCGAAATCACCGACACGTTCGGCCAGCGGTTGAGCGGGTCCGACAACCTCGCGCGCGCCATTACCTGGGCGGTCGATGCCATGAAGCGCGACGGGCTCGACAACGTCCGCACCGAGCGCGTAATGGTGCCGAAGTGGGTGCGCGGGCAGGAGAGCCTCGAGATGATCGAGCCGCCCCTCCACGTGCTGCCGATGCTCGGGCTCGGCGGCAGCGTGGCGACCCCGCCCGGCGGCATCGAAGCCGAGGTGATCGTCGTCGCCAACGGCGATGACCTGGTCAAGCGATCGAAAGACGTGAGGGGTAAGATCGTCCTCTTCAACGTGCCGTACACGAATTACGGCGAGACCGTCGCGTATCGGGCGAACGGTGCGCGCATCGCTGCACAGCACGGCGCCGTGGCCTCGCTCGTGCGCGCGGTCGGCCCGATCGGCCTGCGCACGCCCCACACCGGCGGCATGAACTACGGCGAAGAGCCGGTGACGAAGATCCCGACGGCGGCGATCACCGCCGAAGACGCCAATCGCATCCAGCGTCTCGCGAACCGCGGCGTCCGCGTCCGCCTCCGCCTCAGGATGGAAGCGCATTTCGAGCCCGACGTCGAATCCTTCAACGTGGTCGGCGAGATCCGCGGCAGCGAACGCCCCGACGAGATCGTGCTCGTGGGCGGCCATTTCGATTCGTGGGATCCCGGCACCGGCGCGTCGGACGATGCGGTGGGGTGCGTCGTGACGTGGGAAGCGGCGCGGCTGATGAAGCAGCTGAACATCCGGCCGAGGCGCACGGTCCGCGTGGTGCTGTTCACCAACGAAGAGAACGGCCTGCGCGGCGGCAACGGCTACCGCGACGCGCACGCGACCGAGGCCGCCAACCACGTGTTCGCGCTCGAATCCGATTCCGGCGTCTTCGCGCCGGCGCGGCTCGGCTTCAGCGGCCCGGATGCGGCGCGGACGATCGTGGCCGAGATCGCGACGCTGCTCGCGCCCCTCGGCCTGCCGGAGATCGTCTCCGGCGGCGGCGGTGCCGACATCGGCCCGATCGGCCTCCTCGGCCGGGTGCCGATGATGGCGTTCCAGGGCGACGCGACCAGGTACTTCACGATTCACCACACGCCGGCCGACACCGTCGATCGCATCGACCCGCAGGACGTGTCGCGCGCGGCGGCCGCCATCGCCGCGATGGTCTACGTCGTCGCCGACATGCCGCAGGCGCTGCCGAAGTAGGGGTCAGGCACCTTAACATGGGTTTCTGATGACATTCCTGCGCACTGCTCTCGTTGCCTTGTTGCTAAATCTGCAACCGGCGGTCACGGCCACCGACGGTTGGGCCGCCGAAGGGTCCGGTGCGGTGTATCTCACGGTGAACAACCCGACGATGTACGACACCTACATCGTGTCGGCGGCGAGCGAGGCGGCGGGCCGGATCGAGATGAGGGATGGCGACAAGGCGGTCACGGAGCTGACGGTGCCGGCGTACGGACGGCTCGAGTTGAAGGCCGGCGGACCGCACCTGCTGCTGATCGATGTGAAGAAGCCGTTGAAGGCGGGCGAGACGATCGAGATCGCGCTGACGACGGACGCCGGCGTGGTCATCAAGACAGAGTGCAGAGTTAAGAGTTGAGAGTTAAGAACGGATGCTCTTGACTCCCCCTCTAAACTCTACACTCTTAACTCTGCACTCTTAACTCTTCTTGATCGCAAAGCCCGTTTCGGTCTTCTCCCGGTTCTTCGTGTGGCAGGCCTGGCAGACGCCGCCGAGCTCTTTCATGTGGCCCTGCGCGCCGGGCATGTCGTTGGCCGTCGCCGCCTTGTCGATCTCCGCGGCATGGTTCATCGCGGCCATCGCCCAGTCAGCCGCCTCGGTGTTCTGGCGTCCGGCCCAGAACTGGTTGGCGTCCTTGAACAGCGCCACCAGCTTCTTGGCCTCGGCGGCGGCGGCATCGCTGTCCGCGGCCTTGCGCATGGCGCCATTGGCTGCGCCGACGCCTTTCATCAGCTTGTCGTAATCCTCATCCGTCTTGGCCTGGGCCGACGGGGTGACCGACATCGTCACGGCGACGAGCAGGGCCAATCCGGCCGCCATCAGAAAACGAGAAACGCGCATGGATCCTCCCGGGAACACTGAAGGTGCGGCGACATGTCGCATCACCGAGTACAACGCGGCCCGAAGAATATCATGGCGGTCGCGCGCCGAGGTATCCTGATCCAAGGCGTGTGAGCCTTCATCGCGCGCCGAGCGAGCCGCTTGCGCCTCTGGTGGCGAACGGGGCGGGAAACCTGATAGTTTCTCCCCCTATGACACAGCTTGTGCTCGCTGCCTGCCTCCTCGCCGCCGCCGCGTGCGCGCCGTCGACCCCCGCGTCGCCTCCGGCGGCGCCCGCCCAGACCAGCGCCTACCTGGACAACACCGGCCGTGCCGACGTGTTGTCGGGCGGCGTGCGGATGATCCCGATTCATACGCCGAAGGGCGACTTCCGCGTCTGGACCAAGCGGGTCGGCAACAATCCGCGGATCAAGGTGTTGCTGCTGCATGGCGGACCGGCCGCGACGCACGAGTACTTCGAGGCCGCCGACAGCTACTTTCCCCAAGCCGAGGTCGAGTACTACTACTACGATCAACTCGGATCGGCGTACAGCGATCAGCCGAAAGACCTGTCGCTCTGGGACCTGCCGCGGTTCGTCGACGAGGTCGAGCAGGTGCGCACCGCGCTCGGCCTGACCAAAGACAACTTCTTCCTGATGGGCCATTCGTGGGGCGGCATCCTCGCGATGGAATATGCGCTTGCGCATCAGGCGAACTTGAAGGGGCTCATCATTTCGAACATGATGGCGAGCATCCCGGCCTACAACGACTACGCGACCGCGGTGCTGATGCCGGCGATGGATCAGGCGGTCCTGACGCAGGTCAAGGCCTTCGAGGCGAAGAAGCAGTACGAAGATCCGAAGTACATGGAGCTGCTGATCCCGAACTTCTACGTCCATCACATCCTGCGCCTGCCCGCCGAGCAATGGCCCGATCCGGTGATGCGCGCGTTCAACAAGCTCAATCGCGAGATCTACGTCCTGATGCAGGGTCCGAGCGAGATGGGCGCCAGCGGCCGGCTCGAGAAATGGGATCGCACCGCGGACTTGAAGGACATCACCGTCCCGACGCTGGTGGTCGGGGCGCGGCACGACACCATGGATCCGAAGCACATGGAGATGATGTCGAAGGCCGTCGCGAAGGGCCGCTACCTGTACTGCCCGAACGGCAGCCACATGGCGATGTACGATGACCAGGCAACCTATTTCAATGGCGTCACGTCTTTCCTGAAGGACGTCGATGCCGGCCGGTTCTAGAGGACCTCATGATGACCATGCGCAAACAGACGCTTGCCTTCGCGCTCTTCACCCTCGTGGCGGCGGCGCCTGGCGATGCCCAGACCGCCCGCCGCGCGATCACGCTCGACGATCACTCGAAGATCGCCGGTGTCGGCGATCCGCAGCGGTCACCCGACGGCGTCTGGGTCGCCTACACGGTGACCACCGTCGACGTCGAGAAGGACAAGCGCAATACCGACATCTGGATGGTGAAGTGGGACGGCAGCGAGCAGCTGCAGCTGACCTCGTCGCCGGATGGCGAGTCGTCTCCGCGCTGGAGTCCCGACGGCAAGTACCTCGCCTTCGTGGCCTCCCGCGGCACCGAGGACGAGAAGAAGAAGGGCGGCCAGATCTGGCTGCTGCCGAGGGCCGGCGGCGAGGCGCAGAAGGTCAGCGACGTCAAGGGCGGCGTGTCCGACATCCAGTGGTCGCCCGACAGCACGCGCATCGCGTTTGTCGCCAACGACGAGGATCCGGACGACGAGCCCGAGAAGAAGGACGGCTGGAAGCGGAAGACGCCGCCGCCGATCGTGATCGACCGCTATCACTTCAAGCAGGACCGCGAAGGCTACCTGAAACAGCTCTATAACCACATCGCCGTGTTCGACGTGGCGACCAAGACCGCCACGGTGATCACCAGCGGCAAGACCGACGATGCGAGCCCGTCGTGGTCGCCGGACGGCACGCGGATCGCGTTCATGAGCAAGCGCGGTCATGCCGATCCGGATCGCACCTCGAACGAGGATCTGTGGGTGGTTGAAGCGCGCGAAGGCGCCGAGCCGAGGCAGATCACGAAGACCGCGGAGGGTGAAGGCGGCAGGCCGGCGTGGAGTCCAGACGGTAGCCGGCTGGCCGCCGTGATCGGCGATACCGATCGATTTGCACAGTACTCGATGAACAAGTTGATCGTCGTGCCGTCGAATCCGCCCGCGTCGGCGGGACCGGCAACCAGGCCGGCGATCTACATGCCATCGCTCGATCGCGCCGTGTCGAACATTGCGTGGTCGGCGGATGGTCAGAACATCTCGTTCCTGCTGCAGGACGACCGGACCACGCACGTGGCCACGGTGCCGGCGGAAAACCCCAATGGGACCGCACAGCGGAAGTCGTCCGGCCGGCGCGCGATTCGCGCGTTGAGCCCCGGCAAGGACGGCAACTTCGCCGTGCTCGCGACCGCGCCGAACGAGATGGCGGAGGTCTATGCGCTCGAGGGCGGGAACCTCCGCAAGCTGACCAAACACAACGACAAGCTGCTGGGCGAGCTGCAGCTGGCGACGACCGAGGACTTCCAGTCGAAGAGCAAGGACGGCGCCGACGTGCACGGCCTGATCGTCAAGCCGGCCGGCTTCAAGGCGGGCACGAAGTATCCGACGCTGCTGATCGTGCACGGCGGCCCGAACGGCCAGGACGAGCACGCGTTCTCGTTCGATCGCGAATTCCTCGCGGCCAACGGCTACGCGGTGCTGGCGATCAACTACCGCGGCAGCGCCGGCCGCGGCAACGCCTGGCAGAAGGCGATCCACGCCGATTGGGGCAACCTCGAAGTGGTCGATCTGCTTGGCGCGGTCGATGAAGCGGTGCGGCAGGGCATCGCCGATCCGGATCGTCTTGGCATCGGCGGGTGGAGTTACGGCGGCATCTCGACCGACGCGGCGATTGCCACCGACACGCGATTCAAGGCGGCGGTCAGCGGCGCCGGCGTTGCGTTGTACATGTCGCTCTACGGCGTCGATCAGTACATCATTCAGTACGATCAGGAGCTCGGCCAGCCGTGGAAGAACAAGGACGCGTGGGCGAAGATGTCGCACGGCTTCTTCAACGCCGACAAGATCAAGACGCCGACGCTCTTCATGGGCGGCGAGAAGGACTTCAACGTGCCGATCGCCGGCGGTGAGCAGATGTACCAGGCGCTCAAGAGCCTCGGCATCGACACGCAGCTGGTGATCTACCCCGGCCAGTTCCACGGCCTGACGATGCCGAGCTACGAGCGCGATCGGCTGCAGCGCTACCTCAACTGGTTCAACAAGTACCTGCAGCCGGCGGCGACGTCGACGGTGCAGTGACGTCCACCACCTGAGAAACGAGCGTCCATGCGTGTCAAGCCGGTAGTCCTCGTAGCTGTCGTCTGTTTCAGCACTGGGATGGTCGCACAGCAAGCGCCGGACTTAAGGACGCGGGCCGAGATCACCACCTACGAAGAGACCAGCACCTACGACGACGTGCAGCGCCTGATCGACGGCCTCGTGACCACGACCCCGCTCGTGCACACCGAGAGCTTCGGCAAGACCGAAGAGGGGCGCGACATGCCGCTGCTGGTGATCGCCGATCCGAAGGTCACCACGCCGGACGCGGCGCGAAAGCTCGGGCGGCCGATTGTCTTCGTGCAGGCCAACATCCATGCCGGGGAGGTCGAAGGCAAGGAAGCCATCCTGATGCTCGCCCGCCGGCTCGTCTCGGGCGATCTGCGGCCGCTCACCAGGCAGCTCGTCATCCTCATCGCCCCCGACTACAACGCCGACGGCAACGAGAAGGTCAGCCCGATGAACCGCACGGCGCAGAACGGCCCGGTGGCCGGCGTCGGCACGCGTGAGAACGGCAAGGGCCTCGACCTCAACCGCGACTATATGAAGCTCGACAGCCTCGAGGCGCGCGCTCTCGTCGGGCTGATGAACAAGTGGGATCCGCACGTGCTCGTCGATCTGCACACCACCAACGGCTCGTATCACGCCAACCACCTGACCTACTCGCCGATCCTCAATCCCAACGCCGACGCCCGGCTGATCGCGTTCTCGCGCGACCGCATGCTGCCGGCGATTCGCGCGGCGATGCTCGACCGCCACCAGTGGCGTACCTATTACTACGGCAACTTTGCGCCCGAAGACGGCGGCGGGCGCGAGAGTTCGCGCGTCGATCCCACCAACCCCGGCAACACCACGTGGCGCACCTTCGACCATCGCCCGCGCTTCGGCAACAACTACGCCGGCCTGCGCAATCGCATTGCCATCCTGTCCGAGGCCTACAGCTATCTCGACTTCAAGGGCCGCGTCGAGGTGAGCGAGGACTTCGTGGAAGAGATCTGGCGCTCGGTCGTGGCCAACGCCAAGACCATCATGACGCTGACGTCGCAGGCCGACCGGCAGTTCACCACGCCTCCGAACGGGCGTCCGGTCGAGCTCGGCGTCGACTTCGCGATCCGCGCGCTGCCCGAGAAGGTCGGCATCTTCGTCGGCGATGTGCGGAAGGTGCCGAACCCGCGATCGGGACGCGAGATGCTGGCGATGACCGACATGGCCGTGCCGGTGGCGATGAAAGACTACGGCGTGTTCGCCGCCACCCGCTCGGTGGCGATGCCGAAGGGGTGGCTGATTCCCGCGAACCCGCGCGTGACCGCGGCCGTCGAGCGGCTCCGCTGGCACGGCGTGACGATCCAGGAGATCACCGATCCGGCGCAGGTATCGGTCGAGCGTTTCGTCATTGCCGATTACACGCGCTCGGAGCGGGCGTTCCAGGGCCATCGGGAAGCGCGCCTGAAAGGCGTGTTCGAGAACGCGCAGTTGTCGGTCACGCCGGGGGCGTTGTTCGTGCCCGCCAACCAGCCGCTCGCGCGGCTGGCGTTCTACCTGCTCGAGCCGGAGAGCGACGATGGGCTGGTGACGTGGAACGTGATCGAAGACGGACTGGCGGCGGGACAGAGCTACCCGATCTACCGCGTCACCAACCTCACCGCGCTACGATTCAAGTAAGGACACGTGGGGACAAACCTTCAGGTTTGTCCTACTGAATCGCGATCTGATACAACCGCGGCCACTTCTTGCCGGTCACGAAGATCCGGCGCGTGGCCTTGTCGTAGGCGATGCCATTGAGGACGTCGGCGGGCGGCGTCCGTTGCGCCTGCGGCCACAGGCTCTCGAGGTCGACCCACGATGCCACCTCGCCGGTCGCCGGTGAAATCCGCGCGAGGCGGTTGGTGGTCCACACGTTGGCCCAGATCTCGCCTTCGATCCATTCCAGCTCGTTCAGCCGGCCCACGGGCGTGCCGGCATCGCGCACCACGAGCGGACGCGCGAGCGCGAGGGTCTTCGGATCCAGGAACGTGAGCGTGTCGGAGCCGTCGCTCATGACCAGCCGCGACGAGCCGTCGTAGGCGAGGCCCCAGCCTTCCGTCTTGTAGGGGAACGTGCGCTTCTGCGCGAAGCTCTTGCGGTCGTAGACGAACCCGAGCCGATGCTGCCACGTGAGTTGCAGCAGCTCGTCGCCGACCAGCGCGAGGCCTTCGGCGAAGTAGCGCTCGGGGACCTTGATCTCCTGCAGCACCCGCCCGGTCGCGATCTCGACCCGCCGCAAAGACGACTCGCCTTGCAGCCCGGTGCTCTCGAAGAGCTGGCCGTCGGCGAACACGAGTCCCTGCGTGAAGGCGCCGGGGTCGTGCGGAAACGTGGCCACGACCTTGAAGCCGTGGACCGGCGCCGGCTTCCGTTGCGCGATCGTCGCCGGTGCGCACGCGACCAGGGTCGTCATGATGATCGCTAAGGCTTGATCAGGTAGAAGCTTTCCTGACGTCCGTCGATCCAATCCCATTTGCCTCCAGGCATGAGGGCCGCGTCTTCTTCGAGCGCGAAGCGGACCGGCTGGTTGCCCCACTCGGGCACGTTGTGCGTCACGTTGAGCTCGATCGAATGCCACGTGTTCGGGCGGAACACGTAGTCGCCGCGGACCGGCACGCCCTGCTGATAGTCGGTCATGCCGATCGGCGGTCCCGCCGCGTGGCCGTGAAAGCCGACGGGGTGGCAATAGATCGAGGGCACGAGCCCTTCCTTCTTCGCCTGCGCCAGCGCATCGGCCAGCGCCTGGTTGCCCGTCCGCTCGAGCCGCGCGTACTGCATCGTCAGGTCCTGCAGGCGATTGCCGGCCTTGAGGCCGGCCTTGAGGCCCGCCGGCGCGTCGGTTTCGCCCGGCTTCAACACGTAGGCGTTGTGCTGGGTGTCGGTGGAGAAGCCGAGGTAGACGACGCCGAAGTCGGTGTGGAGCATGTCGCCCGGCAGGATTGCGCCGCGGGGGTTGGTCTTCTCGCCCTGCCGCCAGATCGTCACCGACGGCTGGAACCACTTGCCGAGGCCCATCTCGACCACGCGCTGCCGCATCCACCACGCGACGTCTTCGTTGGTGGTCTTGCCGGGGGTGATCACCGTGTTGGAGAACGCCTCGCGGATCACCAGGTGCGCGACCTTCATTACGTGGCGGTAGGCCTCCAGCTCCTCGGGCAGCTTCACTTCGAGCCAGCCCACCGCGAGCATTTCGGCGGACTTGATCTTCGCGGCGTGTGCGGGCCCGAGCGCCTCGACGAGGCGGCGCTTTTCGTTGGCGGTGATGCCGTCGGCGTGGTTCCACGAATCGGATTCGTTGATGCCGATGACCCTGGGGTTCTTTTCGTCGACGAGCTTGCGGAGCCCTTCATGCTGCCCGTCGTTCGGGGTCGGCACCATCGTGTAGATGCCGTCGTAGTCGAAGCGGCCGATCGAGTAGCGCTCGGCCGGCGCGCCTGCCCTGAGCGAAGCCGAAGGAATGGTGGAACCAGCATTCGGCTGAGTCGAAGGGCCGGGGTTGTAGAACACGAGAATCGTCCGCCGCCGCGAGGCGTAGTAGGTGAGCGGCGACATCGATGCGAACACCGGGTCTTCGTTGTATTCGCGGGTGGGGATGATCCACATGTCGATCCCCTCGCGCGTCATCAGCGGGGCGAGGAGCGTGTCGAAGCGCTTCTTGATCCACGGCGTGACCAGCGCGTTCTGCTCGCGATGCGTCAGCACGCGCTGCGTGGGGTCGGGGTAGCTGATCGATTGCGCCGCGTCTGTGTCGGACGTTCGGAGAGCGACGGCTTTAGCCGTCGCTGTAGTAGCCGTCGCTGAAACTGTGAGTGCACACGCGGTGATGCCGATCGAAAACACGGTGATTCCAAATCGCATGGTCCGGTGATTCTACCGCCTCCGGCTCGCGCTTTGCAGCGACTACTGCATGGCGCGACATCCACATCGGCTCGCGGATTCTCACTATCAGGGGTTGTACTGCCATTTTCTGACGGCATGCACGTATCGTCGTCGCCCGGCGTTCGTCGATCGCGAACGTTGCGAGGCTGTCATCGCGCAGTTATTACAGTCAGCGGCGAAGCATGGTTTCGCAGTAATTGCGTACTGCCTGATGCCGGACCACGCGCATGTGCTGGTCATGGCCGGACGGCCAGATGCGGATTTCGTGAAATGGTCGAACCTGTGGCGTCAACTGTCCGGGTACTGGGAGCGCCGGCGGACTGGGCAATACCTCTGGCAGGAGGGTTATTGGGATCACACGCTGCGCGATGACGAATCCGTGCCCGCCGTCGCCGCTTACATAGCCTGGAATCCCGTTCGAGCCGGATTGACGCAATCGCCGGAGAGTTATCCCTATACGGGCTCCTCGCAATTCAGCGTTGCTGAACTGGCTGCCCACATCCCTCAACGTCCGCGAGATGGTAGTCGTTCCAGCAACGGCTAAAGAACTCCAGCGACGGCTAAAGCCGTCGCTCTCCGAACGTCGAATTCCAGCGACGGCTAAAGCCGTCGCTCTCCGAACGTCAGGTCGCTCTCCGAACGTTCGGAGGGCGGGGACTTTAGTCCCCGCCTTTCGCCGCCAGCGTCTTCGCCATCGTTTGATAGTATGCGAGCCGGCTCAGTTGGTCTTTCGTCGGCGCGCCCGTCCAACGTCCGATCGCGCCATACAGTCCACTGATCCGCGAGATCAACTCGCGTGACTGGCGCTTCACGTCGGCGACCGCCGTGCCTTTCTGGATGCGATCGTTCACCGGCCCGTAGATCCGCGCCAGCGCGGCCACCTGCGACAGCGCGTCGGTCCACAGCTTGCGATCCGCCGGCGTGACGTCGAGGCGCGGATCCTCGCGCACTTCCACTTTCTGCTCCAGCGTCCGCCCGCCCGCGGCCATGCGTACGGTGTATACACCCGGCATCACCAGCGGCCCGGGTGTTCCCGGCGCCGGGCCGTCGCCGCCGCCGCCGCCAAACCCTCCGCGGATCGGGAGGTCCGCCTCGCGCAGGTTCCAGACCGTGCGGTTCACGCCCTTCAGCGAGGTGGCGCGCAACGTGTCGACCAGTTGGCCCGAGGCGGCATGCACGGTGATCGTCGGTGCCGTCCCGGCGGCGCCCAGCCAGTAATCCACGACGGCGCCGTTCGCCGGGTTCTCGCCGCGGAACCACATGTCGCCGGTGTGCGCCTTCAGGTTCGTCTGCCGGATCTGGTATGCCGGCGCCACGGTGAACAGGTGCGCGGGCGAAGCCGTCACCTGCGGCGTCAGCTCCTGCAGCGCGTTGATCTTGTCGAGGATCCAGATGCCGCGTCCGTGCGTGCCCAGCACCAGGTCGTTGTCGCGCGTGTGGATCACCAGGTCGTTGTGCGCCAGTGTCGGCATGTTGTTCTTCAGCTCGATCCAGTTGCTGCCGCCGTTGGGCGAGAAGAACAACCCGATCTCCGTGCCCGCGAAGAGCAGGTTCGGGTTCTTCACGTCTTCGCGGACCGTCCGCACCACCCGGCCGGCCGGCATGTCGCCGGCAATCGCCGCGAACGTCTTGCCGCCATCCGACGACTTGTAGATGTAGTTGTTCCGGTCGTTGCTGCGATGGTTGTCGACGGCCACGTACACCGTGTTGGCGTTGTGCCGCGACGCCTCGATGCCGCCGAACCACGACGATGTCGGCAGGCCCGGCAGGTGATCCTGCAGGTCCGTCCACGTCTTGCCGTCATCGGTGGTCACGCGCAGCCGGCCGTCATCGGTACCGACGTAGATCAACCCCCTCGTCAGCGGCGATGGCGCGATCGACACCAGGCCCGGGTAGTACGGCACGCCGTCGTCGATCGAGAGGACGGTCTCGTCGGGCATGCGTCCCATCAGCGGCAGCTTCGTGCGATCGACCCCCGTCGTCATGTCTCCAAGATCTTCCCAGGTGGTGCCGCGATCGCGCGAGCGGAAGAGGTGCCGGCCGCCGGCGTAGATGGTGGCGGGATCGAACGGCGAGAGCGCGATCGGCGCGTCCCAGTTGGCCGGATGCATGGCGTTGCCGAGCACTTCCTCGGGCACGTTCCTACCCCACGTGTTCCAGTTGCGCCGGTCGCCGATGGCGCCCTGCGGATCGCCGGGGCGGAGGTCCTGGCTCTGCCACGTGCGCGTGTCGTTGCGGCCGAGGCCCAGGAACTGGCTGGCCGAGAACACGATGCGCGAGTTGGCGGGATCGGGAACCGCAAAGAACCCGTCGCCGCCGCACAGGCGCGACCAGTGCTCGTTGAGGATGCCGGTGGTGGTCCAGCTCGCGCTCGGCCCGCGCCAGCAGCCGTTGTCCTGCAGGCCGCCGTAGATGTTGTACGGCCGCTCGTTGTCCACGGCGACGCGGTAATACTGCGACACCGGCAGCGACTGCACGTAGAGGAACTTCAACCCGCGATCGAACGAAATCCCGATGCCGCCATCGTCCAGCTTGATCACGTGGCGCGAGTCTTTTGGATTCACCCACACGAATCGATCGTCGCCGTGGGTGGTGGTGTTCGGCGAGGTGAACGACTCGCCGCCGTTGTCCGAGAACGAATACGAGTTGAGCATGTAGACGCGGCGATCGTCCTGCGGATCGATGGTCGGCTGGCTCGCATACATCGGCCGGGGGTTCCAGTTCGACATCAACCGCCACGTCTTGCCCGCGTCGTTGCTGCGATAGAGCCCGGCCTTGCGCTCGATGTAGGCCGTGGAAGCGTTGTAGCGCGAGCCCTGCTCGATGCTCACCATCACGACGCGCGGATCCTTGCGATATACCGAGATGCCGATGCGGCCGTACTCGCCGTCGGGCAGGCCGTTGCCGGTCAGCTTCGTCCACGTCGAGCCGGCATCCGT
>Ga0156330_1070_pt1 | contig 17322 bp, 9 predicted proteins | sample RifCSPlowO2_12_FD_107978 | JGI IMG/M metagenome (GOLD analysis project Ga0156330, IMG submission 107978) | Acidobacteria bacterium RIFCSPLOWO2_12_FULL_67_14b | reverse complement strand
GTCGTTGATGTAGAAGTTCCCCGCCGCGTTGCGCAACGCGGACGACGCCTCGCGGATGGCGGCGCGGTCGTGCGCGAAGATCGCGCCGGTCAGCGCATACGGCGACGTGCGATCCACGATCGCCAGCGTCTCCGCCCACTTGGCGTCGTCGTAGACGTAGACGGTCAGCACCGGCCCGAAGATCTCCTCGCACATCAGGCGATACGCCGGGTCGCTCGCTTCGACCAGGGTTGGCTCGATGTAATAGCCCTCATCGCCCTTGCAGCCGCCGCCGTACAGCACCTTCGCGTTCTTTTTCGCATCCTCGACGTAACCGCTGATCTTCTCGAACGCCTTCTTGTCGATCACGGCGCCCATGAAGTTGCGGAAGTCGCGGACGTCGCCCATCTTGATGTCCTTCATCATCGCGACCATGCGGTCGCGGACGTCGGCCCACCGCGATTTCGGCACGTAGAGGCGGCTGGCCGCCGAGCACTTCTGGCCCTGGAACTCGAACGCACCGCGCACCGCGCCGACGGCGACCTCCTGCGGATCGGCCGACGCGTGCATCACGATGAAGTCCTTGCCGCCGGTTTCGCCGACCAGGCGCGGGTAGCCGCGATACTTGCCGAGGTTCTGCCCGACGCGCTGCCACATGCTGTTGAACACGGCCGTGCTGCCGGTGAAGTGCACGCCGGCCAGGTCGGGATGGTCGATCAACACGTTCGAGATCGCCGCCGCGTCGCCGGGCACGAAGTTGATCACGCCCGGCGGCAGTCCCGCGGTCTCGAGCAGCTTCATCACGTAGTAGGCGCTCAGCATCGCGCTGCTCGCCGGCTTCCAGATCACGGTGTTACCCATCAGCGCCGGGGCGCCGGCGAGGTTGCCGCCAATGGCGGTGAAGTTGAACGGCGAGACGGCGTAGACGAACCCTTCGAGCGGCCGGTACTCCATCTGGTTCCAGACGGCGTGAGTGCTGTCGGGCTGTTCCGAGGTCAATTCCTGCGCAAACGCGACGTTGAAGCGCCAGAAATCGACGAGCTCGGAGGCGGCGTCAATCTCCGCCTGGTGCGCGGTTTTCGACTGGCCCAGCATGGTCGCGGCGACGACGGTGGAGCGCCAGGTGGTGGTGAGCAGCTCGGCGGCTCTCAGGAACACCGCGGCGCGGTCGTCGAAACTCCAGCTCGACCACTCGCGGCGGGCCGCGAGGGCGGCGTCGACGGCCTGGCGGACATGATCGGCGCCCGCCTTGTGGTAGTTGGCGAGCACGTGGCCATGCTTGTGCGGCATCACCGAGCGGTCCGTGGTGCCGGTCCTGATCGCCTTGCCGCCGATGATCACGGGAATCTCGACGGTTTCGGCGGCCATCTTCGCCAGCCGGGCCTTGAGCTCCGCGCGCGCGGGCGTGCCCGGCGCGTAGGTCAGGTTGGGGTCGTTCTCGGGGTGCGGGACACGGCGGCGACCGGCAAAAGCGTCAGACATGGGTCCATTCTACCTTCGACCTTCTGCCTTCTGCCTTCTGCCTTCTGCCTTCAGCATTACAATCCGCCCGTGGTGCTTCGGCCGTCGTGCCTCGGCCTGTCGCTTGCGCTCGTGCTCGCGGCGTCGAGCCACGCCTCGCCACAGAACACCACGCCGGCGGCGGCGATCGTGTACGGCGGCGATCGCGAGTTTCCCCCCTACGAATACGTCGACGAACAGGGACGCGAGCAGGGTTTCAACATCCACCTAATGCGCGCGCTGGCGCGCGAGGCCGGCATGGCGGTCGAGATCCGGCTGGGCCCGCGCGAAGAGCGGATGACCGACTTCGATCAGCAGAAGACGGATGTGATGTTCCTGTCGTTCTCCAACGAACGGGCCAAGCGCTACCAGCTGCTCGATCAGACCTGGACGCTGGCCCAGGTCCTGATGATGCGGCCGGGCCTGCCGCGCTATCCGCAGGGCCTGGACGATCTCTGGGGCTTCCGCATCGCGGTCGACGAAGGGTCGATCAATCACCTCCTGCTGGCGTCGCTGCCGGAAGCGCGGCGGCCGACGCTCGCCATCGTGGCCACGCGCGGCGACGCGATCCGGGCCTTCGAGCGGGACGAAGTCGACGGCGTGGCCGGCAATCACCTGACCATGCGGTTCATGATGGGCCAGCTGGCGGCCGACGCCGTCGAAGTGCCGCTCATCTCGCGGCCGTATCACATGGCCGTCCTCCCAGGCCGAGAGCACCTGGTGGCGCCGCTGCGGGCGGCGCTCGATCACCTCAAGGCCACGGGAGAATTCGATCGGCTGGTCGAGCAGTACCTGACCACTCCGGTCCGCCGGTCCTGGCTCGATCGCTACGCGGCCGCGCTCAGCGTCGCCGGCGGCCTCGTGCTGCTGCTCTTCGTCGGCGGGACCGCGTGGAACCGGTCGCTGCACAAGCAGGTGCAGGCGCGGACGAAGGCCGTGGAGCGCACCGAGCGCCGCTATCGCGACCTCATCGACAACGCCAACGACATGATCTACCGGACCGATCCCTTCAGCCGGTTCACGTTCGTGAACCCCGTGGCGACGCGCATTCTCGGCTACAGCGAGCCCGAGCTGCTGGCCATGAAGTACTTCGAGCTGATGCGGCCCGACTGGGTGCCGCGCGCGATGGTGTTCTACGAGCAGTCGGCGAGGTCCCGGGAGTCGACCTATCTCGAGTTCCCCGTCCGCCGGAAAGACGGCAGCGAGATCTGGGTCGGTCAGCAGGTCAGGCCGATCATTACCGGCGACCGGATCGAGGGTTTCCAGGGCATGGCCCGCGACGTCACCGACCGCGTGAGCGCGCAGGCGGAACTGCGCTCGGAGCGCGACTTCGTGTCGGCGATCCTGGACACGGCGCCCAGCCTGGTGATGGTGCTCGACGCGCAGGGCCACGTCGCGCGGTTCAATCGCGCGTGCGAGGTCCTGTCGGGGACGCCCTCGTCGGAGGTCGCCGGCCGGCCGATCTGGGACCTGCCGTTCGTGCTGGATGAGGATCGCGCGGGCATCCGGGAAGGGATCCCGCGGCTGGCGCAGTCCACGGTGCCGGTGAACCTGGATCGGACGTGGGTCGGCTCGAGCGGCGGCCGGCACGTGATCGCGTGGACGGTGATGGCGCTGCGCGATCCGGCCGGCGCCACGACCTACCTGATCGGCATCGGCTCCGACGTGACGATGACGCGCGAGCTGGAGCGGCTGAAATCGCAATTCGTGTCGATGGTGAGCCACGAGCTGCGCACACCGCTGACGTCGATCCGGGCGTCGATGCAGCTGCTGATCGCGGAGGCGATGACCGGCAACGAGGACGCCGATCAGCTCGTGCGGGTCGCGCTCTCCAACGCCGATCGCCTGATCCGCATCGTCAACGACATCCTCGACATGTCGAAGATCGAAGCGGGCGAGATGATGGTGTCGCCGCAGGTGACGCGGCTGGCGCCGATCGTGGAGGACTCGGTGCGGGCGGTCGCGGCCGTGGCGCGCGACGCCGGCGTGACCATCGTGCATCCGGCCCCGGATGTGCCGACGGTGATGGCGGATCCCGATCGCACCGTCCAGGTGCTGGTGAACCTGCTGTCCAACGCGGTCAAGCATGCCCCGAGCGGATCGTCGGTGGAGGTCACGGCCGTTCGCGAAGGGCCGCTCGTGGCGGTGGCCGTCCGGGACCACGGTCCCGGCATTCCCGCGCACAAGGTCGACTTCATCTTCGAGCCGTTTACGCAACTCGATGGCAGCGACACGCGGCGCATCGCCGGGACCGGCCTGGGCCTGACCATTGCCCGGGCGCTGGCGGAAAAACAGGGCGGCACGATTCGCGTGGCCTCGCGCGAGGGCCAGGGCGCCACCTTCACGATGACCCTGCCGGTGGCCGGCGACTGAATAACGAATAACGAATAACGAATAACGAATAACGAGACTCAGGTCACGGGATTCTTCTGTCTCCTGGCGTTCTCGATCGTGTTCTTCACGATTGTCGTGAGGATTGCCGTCAGCTCTGACGATTCTCCGACAAGGTGCGCTACGGATTCGTGGCCGGTTAACCTGGTTGCCACCATGACCCTCAACCAGTAGTTGCTCTCCCTCATCTCCCTGAGGCCACCTCTAGTGATCGATAAGAAGTGGGCTCGGCTGCCACCCGCCGCCGCCTCCTCAAGATGCGCGCCGCTGGAGGTCGCCGAAGCGATCAACTGCGACCACACCTTCAGGCTCGGAGGATCAAGCCGTGTTCGAGGAAAGGCGGAAACAACGTCGCAAGCGAACAGGAACAACCGCTCTTTGATCTCATAAGGCTTTGGAGACTGTTTTTCCATGCTGGATGAATGGTGCATGGATCGTTCCGAACCAATTCGCGAGGAAAGTGGAGGTTGGCCCGACGGAACGACGCAAATTCAGCAACGCCTTGGAACTTGAGCTGTAGCAAGAATTGCGTACAGGCACTCAAGCTGAGAATTATTCGTTATTCGTTATTTGTTATTCGTCATTCGTTAGTGAGCAACAACGATCGTCCGCCACTTGCCCTGGCGGAACCGCGCGACGGTGAGGACGCATCGCGTGAAGTGGCCGAGGACGATCGCGAGCCAGATGTCGCCCGCCTGCAGCGGACGCGCGGCCTGGATGATCGTGCACATGCCGATCGGCACCGCCACCTGCGAGGCCAGCGTGATGAACAGCGGGCTGCGGGTGTCGCCGGTGCCCTGGAGCCCGCCCGTATAGGTGAGCGCCAGCGTGATGAAGAACCCCGACACGGCGAGGTACTGCAGCAGCTGTTGGCCGATGGCGGCCACCGCGGCCTCGTTGGCGCCAAAGGCGTTGAGCAGCGCTTGTGGAAACGTGATGAACGACAACCCGACCGCCGCCGCCACGGCGAGGCCGATGCGCGAGGCCGCGTGCACGCCCTGCATGGCACGCTCGGGATGGCCGGCGCCAAGGTTCTGGCCGGCGATGGTCGCGGCCGCGCCCATCAGCCCGACCGAGGTCCACGTGATCATCGAGAACAGCTCCGTGTAGCCGATGGTGAAGGCGGCCTGGGCGGCGGCGCTTTGCTCCAGCGAGCCGATGTAGCGCAGCATCATGACCCCGGCGACATTCATCGCAATGCCCTGGACGCCGGTGGGCAGGCCGAAACGGAACAGCGATCGGATGATGGTCCAGTCCGGGCGCCAATCCATGTGCAGCGACACCTTGAACACCAGGTGGCCCTTGAACAACTGGACCAACGCGAAAGCGCTGACCGTGCTCGAGGCGATCGCGGTGCCCAGCGCCGAACCGGCGGTGCCGAGCGCCGGGATCGGGCCGAGGCCGCGGATCAGGATCACGTTGAGGACCAGGTTCAGCACCGTCATGGTGACGCCGAGGCGGAGCGGCGTGCGCGCATCGCCGGCCGCGCGCAACGCCGACGTCAGCATGAAGAACAGCAGCATGCCGATGCTCAGCGAGAAGTTGATGCGCAGGAACGGCAGTGCGAGCGCCCGCACCTCGCCCGAGGCGTTCACCATGTCGAGCAGGGTCGGCGCGAAGAAATATCCGATCGGGCCCATCACCGCATACATGGCGATCGCGGTCAGCAGCGCCTGCTGCACCGTGCGGTTCACCTTCTCGACGTCGCCGGCGCCGACGTAGCGCGCCACCAGCACCGCCTGCCCGGTGAAGAGCGACGCGATGAAAACGATCACGACGAGGAAGATCTGCCAGCTCACGCCGATCGCCGCGTTGGCGGTGTAGCCGATCAGATGGCCGACGAGGATGTGATCGACCACGCCCTGGAGCCCGGCGATCAGGTTCTGCAGCATGGTCGGCCACGCCAGCTTCCAGACGGCGGGACCGATGGGGCCTTCGACGAGCGAGCGATCGAACGGGGAGGCCTTCTTTTGGGCGAGCTCAGACAAACGGCCTGAATTGTACCCCTAAACGTCGAGCTCGACGGCGTCTTCGGCCCGGTCCATGATGAAGCGGAAGCGCGCCGACGCGTCCTTGCCCATCAGCTCGTTGATCACCCGGTCCGTCACGATCTGATCGACGAACTCCACCTTCAGCAGCCGCCGCGTCCGCGGGTTGAGCGTCGTCTCCCACAGCACCTTCGGCATCATCTCGCCGAGCCCCTTGAACCGCGTGATCTCCGGCGTGGCCCGTCCCGCCTTCTGCCTGATGATCTGTTCCTTCTGCGTTTCGTCGAGCGCCCAGAACGTCTCCTTGCCGATGTCGATGCGGTAGAGCGGAGGCTGGGCGAGAAACACGCGGCCCGCGGCCATCAACTGCGGCAGGTGGCGGTAGATGAACGTCAGCAGCAGCGTGGCGATGTGGTGGCCGTCGGAATCGGCGTCGGCGAGGATGATCATCTTGCCGTAGCGCATGCGACTGAGGTCGAAGTTCTTCCCGACCCCGCAGCCGAGCGCGGTCACCAGGTCGGCGAGCTCCTTGTTCTCCAGCACCTTGGCCGTGGACACGCCCTCGGTGTTCAGCACCTTGCCGCGCAGCGGCAGAATGGCCTGGCGCGCGCGATCGCGGCCCTGCTTCGCGGAGCCGCCGGCCGAGTCGCCTTCGACCACGAACAGCTCGCTCGTGATCGATCCGGGATTGGTGCAGTCGGCCAGCTTGCCGGGCAGGTTGACGCGGCCGGCCGTGGGCCCCTTCCGTACCACTTCCGCCTGCGCGGCGCGGCTGGCTTCGCGGGCGCGCGCCGACAGGATGATGCGCGCGACGATGGCTTCGGCGATCGACTGGTTGTTGTTCAGCCAGTGCTCGAGGCCGGGCCGCACCAGCCCGTCGATGGCCGACATCAATTCCGGGTTGTTCAACCGGTCCTTCGTCTGCCCCTGGAACTGCGGCTCCTGGATGAACACCGACAGGATGGCGGTCAACCCCTCGCGAATGTCTTCGGCACTGAGCGTCACGCCCTTCGGCGACAGGTTGTGCGTTTCGATGTAGTTGCGGACCGCCTTGCCGAGGCCGGCGCGGAAGCCGTTCTCGTGCGTGCCACCCGATCCGGTGGGAATGCCGTTGACGTAGCTCCGCAGGTTCTCGTCGGTGGCCTCGGTCCACTGGAGCACGAGCTCGACCTTGGCGCCGTTTTCCCTCTCGAGCGTGAACGGCGCTTCGTGCACGGGCCTCGCCGCCCGCTCGGCCACGATCTTCTTCAGGTAGTCGGCCAGGCCTTCCTCGTGCTGGAACGCGTCCTTCTGTCCCGTGCTCTCGTCGTCGAAGGTGACCTTCACGCCGCGGTGCAGGTAACTGGCCACCTCGAGGCGCTCGCGGATGACCGCCGCGTCGAATTCGACCTTCGGAAAGATCTGCGGGTCGGGCTTGAAGTACACCGTGGTGCCGCTGCCCCGGGCCGGCCCGACCTTCTTGAGGCTGCCCGCCGGCTTGCCTTGCTTGAAGGTCATCTCGTACTGGTGGCCGTCGCGCCTGACGGTGGCCACCAGCTCGCGCGACAGGGCGTTGACCACGCTCGCGCCGACCCCGTGGAGGCCGCCGGCGGTCTTGTAGTTGCCGGCCTCGAACTTGCCGCCGGCGTGGAGCACCGTGAAGATCACCTCGAGGGCGCTCTTCTTCGTCTTGGGATGGACGTCGACCGGAATGCCGCGGCCGTCGTCTTCGATGGTGATCGACGAGCCATCCTTGTGCAGGGTCACGCGGATGTTCGAGGCATAGCCGTTCATGGCCTCGTCGATCGAGTTGTCGAGCGTTTCCCAGACCAGGTGATGGAGGCCGGTGCTGCCGACGCCGCCGATGTACATGCCGGGCCGCTTCCGAACGGGCTCGAGCCCTTCCAGAACCGTGATGTCTCTTGCGGTGTAGGTGGATGCCACTCGAGACTTGATTATACGGGTCCGTCGCTTACGACGGTTCGGCGGCCTTGCGTTTCCGGGGCGCGGGCTTCTTCTTCTCGGCGCCCTTCTCCGGCGCGGCCGCGGTCTTGCGGCCACGCCCGGAGCGCCTGGGCGTCGACGCCTCTGGCGCCGCGATGACCGCGTCGGTGGCGGCCACCGGCTCGCCGACGACGGGCGGCAACGGCTCGACGAGCTCGACGGCATCCACGGGCGGCTGCGGGTTGCTGACGACCAGGCCCCAGCCGTGCGGCACCGTGGCGCGGGCCGTGGCGCCGTTGGCGAACACGCGCAGCGCGCCCTGCCGATCGCGCTCGAGGCGCAGGATGCCGTCCTTCTGGCACGCGCGCATGAGGTCGGCGATCGATCCGTAGCGGCGCTCGTCGAAATCCGGCTGCGCGGTCTTGAGGAACTGCTTGAACTGCCGTGGATACATCGGCCATCGCGGCTGCGTGGTGAGCTCGCCGAGCATGCGGCGGACCAGCGCCACGCCGTCGCCGAGCGACACCGCGTCCGGCGCGTCGCGCGGGGGCGCCTCGTCGTCGTGCGCATCGTGGCCGTTGGCGGGGGCGGCCTCGGTCGCCTCGGCGAACAATTCACGGGCGGCCCGGCGGCCCGCCTCGCGCGCGCTGGACACCTGTTCGGGCGCCGCTGCCGGCTCCGCCGGCGCGCTGCCGTCGCTCAACTCGACCAGCGTGCTCCGGCCCTGTTGCTTCAGGGCGACCAGGCCCTGCTGCGCGAGCTTGTCGGCGAAGTCGCGGAAGCTGCTGACGCCGTAATCGCGCTCGGAGAACGACGAGTCGAGCTGCAGCAGCGTGCTCTTGAGCAACCCGAGCTGCGGCGACACTTCCCGATCGGCCAGCACCTTGAGCGCGCGCTTCACGAGCGGCACGGCCTGCTCGATCGACTGCGTGCTGATCGAGCGCGGGCGGTCGCCGCGCTCCTGTTTCGGGCTCCGGTGGCGATCGGGGACGATGTTCTCGTAGGCGATGAACTCGGTGCAGTTCTTCTGCATCACCTGGCTGGTGAAGGCCCGGCCGCCGACGACGAACACCTTGCGGTCGTACTGCTTGAGCTTTTCGACGAGCGTGATGAAGTCGCTGTCGCCGCCGACGATCACGAACGCGTTGATATGGGAGTGCGTGAAGGCCATCTCGAGCGCGTCGAGCGCCAGGTTGATGTCGGCGCCGTTCTTGTCGCCGCCGGGAGTCATGACGCGCTGCACGAGGCGCACCGCGTGATTGGCCAGCGCCCGGGCATAGTCGCCGGACCGCTTCCAGTCGCCGTACGCCACCTTGGTAATGACCTCGCCCCGTTCCTTGATGGCTTCGAGCACCGCGCCGATGTCGAAGGCGAGGCCGAGGGTGGTCTTCACGCCGATTTCGACATTGTCGAAGTCGATGAAAACGGCGATCTTGAGTTTCTGATCTGACATTGATGCTTTCTGGTGCTCTCGTCGGTTGAGCTGGCGGTCTTTCGGGGCGGGGAATAAACGTTGTAGCGCGGACCTTTAGGTCCGCGATTCCCTTACAGTATACCTGGCGCGGCACGGTGGTTGCAGAACTAAACGCGGGAGCACTCCAATGAAGACGATATGCACCGGAAACAGGACGGTTTTGGCCCTTCTCGCGGTCGCGGCCCTGTCACATCTGCTCGCCACCCCGGCGGTTGCGGGTGACGGCCAGAAGCCGGAGGTCCAGCGGCTGTTTCAATCGGGCGCCTACGACGAGGCCGTGCAGGCGTCACAGGGCGGCGACCCCGCCTCCATCTACCTGGCGGCGCAGGCGATGATGAAGGCCGACCAGGCCGGTCAGGCTCGCGAACAGTTCGCGCGCCTCAGCGCGACCAACCAACCCGCGTGGCAGCTGGTGGCGCAATCGGGCGAGGCGTTGATCGGCGGCGATGCGGGCCGCGCGGTCACGCTGGCGCGTCAGGCCACGGAGGCGGCCGGCGACAATCCGTTCATGTTCTATCAGCTGGGCCTCGCGTCGAGCAAAGCGGGCGACTGGGGCGGGGCGGGCGACGCCTTCACCCGCACGATCGAGCTCAAGCCCGACTTCGCGTACGCGCACTACTACGCCGCGCTGGTCCACCAGCGCATGCGACAATTGCCCCGGGCGGCCGCGCACTTCGACGCGTTCCTGCGCCTCGCGCCGGATGCGCCCGAACGTCAGGCCGTGCAGGCGATCATGAGAACATTGAAGTAGTTAGTAGTTAGTTGAGAGTTCAAGAGTTCACAGTTCACAGTTTCAGTTGCAGAGTTTCAGTTCAAAGTTGAGTAGGAACTTTTTGAACTCGTAACTTCGAACTGAAACTCTGAACTGTGAACTCTTGAACTTCGAACTGACAAGCCTCAGCCTAGAAGACGTGCCCGAAGCCGAAGTGGAAGCGCGTCGTCTTGGTCGATGACAGCGCGGTTTTCGGGATGCCGACATCCGCCCTCAGCATCCCGAACGGCGTGTCCAGGCGCAGGCCGAACCCGTAGCCCAGCCGCAACGCCCTCCACGAGAACGGTTCATCCTTCCCGAAGATGTTGCCGGCGTCCACGAACGCGACGCCATGGGCCCAGCCGTAGATCGGGAAGCGCGCTTCATGGTTCAGGATCACCAGCGTTTCTCCGCCGGTGGGAATGCCAATCTGGCTGCGCGGGCCGAGGCTGTCTTCGCCATAGCCGCGCACCGTCGTCGCGCCGCCGGCGCGGAAGCGGTCGCTCTCCAGCAGCTCGTCCGGGCCGAACACGAACCCCGATTGGACGCGCGACGCCAGCACGAGGCGCGAGCCGACCGGCACGAACGTGTGGTGCTGCGCCAGGAGCTTGCGATTGACGACGTCGGAGCCGAGCCAGTACGCGGCGTGATCCCAGGAGACCGATGTGAACGTCCCCTTGCGGGCGTTGAGCGGATCATCGCGGCGATCGAACACGGCGGCGCCGCTCAACCGCGCGAGGTTGGAGACGACGTCCAGCGGAAACGGATCGAGCGACGAGGGCGTCGGGTCGAAGGTGCGGTTGTGCTCGAAGCGGTAGCCGTAGACGACCTGGATGCCGCCAAGGCGCCAGCGCTGGTCGGCGCTCACGCCCTCGCGATCGGTGATCGCCAGGACGTGTGTGCCCTCTTCGTTGCGGATGCGATCGCGCGAGAAGAACCCGAACAGGCTCGAGCGCGCGCGCCAGCCAAACAGCCGTGACGTCGCCAGGAACAGCGTCGCATCCTGCCGCTCGCGCTGGTACTGACCGAACACGCCCATCGTGAGCGCCCGGCCGAACAGGTTGGGGTTCTTGATTTCAGCCACGAGGCCGAGGTTCCTCGAGCTCGTGAACTCCTCGATATCGGCCTGCCGCTCGCTTTCGAGCTGCGTGCCGTAACGCAACGACCAGGCGGGGTACTCCACCACCGAGACCTGCGCGGTCATCGGCTGCACGCCGTCCTTGACCTCGCCCGCCGTCACGGCCTGGATGTCGACCTGGCGGAACACGTTCGTGTCGTAGAGGCGCTTGCGCGCTCTCGCCCACTCGTCGAGATCGACCGGCTGGCCCAGCTCGAAGCGGAGCGCCTCCCTGATCACGTAGCCACGGGTAATCTCTGTGCCCGTGGTGACGATGTCCTGGAGCACTTCCTGGGGGCCCTCGTTCACGTTGAACGTGAGCGTCACCGTGTCGTCTGCGGCGACCAGCGGATCGACGCTGATTTCCACCTGGTTGAAGCCCCGCTCCCGGTACTCGCGCTCCACCCGGCGCCGCGCCTCGTTGATCTGAGTGGTGATGAACGGCGCAGCGGGCTTGATCGCCGCGGCCTCCTGCACCATCGTCAGTCGCGGCTCGGCGACACCCGCCCACTTCACGCCGGCGACCAGCGCGCGAGGGCCCTCGACGATCGTGACGGGCAGGACGCCGGTGGTGCCATCGATGTCAATCGGCCCCGCGGTCACCCGCGCCTTGAGGTACCCCTGCTCGTTGTAGAACGTCAGGATCTCGCGCTCGAGCACCGCCCGGTCCAGCCAGGCCTCGATCTCGAGGCCGGCGGCCGTCACCTCGTCCAATAGGTCGCTGGTCCCGATCCCGGTGTTGCCGTCGAAACGGATCTCGCGCCGGTCGACCGACGCGCCCGGCGTGACGTCGATGCGGAGACGCTTGGTCTCGGGGGCCGGCCGATCGATCGTGCCGACGACGACGCTGACCAGCTCGTTCTGGGTCACCAGGTAGCGGCGCACGCGGCCGGTCAAGTCGTCGATCAGGAACTGATCGAACGTGTTGCGGTACCAGGCGTCCTCGAGGGCCTTCAGTTCGCCCGGCGGCAGCGTCGTGCCGGTGACCTGCAGGATCGTGCGGGGCCCGCGATCGATGCGGAATTCCACGGCAACGGTGTTGGCCTCCTTGTCCTCGACCCGGCGCGTGCGAACCCGTGCCTCCTGGAAGCCCTGGCCGTGGAACGCCTCGCGAATGCGGTCGATGTCCCGCTGGAGCACGAGGAAGTCGAACTGATCGCCAGGGCCGAGGCGCAGGTGCCGGCGTGCCTCCTGTTCGATCAGCGGATCCGCGGCGGCGAACCGGACCTCGGTCACCGTCGGCCGGACGCGCCGTTCGATCGGCCGCGTCGCCGAACCCGAGCCCAGCGTCACCTGATGGCGGATGCCGAGGCTGACGCTTGCATTGTCGCGCGAGAGCGCGCGCACCTCCACGTTGTGGCGCGGCAAATAGCTGATGACGAAGGTCGTCTTACCGCTCTCGCGCAGGTTCTGCGAGACGGTGACCTCCACCTGATCGCTCAACCGCTTCGAGATCGTCAAGCGGGTCGTCGGGTCGAGCTGGTTGTTGCCGAGCAGCGCGGGGTCTTCCTGGAAGTCGCGCTCGCGGAAGTCGCGGTCGATGTAGTCGCCGCGCTCGAGGCGGAAGGCGTCGAGGCCGATGGCCCGGCCGGTCACGCCGAGCAGATCCGCGGAGAGCAGCGTCAGCGCGGCATCGGCGTTGCTCGTGCCCACGATCTGCGAGGCCAGCTCCCCGGGGGTCCTCGACCCGGCCTGCGAGGTCAGATCCAGCTGCGGCCGCTCCAGCGTCCCGGTGAGCGTCATCGTCACATCGTCGCCGCCGAGGCGGGCCTCTGCGGCGATGTTGAACTCCGGGTGAATGCGGCGGAGGTCGGTGAACGAGATGTCGCCGCGGGTGATGCGGAAGGTGCGCCCGGCGAGGAAGATCTCGCCGCCTTCCCCGAGCGTGATGCGGCCGTCGACGCCGGGCTCGGCCACGGTGCCGACGATGCGGACGTCGGCGTTCGCCTCGAGCCGGCCGTAGTTGTTGTCGACGACGATGTCGTCGGTGGTGGTGATGGCGAGGTTGAGGCGGAGGCGATCGAGGTATGGCCGCTGCACCATCGGCGCGACCGGCAGCGTGGCCCGGCGCGCCAGCGAGGCGATGGTGATGGTCTCGGTGTACGCACTCTGGACGATGCGCACGTCGCCGGTGACCGACGGGACCTTCGGATCGGGGCGGTAGATGATCAGCGCGTCGACTTCGCTGCGCAGCCCCTTCGGCAGCTCGAGGGCCACGCCCTTGGCCTGGACGTTGAGCGCGCCACCGAGGATCGAGAGGCCTTCGAAGCGAAACGCGCCGTCGAGCGCGATCTGGCCGCCGTTGGCCTCGCCGCGCACGTTCTCGATCAGGATGGTCTGGCCCAACAGCGTGATCGGTCCGGTCAGCTCCGAGAGGACGAGGCGCGGCTCGGCGAGGGCGATCTCGGCATCGACGAGCCCGATCTGGCCGCCGAGCGACGGCTTCGACATGACGCCGCCGATGCGCGCGTCGAAGTCAGCATTGCCGTCGAAGGCGATCGTGCTGACGAAGGCCGAGAGCACGCGCAGATCGACGAGCCCCTTGACCGACAGGTCGAGCGGCGGGTCCGTGGCGGCGAACCCCACCGAGCCCGACAAAGTGAGCGGGTTGTCCGCGACCGACCAGACCACGTCGGTGGCCGTGACCGCGCCTTTCGCGAACTGGAACCGCGACGGCCGCTGCTGGGCCACGGGGATTCCGGAGAACGTGAACCTGGCCGCGTCGACGATCAGCTCGCCGTCGACGGCGGCCAGCTCCAGCGTGGGCAGCCGGGCCCGCGCGCTCGCGGAAAAGGCGCCGACCACGCCGCCCACGGCGACGTCGCCGGAGATGCGAGAGACGGTCAGCGATTCGCCGTTGAGGGCGGCGTCGATATTGAGGTTGCGCACGGCCGCCGGCCCCGCGCCCCAGCTGAACGTACCGCCCTTGATCCCGAGCGTCGCGACCGTGCCGGCGCGATTGCCCGTGGACTCGAGCTGGATCGACATCGGCCCCGTGCCCTCGACGGTCATCGGCACGCCGAAGGCCTTCCCCAGACGCAGCGCGTCCTGGAACTCGCCGGCAAACGTGCCGCGGAACTTGCCGTCGAGCCGCGTGTTCCAGTCGCCCGACGCCGTCAGTCGGCCCACGCCCACCCGCATGTCCAGGTCGCGGAGCGTGACGTCGTCGCCGCGCAGCGAAATGCGCGCGGGCAGGTTGAGGCGCACGGGAACGCCGCCGATGCCGGCATCGACGGTCTGGAGATCGAACACCGCGACGCGGTCGCGCGCGTCGGCCAGCCGGCCCGAGGCGGTGACGTTGCCGGACACGAACCCGAGGACTTGCCCTTCGATCGCGTTGGTGAGCGGGACCAGCCGAGCGAGGTCGAGCCGATCGAGCACCACGGTGGCGCGGTAGTCGTACGGCGACGCCGTCGCGATGTCGCCGTTCAGCGTCGCGCCAAGCGCGGGCAGCCGCGCCGAGACGCGCGCCTGGTCGCCGAGCAGGTCCACGGTGAGCTCGCCCGCGTCAATCACGGCGCCGGCCGTGCTGCCCGAAAGCACGAAGTCCACGCGCGCCTGGCCCCGCGGTAGCGCGGTGGTGCCTTCGCCATCGAAGTCCACCGAGAACACCGCATCGGTGTCGTTGGGCGTCAGGAGGGTGCCCTGCCAGGACAGCGTCCTGCCCTTGAGGCTCGCCTTGTAGGCGCCCGTGTCCCACGCGTAAGTGACGCCGCCGTCGAGCGTCCCGACGCCCTGCTCGACGAGCAGCGACGTCACGTCGACGTCGTAGGGCGTCACCACCGCGCGCGCGGTGAACCTGTCGTACGACTGATCGGCCCAAGTGAAGGCGGATCCGTTGATCACCGAGTCGAGCCGAAACGCATCGAACGTGCCGCCGAGCGTCGCGGTGGCGGTGACCGGCCCGTCGAGCCGCCAGCCCTCGGTCACCGAGTCCTGCAGATCCAGCGCGCGCGGCGCATCGAGCCGCAGGTCGCCGCTCCAGGTCCGCGTCGTGATGTCGCCGACGGCCGTGCCGGTGACCGTGGCCGATCCGCGGCGGATGTCGATGTTCGAAATGGTGGCGGTGCGCGTGTCGGCCGAGACGCCGGCCGCCGCGCGCACGACGCCGACCAGCGGCACGTCCACGGCCTCGCCGCTGAGCGTGGCCTCGACGGCCGGGCTCCTGAAGGATCCCGACAGCGTCATCGGCACGTCCAGGGCGCCGTGGATCTCGTGGCTGATCTCGGGCATCGGTATGCCGAGTGCCTCGAGGCTCGCCGCCGCGCCTGCCACATCAACGACGGTGGCGTGGGCCGGGCCGGCCAGGGTCGTCAGCGGCGGCACCTCGCGGTGGTAGCGGCCTGAGGTGGTGCCTTCGAACACGAGGCCGTCCACGCGGTGGGCGTGCTCGATCCGGTAGTCGTCGCCGACGAGCGTCGCGTCGAGCGTGCCGCCGACCGGCACCACGCCGCGGCCGGCGCGCGGCGTCGCGCGGTTGGTCGCCTCGTAGCGACGGGGCTCGCCGAACTCGAACGTGCCGTGCCCGTCGAACGCCGCGCCGATGGCCTGCGGATCGAAGTCGCCGAGGCGCAGGGCGGCTTGCGCATCGAGGCCCTTCCATGCGGCGCGCGCGGTGCTCGGCGGCGACGGGCCCCACGGCACTTTGAACGCGGCACGAATCTCGCCGCCGCTGTGCGGCACGAGCGTCATGTCGCTGCCCACCGTCGCGTCCAGCGTGACGGTGACCGGCCCCACCATCCGGACGTTGCGCTCGCGGCCGATTGACAGGTCGGTGCTCGTCGTGCCGAGCGCCAGCGTGAACGCGCGGAACGGCCCGGTCAGCTTGCCGTCGATGGCGACGGTGCCGCCCACGGGCACCGGCGGCGGCGGCACCCACCGCGTGGCGTGCTCGAGGTTGACCACGCCCCTGATCGCCAGATCGAACGACGGCGAGTCCAGCACGCGGCGAATCGGGCCGCTCATGAACGCGTTGATCTCGGACGACACCAGGCGGGCGTCCTTGAGCGACACGTTCGATCCGTCGAACGTCATCACCGTCTCGATCGGCGACAGCGTCATGGTGCGCTCGCGGATCCGCACGGCGGTCTCGCCGCGGATCGCGAAGGCGCCTTCCGAACCGAGCGCGGTCTTGACGAGTGCCGTTTCGATGCGCGGGACCTGCAGGCTCCAGTCGCGCATCTGGTCGGCGTACTGGACGTCGAGGCCGCGCAGCGTCAGGCCATGCACGGTGAGGCGCCGGGGCGTGTCCGGCGCCGGCCCGGTGGCGCCGGGCGGCAGGTTGACGATGTCGTTGGCATCGCGATAGATGTCCACCAGGCCGGCCTCGATCTCGAGGTGATCGATCTCGAAGCGCCCGCGGTAGACGATCCACGGCAGCCTGACCTCGATGCGCTGGGCCAGCAGGAACGGCCGGTCGTCGTGGCCCACGGCCGCGAGGCGTACGCCGGTGAGCGTGATCCGCCGCGTGATGGCGTTGTAGCGGAGGTCGGCCGCCTTGAGCGTGAGCTGGTAGCGCGTGACGAAGTCGGTGGCCCAGGTGAGCGCGCGGCTGCGGGCCCAGGGCGTGTGGACGGCCAAAAGCACGGCCAATGCCCCTCCGACGACGACCGTCGTCAGGAATACCAGCCCCCGCCGCGCCCACACCCTCACTCCTCGATTCTAGTTTGCAAGTGAGGTACCATCCGCCGGTGGAGGATCAGCTCATGCGTATGAAGTCATGGCTCAAGATCGGCCTTGGGGCCGCTTTGAGCCTGGTGACGAGCGGGATTGGTATGGCACAGGCACCAACGGCGGAATTGAAGGTCGGCGACATGGCCCCGGCGTTCTCGGCGCCCGGATCGGACGGCAAGACGCACACGCTTGCGGAATCGAGGGGCAAGCAGGCCGTGGTGCTGGCGTGGTTCCCGAAGGCCTTTACCGCTGGTTGAACGGCCGAATGCAAGTCGCTCCGTGAGAGCGGCGATCTCATCCGGCAGTACAACGTCGCGTACTACATGATCAGCGTCGACACGTTGGAGGACAACACCAAGTTCGCCAAGATGCACGAGGCGGACTATCCCATCCTCAGCGACCTGACCAAGGAGATCGGCACCAAGTACGGCGTGCTCGGAGCGACGGGCATGGCACGGCGATGGACGTTCTACATCGCACCAGACGGCAAGATCCTCCACATCGACAACGCGGTGAAGCCCGCGTC
>Ga0156330_1157_pt2 | contig 17414 bp, 15 predicted proteins | sample RifCSPlowO2_12_FD_107978 | JGI IMG/M metagenome (GOLD analysis project Ga0156330, IMG submission 107978) | Acidobacteria bacterium RIFCSPLOWO2_12_FULL_67_14b | reverse complement strand
CGCGGTCTGGCTCGACACGGCAGCCGCGAGCACGCCCAGAAACGCAATCGTGACTATGGTGAGGAGCGGCGGCCGGGGGTTCAATGAGGCGTCTCGAGTCGCCATTGTACTGCTAAGGGGATAGGGCTGAGGGCTGCCGCCTTCGCGCCTCCGGCGCTTCGGCGTGCCTCGCCGTAGCTCCGACTGTTTCCGACGGAGCGGAGGCGGGAGGGCTGGGCGCCACGAGCTACGGATGGCCCCGTTGGGACGAGGACTGGGCCGTCTTGATCGCTCCGACGATCATGGCTCGGAGCTGACTGGCTTCGTTCAGCTCCCATTCGATTTCGCCGGCCGTCACGACGGCGGTTTCCAGTGCGAGCCGCAGCCAATACCGAACTTCTCGCGATTCCTTGCGTGACACGCTGAGCTTTGCGATGAAGTCGGGCTTGGTTTGGGCATCCTGGGCTAGCATTAGGGACGACAATGCCCCGGCCATCCGTCGCACAGGTTCGCGAGCGCCTCGCGACCAGCTTTACGCTCGATCACTTGTGGAGGGAGACCATGGGTCTGCCAAAGGGGGACTCGAAAGAGCCCGCGCTCGCCGAGTTGACCGACCTGCTCCGGAAGGCACACACAGCCTACGCGCTTATCGGCGGCGTGGCGGTTCAGCTCTATTCCGAAGAGCCCCGGACGACGGCGGACATCGACGTCGCGCTGGCGAGCTACGACGATCTTCCCCGCGGGCCGCTCAAGGCGGCCGGATTCACGTTCGAGCGAGCGTTCGCCCACTCCGAAAACTGGCGTGCACCAGGCGGCCAGCCCCGCAAGCTCCGCACCGCGGTCCAATTCACCGTCGACAAGCTGACCCCGGGGACAGTGGAGCGCGCCGCCGTGTTTCGCGTCCGCGGGATGCGTTTCAATGTGGCGACCCCGTCCGATCTCGTCCGGCTCAAGCTCGAGGCCGCGGAGGAATCCGCGAGCCGGCCGTCGAAGCGTCTGAGCGACATCACGGACGTCCAGCGTCTCCTGGAGACGCATCCCGAGGTGGCCCGCGAGGTGCCTGACGCGTTGGAGCGGCTGGAAACGCTGCTCGAGCGTTCCCAAGTGGGAGATATACTGGCGCAAACACGGTCCGCCGATCACCGCGGCCGCCGCCCGCCGATGGTGGATCAACCCGGGGCCCAGGCCGAACGATCCGGCGCTCGTCCTGAATGCGGCACCGGATGCGGTGAGGAAGGTGTGCGATCTCGACGGGCTACCGCCGGCGTGGCGCGCGTAAAACAGCTTCAAAATCCGGCTATTTGCTTCATTTGCAACGTCTGGCGAATGGCAGAGTTTTCGCACCCGTCAGAATCGGGATCTCGAAATGACGACGGCGCCGCATACCTATGGGGCGCCTGGGCGCTACACAATCGCGGTGAAGGCGTTCGACTGAGGAACAGCCCCTCCCAGAGCTTCGTGGGGCGCGCCGGGTTCCGAACCGAGGCGGTGACTTGAGTGATACCCATTCGTGCAATTCTGGTCGACTGCGGCGCACCGTCCAATGTTGGTGTTCATACTGCAACCCTTCGTCGAGGCCGAGGCTGAAGCCCGTAGCTTCGACGAACACTCTGAGCCCTCAGCCGTCAGCCCTTAGCCCTCAGTCCTTCGAGTGGGTAGTAGCGCACAATCCACTCGGCGATGCAGGAGGGCTTGTCGCCCTGCTCACGCTCGACGGTCACCTGCCACGTGACCTGCAGCCCGCCGGCCACGTCCTCGATCGTGAGCGGCACGAAGCGGCCGCGCACGCGCGCGCCGGACGGCACGGGCGACACGAATCGTACGCGGTTGACGCCGTAGTTGATGGCCATGCGCAGGCCGCTGAACCGAATGGCCTCGCGCATCAGGGCGCTGATGAGCGACAGCGTCAGAAACCCGTGCGCAATCGTGGTCTTGAACGGCGATTCCGTCGCGGCCCGGGCGGGGTCGACGTGAATCCACTGGCGGTCGCCGGTGGCATCGGCGAATTGGTCGATGCGGGCCTGCGTGATCTCGCACCAGTCGCTGACGGCGACTTCCTCGCCGGCGCGGGTGCGGAGCGTCTGAACGTCGATGTCGATCATGGGATCGCTCGGCTCAGCCCTCGCGCTGCGTTAGACGGGTCCTTGGGGACCCGGCCTGGACGCGCGCGCGTCAGCTGTACAACCCTCGTCCTTCGGCAACCAGTTTCTCCAGAAGCGGCGCCGGCTCCCAGTAGTCGCCGAACCGGCCGCGGTATTCCTTGACGCGCGCCAGGACGGTGGCGAGGCCCATCGTTTCGGCATAGAACATCGGGCCGCCGCTTGCGCGCGGGAACCCGAAGCCGTGGCAGTAGATGATGTCGATGTCGCCCGCGCGCGTCGCGTAGCCGTCCTCGAGGACCCGCGCGCCTTCGTTTGCGAGCGCCGTCGTGATTCTCGCGATGATCTCCTCGTCGGCAATCGGCCGCCGCTCGAGGCCTCGCTTGGCGGCCTCTTCCTCCGCCATCTGATCGATGAGCGGATCGGAAATCCGCGTGCGGCTGCCGGGTTCGTACTTGTACCAGCCGGCTCCGGTCTTCTGGCCGTACCGGCCCATCGCGTACAGCCGATCGGGAATCGCCGACTGCGGCCCCTCCGCGCGCGTCTTGCCGATCGACGTCAGATACTGCCGGATGCGCGCCCCGACGTCGATGCCCGCGATGTCCTGCATTCCGAACGGGCCGACCGGCAGACCGAATTCGGTGAGCGCGCGATCGATTTGCGGCACGCTCGCGCCTTCCTCGAGCAGGAGATACGCCTCGCGCATGTAGTAGGCGAGCATCCGGTTGGCGACGAACCCGAAGCAGTTGCCGACCACGACGCCGACTTTGCCGAGACGCTTGGCCAGTTTCAACGACGTGGCGATTACCTCCCTGCTCGTGTCGCGCCCGCGGACGATTTCCAGCAGCTTCATCACGTTCGCCGGGCTGAAGTAGTGGTGCCCGAGCACCTGCGATGGCCGGCCGCTGGCGCCGGCGAACTGGTCGATGTCGAGGGTCGAGGAATTCGAGGCGAGGATGCAGTTGGGTCGCGTGACTTTGCCGAGCTGGGCGAACGTGGCTTTCTTCAACTCCATGTTCTCGAACACGGCTTCGGTCACGATGTCCACCTGATCGAACCCGTCGTAGCTCGTGGTTGGCGTGATGAGCGCCATGGTCTTCTCGACCTGCTCGGCGGTCATCTTGCCCTTGGACATCGTCACGTCGTAGTTCTTCCGAATCGTCGCCAGCCCGCGCTGCAGCGCCGCATCGTCCACCTCTTTGAGGAGGACGGGAATGCCGGCGTTGGCGTAGGCCATCGCGATGCCGCCGCCCATCGTGCCGGCGCCGACGACCGCAGCGCGCTTGATCTCGCCTACCGGCGTGTCCTTCGGAATATCGGGGACCTTGGCGACTTCTCGCTCGGCGAAGAACAGATGCCGCAGCGCCTTCGACTCCGTCGAGACGACGCAGGCGGCGAAGAGCTCCCGCTCGCGGAGCGAACCGGCGTCGAACGTGCGCTGGAGGCCGGCCTCGATGGCGCTCACCGCGGCAAACGGCGCGCCGAGCCCTCTTGCCGTCTTCGCGAGCGCCGCGCGCGCCGCCTCGCACGCCTCGAGTCCCGCTCGCACGCGCTCGATGCCGAGCGTGATCTCACGCGTCTTACGAATCTTGACCGCCCTGGCCTTCGCCGTCGCGAACGCGATGGCGCCCGTCAGGAGATCGCCCTCGACGAGGTCATCGATGATGCCGGCCGCGAGCGCCCTGGGGGCCGGCACGGGTTTGCCGTCCGTGCACATCTGCAGCGCCATCTGTGCGCCGCACAGACGCGGGAGTCGCTGCGTGCCGCCGGCGCCGGGGATGATGCCGAGCAGGACCTCCGGCTGGCCGACCCTGGCGTCTGTCGCAGCGACGCGGAAGTGGCACGCCAGCGCGATCTCGAGGCCGCCGCCGAGCGCGTTGCCGTGAATCGCCGCGACGAGCGGTTTGGTCGCGTCTTCGAGGCGCTTCAGCAGCGCATGGATGGTGGCGGATCGCGCGAGGGAGTCCTCGCGCGTCTTGAGCACATCGAAAATCTTGATGTCGGCGCCCGCGATGAAGGTGGAGCCGGCACCGATGAGCACCATGGCGACGGCCGACGGATCGGCCACGCCTCGCGCGACCGCTGCTTCGATGGCTTCCCAGACCTCCGGGCTGAGCGCGTTCACCGGTGGATTGTCGATGGTCAGGACGGCCACGCCGTTCTGCACGTCGTAGCGAACGAGGTTGGACATGGACAAGGGCTCCGATGACGGGTACCGAGCCGATCGCTCGCACGGAGAAAACGAATCCAGAAGTTCGCCGCTACGGCTCGAGCGGGCCTCTCGGCGCTTCGACGACGATGCAGGTCGTCGTGCCGTGGGCGTAGAGTTTCCCATGCCGATCGATGATGCGGCCTTCCGACGTGGCGGTGCGGCTGCCGAGGTGGACGACCTTCGCTTCGCATCGGAGGAGTCCCACCTCGTGCGTCAACGGCCGGGTGAGGTTCACCTTCAGTTCGAGCGTGGTGAAGCGCCGGCCCGGCGGCATCAGGGTGTTGATGCAGCAGCCAAGCGCCGAGTCGAGCAGCGTCGCCGCGAACCCGCCGTGCGCCACGCCCATGCCGTTGTAGTGGGGCTCCTCGACGGTCGCGGTGAACACGACCCGGCCCTCGTCGGCTTCCACGAGGCGCATGCCGAGCAGCGCCAGCATCGGCGGCGGCGACAACTCACCGGCGATCATCTTCTTGAAGTAGTCGAGGCCGCTGAGGCTCTGTCGGATCTCGCCCATCACGCCTGCCCTCCGAGCGTGGCGGCGTGTTCGTCGCCGAGGACGCGGTACAGAATTCTGCCGCCGGTGAACCGGAGGACGGCGAGATCCTGCGGATCGATGGCGACGCGTGATTCGGTTGTCACGCGATGGTGCGGCCCCCGTCCACGACGATGGTTTGCCCGGTGATGTAGTTGGAGGCGTCGGCGGCGAGAAACACCGCGACGCCCTTGAGTTCGCCCGGTGCTCCGACGCGCGGGATTGGGCAGTTCGCTTTGATGCCAGGCTCGGTCAGTTCGATGGCGGCATCCGCCAGCCGCGAGTGGAAGAAGCCCGGCGCGATGGCGTTGACGCGAATGCCGCTCGGACCCCAGGTCGCCGCCAGCTCGCGCGTCAGTCCCATCAACCCGGCCTTGCTGGCCGCATAGCCGGCGTAGTGCGCGCCGTGGACCGACGCGTGCAAGCCCGCGATCGACGCGATGTTGATGATGCGCCCGTACTTGCGTTTCAACATCTCGCGGCCGGCGGCCTGCGAGAACAGGAACGCGCCCGTCAGGTTCGTGTCGATCACCCTCTGCCACTTGTCGAGCGCCATCGTCTCGGGCTCTTCGCCCCAGCTGATGCCGGCGTTGTTGATCAGGATGTCGACCTTGCCGAACACCGACACGGTCTTGTCGACGACGGCCCACACCTGTTCGGCCTGCGACACGTCGCAGATCGCGCCCTCGACGCGGAAGCCCCGGCCGCGGAACGATTCTAGTGTCGGCGTCAGCCATTGCTCCCGGCGCGCGCACAGCATAAGCGAGGCGCCGGCTTCGGCGAGGCCTTCGGCCATCTCTTCGCCGAGGCCGCGCGAGCCGCCGGTGACGATGGCCACGCGGCCGGTGAGGTCGAAGAGGTCGGTCAGCGGACGCATGGGAATCATAAGTGGTGGCGAAGCCCGAAGAGCTTAACCGAATAACGCCGGGGCGACCAAGGCGATCCTCGCTTGTCGCGTCGACGAGCCGGATGCTATCGTTACCGCCCCATGGCCGTAGACATCACGCCACCCACAACGCCACCCCATAAAGGGGCGGCCTACACAGCCGAGGCCCGCGCCGGCAACGGCCGGTTTCTTATTGCCGACACCGCTCCCGATGCCGTCTTCACCCGCGAAGACCTGTCGGACGAGCAGCTCCTCTTCGGCCGCGCCGCCGAAGAATTCATGCGGACCGAAGTGCTGCCGCGGGTGGCCGACCTCTACAAGCACGACTGGGTGCTGACGCGGGAGCTGATCCAGAAGGCCGCCGACCGCGACTTCACCCGCCTGGAGATTCCCGAGGCCTACGGCGGCCTCGGCCTCGACAAGGTCAGCACGGCGTGCGTCGGCGAGATGCTGAGCCTGGACCCCTCGTTTGCGGGATCGCTCGGCGCCCACACCAGCATCGGCACGCTCCCGATTGTCTACTTCGGCAACGCCGACCAGCGCGAGCGCTATCTGCCGCGCCTGGCCAGCGGCGAGCTCATCGGCGCCTTCGCCCTCACCGAACCCGAGGCCGGTTCGGACGCGCTCTCGGCGCGCACCACCGCCACGCTGACCTCCGACGGCAGGTTCTACAGCCTTCGCGGACAGAAGCTGTGGATCACCAACGGCGCCTTCGCCGACATCTTCACCGTGTTCGCCAAGATCGACGGCAAGCACTTCACCGCCTTCATCGTCGAGCGCGGCATGGGCGTGGTCAGCGGCGCCGACGAGCACAAGCTCGGCCTCGACGGCTCGTCGACCACGGCCCTGATGTTCGACGATGTGAAGGTGCCGGTGGAGAACGTGCTCGGTACCATCGGCGAGGGGCACAAGGTCGCGTTCAACATCCTCAACTTCGGCCGCGTCAAGCTCGGCACCCGCAACATCGGCGGCGCCAAGCAGGCGCTCACCGGCGCCGTTCGCTACGCCAAAGAGCGCCGCCAGTTCGGACAGCCGATCGCGAGCTTCGGGCTGATCAAGCACAAGATCGCCGAAATCGCGGTGCGCTGCTTCGTCGGCGACGCCATGGTCTTCCGCTCGCTCGGCGAGGTCGATCACGCCCTCGGCGGCGTCGACCCCGACGACGTGCCGGCGGTGCTCAAGACCATCGAGGAATTCGCGGTCGAGTGCTCGATCAACAAGGTGTGGACCAGCGAGGCGCTCGCCTACGCGGTGGACGAGGCGCTGCAGGTGTACGGCGGGAACGGATACTCGAGGGAATTTCCGGCCGAGCGCGCCTACCGCGATGCGCGGATCACGCGCATTTACGAAGGCACCAACGAGATCAATCGCCTGATCATCGGGACGCGGCTGGTGAAGAGCGCCCTGGTCGCGCCCGTGATCGCCGCGGAGGTGGCGCGCGGTCTCGGTGGGGACACACCTTCAGGGACTGGTGGGGACAAACTTTTCTTGTCCGCCGAAGCGCCTCGCGCGAAGGCCGAAGGTTTGTCCAGCGCTGAGCGCGGGCTGCTGGCGCGCGCCAAGCGGGTGACGGCTTTTGCCCTCGGCCTGGCGGCCAAGAAATACGGCAAGGGCCTGGGCAGCGAGCAGGAGGTGGTGGGCCGCCTGGCCGACATGGCAATCGAGGTCTACGCCCTCGAGAGCGCGATCCTCCGCGCGGAAAAGATGGCGGCGCGGGGCGGCCCGCACGCCTCGATCGCCGCCGACATCATCCAGGTGTTTGCCGCCGACGCCGCCGATCGGCTGAAGCACGCCGCCGCCAACGCGCTCGCATCGATCGAGGCGGATGCCTCGGCCGCGGTCGCGGCCGTCAACGGCCTGCTGCGCCACGGTCCGGTCAACACGATCGCGGCTCGCCGGCGGATCGCCGATGCGGTGATCGAAGCCAATCGGTACATGCTGTGAAGACGCCGGCGTCCTTGACCGCCCTCGTCGGCGTGGAGAAGGTGTCGTCATGGGTTGAGGTGACCCAGGACGCGATCACGCAATTCGCCGAGATCACCGGTGATCGCCAGTGGATCCACGTGGATGCCGAACGGGCGCGTCGGGATTCGCCGTACGGCGGCACGATTGCCCACGGATTTCTAACGCTGTCGCTCATCAGCCGCCTGATGCGCGACGCCGTCGGTGCAGTCGACGGGGCCCGCCTGAGCATCAACTACGGCCTCAACAAGGTGCGCTTCCCCGCCGCGCTCCCGGCCGGCTCCCGCGTCCGCGGCCGCTGCGTCCTGCAGCGCCTCGACGAGGTCGACGGCGGCCTGCAGGCGACCTGGAACGTGCTGGTCGAGCGCGACGGCGGCGCCAAGCCCTGCTGCGCCGCCGAGTGGCTGGTCCGCTACTACCTGTGAGCCGATGGAACTCTTCGCGCAGCAGGTCCTGAACGGCCTGGTCACCGGCAGCGTTTACAGCCTGGTCGCGCTGGGGCTGACGCTCATCTACGGCACGATGCAGGTGCCGAACTTCGCGCACGGCCACCTCTACATGCTGGGCGCGTACCTGTCCTACACGCTCGTGACCACGGCGGGACTCCACTATTGGGCGGCCATGGCCGTCGCCGTGGTGGCGCTGGCCGTGGTCGGGGCGGCGCTCGAACGGTTGATCTTCCGTCCGCTCCGGCACGCGCCGCACCTCAACTCGATGATCGCCGCGCTCGGCGTCATGCTCTTCCTCGAAGCGGTGGCGCAGATCATCTGGGGCGAAGAGTTCCGGCACATGGACTCGCCCTATGCCGGCGTCGTCTCGGTGGCCGGACTGCTGGTCACCGAGCACCGGCTGATCCTGCTCGGCGCCGCCGCCCTGCTGATGGTCGGCCTGCTGCTCTTCCTGACGCGCACGCTCGCCGGGTCGGCGATCCGGGCCACGGCGCAGAACGCCGAGGGCGCGCTGCTGGTGGGCATCGACACCAACCGCGTGGCGATGACCACGTTCGCGATCTCCGCCGCGCTCGCCGCCGTCGCCGGCTCGCTCGTGGCGCCGATCAGCCTGGTCTATCCCTCGATGGGATCGCTCGTCACCCTGAAGGCCTTCGCCATCGTCGTGCTGGGCGGCATGGGCAGCGTGCCGGGGGCGCTGGCCGGCGGCTACCTGCTGGCGCTGGCCGAGAGCCTCGGCGGCACCTACATCTCGGCGACCTATCAGGACCTGGTGGCGTTTGTCGTGCTCGCGCTCGTCTTCACGTTCAAGCCGAGCGGGCTCTTCAAGGAGGCGGCGTGACCCCACGCGTCACACGGGCGGCGCCGCTCGCCGCGCTGGCCGTGGCGCTGGCGCTGCCGCTCGTCGTGCCGAACGAGTACTACGTGCAAATCCTCACGCAGGGCTACGTGTTCGCCATCTCGGCCTGCGGCCTGAACGTGATCCTCGGCTTCGCCGGGCAACTGTCGCTCGCGCACGCCGGCTTCTTCGGCATCGGCGCCTACACGGTGGCGCTGCTCGCCACCAAGGTGGGGATCGCGTTCTGGGCGGGGCTGCCGGCCGGCATCGCCCTCAGCGCGGTGTTCGGCTTCGCGATCGGATCGATCTGCCTCCGCAGCAAGGGCCACTACTTTGCGATCTTCACGCTGGCGGTCGGCCTGATCATCCACCTCGTGATCCAGAAGTGGGAGTCGCTGACCCATGGGCACATCGGGGTGATCGGCATTCCCGGTCCCGGCGCCATCGGACCTCTCACCTTCGATTCCGGCATCGCGCGATCGTACCTCGCGCTCGCGGCGCTGGTGCTCACACTCGTGGCCACGTCACGGTTGCTGCGCTCGCCGGTGGGCCGCACGTTGATGGCGGTGCGCGAGAGCGAGCCGCTGGCCGCCGCGGTCGGCCTCGACGTGATGGCGGCCAAGCGGATGGCGTTCACCGTGTCGGCGGCGCTGGCCGGGCTCGCCGGCGGTCTGTACGCCGGCTTCATCGGCTTCCTCGGTCCCGAGGCATCCAACGTCGAGGTCACGTTCAACACGCTGCTCTACGTGATGGTCGGCGGCATCGGCTCGCTGTCGGGCCCGGTCGCCGGCACCTTCATCGTTTACGGCCTGTCGCAGGTCCTGCAGGTGTTGCAGGAATATCAGATGGTGATCTTCGGGCTGGCGCTGGTGCTGCTGATCCTGTTCATGCCGTCGGGCCTGGCCGGCGCATTCCGCCGTTCAAGCCCCCAAGCCCTCAAGCCCTCGAGCCCTGGGAGGGGCAAGTGATGCTGCTCGAGGCGCATCGGCTCAGCAAGTCCTTCGGCGGCTTGCGCGCGGTCGACGAGGTGGACTTTACCGTGGCCGCCGGATCGATCACGGGGATCATCGGCCCCAACGGCGCCGGCAAGACCACCTTCTTCAACCTGATCAGCCGGGCGCTGCCCGCCACCAGCGGCCGCATCACGTTCGACGGGCAGGACGTGACCGGATTGCAGGCGCACGAAATCGCCCGCCGCGGCCTGGCGCGCACCTTCCAGGCGACGACGCTGTTCGCCGACGCCACCGCGCTCGACAACGTGCTGGTCGGGTATCGGCAGCGGACGAAGGCGGGACTGTGGGATGCGCTGATCCGCAGCGGCCGGCTGGCCCGCGAAGAGCGCGAGGCTGAAGCCGCCGCGCGCGACACGCTGGCCGTCGTCGGGCTGGCGGACCTGGCGGATCGGCAGGCGCGCAACCTGACGCAGGAGCAACAGAAGCGCCTGGCCATGGCGCTGGCGCTGGTGGCGCGGCCGCGGTTGCTGCTCCTGGACGAACCGTCCGCGGGCATCAACGCGGAGCAGACACGCGGTTTGATCGCGCTGATTGAGGCCATCGCCGCCGGCGGCGTCACCGTGTGCCTGATCGAACACCAGATGCAGGTCGTGATGCACCTCTGCGACCGCATCATGGTGCTCGACTACGGCAAGAAGATCGCCGACGGGACGCCGGAGGAAATCCGGCAGGACCCGGCCGTGCTCGAAGCCTACCTCGGGCACAAATGACGATGGTTCCTCACGAGGGTTCGGACAATGCTGAGCGTCGCTAATTTGACAGTCTCGTTCGGCTCCTTTCAGGCCGCGCGCGAGGTCGCCTTCGAGGTGCGCGAGGGCGAGCTGGTGGTCCTGCTCGGGGCCAACGGCGCCGGCAAGACCACGGTGTTCCGCGCCCTCAGCGGCCTCACTCGCGCCGACGCCGGGGCCCGCATCGAGTTCGACGATCACGACCTCGCGAACCTCAGCCCGCGGGCCATCGTCGATGCCGGGATGTCGCATTGTCCGGAAGGGCGCAAGTTGTTCCCGGCCCTGTCGGTGATGACCAACCTGCGGCTCGGCGCGTACTTGTGCCGCCAACGCGCCGAGATCGATCGGCGGGTCGAGCGCATGCTGTCCCTCTTCCCTGCGCTCAAGGATCGGACGGGCGATCCGGCCGGCGCGCTCAGCGGCGGACAGCAGCAAATGGTGGCGATCGGCCGGGCCCTGATGGCCGAGCCACGCCTGCTGCTGCTCGACGAGCCCTCGGTCAGCCTCGCGCCCAAAGTGGTCCGGCAGGTGCTGGAAACGGTTGCGGCGATCAACCGAGCCGGTACAATGGTGCTCCTCGCGGAGCAGAATGCGTATGCCGCTCTCGAGATCGCGCATCGGGGATACGTGCTGGAAAACGGCCGGCTCGTCCTGGACGGTCCGGCGGCGGAACTGATGCAGCACGACGAAGTCCGTCGCGCCTATATGGGAGCCTAGGGATGCGATTGCAGATTGCAGATTGCAGGTTGCGGATTGCCGTCGCTCTGATGTTTGGCGTGCTTGCGGGCTGCTCATCGAACAGCGGCGACGAGACGGTCACCATTGGGTTCACCGGGCCGCTCAGCGGCGGCGCGGCCCTCTACGGGCGCAACGTCCTCGACGGTCTCGAGATGGCCGTGGAGGACATCAATGCCGCCGGCGGCATTCCGGTCGGCGGCAGGCACGTCAAGGTCGCGGTGGTGCCGCTCGACGATCGCTACTTCCCCAACGAGTCGGCGACCAACGCGAAGCGGCTGGTCCACCAGAACCAGGCCCCCGTCGTCTTCTGCCCGCATAGCGGCGGCATCCTCGCCATACAGGGCTTCAACGCCTCGGCGCCGCCCTTCATCGTCGGCGCCTACAGCAGCGAGCCCCAGATCGTGGAGAGCGGCAATCCGCTCACGTTGATGATCCCGCCGAAGTACATCGTCTACTTCGACGCGTTCGCGCAGACGACGATGGATGCCCACGGCAAGCGGCTGGGGCGCATTCCCGGCGCGCACGCCTACGCCAAGGAGTGGACCAAGGGCTTCTCGGCCGTGTGGGAGAGCAAGGGCGGCACGCTCCTGACCAACAACGAGGTCGACTACAACACCACCACCGATTTTTCGAGCGTGGTCAGCAAGGCCCTCTCGGAAAAGCCCGACGTGCTCTTCGTGGGGGGCGCGTCCCAGGCGACGGCGCTCGTCATCAAGGCGGCACGGGAGCAGGGCTTCAAGGGCGGGTTCGTGGTGATGGACCAGGCGAAGTTCGAGGAAATGAACAAACTGGTGCCGATGGCGATGCTGGAACACTCGGTCGGCGTGATGCCGATGGTCGCGCACCCTGACTTCCGGGCGGCCAAGTTCGTGGAGCAGTACCGGCAGAAGAAGGGCCCGGACCGCGACCCGCCGCGCGAGGTGAGCCTCACCTACGGCGCCATGCGCGTGGTGGCGCGGGCCATGGAACTGGCCGGCACCGTCACCGACGCCCGGGCCATCCATGCCCGGCTGGACGAAGCCGCCTCGACGCTCCCCGACGAGTTCAAGCCGTCGGAGCTGCTCGGCGTCGACGCGAAGGGCCACATGAAGCAAACCGTGATTGCCGCGCACGTCGTCGGCGGGAAATTCGTCCCGCTCCATCTCGCGCAGATCGACTAGGCATGCCTGACCTCATTCGCTACGACGTCCGCGACCGCGTCGCCATCCTCACCGTCGACAACCCGCCGGTCAACGCCATGGGCCCCGGCGTGCTCGAGGGCATCGAAGACGGCGTCGCGCGCGCCAACGCCGACGCCGGCGTCGACGCTGTCGTGCTCGTCGGCGCGGGCTCGACGTTCATCGCCGGCGCCGACATCAAGATCTTCGGCACGCTCAAGACGCGCGAGCAATCGCTGGCGCGATCGGAAGGAACGCACGCGCGGCTCAAGCGAATCGAGGATTCGGCCAAGCCGCTCGTGGCGGCGATCCACGGCAACGCGCTCGGCGGCGGACTCGAGATCGCGATGTCCTGCCACTACCGGGTGATGGCGCCCGACGCGAAGGTCGGCCAGCCGGAAGTGCTGCTCGGCATCATCCCCGGCGCCGGCGGCACGCAGCGTCTGCCCCGCTTGTGCGGCGCCGCGCTGGCCATCGAAATGTGTACCGCGGGCAAGCCGGTGCCGGCGCCGAAGGCGCTCGCGGCGGGCATCGTCGATCGCGCGGCCGTCGGGAACCTGCTGGACGACGCGATCGAGTTCGCGCGAGCAAAGGGCGCCGCGCGCGCCGTCCGGAAGACGCGAGATCTCACGGACAAGATCGCGGATCGCGACGCCGGCCTCGCCGCCTGTGCCGCGGGCCGGAAGACGCTCGCGGCCACGGCGAAAGGCGTGCAGGCGCCCTTCAAGGCGGTCGATGCGATCGAAGCGGCGCTGACGCTCGGCTTCGACGCCGGTTCCGGGCGCGAGCGATCGCTCTTCGCCGACTGCGTCACGTCCACGGAGTGCCGCGCGCTGGTCCACATGTTCTTCGCGGACCGCGAGGCGGCGAAGGTCCCCGACGTCCCGAAGGACACGCCGGTGCTGGCGATCGCGCGCGCGGCCGTGATCGGCGCGGGCACCATGGGCGGCGGCATCGCGATGTGCTATGCCAACGCCGGCATTCCGGTGCTGCTGAAAGACGTGGACGAGGCGGCGGTGCGGCGGGGCATGGCGACGATCCGCAAGAACTACGAATCGTCCGTCGCGAAAGGCCGGATGACCCCCGAGGCCTTCGGCCGCACGATGTCGCTGATCACACCGACCACCGCCTATGACGACTTCGAGCGCGCCGACATCGTCGTCGAAGCCGTGTTCGAGAACATGGACCTGAAGAAGACGACGTTCGCGGAGCTGGCAAGGGTCACGAAGCCGGCCTGCATCCTCGCCTCGAACACCTCGACGCTCGACATCGACGAGTTCGCGCAGGCGAGCGGACGCCCGGGACAGGTGATCGGCCACCACTTCTTCAGCCCGGCGAACGTGATGAAGCTGCTGGAGATCGTCCGCGGCAGGGAAACCAGCAAGGAAGCGATTGCCACCTCGCTGGCGCTCGCCAAGAAGCTCGGCAAGGTCGGTGTGGTGGTCGGCAATTGCTTCGGGTTCGTCGCCAACCGGATGATCGCCTACTACATGCGTGAGGCGTATCTCCTGCTCGAAGAGGGCGCCGGCGTGTCGCAAGTGGATGGCGCGCTCACCGAGTTCGGCCTGCCGGTCGGACCGTTCGGCATGCAGGACATCGCCGGCATCGACGTCGGCTGGCGCATCCGCCAGCACCTGAAGCTGACCGGCCAGAAGCGGGCGGAAGGTCCGCAGTCGGAAGTGCCGGATCGGTTGTACGAGATGGGCCGCTACGGCCAGAAGACCGGCGCCGGCTGGTATCGCTACGAAGCCGGCAGCCGCACCCGCATCCCCGATCCGCTCGTCGACGAGATCGCCGCCTCCGAGGCGGCGAAGCGCGGGGTCACCCGCCGCAAGGTCGATGACGGGGAGATCATCTCGCGGATCATGACGGCGCTGGCCAACGAGGGCGCGCGCATCCTCGAAGAGGGCTACGCCACCCGCGCCAGCGACATCGACGTGGTCTACTGCTACGGATTCGGCTACCCGCGTCACGTGGGCGGGCCGATGTTCTACGCGGACACGGTGGGCCTGCCGACCGTGCTCGCACGGGTCAAGGAATACCGCGAGCGCCTGGGCGACTACTGGAAACCGGCCGCGCTCCTGGAGAAACTCGTCGCCGAAGGAAAGGGGTTTCACGCATGAGGACCATCGCCGCTTTCACTGCCCTCCTACTTACTGTGCTCGTCGTCCCGTCGCGGGCGCAGAACCCCAGCTGGCATCTCACCGCCACGGTGGCGGAAAGCTGCAGCTGCACGGTGTCGTGCCCGTGCAACTTCGGCGGCGAGCCGTCACGCATGCCGTGCGAAGGCAACCGCATGATCGCAATCGAGGCGGGACATTACGAAGGGGTCGACCTGGCGGGCGTCCAGTTGCTCGTGACCTTCAACATGCGCAACTGGTCGAAGATCTACGTGAGCGACAAGGTCAACGAGCGCCAGATGAAGGCGGTCGAGGCGCTCTTGCCGATCGCGTTCGCCGGCTTCCACAAGGGCATGCTGTCGTTCACCAAGGCGCCGATCACGATGGACGCGACCGAGTCGCGCGTCCGCTTCTCGGGTCCCGAGTCGTCCGTGGACATGGAAGTGATGCGCGGCTTCAACGGCAGGGCGGTGAAGGTGTCGAACCTGCCGAGCCCGGTGTTCCAGGACTACACGCAGTTCCGTTCGGTGGCCCACACGCACACGAGCGCCACGCACTCGTTCAGCCACAAGGGCACGAACGGATTCACGTCGAAATGGGACACGGGGAGCAAGTAGTCATTCCGTCCTGAGTGCGACCAGCGGATCCACCGTCGCGGCGCGGCGCGCGGGGATGAAGGCGGCGACCACGGTCGCGGCCAGCACGAGCACGGCAACGCCGGCAAACGAGGCGGCGTCGGTCGGGGCCACGCCCACCAGCAGGCTGCCCGCCACCCGCGACAGCGCGGCGGTCCCCAGCAGGCCGATCAGCGTGCCGGCCAGCGCCAGGCTGAACGCCTGCCACAGCACCTCGCCCAGGACCCGCCGCGCCGGTGCGCCGAGGGCGATGCGGACGCCGATCTCCCGCCGCCGGCCCGATACCGAGGCCGCCATGACGCCGTAGACGCCAATCAGCGCCAGCGCCAGGGCGATGGCCGCGAAGGCGCCGATCAGCAGCATCTGGAAGCGTGGACCGGCGAGGCGCAGGCTCACGCGGTCGTCCATGGTCGCCACATTCGAGACCGGCAGGTCCGGGTCGACCGTCGCGAGCCGGGCGCTGACGGCCTTCATCACCGCGGCGGTGTCCACCGTCGAACGCACGACGAAGAAGCTGGCCCATCGCGGTGATTGCGCGAACGGCCAGTAGACCTCGGCCGCGGCCGCCGCCCCGGGCGCGAACGGCGGGACATCGGGCACGACGCCGACAATCTCCAGCACGCGATCGCCCGAACCTTGCCGGAGCCGCTGGCCGATCGGATCGAGGCCGCCGAGGAACCGCCGGACGAAGGTGTCGTTGACGATCGCCACGCGCGGGGATCCCTCGCGGTCGTCGGCCGTGAAGGCCCGGCCCGGCCGAATCGGCAGGCCCAGCGTCGCGAAGTACGTCGGGCTCGTGTCGAATCCGTTGGCCGTGATCGGCGCGTCCGACGATGCGCCGACCAGATGGAACTCGTCCGGTTCGCGGCCACCGAACAATGGACCGTTCGAGACCATGCCCACCGACGTCACGCCCGGAACGGCGGCGATCTCCTCTTCGATCCGCCTGAAGAGCGCGCGGACGTCAGCGGCCTTCGGATAGGTGCCGTCGGAGGCGAAGGTCCAGAACGTGACGAGCCCCGAGCGGTCGAAGCCGGGCTTCCAGTCCAGGTGCGCCGCGAAGCTGCGGGCCAACAGTCCCGCGCCCACCGCGATGATCACGGTCAGCGCCACTTCCGTCACGACCAGTGCGCTCCGCAGGTTCAGCGCGGACCGCCACGCCGTGGGCTGGCCCGGCCTGAGCGCCTCGACGATCTCGCGCCGGCCGGCGCGCACGGCGGGCGCAAGGGCGGCGACGAGGGCTGCGGCAAGCGTCGCCAGCACCGCCGCCACGAGCACACGAGCGTCAAGCGTCACCTCGCTCCCGCGCGGCAGGCCTCCGGGGACCATCGCCACAAAGACGCCCGCCATCGAGGCCGCGGCCACCGCGCCCACCGCTCCGCCAGCCAGCGCGATCACCAGGCTCTCGAGAACCAGCAGCCGCGCCAGCGCGCCCCGCGACGCGCCGACCGCGACGCGAATGGCCAGTTCGCGCTCGCGCGCCATCGTCCGCCCCACCAGCAGGTTCGCCACGTTGGCGCAGGCGATGAGCAGCAGCATCGTCACGGCGCCCATGAACACCAGCAGCAAGGTCCGCACGGATCCGACGACGGTGTCGAGAAGGGGGGTGACGCGCGCGCCCCATCCCGCATTGGTCGTCGGGAATCGCCGCCCCAGGTCATCCTGGAGCGCCGCGAGCTCGGCCTCCACGGCACGGACTGAGGCGTCGTCGGCCATGCGGCCGATGGTCACGAAGCCTCGCCACCTCCGCTGCTCCTCGTCGAGGGGGTCGAACGGGAACGGCGTCCAGAGCTCGACTCGCCCGAGCGTGGGTACGGCGATGCCCGCGGGCAGGACGCCCACCACCTCGTGGGAAACGCCGTCCAGATCGAGGATGCGGCCGATCACGCCGGGATCGCCGCCAAAACGGGTGCGCCAGTAGCCCTCGCTGAGCACGGCCACGCGCGGACGCCCGGGTCCGACGTCGGCATCGGCGATCAGCCGTCCCAGGCCGGGCGTCACCTGCAGCGTCGAGAACAGCCGGCCCGACACGTAGCCGCCGCCGACACCCTCGGCGCGCTCCCCGG
>Ga0156330_1048_pt1 | contig 17552 bp, 15 predicted proteins | sample RifCSPlowO2_12_FD_107978 | JGI IMG/M metagenome (GOLD analysis project Ga0156330, IMG submission 107978) | Acidobacteria bacterium RIFCSPLOWO2_12_FULL_67_14b | reverse complement strand
TGGTCGAGGGCACCCTCGCCGCCTATCAGCGATTCGTCGAGGGATGATTGGGGACAGGCCCCCGAAATCACACTTTTCTGACGGCGCGAGTCTCTGATCAGTTCTTGCAGCGCGTATTGCGCCGATCGATTCAAAAAACTGCCACGCCGTGGGCCGTCACCCGCCGAATCGCTCGGGATTTTACCGTTTTGATCAGGGCCTGGACTTTGAAGGTCCCCGTCTCATGCCACGAGCTCCAAGAGTCCAATTCCAAGGGGCGATCTACCACGTGATGTCCCGAGGCAACAGGAAGGCGACCATCTTCGAGGACGACGATGACCGGCGGCGCTTTCTGGACATCTTCGCCGAAGCGGCGGAGCGGTACACCGTCACGGCTTACTCGTATTGCCTGATGGGGAACCACTATCACGCCGTGATCGAGACCCCCTGCGGAAACGTGTCCGCGGCCATGGGTTTCATCAACGGTGGGTTTACGCAGGCTTCGAATCGTCGACACGATTGGACTGGCCACCTGCTGGGCGGCCGCTTCAAATCGCTGACCATCGATGACCACGTCTACCTGCGCAACGCCAATGCATACGTCGTGCTGAACCCCGTGGCAGCGGGCCTGGTCTCGGCCCCCGTAGACTGGGTGTGGAGCAGCTATCGCGCAACTGCCGGCCTGGCGACGCCTCCCGAATTCCTGAGCCTGGACTGGCTCGAGTCTGTCTTCGGCGGGCCGACTCATCAGGACGCGCAGCGCCGGTATCGCGAATTCGTCTCGGCGCCTCCGGACACGCTCGACGCCGACATCGAGGGCGGCGTCCTATACGGATCGGCATCGTTTGAAGAACGGGTCCGCTCGGCGATCGGCGTGAACCTCTATCGTGCCCGAGTGCCGCGCGAATACCGCGCGTTGGCGCGGCCGCCTCTGCCAGAGTTGTTCGAAGGCAGGTTATCCAAGAGCGAACGCAATTCGAGGATTCTGCGGGCCCACGTCGTCCACGGATATCGTCTCTCGGAAATTGCCGCGTCCCTCGGATTGCATCCGAATACCCTGAGCAAGATCGTTCAAGGGTTGAAGAAGCGCCGTGCGCGGCTAGAAGTGTGATTTCGGGGGCCTGGCCCCAATCATCCATTCGGCAAGTTCAGTGTGCCCTTTCTCCTTGGCCAGGTCGATGCTCGACTGCCCGGCGTCGTTCCTTTGGTGCGGGTCGGCCCCGTGCTTGATCAGCAACTCCGCCAGTTCCCGGTTGCCGTTCGAGCCGGCTTCATGCAGCGGCACAAACCCCTGCTGCTGCGGCACGTTCGGGTTCGCCCCCGCCTCCAGAACCGCGCCGACGATGGCAAGGTTCCGGCTGGCGGCCGCCGCATGGATCGGCTGCACCTTGAACGCGTTGCGCGCGACGGCGTGCACATCCGCGCCCGCCGCGATCAGCGCGCGCACCGCCTCGAACTGGCCGAAAAACGCCGCCAGCCCCAGCGGAGTGAAGCCGTCCAACGAATAGGCCGACACGCGCGAGGCATCCTCCTGCAACAGCGCGGAAATGCGTTCGACCCGGCCCAGCGCGCTCGCCTCGAAGATGTCGAGCGGCGCGCCCTGCTCGACGAAGACCTGCGCCACCTCCACTTTGCCGTGATAGACGGCCAGCAGGATCCCCGAGACACCGTTGGCATCCCTGGCCGCGAGCTGTGACGGATCCTCCTGCAGGATCGCACGCACCTCGCCGGCCTTCCCGCCCTTGATCGCCTCGAACAGCTGATGCATGAGACCTCACGGACAAACCCGAGGACAAACCTGAAGGTTTGTCCCCACATTCACTGAATGACCCGTCACTGAACCGGCAGGCTCCGGTCCAACTGCAACACCGCGTCGAGCACGGTTTCAGCCACGTCCACGAAGAAGCCGCGGTTGATCTTATCCGCCGTGTCGGTCGGCTTGTGATAGTCCGGATGGTCCTCGACCCCGAAGTAGACGAACGGGATCTTCGCGCTGTGGAACGGCCCGTGATCCGACTGGTTGGTCCAGTCCTCCACCCCGCCCGCCACCGGTATCGGCTTGTCGTGGCCAAACAGGACCGTGATCGGCGCCCGCCGGGCGACCTCGTCCATCGGCGCCTTGAGTTGCGGCCAGTGGTAGGTTCCCGCGACGAAGATCTCGCGCTTGTCGTTTCGGCTCACCATGTCGAGGTTGACGTTCAGGGCGATGCGATCCCTGGGCACCGGCGGCGCGATCAGGAACGCCTTCGCGCCCTGCAGCCCCGCCTCTTCGGCGTCGAACGCCGCGAACACCACCGTGCGGCGGAGCGGCGTCTTCCGGCAGTACTCCGCCACCGCCAGCATCACCGCCACGCCGGAGGCGTTGTCGTCGGCGCCCGGATACACCGCCCCCTCGCGAATGCCCAGATGATCGTAATGCGCCGACACCACGAACATCGGCGCCTTCGGATCGGCGCCGACGCACATCCCGATCACGTTGGCGCCCTCGCCGTCGGCGCGCCCGCTGACCCGCATGCGCGTGTACTTGAAGGGAAACTCGTAGCTGCCCGACACGGGCTCGAGGCCGATGGCCCTGACGCGCTCGAGCACCCACGCGCGCGCCGCGACCCCCCCGGGCGATCCGGCCGCCCGCCCCTCGAAACGCGGATCCGCCAGCGCCTTCATGTTCGCCATCAGGGCGTCGCTGTCGACGCGAAGCATCGCCGGCCGTGCCGACACCTGTCCGCGCGATTCGCGCTGCGCGTCGATGCGCGAGGCTTCGAACCGCCCGGCGACCTGGAACCAGATCAACCCGGTGGCGACGATGCTCAGCCCGACGACGCGGCGTGGTTTCATAACGTCATCACCATCACGCGATCCGTTTGCGGATCGGTCCCGAACAAGAATACGTGTTCACCGACGTCGACGAAACCACATTTACGGTAGAACGCCTGCGCGCGCGGGTTCCGATCCCACACGCCCAGCCACATCGTCCGCGCGCCGCCGGCGCGCGCCTCGACCATCACCCGGGCCATCAGGGACTGCGCGACGCCGCGGCCATGCCAGGCGCGATCGACGTAGAACCGCCAGAGCTCGATCGGATCGGGACCGGTCACGCAGTCCGGAACGTGACCCGCCCGGACCTGCGCGTAGGCGACGGCCGCGCCTCCGGCCTCGGCCAGCAGCGTGAGGATGCCGGGACTCGCGAGCTCGGCAGACTGCTGCGCCACGCCGTAGGCCCGCTCGAGGTGCAGGGCCATGTCGGCGGCGTCGTTGGTGGCGGCGAAGGTGTCGAAGAAGGTCTCGCGAGCGAGGGCCGTGAGCACCGGCGCATCCGCGGCCGTCCCGCGGCGAATCGTCATAGCGAAATCGTAACCGAACGGAACCGCGCAGGGCATTTCTCCGTAATCGGTGTCTAACGCCCTCAAGGTCTCTGAAGGGGAACCACCATGGGTTTGTGGGAAGACCTGCGCTTTGCCGCCCGGCTGCTCGTCAAGGACAAATGGTTCACGCTCGTCGCGGGGATTGCCCTCGCGCTCGGCATCGGCGTGAACACCACGGTGTTTACGTTCGTAAACGCCGTGCTGATCCGCGGCCTGCCGATCGACGAACCGGATGCGGTGATGGCGCTCAATTCGCTCGATCCGGTACGCAACCGCAACATGGGTGTCTCTTACCTGGACTTCAAGGACTGGCGCGAGGCGAGCAAGACGTTCGAATCGCTGTCGGCCTACACGGGCACCGTGGCCAACGTCAGCGACGAAGGCAAACTGCCTGAGCGCTACAGCGGCGTGTTCCTCTCGGCCAACTCATTCCAGATCATGCGTCAGCGGCCGAGTCTCGGCCGCGACTTCCTGCCCGAAGAGGATCGGCCCGGGGCCCAGGCGGTGGTTCTGATCGGGCACGGCATGTGGCAGAACCGCTATGGCAGCGACCCGTCGATCATCGGCAAGACAGTGCGCATCAACGACGTGCCCTCGGTCGTGATCGGCGTGATGCCTGAAGGGTTCAAGTTTCCGCAGAACGCCGATCTGTGGCAGCCGCTGAGCGTCGTCGCCGGCCTCGAGGAGCAGAAGCGCAACGCGCGCAACTTCCAGGTGTTCGGCCGGCTCGCCGCGGGCGTGACCCGCGATCAGGCGCAAAGCGAACTGATCAACGTCGGCCGCCAGCTCACCACCGACTATCCCGACACCAACAAGGACGTCCAGCCGCGAATCCAGACCTTCAACGAGAGCCAGAACGGCGGACCGATCCGGACGGTGTTCCTGTCGCTGCTGGGCGCGGTCGGCTTCGTGCTGTTGATCGCGTGCGCGAACGTGGCCAACCTGCTGCTGGCGCGATCGACGCAACGCGGCCGCGAGATCGCAGTGCGCATCTCGCTTGGCGCCACGCGGGGGCGGGTGGTCCGGCAGCTCCTGATCGAGAGCGTGCTCCTGGCCCTGATCAGCGGCGCGATCGGCCTCGCTATTTCGTTCGTCGGCATCCGGCTCTTCGACCAGGCGACGCAGGACGTGGGCCGTCCCTACTGGATCCAGTTCACCATGGACCGCAGCGTGTTCGCCTACCTGGCGGCGATCTGCCTGGGCACAGGCGTGATCTTCGGGCTGGCCCCGGCGCTGCACATCTCGAAGACCGACGTGAACGAAATCCTGAAGGAAGGCGGACGATCCGGGACCGCCGGCGTCCGCGCGCGGCGGTGGACCGGCGCCCTCATGATCGGCGAGCTCGCCCTCACCGTCGTCCTGCTCGCGGGCGCGGGCTTCATGATGCGCAACTTCCTCACCCTCTATCGCCAGGACATCGGCGTCGACACGTCACGCTTGCTGGTGATGCAACTGGCGCTGCCCGAGCGCAAGTACCCGGCCGTGGAACAGCGCCTCGCCTTCTACCAGCGAATCGAGGATCGGCTGAAGGCCAACGCGCGGATCGAAGGGGTGACCATCACCAGCAACCCGCCGATGCAGGGCGGCTTCCTGCGGCGCCTGACGCTCGACGGCAAGCCGCTCGAGCAGGGCCAGCAGGCGCCGAACGTGACGATGGTGACGGTGGACCCGCGCTACTTCGAGACCATCGGGCTGCCGCTCATCCGCGGCCGTGCGCTCACGGACGAAGACGGGATGAGCGGCCGCGAGAGCGCCGTCATCAACCAGCGATTTGCGCAACTGCACTTCCCCAACGAGGATCCCATCGGCCGCCGCATCGTCCTCAACATGGACTTGCAGGGCGGCGCGGCGCCCACCGGCGGCATTCCCGTCTCGCTCACGGCCACCGTCGTCGGCATCGCGCCGAACGTGCGGCAGCGGGCCATCGCCGAGCCGGATCCTGATGCGGTGGCCTACATGCCGTTCCGCACGGACCCGCGCGCCTTCATGACGCTGCTCGTCCGCAGCCAGGGCGATCCCAACGCGATGTCACCCCTCCTGCGCGAAGAGGTCCGCGCCATCGACGCCGACCTGCCGCTGTTCGGCATCCGGACGATGGACGCGAGCCTGGCGCGGCAACGATGGCCGTTCCGCGTCTTCGGGACGATGTTCGCGATTTTCGCGTTCATCGCCCTGGCGCTCTCGGCGGTCGGCCTCTATGCGGTCACGGCCTACTCGGTGACACAGCGGACGCAGGAGATCGGCGTCCGGATGGCGCTCGGCGCGCAGGGCAACCAGGTGGCGTGGCTGTTCCTGCGGAGGTCGTTCATGCAGCTGGCGATCGGACTGACGCTCGGCATCGGCGGCGCGTTCGGGGTGGGCAAGTTGTTCGCGAGCACGCAGCTGCTGATTCAAACCTCCGAACGCGACCCGGTGACGATCGGCGGCATCGCGGCCCTGCTGGCCGTGGTGGCGGTCGCCGCGTGCCTGTGGCCCGCACGAAGGGCGACGCAGCTCGACCCGCTCATCGCCCTTCGACGCGACTAATCGCGCGCATCAGCCGTTCGGCGGGGGTGCCGTCACCGGGCTCCCGCGCGAGCAGGGCGGCCAGGACGCCCGTGGTGTTCGCCACGGCGAAGCTCAGGCCCTTCAGGTTCCGTTCCGGCGGCACGCCGGGAATCGGCCGCGGAAAGCCCGAGGCGCGGAACGCCACGCGTCCTCCCTCTCCGACGGTCGCGTGCGCCTCTTCGCGCGGCATCGACCAGTCGAGCGTCACGCTCCACACGCCCGGCAGCGCGCCGGGCAGCCAGCGCGACCCTTGCTGCGGTCCAGCCGCCACCACGACCGCACCCACGGCGCGCAACCTGCCCACCACGCCGTCGAGCGCGGCCTCGTGATCGGCGTTGACCGTCCCGAGGCTCATGTTGACGATGTGGACGTGATGGCGGAGCGCCCATTCGCACGCCGCCACGAGGGCGGCGCCGGTGGCGGCGAGCTCGCGATCGAACACCTTGATCGCGACGATCTCGGCCGCCGGCGCCTTCTCGCGAATCACCGCCGCAACCGCGGTGCCGTGGCCGAGCCGATCGACGTAATCCGCGTGCTCGTGCCCGTCGGCGTCGATGCCGATGCCGCCGGACGCGCCGTCCACATGGGGATGCCCGGCATGCACGCCGCTGTCGATCACCGCGACGCGGACCGGACCCGCCGTCACGCTTCAACGCCCGACGCGCGATCGATTTCGAAGAGCGTCGCAAACGCGCCGGGCCGCGCCGCCAGGTCGCGCGGGCGGCCCTCGTCCACCACCCGGGCGCCGTCGAGCACGACCACGTAATCGGCGGCCATGGCCAGCTCCCGCCGGTGCGTGATCAGGATGGTCGTGCGGCCCCGCATCACCGCCTGGTAGCCGTCGATCACCTGGCGCTGCGCGACCGCGTCGAGCGCCGCGGTGGGCTCGTCGAGCACCAGCACGGCCGGGTCGGCGAGAAACGCGCGGGCGAGGGCGATGCGCTGGCGCTCGCCCGCCGACATCGCAAGGCCACGCTCGCCCACGAGCGTCTCGTAACCGAGCGGCAGCGCTTCCACGAACCGCGCGATGCCGGCGGCCGCCGCCGCCCGGCGCACGTCGGCGTCGGTCGCGTCCGGCCTGACGTAACGGATGTTCTCGGCCACGGTCGCGTGCAGGAGCGTGGGCTCCTGCTCGACCAGCACGACCTGGCGCCTGACGTCGGCGAGCTTCAGCATCCGGAGATCGCGGCCGTCGAGACGGATCACGCCGCTATCGGGGTCGAGCATGCGCGTCACGAGGTAGGCGATCGTCGACTTGCCGACGCCGCTCCCGCCCACCAGGGCCACCGTGCCGCCCTGCCGCGCGCGGAACGACACGGCGTCGAGTACCCGCGCCCCGCGGTCAGTGGTCAGCGTCACGGCGTCGCATTCGAGATCGCCGAGGGCCACGGGCAACGGCATGGCGTCCGCCCGCTCCGTCACGTCGATCGGGAAGTCGAGGATCTCGCACACGCGGGCCCACGACACGCGCGCGGTGGCGAGGCTGGCGTAGAGGCCCATCAGCGCCTGCGCGGGCGCGAACACGCGCATCTGGTAGGCGAGAAACGCGCCCATCGTGCCGAGCGTGAGCGTGCCGTCGATCACGCGCAGGCCGCCGTAGAAGAAGGCGATCGCCGACCCGATCGACAGCAGCGTGCCGGGGAGCCCGCCCGCGAAGTAGGTGACGCGCTGCATCGTCATCAGCGCCTCGATGAACGCGCCGTTCAAGCCACGGAACCGCGCGCTCTCCCGCCCCTGCGCGTTCGAGGCCACGACCAGCGACATGGCCTGCAGCGTTTCGATCAGGAAGCTGCCGATGTCGGCGCTCCGCTGCCGCAGCGCCGCGACATGGCGCTCGAGACGGCGCCGGTAGACGACCAGCGCCACGAGGCTCAGCGGCATCGGCGCCAGCGCCACCAGCGACAGGCGCCAGTCGAGCCACACCATCATCACGAGGCTGCCCGCGAGAAACAGCACGTTGCCGACCCAAGCCAGCGCCGCCTCGGCGGCGACGCGCTGGATCTCGCTGATGTCGTTGTTGATGCGCGACACGATGTCGCCCAGCCGGGTGCGCGCGAAGAACCGCGGCGACAGCCGCTGCAGGTGCTGGTAGAGCGACAGCCGCATGTCGAACAGGATCTCGGCCGAGACGCGCGTGTAGCGGAGCCCGCTCGCCACGTTGAGGACGAAGCCGAACACGCCCAGCGCGATGAACCAGGAGACGATGCGGCGGAGGGCGGCGAGGTCGCGGCCGACGAGCGCCGTGTCGATCAGGTCCTTCGACAGGTACGGGATCGCCAGCGTCGTCGCCGTGCTGACGAGGCTGATGATCAGGACGAGGACGAGGCGTCGCCAGTACGGCAGGAGGTAGGCGAACGCTCGTCGATCCACGTCAGCGCGCGGCCGGGCGCGGGAGAATGAACAAGTTGGTCGTCTGATCCGCGTTCATCTGGATGGTGCGAAGCAGCTTGTAGGTGGCGGCTTCATACACATCGATGGTCGCGCCCGCCTGGAACACGTACAGCAGGCGGCCGTTCGACGACACGCGAAGCGCCATGCGCGGGCGGCCCTCGAACGGGGTGCGGCCGACCAGCTTCCGCTGCTCGACGTCGAAGGCCCAGAATTCGTAGCGGCCGATCTGCTGCATCAGCCCGTAGCCCCGCTTGCGGTCCGGCGCCATCGCGAAGCCGACGCCTTCGGCCGGGCCGATCGGCGTGAAGTCGACGCTCTTGCCCACGAGGTTGACGCGTCCGATGCCCATGATGCGGCGGTTCATCACCGGGTCCTGGACGGTGAAGAGGCCCGTGAAGAATCCCGGGTCCTCATTGAAGTCGTCGACGGAGCCGAAGCTGATCCGGCCGAGTCCCGACTCGAGCGGCCGGCTGAGCGCCCAGGTGTCGACCTCGGTGAAGTTCTCGGTCTCGAGAATCAGCACGTCGTCGCCGAAGAAATACAGGAGCTTGCCGTCCGGCGAGAAGCGGATGTTGACGCCCTCGCGCTCTTCGCCGCGCGGCCACGGAATGGTCCGCGTGATCTTCTTCTGGGCGAGGTCGTAGAGCTGCAGGCTGATGTCGCCGATCTCCCAGCGGTCGATCTGCTTGGTCGCGGTGCGGGTGAGCAGGATCAGGAACCGCTCGAGTGGATCGACCTGCAGGCCGCGGATGCGCGTCTTCTTGTTCCCCTCGCTCAGCGTGAACGTTGTCAGCGTGGATCGCGTCGGAATGTCCACGACCTCGATCTTCTCGAGCGTCGAGTCGAGCACGTAGAACTTGCTGCGCGACTGCGACAGCGTCAGCGAGCGGGGAATGCCGGTCTTGAGCGGAATCTCGCCGACCTTCGTTTCCGTGGCTTCATCGAAGATCTGGATGTTGCCGGCGTAGGTGCCCATGTAGAGCAGGTGGTCGCCGCCGGTGATCCCCGGGCGGGCCGGCCGCTGATCCGCAGCATCCGCGGAACTAAAGTTCCGCGCTACACCGACGGTCACGGCCGTACAGACAAGCGCGACGGTCAATAGCGCCTTCATCACTTCTTCTCGTCGGGGAAGATTAGATCGATCTTGCGCCAGTCCTTCTGGGCGGCGGCGCACTTGGCGGTCCAGTCGGGCGCGTGGTTCAACTGGTCGGGCACCTGCGCCGGCCAGAAGCAACCCATGTGGCAGTCGAACAGATCGCGCTCCACGGGCTGGCACAGCCCCGCGGTGCCGCCGTTGCGATCCGCCTCCCATCCGGGAGAGAACACCAGCGAGCACCCGTTGGGAATGTGCGGCGGCTCGGGCTGCTGCGGCGGGCCCTGTTGCAGGGCGACGACGTCTTTCGCGCCCTCCGGGCGCGAGGCTTCCGTCCTGGTCACCTCTTCCATGCGGGCGGCCTTGCGATTGATGGCGGTGAGATGCTTCATGACACCCTCTCGGTCGGTTGATCGTCGAACTGCCGGAGGAACCCCGGGTTCCGTGCGGCCAGCTCGCCGTAGATCTCCAGGCAGGTGTGCGTCCACCCGCGGATCCACTCGCAGTAATGCAGGTTGGGACGCTCGGTCGATCCGTAGCGCGTGTTGGCTTCGTGATAGCAGCCACCGGCGCAAATCGGCCGCGCCCAGCAGGTCGCGCAGTCGGTCTTGTTCGAGACGTGGTGCGCATCGAGAAACGCCTGCTGCTTCGGCCACGACACGCCGTCTCTCACGGTGCCGAGGCCGTGGTCGTCGGAGCCGGCAAAGCGGTGGCACAGCGCGACGCGGCCGTCGGTCGACACGCCCATCAGCCCGATGCCGGCGCCGCACGGATACGCCTTGGCGTGACCCTGGTGGATCTCCTGCAGCGTCTCGCGGACGTTCGAGAAGCCGTGGTGGCGATTCTGCAGCGACGCCTCGAGATACTCGGTGGCCAGCGCGCGGAACTGCTCGAGCAGGTGGTCGAAGCCGCCGTCCGAAATCGCGTAGTCGCGTCCGGGCGCCGTGGTCACCGGCGCGAAGCCGACTTCCCAGAAGCCGAGATCCTCCGACAGGTGTTTGTAGATCCGGCGCACATCGAGGGTCTGCTTCGTCAGGGTCACGCGCGCCCCGACCGGACGCGAACGGTGGCGCGCGAGCAGCGCCTTGATCTTCGGCGCCGCCATCGCGTAACTGCCCTGCCCGTTGTTGAAGACGCGGAACTTGTCCTGCATGTCCTCGGGGCCGTCGATCGAGATGGTCACGCCGACGCGCTCGGACGCGAGGAACTCGATGACATCGGGCTGCAGCAGCGTGGCGTTGGTGGTGAGGCTGAAGTCGATGTCCTTGCCGACTTCGGCCGCGCGCCGGCGCGCGTAGGCGATGGTCGACTTTAGCACCGGGAAGTTCATCAGCGTTTCGCCGCCGAAAAACGTGATGTGGGCGTGCCTGTTCTCGCGCGACTCGCGCAAGGCGAACTCGACGCTTTCACGCGCGGTCTCTTCGCTCATGAACTTCGGCTGCTGCCCGTTCTCGGTGTCGACGATCTTGTCCTCGCCGTACTCGTAGCAGTAGGTGCAGGCGAGATTGCACTGGTTGGTCACGTTGACGACGAGCGTCTGCAGCGGCACGGGCCGAAGCGGCACGATCTTCGGCGTCGCCGGTGGCGACAAGCCTTTCTTGTCCGCCGAAGCGCCCGGCGCGAAGGCGGAAGGTTTGTCGACCTCCCCGAGAAGACGAACACGCTGAAGTTCGGCGATGGTGTCCGACACCTCCGCGCGATCGAAGCGCGCCCCCAGGTCCTGGGCCAGATCGGCCGCGGCCCGCGGACCGGCATCCAGCTCCTTCAGCACGGCTTCCGAGCAATCGTCGAGCGCGAACACCGCCGCGCTCGGGACCAGATACACATAGCGCCGGCCGGCCGCTTCGAACGGGTGGAACTCGCGAAGGCCGAGGATGCTCACTGGCCGCCCACCGTGGGATCGAAACGCATGTAGAGCGGCACCGTCACCAGCAGGTGGGCTCGGGCGCGGATCGTCGGGGCCGGCTTACCACCGGTGCCATCCACCGTGTATTTCGCCACCACCCAGACGTCGCCGATGTTGTTGCGCTCGCCCCGGCGTTGCGGGTTCGGGCCGTCCACGTTTGGTGTAAAGCGGCCCGTCGCCTCGTTCAGCGTCCCCACGAACTTGATGTCGTCATCGCCGTAGGTGGCGGCGTACTCTTCCATGCTCCATGCCGCATCGACGAGCCCGAGGTTGATGTCATCCGCCGTATCGGGCCGGCCGTCCACGCCGTTGTGGAACGCCCAGGCCTCGAACTGCGCCAGCATCTTCGGGAACGTGCCGCCACCGACGCGGGCCATCGCCCAGTCGGGCTTGACCTTGATCGAGTCGATGCGATCGAACACCGCCAGCGCCTTCGGCTTCGAGGCGCCGGCGACAAACAGATCGCGCACGCCGACGGCGGCGTTGCCGGCCACATCCACGACGACGGTGGCCAGGTCCGGAGCGACGGAGGCAATCCGGGAAACGGTCAGGCCGGGACCCAGATCGACGTCGGCGGGGCGCAGCGACGCGGGAAGGTTTGCGCCGTAGATCTTCAGCTCCTGGGCCGTGCTGCCGGCGCGCAGCGCGGTACGGTCGGTGCCAAGCAGCCGCGGTTCCGCGCCGACGCGGTCGAGCCGGATGTCGAGGCCGATCTCGTCGTAGCCGCCGCTGAACCAGCGGCCTTCGATCTGCCGCCAGTCGCGATCGACGAACATGACCTCGCGCAAGGCGGTGTCCTGGCTCCCGCCGGCGACCGATCGGCCGCGCCACTGGTAACCGGTGTAGACGATGGAGCGGCCCGTGCGCGAGATCGTCTCGCCGGTGCGCGCCACGCGATACGTGATGGTGGTCGTGAACTCATCGGTCGATCCGGATACGGCGGCGATGCCGACGCTGCCGTAGATCGCGCCCTTGCCGAGGTCCCATCCGCTCAGCGCCCAGGTGCCCTCGAGCCGCGCCGGCCGCATGGTGGCGGACCACGCGGTCCACTCCGGCGTCTTCAGGGGGAACGTCCGCGCCAGATGATCGACGGCCTTCTCGACCGGGTGCCGCGTATCGGGCGGGCGTCCATCGGGCGATGGGTCGCGAGGCGGCGGGCCGTTGCGGCGGAACGCCTGGTTGTCGACGAGCGGATACCAGCCGCGATGCATGGCGATCAGGAGATCCCACTCCGCCTTCGTGCGGCGCTGTGAGATCACGCGGCCCATCGAGTGGCACTTGATGCACACGGCTTCGGTATCGGTGCTCGCGGTGTACTTGAAGTCGGTCCCCCGGCGTTCGACCTCCCAGGACGCGGGCTTGGCCTCCTCCGGCGCGAGGCCAAGGTGGTTCGACAGGTACTTCACCACCTGGCGCGCGGTGGCCGGATCGATCTGCAGGCCATTCAGGCCCGCCATCCGCTGGATCGTCGACTGCCAGCCTTCCGGTGTGTGGCGTTGAAACGAGATCCGCGACAGCTGGCCCTTCTCGTCGGCGCGGTGACACGACCCGCAGGCCTTTTGCACGGTTTGATCGGTAATCGGGATGCCCTCGTCGGGCTTCGCCGTGGGAGCGGCGGGCTGTTCGGTCGAGACGGCGCGAGCGAGCAGGGCCACCAGGACGAGGGTTGTGCCGGCAAGGGCGCGGGTTGCAGTTCTCACATTGGGCCTCGAATCAACAGATGCGGTGGGCGTCATTCTGCCACAAGCCAGCGCCGCGCAACCGCCGTCGCCAGCGCGTACAAGAAATCCGGCAGCGCCACTGGTCCCGCACGACGGCAATAGGCCTCGAACAAATCCGGCACCTGGGCGAACGACGGCGCCAGTTCGAGCACGGCCAACAGGTCGACATCCCGCACGTAACGGACGCCCGCGGGCCGGTCCGCCTAGACAATCCGGGGCTCCAGGACGACTTCCCGGCCGCTGACCGCGGCCCTCGGCTCGACGCGAAGCGCGGGGTCTGCACGGAAGTTCACCGACGGCGCCTGGCGCAACTGCTCGAATGCCGCCCGCAGCGGTGTCGTCTCGTCGTCATCGAGCGCGCCTTCCTCCGCCCGCTCACTCCAGAACGGGTGCGCGTGGCTCGGCGCCGCCGCCGCCAGAAAGCGGCGGCTGGCCTTCGCATGCGCGGCCTCGATTTCGGTTTCGCGGGCCGTGAAGAAGTCGAGCGCGTGACGGCGCATCTCCGGCCGCACGAGGCAGGTGTGGGTCACGATGGCGGCGAGCCACCCGGAGGCCAGCGCCTTCTTCACCCCCGCGGACGAGAGCGGATCGATGAACGAGCCCGCGTCACCCACCAGCAGCCAGTCGTCTCCGGCGTATCGATCCGCCCTATAGGTCGAGGCGTCCCATCCCCATGGCCCATCGGCGAATGCGGCGTCCCTGATAAGACCTGCAAAGACGGAGGTCTTTGCGATCTCCGCGAGGTAGACCTCCCGGGCCGACGATCCGCGCGCGAGGCCGGAACGTTGCGGATCGACCATGACGGCGACATGACGTGTGCCGCCTGCGACCGGAACGGACCACGCCCATCCGGATTGGTAGGACTCGATGAGCGTGTGCGTGTCGTCCGGCACCGGCCATGGCGAATCGCGCCGCCACGATGCCACCAGCGCGATGGTGCGCGGCCCATCGTCGTACGTGCGCAGAGCCTTCGCGCGCGCCAGCAGGCCCGATCGGCCGGTGCAATCGAGCGTGAACGACACGGGCGGGTCTGAAGAAGGCGGGTCCAAAGAAGGCGGGTCTAAAGACCCGCCTCTACTTTCGATGGTGACGCCGGCGGCAGCGGCCTGTTCGAGCATCACCGCTTCGAGCACGTGCGTGTCGGCCTGCCAGCCGCGCGCGCCGCCAGCGAACATCTCCACGCGCGGATCCCGGCTTCCCCACCAGACCGTGTGGCCCGTGGATCGGACGAAGCCCGCCCGCTCGATCGCGTCGCGGACGCCGATCGCATCGAACAGCTTGTGGCAGCTGGGGGGCAGTGACACGGCAAGCCGCGCGTCGGCGGGCGCACGTGTCACGAGACGCACGGCATGCCCCCACGTGGCCAGCAACCGGCCCGCGCCCGAGCCAGCGGGGCCGCCGCCCAGCACGAGGACATCGGGTTCCGATAGGCGCGCCGGGTTCAGTTGACCACGCGCGCCACCGGATGATGGTGGTCCCAGTCGCACATCGCGGCGGCGCCGATGGCGTAACGCGCCGGGTCCAGGACCGCCAGGTCGCCCTCGCACGACTGGGTGAGGCAATGCCGGCAGTCGGTAGCCGGGACCGGCAGACCGTACTCGGCATACAGCTGCCGGCGGCCCGCGATGAGGTGCGCGTAGTACTCGAGCGGCGCGGGATCGTGCGACGAGAACACGGCCCCGCCCGACACGATCCAGACGGCCCACTTGGGATACACGCCCTGCTCGTAGCACCAGCGCATGCCCTCGAGCGTGGCATCGGCCGCCGCCTGCGGCGACCGGTAGAGCCCCGGCACGGCCGTCTCGACGCCCGCTAGGAAGTTGCACAGCACCCGGCCAGGGCCGAACTCCTCGGCGGCATCGCTCAGGCACGCCATCCAGTGTGCGCGTCCGACGGAGCGTGCCTTGCCTGGAAGCACGGCCTGCCACGCGGCGTCGTCCCATACCTCCATCGAATAGCAGGCGTAGTCGAAGCCCGCGCCGCGCAACCGCGCCGAGTCGGGCCGGTCGAGCGCCTGGATGGCGGCGACCGTAGTCGGCAGGCGCAGCCCCGTCTCCCTGGCGGCGTCCATGTAGAGCAGGAACGCGTCGGCTTCCTTGGTGCGATTGAAGAGACTGCCGCCGCTGAAGGCCAGGTAGCCGATCGATTCCTGCTCGGCCCAGATGGCGCCAAGCGCCTCCCGCAGGTCGGCCGCGTTGGGACGCACCTCGTGCGACTTCCCCATTCGCACCCACGAGCAGAAGCGGCACTCTTCGTCGTTCTTGGTGAACTCACAGTAACGCAGCAGGAAGATCGCCAGCGGGCCGCATGTGCCGCCAAGGCTCTGGCTGAACACCGCGGCCATGGGCGTCTGTTGCGCCGTGCGCGCCGCGGTCCAGCCAAAGCGCGGCCCGGGCATGAGTTCCGTAATGAACTCGTCGCGCTCGCCTTCGCGCAGCCGGATGCGGCCGGTGTCCGGATCCGCCTCGATGACGTACGGGCTGGCCGGGTTGTGCGCGACAAAGACGGTGGTGCCGTCGGGCAGCATCACGCTGCCCTGGATGTGGGCCCGCGGGTCCACGGGCTTCTGTCCCTGCTCATCGTGGTGGTGATAGTGGCGCGTCCCGACCGGGGCGAGGCCCATGCGGACGCCGCGACGCAGCAGGTCGATTTTCAACATGACCGAGGGAGGGATTTCGGGGAACCGGGTGGCCAGAGCATCCAGCGTAGGCATGATCCGAAGCCTTTCTCGCCGCGCAGAACCGGGCCTTCAGGGCCACGGCAGCACGGGCCAGTGCAGACCAGCCTATCCCATTCGGCCCACCGGTTTCCGGGGCGGCCAGGTCCTGCCCCGCGGCGGCGCCTGGCTGGCGACCGCGGACATCGCGATGGTGGCGGCGGCCGTTCTGGCGGCCGTGGTGGTCAGAAGCCGCGCGGCGGGCCTCGATCACGTCGCCGCGCCGAGCATGGGCGTCCTGCTCAGCCTGTCGTTCCTCGTCGCCAGCCTGAGGCAGCGCGCGCCCCATTTGCTGGCACTGGCGGGAGTCGCGCTGACGCTGGGCCTGGCGTTGGGTGCGCTGAAGATCGGGCGGAGCGCCGCCTACTGGCTGCTCATCGCGCTGGGGGCAGCCGCCGTTCTCATCGGGCGGGCTGCGCCTGAAATTGTTCCTCGATCGCCACCCGGTGGAGGAGCGCGAATGAACGAGCTGGACCGTGTGATTCATGAACCGGCGCGGCTGCTGCTCGTCGCGCTGCTCGCCGGGGTGGCGGAAACGGATTTCCTGTGGCTGCAACGCGAAAGCGGGCTCACGAAGGGAAACCTGTCGAGCCACCTGGCGCGGCTCGAAGAGGCCGGCTACGTCGTGGTGGAGAAGACGTTCAAGGGCAAGATTCCGCTGACCCTGCTTCGGCTGACCCGCACGGGCAGGGGGACCCACGGTTAGCCAGTTGGAACCGGATCGGCGAATGGATGAGGCAGATCGACCAGCTTCGAGTCCTCGGCCACGGCTCTGCTTGCTAGCGCGTCTTCGCGCACTGGTAATCATGGGTACGCGGCTGGTCGCCACTGGGATCGCGGTCTTGGCGCTGTTTGCTTGCAGACACCCCAACTTGCCCGACAGCGAGCACGCAGCCGATTGTGCCTCGATCATCCACAACATCAATTGTTCAAGTCTGGTCACCGGCGATGAATTGTTGTAGTGATCCGTGGATGTTCTCCACCTTCAGCAATGTTCGGTTCGGCGTTGAGGCCGACGATCTGGTAGACGGCGACGGCATCCCTCATAGGTCCATCGGTCATCACGAGACGTACCCACGGACTCGCCCGTAGCGCCTGGTTGACGGTATCCCACTCATCGGGTGCTAAGTCACGATGAAGGATTAAGTAATCAACACCCAGCTTCCGGAGCGCTGCGATTCCGACGGGGTTGGGAAACGGCGTCAGGGTATCTAGCAGCCTGATGTACGACGAGGGATGGAACCCGCTGTAGCCGTTGACCAGTTGTTGCCAATGGTTGGTGGAGAAGTACATGTAAGCGGGATCAAACGTAAATCCAAGGGTGCTGGGCTTTGGAAATGGCCACTCCAACACAACGCTCGGTGGTTGCCGCGCCAACCACCGATAGATCGGGTCTGGAGTTGGGACCGGCTCCAGAGAGAGCGGCACAGTGGCGCTCTCAGCCGCAATTAACGTCACAGCAAAGCCCGCAAGGAGCAGCCGGTGTAAACGACTCCGACAGTGCTTCTCGATCCGGGCAAACCCCAACCCAGCCAGCACGCTGAGCGCCGCCGACACGACAATGAACAATCGGCCAGGAGCGCGCAGGCCTCGGTACTGTAGTGCCGTCGCGTATAAGAATGGGTATGTGACTCCATTGAAGCCCAGAGACAAATCGAACGCGAGCAGCAGGAGGACGACGTAAGCGATTCGTAATCGATTAATCGGTGGGAACGCGCCCGCTAACGCAAGAGCAAGTGCGGTCAGGCCAGGGAACAGAATCCCTTCCGGGTGAGCGCGGTCGCCGAATACGGTGCCGTACAGCCAGTTGTCGCGGGTCGTCACAAGGTACGTGCTT
>Ga0156330_1049_pt3 | contig 17650 bp, 19 predicted proteins | sample RifCSPlowO2_12_FD_107978 | JGI IMG/M metagenome (GOLD analysis project Ga0156330, IMG submission 107978) | Acidobacteria bacterium RIFCSPLOWO2_12_FULL_67_14b | reverse complement strand
CCGCGGCGTGGTCGGTGCCCAGTAGCTCGCGCTCCGCCTCCAGGAACGTAAGCGCTTTGGCACGCGCGTGCTCCGCCAGATCGCGGACGTCCGCCTTCAGACATCGCGAAATGAGCAGCTTGCCCACGTCGTGCAGCAGCGCCGCCGTCTCCGCGATCGAGGGGATCTTCGCCCGGGGGCACTCGGCCGCAAGCGTGCGCGCCGCGAGTTTAGAGGCGGCGCCATGCAGCCAAAGGTCCCGCTCGCTGAGCTGGTAGATCGGTGTGGAGACGCTTAGCTTCTTGAGGTAACCCTCTAGAACCAGATCCAGCAGCGCAAACGTGCCCAGGCGGAACACGGCCTCGCGCACGGTTGGCATGCACGGGGTCGCCAAGCGGATGGAGGAGGCATGGCGCAGCACAGCGGCAGTCACGACCGGATCGAGTTCGATCAGTTCGGCAACCGTGGCGAGAGCTACCTCTTCGCCACGAAGCATGTCGAGCAGGCGCTGCGCCGTGATTGGCAGCGGCTCCAGTTGCTTGATCCCCTTCACAATCTCCGCCGGTCCGTCGGCGATTGCCTGCTGAGGCATCCTCAATCACCTCGCCTCGGCGGACGATTCGAAACGCTGACCCACGAGGGAGGACAGCAGCAACAACGATGCCACGTGAACAGATCCACTCCTGCAGAGGCACTCCTGCCACTGGATCGACAACCGTTCACTTCCCCAACCAAACTGCCGATTGAGATCGGGGAACTCGTTGGACTCGAGTCAGCACCAAATGCACGACGCGGACGTCATTAGCCGCCCCTGAATGTCGGTGCGGCGACACGGCCGTCCAGCCAGGCGACAGCTACCGTTCACGTGTTCCGGGGACTCCTGCGGAAAAACTGCCTGATTCCGGTACTGACGGCAGGCCGGGCAATGTGGCAAGGGCTTGCATTAAGGCGGCCGGACATCCCGACTCATCCTGGCCGCGCGCAGCGGTCGAAGACGCGGCGTGCGGGTCGGATTATCTGATGGACCTTGACAGGTCCTGGAGCACACAGGCATGCAACCTCTCGACGACGTGGTCAAGGAGTTTCTGGTTGAGAGCCTCGAGAACCTCGACAGGCTCGATCGATCGCTGGTCGATCTGGAGCAGGACCCTCACGACCGCGAGAATCTGGCGAGCATCTTCCGCACGATCCACACGATCAAGGGCACCTGCGGATTCCTTGGGTTCGGCAAGCTCGAGTCGGTTTCGCATGTCGGCGAGAGTCTGCTGAGCCGCATGCGCGACGGCGAGCTGGTGCTCGACGCCAGCATCACGACGGGGCTGCTGGCCATGGTCGACGCCATTCGTCGCATCCTGGCGGCGATCGAAACCACGGGAAGCGAGCCTGGCGAGAGCTACGGCGAACTGATTGCGACCTTGAACCGCCTGAATGCGCCCGGTCCGCAAGCGGCCGCGCCGCCGGCGGCCGCAGGTGTCCTCGCGGAGGCCAAGGTGGACCCGGGCCCGGAGTCATCCCCGGATGCAGCGGCCACGCGCAGGACAGCGGTGCACGTGGCGGACGCCCCGGCACGCACCAGCGAGGACACGGTAATGGAGACTGAGATTCCGGATGTCCGCGGTGCGGACGAGCGATCCGGCGCCGGGGATCGGCGGCCCGCCATCGCCGATACATCGCTGCGGGTGGACGTTGGCCTGCTCGACAAGTTGATGAACCTCGTCGGGGAGCTCGTCCTGGCGCGCAACCAGATTCTCCAGTTCACCACGACGCAAAGCGACTCGGCGTTCGTCGGGGCCACACAGCGGCTCAATCTGGTGGCCTCCGAGCTGCAGGAAGGCGTGATGAAGACACGCATGCAGCCCATCGACAACGTGTGGAGCAAGTTCCCGCGAGTCGTGCGTGACCTCGCCGTCGCCTGCGGGAAACAGGTCCGCATCGAAATGGTGGGCAAGGAGACCGAGCTCGACAAGACCATCATCGAGGCCATCAAGGACCCGCTCACACACGTCGTGCGTAATTCGGCCGACCACGGCATCGAAGCGCCCGAAGTCCGCATCGCTCGCGGCAAGCATCCAGAGGGGGTCGTCAAGCTCCGGGCCTTCCACGAAGGCGGCCAGATCAACATCGAAATCAGCGACGACGGCGCGGGGATCGACCCAGAGAGGGTCCGGCGCAAGGCGGTCGAACGGTCGATGGTCTCGGCCGAACAGGCCGGCCGGATGAGCGACCACGAAGCGCTTCGCCTGATCTTCCTGCCTGGGTTTTCCACGGCGGAGAAAGTCACGAACGTGTCCGGCCGCGGCGTGGGCATGGACGTGGTCAAGACCAACATCGAGAAGATCGGCGGCACGGTCGACATTCAGAGCGCGGCCGGCCAGGGGACGACGCTCAAGATCCGGATTCCGCTGACGCTGGCCATCATCCCGGCGGTCATGGTGTCGACCGGCGGTGAAGTCTTCGCCATCCCGCAGGTGAGCCTGCTCGAGCTCGTCCGTCTCGAAGGCGATCAGGCGCGGGCGGGCATCGAGCGCATCGGCGCCGCGACATTCCATCGCCTCCGCGGCAACCTGCTACCGCTCGTCCATCTGCATTCCGAACTTAATCTGGTGTCGCAGGGCGATCCCGGCGTGGTCAACATCGTCGTCCTGAAAGCGGACGACCGGCAGTTCGGCCTGGTCGTCGATGCGGTGAACGACACCGAGGAAATCGTCGTCAAGCCGCTCGGCCGGCAGCTCAAGAGCGTCCAGGTGTTCGCCGGCGCCACGATCATGGGCGACGGCCACGTGGCCCTCATCCTCGACGCGACCCGCCTGGCGCAACAGGCCCACGTGCTGAGCGCGGATCGCGACCGGAAGCTGAACGACCGGCAGGGCCGGCCGCTCGCGCACGAGACCACCGACGTGCAGACGTGGATGCTCTTCCAGGTGAACGGCGCCGAGCGCATGGCCATGCCGCTCCACCTCGTGGCGCGCCTCGAGGAATTCGCGACCGGCGACCTCGAGCGATCGGGCGGGCAGGAGGTGGTGCAGTACCGCGGCGAGATTCTGCCGCTGGTGAGCCTGACCCGTTTCTTCGGCGGCACGGCCGGTGCGGACTCCGATCCACGACAGGTCATTGTGTTCTCCGATCGCGGCCGCAGTGTCGGCCTCGTGGTCGATCGGATTCTCGACATTGTCACGGAAACCATTACGCCCACCAGGTCTCAGGCTCGACCTGGCATTCTCGGGGCGGCCGTCATCCAGCAGCGGGTCACCGACCTGCTTGACGTGGCCGCCATTGTCCGGCACGCGGTGCCGGAGTCCGTGCCCAAGTCAGTGGCCGCGTAGCCAGCGAGCGACAACCCATGAGCACACTCACAGCCACACCTGCATCCCCTCTCGATGGCGCCACAAAGCCCACGGGAACCGCGCGACAGTTCTGCACCTTCGTGCTCGACGATCTGTACTTCGGCGTCGAGGTGCTCAAGGTTCAGGAAGTAATCCGGTATCAGGACATGACCCGCGTGCCGCTGGCGCCGGGGGTGGTCCAGGGCTTGATCAACCTGCGGGGGCAAATCGTCACGGCGATCGACTTGCGGCGCCGCCTCGAACTGTCCGAACGGAGCGGCGACGCGCGGCCCATGAACGTCGTGGTGCGCACCTCCGACGGCGTGGTCAGCCTGCTCGTCGACGAGATCGGTGACGTGGTGGAGGTCGACGACGCCAGCTTCGAGCGCCCCCCGGACACGATTAGCGGTGCGGCGCGCGCGCTGGTGACTGGCGTCTACAAACTGAAGGATCGCCTGTTACTTGCGCTCGACGTCGAGCAGACAACGGCGCTCGAGGCGGAGTCGGGCGTGGATCGGAGGAACTGACAGCCATGCTGCACGTACTCTCGACGCTTGTTGTGGTGATCGTGGCCGCCGGGGTGATGGCGCGCCGCCGGCCCGCCATCCACCTGCGCCTGATGACCACGGCGTTCCTGATCGATCTGGGCATCGTGATCTACATCGAAAGCACGCGTCACGCTGTCGAGCGGGTCGTCGGACCGGCGGGACCGCTGATCTGGTTTCACGCGACGGTGTCCACGCTGGTGCTCCTCGCGTACCTGGGGCAGATCACACTCGGCCGCCGGATGCTGGCCGGTCGCGCCACGTCGCGCCGGGCGCACATCGCGCTCGGCCTGGCGTTCTGCGTGCTGCGCGGCACCAACTACATCACGGCGTTCATGGTGTCGAGCACCAGCCAGACTCCGATGACTCAACAGGCGGCTGCGGAGATGCGTCCGGCGGATGCGCGTCCGGCAGCCGCGATGCCCACTCGTCTTTCCGAAAGAGAGTAAACGCCGATGGCAACTGCCGCAGCAACACCCCAGACCACGTCCACTCTGTTCGAGCGACTCGGCGGCGTGCCGGCCATAAAGGCGGCCGTCGACGCGTTCTACGAGCGGGTGCTCACCGATCCCCAGTTGAAACCGTTTTTCGCGGGCGTGAACATGCGCTGGCTCAAGGGACGCCAGAACGCCTTCTTCATTCAAGCGCTCGGCGGGCCTCAGGTCTACAAGGGCCAGGATATGGCGACCGCGCACGCGCACCTGCCGATCACGCAGGAACACTTCGGGCAGGTTGCGGGGCATCTGGTGGCGGCGCTGGCGGCGGTCGGCGTACCGAAGGCCCTCATCGACGAAGTGGTCGCGGCCGTCGCGCCGCTGGCCCCCCAGATTGTCAACTCGCCGTCGCAGCCGAAGGGCGGCGCAGCTTCACCGGCCGGCGCGGGTGCGCGCAGGTCCCCACTGGCGCTCGCGCGCCCCGCACAGAAAGAGAGATTCGGTATGGCTAACGGACGAACGAAGGGCGCCAATGCCCTGGCCTCGCGCGACGAGGCGACGGCGGACACCACGGCATTGCTGGAATCGACCGAAGGATTGCGGGCAATCCTCGACGCACTGCGAGCCAACGTCCTCGTGGCGAACACCGACCTCGAGATCGTGTACGCGAACGAACGAAGCGTCGAGACGCTGAAGGGGATCGCGGCCGACATCAAGACGGCGTTTGGGGTCTCGCTCGACGAGATTATCGGCGGCTCGATCCATCGCTTCCACAAGGACCCCCGCCGCATCGAAGCCATCCTGCGCAACCCCTCCGCCCTGCCGCACGAGACCCAGTTCAGCTTCGGCGGCATCACGCTGAAGGTCTCCGTCAACGCGGCATACAGTCCATCCGGCGAAGTTGTCGGCTACGTCGTCAACTGGGACGATGTCAGCGAGCGCATGCGGCTCGACGCCGAGATGGGGCGCGTGATGTCGATGATGGAGAACATGCCGATGAACGTCATGTTCGCCGATCGCGAGCTCAAGATTCAGTACCTGAACCCGGCGTCGGCCAGGACCCTCAAGACGCTCGAGCAGTTCCTGCCCGTCCGGGTGGACCAGATGGCGGGCCAGGTCATCGACATCTTCCACAAGAACCCGGCCCATCAGCGCAGCATGCTCGGCGACCCGAAGAACCTGCCGCGACAGGCCCACATCCAGGTCGGGCCCGAGACGCTCGACCTGCTGGTCAGCCCCATCTTCGACAACCACAAGAACCACGTGGGCGCGATGGTCACCTGGGCGGTGGTCACCGAGAAGCTCGCCACCGAACGCAAGGCCAAGGAGCTGCAACAGGAGATCGCACAGACGGCCCAGACCCTCGCCACCTCGTCCGAGGAGCTGACGGCGCTCAGCCAGCAGATGGGTAGCGGGGCCACCGAAACGGCGGCGCAGGCCAACATCGTGTCGGCCGCCTCAGAGCAGGTCAGCAAGAACGTGCAGACCGTGTCCACCGGCACCGAGGAGATGAGCGCCAGCATCCGTGAAATCGCCAAGAACGCGAACGAAGCCGCCAAGGTGGCGACCAACGCGGTGAAGGTGGCCGAAACGACCAATGCGACGATCAACCTGCTCGGTGAGAGCAGCGCCGAGATCGGCAAGGTCATCAAGGTCATTACGTCGATCGCCCAGCAGACCAACCTGCTCGCGCTGAACGCCACCATCGAGGCCGCCCGCGCCGGAGAGGCGGGCAAGGGCTTCGCCGTCGTCGCTAACGAGGTGAAGGAGCTGGCCAAGGAAACGGCCAAGGCGACCGAGGACATCGGCCAGAAGATCGAGGCGATCCAGATCAACACCAAGGGCGCGGTCGAGGCCATCGCTCAGATCGGCTCGGTGATCAATCAGATCAACGACATCTCGAACACGATTGCGAGCGCCGTTGAAGAACAGACGGCGACGACCAACGAGATCACGCGCAACGTGGCCGAAGCCGCCAAGGGCACGGCCGAGATCGCGCAGAACATCACCGCCGTCGCGCACGCCGCCAAGAGCACCAGTGACGGCGCGCAGGAAACCCAGAAAGCGTCGAATCAGCTCTCGCAGCTGGCCGCCGGCCTGCAGGACCTGGTCAACCGGACCAAGTAGTCACTTCCCGTCGCGACCGCGTAAGCACCGGTCGCGACGGATCTCGTTCTGGAGACTCCATGAAGGCTCTCGTTGTCGACGACTCCCGGGCCATTCGCGTCATTCTGGGCCAGATGTTGGGCGACCTCGGTTACGAGGTCGCCGAAGCCCGGCACGGTCGCGAGGCGCTCATCCACCTGCAGTCCCACACTGACACGGCGCTGGCGTTGATCGACTGGAACATGCCGGAGATGAACGGCCTGGAGCTGGTGCAGGCCGTGCACGCCGACCCGCGTCTGGTGGACGTGCGCCTGATGATGGTCACGACCGAAACCGAAATGGCGCAGATGGCTCGAGCGATCGAAGCGGGCGCCCACGAGTATGTGATGAAGCCGTTCACCAGGTCCGTGATCGAGGGCAAGCTCCATCTCCTCGGTCTGCCCAGCACGCACGGGGCCGCGGCGTGAGCCGCATTCGTGTGCTGATCGTCGATGACGCCGTCGTGATCCGCAGGCTGGTCGGCGATGTGCTGGCGGCCGACCCGGAGATCGAGGTCGTGGGCACCGCCGCCAACGGCCGGATCGGCCTGCAGAAGATCACGCAGTGCAACCCCGACGTCGTGACCATGGACGTCGAGATGCCCGACATGGACGGCATCGCGACGCTGAAGGAAATCCGCAAGACGTGGGCGAAACTCCCCGTCATCATGTTCAGCACGCTCACTGAGCGGGGAGCCACGGCGACGTTGGACGCGCTGGAGGCGGGCGCCTCCGACTATGTGACCAAGCCCGCCAACGTCGGGAGCGTGACGGCGGGCCTCGAGGCCGTGCGCCGGGACCTCATCCCCAAGATCAAGGCGCTCGCCGGACGCGCGGCCTTGCCCGCGCAGGCGCCGCAGGTGGCGCGGCCATTGGCGCCGGCCAGTATCCCACCGCCCGCCCGCCTGACCGGACCCACCGACGTCATTGCCATTGGTGTGTCGACCGGAGGTCCCAACGCGCTCGCGGCTCTTCTGCCGGCGCTGCCGGCCACGTTGCCGGTGCCGATTGTCATCGTGCAGCACATGCCGCCCATGTTCACGCGCCTGCTCGCCGAACGTCTGGATACCCAATCGGCCATCAAGGTCGCCGAAGCGCGGGCCGGGATGACCCTCGCGGCCGGCCATGCCTACATCGCGCCGGGAGATTTCCACATGACCCTCTACCGTCGAGGCGTCGACGTGGTCATCGCCCTCAACCAGGACCCGCCCGAGAACTCCTGTCGGCCGGCCGTCGACGTGCTGTTCAGGTCCGTCGTCGCGCAGTTCGGCGGCGGCACCCTGGGCGCTGTCCTCACCGGCATGGGCCAGGACGGCCTTCGCGGATGCGAGTTGATTCGCGAAGCCGGCGGCCAGGTGATCGTCCAGGACGAGGCCTCCAGCGTCGTCTGGGGCATGCCGGGCTTTGTCGCGCGGGCCGGTCTGGCCCACCGGGTGCTTCCCCTGAGCACGATCGCAGGCGAGCTCGTCCATCGGGCCGCCTCGATCGCGCGACCCGGCCTTCCGGCAAGAGCCCCCGGCGGCATGGCGCTCGCGAGGACCTCATGAGCATCTCGCCTCAGGATTTCGACTACGTTCGCTCGCTCGTCTGCGATCAGGCCGGGATCGTGCTCGAAAACGGGAAGGAGTACCTTGTCGAGTCGCGGCTGGTCCCTCTCGCGAAGCGGCACGGCTACGACTCGATCGACACGCTGCTCGTGGCACTCCGCCGTGCCGATGCCACCCTGCGCCGGACCGTTGTCGAAGCGATGACCACCAACGAAACGACGTTCTTCCGCGATATCGAGCCGTTTGAAGCGCTTCGTAAGCATGTCGTGCCCGAGTTGCTGGCGGCGCGGAGCGCCTCGCGAGAGTTGCGGATCTGGTACGGCGCCTCGTCGACCGGCCAGGAGCCGTATTCGGTCGTGATGATGCTGCTCCAACACTTTCCGCAGCTGGCGAACTGGAACGTCACGCACCATGCCACCGACATCAGCCTCGAGGTGCTCGAACGGGCCCGCCAGGGCAAGTACAACCAGATCGAGATGAACCGGGGCCTGCCGGTGGCGTATCTCGTGAAGTACTTCGAGAAGTGCGGGCTTGAGTGGCAGCTCAAGCCCGTTGTGCGCGACAAGGTCCGATTCGAGCAGATGAATCTCGTGAAGCCGTGGCCCGCGCTGCCGGTCTTCGACATTGTCATGCTGCGCAACGTGATGATCTACTTCGATATCGAGGCCAAGAAGCAGATTCTCGGCAAGATCCGCCGCCAGCTCAGGCCCGACGGGTATCTGTTCCTGGGCGGAGCGGAAACCACGATGGGACTGGATGATTCGTTCCGGCGCATGCAGTTCGATCGGGCGGGATGTTACCGAACCAGTGAGGCCGCGGCGGGCCTCTCGATGGCCACACGAGGAGCCGCGTGATGCAGATTGACGCACAACAGATTGCCGTCCTGATTGACGACATCTGGATGTCCACGCTGGGCCTGCCCACGCGGCCGACCGAGCCACGTGCGGCCGCCTCCTCGTCGGACCCAACGCTCGACGGCCTCGTCAATATCGCGGGAGACTGGCAGGGCACAGTGGCTGTGCAGGTACCCAAAGCGCTCGCCGCCCGGATCGCCGCCAGGATGTTCCGTCTGGGCGACACACCGCCCACGCTCGAGGACATGCAAGATGCCCTCGGCGAAATCACCAACATGACCGGCGGCAACATCAAAGCGCTGCTTCCCGGCCACTGCGTCCTGTCCCTGCCGGCTGTAGTGGAGGGGCAGGCGTACACGATTCGCGTACCTAGTTCCCAGGTCGTCACGCGGGTTGCCTTCGAATGCGACGGCTTCCCCGCCGTGGTGAGCCTGATGACGGCCGGCCAGCCCCGAACCTGAGACTCACCCAGTGCCCGCGGCCTCACTTGGCGCCAAAGTCAGACGAACGCTGGAGCTCGGACGCCTTGGTGTCGACGTCGTGCGCGCCCAAAGCCAGGAGGCCGGGCCGGGGCGCGAAGCCGCGCGCCGGCTCGTCGCCTTACGGATGGGCCGCATGCGGGGCCTCCCGCAGAAGATCGGTCAGATCCTCAGTCTCGGCGAGCTCGATGTGGACACGCCGCTCTTTTCGGGCCTGACCGACGCGGCCGAGCCCGTTCCGGCGTCGGAGAGCTTCTCCTGGATCGCGCGCGAGATCGGCGCGCCAATCTCGCGGATCTTCCGCCGCCTGGACGAGCGGGGCGCCGCAGCGTCGCTTGGACAGGTTCATCTGGGCGAACTGCATGACGGCCAGACTGTGGCCGTCAAGGTGCAGTTTCCGCGCGTTCGTGAATCGCTGGACGCCGATCTATCGGCTCTCGGCTGGCTGGCCGCACCACTCTCGGCCAAGCGCTCGGGTTTCGACCTGGGCGAGTACCGAGACGAGATGCGCCGGAGCCTCCTGCGCGAGCTCGACTACGAACACGAGGCCGCCACTCTACGCCGTTTTTCCGCGCGGGCGGGTCAGGTGCCCGGGCTCGTCACGCCGATTCCCGTCGACCAACTCTGCACGCCGCGCTTGATCACCATGTCATGGGTGAGCGGGGACCGCGTACAGGCCACGAAACACTGGCCCAGTTCGGCCAGGTGCGAGGCCGCGCTCGTGCTCCTGCGCTTCTTCCTTCGCGGGTGCTTTGTGTGGCGCGAGCTGCACGCCGACCCTCACGCGGGGAACCTCCGGTTCGAACGCGCGGGGCAGCACGTGCGTGTCGGCGTCATCGACTTCGGCTGCGTCAAGATCCTGAGCGCCCCTGAAAGCGACGGCCTTCGCCTGCTCGCGCAGGATGCAGTGGACATGAGCGACGGGGAGCTGTTCGACACGTACGTCAGCCTGGGGTTCGACCACCGCCTGCTCGAATCGATGGCCGGCCGCCTGCGCGGCGTAACCGCCGTGCTGTTCGAGCCGTTCCAAACGCAAGGACCGTACGACCCTCGGCTCTGGCGCCTGGCCGAACGTCTCACCGAGGTGCTGGGTGACGACCGGTGGAACTTCCGCTTCGCCGGTCCGGCATCCCTGCTGTTTCTCATTCGAGCGTTTCAGGGATTGGTGCAATACCTACGCGTGTTCGACGCGGTGATCGACTGGCGGCACGAACTGCTCGCGATTCCACGGGGGGTAGACCCGGTCCGGCAACACCGGTCCGCCGGGCGCGCGCTTTCGGCGGATTCCTCTGGAGGCTCAAGGCACATGCAGGCGTCCACGCTTCGACTGCGGGTGGTGCGAAACGGCGAACCGGTTGCCCAACTATCTTTTTCGGCCGTCGCGGTCGGTCACCTACCCGATCTCGTGCCCGAGGATCTCCGCGAGCGACTCGGCCGCCAGGGGATCGATCTCGCGCTACTGGCTGCGAAGGCGGTGGCCGGCGGGTATCCGCCGGGCGATATCTTCACGTTGGCCGAAGACGACAAGACCGTCAGGGTCTGGCTCGAATAGAGCGGGTTCAAGAAGTCTGCCAAGCGCCCGATTACCTCTGAGACAGGGATGGCGGTTAGCGCCGTCCCAACGCCGGCAGGGACGCCGGCCCCACTTCACGGAGGAGACTTCAGATGGCATCGTTTTCAGTAGTCAGCAACATCTCGGCGTCGAACGCACAGGCCAACTTGCAGGCCACCGGCATCGGACTGCAGAAGGCCCTTACCCGCCTGTCGAGCGGCTTCCGCATCAATCAGGCGGGCGACGACGCGGCGGGCCTCGCGGTGGCGAACAAGTACCGCAATACCCAGGCCGTGCTCAACCAGGGCATCCGCAACGCCAACGACGGCATGTCGACCTTGCAGATCAAGGACGGCGCGCTCAACAACATCGGCACGCTGCTCGACCGGCTCTCGACGCTGGCGACCCAGTCTGCTTCGGCTGCGAGCACCGTCGACCGGACCGCGCTGGACTCCGAGTATTCGGACGTCCTGACCGAAATCACCCGTGAAGCCACGGTCGCCGGCCTCGCGGCCTCTGCAGGGTTCTCGGTGTTTGTCAGCAGCGAGGCAACCGCCGCGAACGGCAAGGTGGCTGGCACCATTGGTGCCGCCGACCTGGCCACCCTCACCATCAACGGCACGACCATCACGTCGGCGGCCAACGCAGAGACGGCGCTGGCGGCCATCGCGGTGGCGGTCACCAAACTCGGCACCGCGCAGAGCACCATCGGCACGTTGCAGAACCGACTGGAATTCGCCACCAGTTTGGCGCAGAACCAGGCCGTGAGCAACAAGGCGGCCGAAAGCCGTATTCGCGACGCCAACGTGGCGGAAGAATCGGCGAACCTGACCCGCTACCAGATCCTGACGCAGAGCGGCATCGCCGCCCTGTCGCAGGCCAACCAGTCCAGTTCATCGGTCCTGGCGCTTCTCCGGTAAGGGGCGCTCGTAACGGGCGGGACCGGTATACGGTTCCCGCCCGTTACTTCTTCCGGCCAGCGCCCAACGCCACGGCGACTTGGTGAGACATTTGCAAGGGGAGTGGGTGTGGGTTCAGGGATTACCTTCAGCGGTTTCAACAGCATCGACTTCAACGTCGTCCTCAACGCCATCATGCAGCAGGAGAGCCGCCCGCTCACCTCGCTGCAAAGCCGGCAAAGCGCGCTCCAGTCGCGGGTCTCTGGCTTCGGAACGCTGCAGACGCGGGTGTCGACGCTTGAAAGCGCCGCCAAGGCCCTCTCGACGGCCGGGACCGCCACCGCCTACAAGGCCACCAGCAGCGACGCCTTAGCCGTCGGCGTGTCGGCCGGATCCTCGGCCATGGCCGGCCGGTACGACATCGTCGTCAACGAACTGGCACGAGCACAGGTCACGGCGTCCGCAAGCACGGCGCCAGACGCCGACACCACCGTGATCGCCACCGGCGGGACCCTCACGCTCGGCACCCAGACGATCACCATCAGCAGTTCCGTCACCCTCAAACAACTGAGCGACGCAATCAATGCGAACGCAGATGCACCAGCCAGAGCGTCGGTCGTGCAATCGGGCACCAGTAGTTTCCAGCTGGTCCTGACGTCCAAGAGCACTGGTGCGGCCAACGCCTTCACGATCGCCAATGCCCTCACGGGCGGCACGGGCCTCACGTTCACCGACACCGACGCCGACAACATCTCGGGTGATTCGGCCCTTGACAACGCCGTGCAGGCCACCAACGCGCAGGCGCTCATCAACAACATTCTTGTCACGAGCGCCAGCAACACCTTGGACGCCGCCGTCCCAGGGTCGACCGTCACCCTGTACAAGAAGGATCCGGCGACCACCATCGTGGTGGATGTCGCCGAGGATCCGTCGACGCTCAAAGCCAAGCTGCAGACCTTCATCTCGGCCTTCAACGACTTGACGAAATTCACGTCCGACCAAGGACTCGCCGCTGGCCGGGGCGACCAGGGCAGCATCGGCCGCGACCCGCTGCTCCGCCAGCTGCGTGCCTCGCTCCGCGGCGCGCTCGGTGCCTCCTACGCCGCCACCGGAGGGCCGTACGCGTATCTGGCGCAAATCGGCGTGCAGGCCACGCGGGCGGGTACACTGGAACTGAACACCGCCGCCTTCACCGAGGCCACCAAGAACGGCGCCGCCGACGTCGGCAAGCTGCTGGCGGGTTCCATCGCGACGCCCGGAGTGCTGGCGTCGATCGAGACCCTGCTGACCGAATACACAGAGACGTCGGGCATCCTCAAGGGCGTGCAAGAGCAGCTCACCACACAGATCTCCCGCCTGAGCGGTCAAATCATCAACATGCAGGACCGCCTAGCCATCCGGCGGACGGCGCTGCAACAGGAATTCACGGCCGCTGACGCGGCGATGTCGCGCCTCAAGAACCAGAGCGGCGCGCTCTCGTCGTTTGGCACAGCCTTCTAACGCCCCCGGACAGGAACTGCCATGATGCAGCACACAGGCCTGAGCGCCTACCGGCAGACCGAAGCTCAATCGCGCACACCGCTCGAACTGGTGGTGATGCTCTACGACGGCGCCCTGCGGTTTCTGGCCGTGGCGCGCGACGCCGTGGAACGCAAGGACATTCACGCCAGGCGCGATGCCATCTCCCGGGTGCTCGCCATCATCTCGGAACTGCAGAGCACGCTCGACATGGACCGCGGAGGCACGCTGGCGGCCGACCTCGACGGCCTCTACGGCTACATCACGCGGCGCGTGATGGACGCGGCCCTCCACAACGACACGGTGCCGCTCGACGACGCCCGCCGGCTGATCGAGACGCTTCGCGATGGCTGGCAGACCATTGCGGTGCCTACCGGCGCCGCGACCGGGTCTGTCGTTCGGTCCGGACCTTCCGAAGGCGCGATGTGAACTCGCAGGAGCTGGCCGATGCCATCGAGCAGTACCGCGTGGGCCTCGAGACCGGCGTGACGTTGTTGCGGCAGCTCCACGCCGTGGCCGGCCGTCAACGCGAAGGCACCGAGCGTCGGGACTACGAACGGCTGGCCTCAGAAAGTGATGCCCGCGATCGGCTCACCTGCGCCCTGGTGGTGATCGAGCCGGGTCTGCGTGCCGTGCGCGCCAGCTTGGCCGCGGCCCAGGCCGATTTGAGCGCGTTCCCCGGCTTCGCGGGCGTGCTCGCCCTCCGCCACACCGCCGCCGAGCTGGTGACCAGCATTCTGGACACCGATCGCGACTCCATGCAGGCGCTGGCCGACGCTGAACTCGCGCGCCGCGCCGCCGTGGCCAGCCTCGAATGCGGCGAGGCGACGCTTGCCGCCTACCGGCGAGTGCTCACGCCGCCGGTGGCCAGCGCATCGCTGCTCGACCAGCGCGGCTGACAGAGTCAAGGATTGATCCGATCGAAGAGCACGAGCCGGACCGCTTCGCGCAGGCCGATCGATGAGAACGGTTTCTCCAGAAACGCCTCGCCCTCAGCAAGTTCGACGCGCTCCTCGAACAACTGGTCGCTGAACCCGGTCTGGTACAGCACCCGGAGATCGGGGAGCCGCTGCCGGATCCGGTCGGCAAGTTCCGCACCCGTCATCGCCGGCATATGGAAATCGGTGATCAGTAGATCCAGGGCTTGGCCGGCTGACCGCTCAATCGCTTCGGGCCCGCTGCCCGCCACCAGCACGTCGAGGTTCTCGCGCTTCAGGATCCGGAGCAGCACTTCAACCATGAAGGGATCGTCATCGACGACCAGCACGCGTTTGCGCGGCAGCGGGTTGAAGCGGCCATCCGCCTCCCCACGTCCATCGGCCGTGGGCACCTCTGCCAGCAGCCGGTCCAGCCGGGCGAGGTCTGGCATGGGGAGCGAGGCGGTCGCCGGCGTGCGGATTGACCCGGGCCGTTCCCGTTCGGGAGCCGGCTCCAGGCAGAACGCGGCTGGCAGATTACCCTCGGCACCAACGCTCCACAGCCGGTCGAGGAGCGCCTGCGGGAGCCCGAGTACGATGCCGGCCACGTAAACTTCGGCACACAAAGTTTCGAGTTCGTGGACGCGTTGGTGAAGGCTCGTGATCGGATCGGTCTGCATCTCCCACCTCGTTGGCATCACATCAGTGCTTGCGAAAGGATCCGGACAAGAACGCCACGGTCTCCACGAACCCGCACCGTTCGTACAATCGGCAGGCGCGTGTGTTGGTTGCTCCCACGAGCAGTGTCAGCGAGCGGCACCCGGCCGCAGTGGCGCGGGCCATCGCCTCGCCCAGCAGACTCGCGCCCATCGCGCGGCCTTGCATGTTGGGGCGCACAGCAATCTGCGCCAGATGTGCGGTCTCCGGGGCCAGCCGCGTGACGAGCGCCGCGCCGTCGAGCCCCTCCGATCGGGCAGGCGCCACCACGCTGAGGCCGGAATCGAATTCGCCACACCCACACGTGCCCATGAGTTGGCCGAGGTACTCTTCCCACTCGTCGGCGCGGCCGCCCGGCGCGAACGGGCGCGACGGGTCCGGGCCGTACGCTGACGAGAGCAGCGCGCTCACGTGCGCCACGTCTCCAGTACGCCACGTGCGCGGACGCCAGTCCGGCGCGCCCTCCGCCCCGCCGTCGGCGGGCAGCGCGCGAATGAGATATCGATACCGCGCCACAGCCACCCCTTTGCCGGCCAGGAGATCGGTCAGTCCAGGTGCGGCGAAGTGTCCGAAGAGCAGGCCGCCCTCGGCCGAAGTGGCCTCAGGCGACGTCCACATGGCCTCCAGCAGGCTCTCGGTAACCGCGGGCGACGAGGCGACGAGACCACCCACTTGGAACGTGTCCCGGTGCCGCACGTGAAACGACCAGCCGCATACGCGCCCGTCCGCCGTGCGCGCGACAAAGCCCGGCAACACGCCGGCGGCGCGGGCCGCTTCGACCTGACGCCAGACGGCGGACGTGTCCCATCGCAGATCGCATTGCCATCTCACCGCCTCGGCCGCATAGAGCGGCGCGATCAGCCCGGCATCCGAGGCACGCCAGTCGTGCACCACCATGACCGCGCTACCGATCCGCGGTGCGCGACAGCTTGCGCCGCAGCCGCTCCGCCACCTGCGCAACACCCGTCCGGTCCGTCGAGGCCGCCGAGGCGTTGGCCGCACCGATCACTTCGTAGATCTCCTGGCGGTGCACGGCCACCTCGCGAGGTGCGGTCACGCCCAGCCGTACGCCATCCTTGCCCACGCGCAGCACGCACACCTGAATCCCGTCGCCGATGATGATGGCCTCGTTGCGCTTGCGGGTGAAGACGAGCACGGCGTCAGTCCAGAGGCAGGCGGTGATCGACCGGATAGGGGCTGTCGGTCTGGATCACCTGAATCCCGATCATCCGGCGCGGGTTCACGACGACCGGGGCGCGCAGGTTGACGAGTGCGGCGTCGCTGTCGAGGCGCACGAGGGCCAGCCACAAGAGCGGCTCGCCTTCGGACGCCTCCACACGATGGCGGTCGGCCGGCGGGAGGGCCACGTGATAGCCGGGCATCACACGCCGCGGATCCACCGCCAGGAATTACGGCCGTCGGTCGTCCAGGCCTTGCAGGCACGTCAAGGGGTCGAGGGTGGGCGCGGTGACGATCACAAAACGCCGGCAGCCCTCGAAACCCGGCAGGCCGTCGGGCACCGTGACCACCGCGGCAGAATCTACGGCAAACGACCCGAAGCGGGTTTCAATGGTCGCGATCTCTGGCACGTCGTTACCTCAGGTAATCGAGCAAGGAGACCTTCGACGCGGTCCCCACGGCACCGAGCGCGGCCTGGTAGGCGGTCTGCGCCTGTGCCATCTGGCTGATCGCCCTCGCCATGTCGGCGTCTTCGTCCTTCGACACACGCTTTTCGGCGGCCAGGCGGAATCGGACGAGCGTCTCCTGCTCTTCCTCGATGCCGTACTCATCGGCGCCGACCTGACTCTGCGCCCGTACTGCCCGATCAAACGTGCGGGCGAGCGCGCTCATACCGGCATCCAGGCCGGCCTCGTCGCGGGCCTGAACGGCCACCATCAGCGCGTCGAATGCAGAGAGCACGTCGGTCGCGTCGGCACCCTGGGCGATCGCGCGACCGTCCATCGCAATCGTGGCGCTGCGGCTGCGGCCCACGTCCACGGTCACCGGCACGTTGTCCCCCTGATACGCCCACGCCCCGGCGGTGAAGACGTAGGGCTGTGTCTGCGCCCTGCTCCCGCTGAAGAGATACGTGCCGCGGAAAGTCGAGTTGAGGAAGCTCGCCACGCGGTCGCGCTGCCCCTGCATCTGGGCGACGACCGCGTCCCGAGTGGACTGATCCGCTGTGGTGGTACGCGCTTTGGCCGCGGTGGCCTGGGCCTCGGTGAGCGTGTCGACCAGAGCGGTGAGCACTCCGTCGATCACGGTCAGGCGTGCGCGCGCGGTGTCGGATGAACGCGAGTAGGCGTCGATCACGCCCATCTCGGTCCGCCCGTCGATCGCTCGCAAGGCGGACGCAGGGTCGTCACTCGCGGCTCGGAGCCGGCGGCCCGTGGCCACCTGCTCCTGCGCCCGCGCGAACTGCTCGGCCGCCGTATTGATGGCGGCGAGGCTCTCGTCTATCGCCCGGAAGGTGACGCGCATCAGGCGGTTCCCACGGTCCGCATCAACGTCGCCAGCATCTGATCGACGGCGGAAAAATATCTCGCATTGGCTTCGTAGGCACGCTGAAACCGCATCATCATGGCGGCCTCTTCGTCGAGCGACACCCCCGACACCTGATCGCGCAACTTCGCCACCTGGTCCACAATCTCGCGGCGGCTTCTCTGCTGCGCCTGCGCCGTCTGCGCGTCGCTGCCCACCTCGTAGACCAGCTGTCCCCAGCTCTCGGCCAGGGTGGCGTTG
>Ga0156330_1170_pt1 | contig 17684 bp, 10 predicted proteins | sample RifCSPlowO2_12_FD_107978 | JGI IMG/M metagenome (GOLD analysis project Ga0156330, IMG submission 107978) | Acidobacteria bacterium RIFCSPLOWO2_12_FULL_67_14b | reverse complement strand
CAGCCACAATTCGGATTTCGGATCCTGGGCGATCGGTTGTGTCGTGACGCTGGCGATGCCGGCCCTGCTGAACTGCTCGACCGCCCAGGCCACGGCCAGCGCCGTCAACACCAGCGCGGTTGTCTTTCGCATGCCGGGGATTCTACCGGGATTCGATGGCGATGCCGCCCGGTCGACTTGGTATACAGTTCCGCGCATGACCCTGTTCCTGACATTGCTACTGGCGCTGGCACTCGACCAGGCGCAAGTCCCGGCGACCCATATCAGCAAGGAGGAGCACGAGGCCGTGCTCAAGGACCAGATTCCCAAGAACGTTGTCGACCAGCCGATCAAGGCGAGCGATGTGCTGGGCGGGAAGGCCTCGGTCGCCATGCTGCATCGGGTGAAGCCCGAGGCGAGCGCGCTGATTCACGATCGCGTCACCGAGACGTACTACATCCTGTCGGGATCGGGCACCATCGTCACGGGCGGAACGCTGGGGAGTCCCAAGCCGACCGATCTGTCGCGCGTCAACGCCGGCATGAGCCAGACCGGGACGCGGCAGGGCGGCGAGAGCCGCCGCGTGAAGCCGGGCGACATCGTGATCATCCCGGCGGGCACGCCGCACAGCTTCAGCGCCCTGGACGGACCGATCAGCTATCTGGTTTACCGGTTCGAGCCCAGCGCGAAGTGATCCTCGGCCTGGAAGAAAGAGACTTTTCGTGGCCTTCGTGGTTCTCTTCGTGACCCTCGTGGTTTATTTGTTTTTGAGAAACGCCGCGGCTGCGGCCACGAACGGCGCCGCCTGTTCGCCGAAGATTGGCCCGTGCCCGCCGTTGGGCACGACCCACAGCGCTGAGCCGGGAATGCTTCGATACAACTCCAGCGCGAGCTCGACCGGGTAGAAGGGATCGCGGTCGCCGTGCACGATCAGCGTGCGCGCGGTGATCGCGGCCAGCGTTGTCGCGCTGAAATTCATGTCGGTGCGGTCGTCGGCAAACTCGCGAACGTGGCGCCACAAGGCGCGAATCTGATCGTCGCCGTGATGATGGCGCCCCCGCATCTCGGCCCACTCGGCAGGGGAGCGTCCCTCTTCGGTCATGGTCCGCATGATGGCGCGCGCCGGTTCGGGGAAGCGCGGCGTGCCGCTGACGTGCAGCAGGGCGTCGACCCGCGCCGGTTGCTGGGTGGCCATGTGGAGCAGCGTGTTGGCCCCCGCGCTCACGCCGATCGCCTTGACGCGGTCGATACCGAGGCGGTCGAGAAGGCCGAAGATGTCCTGCGCCGACTCGCGGAACGTGAACGACCCGCCGGGATTCGTCGATCGCCCATGGCCGCGCAGGTCGGGCGCGATCACCCGATAGCCCTCGAAAGGCGTGGGAAAGACGTGCTGCCAGTCATCGCCGGATCCGGTGAAGCCGTGGAGCAGCAGGAGTGGCTCGCCGGCGCCGGTGTCGCGATAGAAGATCTTCAGGCCGTTGACGTCTGCGGTCGCCGCCATCCCTCAAATGAAACCACAAAGACCACCAAGGACGATTCTAGAAAAATGGGGCGTCCGTCCGAAGTATGTAGAGGCGGGTCTTAAGACCCGCCTCCACGGGAATCACTCTGCCCGCAGGCCTTCCACGGGATCCACGCGCATGGCGCGGAGTGTCGGCGGCACGCATGCCGCCAGCGCGGCCACGAGGAGGAACGCCGCCGCAGTCGCGAGCGCGGTGGCGTCGCTGGCGGTCACGCCGAACAGTACGCGGGCGAGCGCGCTCTCGGCGAGCCGGATGATCACCATCCCGACGACGAGCCCCGACACCACGAGCACGGCGCTCTGTCCGATCACGAGGGCGCCCACGCTCGATGGCCTGGCTCCCAGCGTCAGCCGGATCGCCAGCTCGCGCGTGCGCAACGCCACCGACCACGAGAGGAGTCCGTAGACGCCGAGCGCCGCCAGCAACGCAGCGAGCCCGCCGAAGAACAGCAGGATGCTCATCAGCAGTCGTGCCTCCGCCGTCTTCGCGGCCATGCGCTCCCCCCACGTCTGGGCCACGCCCATCGGCACGTCCGGCGTGACCTTGCCGAGCGCGTTGCGAATGGCGGTCTGCGCCACGCTCGTGTCGGCGGCCTTCACCGCGATGAACACCTCCGAGAAGGGGAATTGCCGGGTCGAGAAGTAAATGGCCGGCTCGACGGTCTGGCCGAGCGGCACGTTGCGGATGTCGCCAACGACGCCGACGATTTCGAACGCGATCCCCTCCTGTGGTGGCCGGCCGCCAGCCGCCTTCAGGTTGACCCCCAGCGGGCCGATTGCCGTGGACCACATGCGGATCACGCGGCCGACGGCATCGGCGCCGGCGAGATGCCGGCGCGCGAACGATTCGTTGACGATGGCCACGCCGGTCGAACCGACACCATCGAACGCGGTGAAGGTCCGGCCGCGCGAGGTCTGCGCGCCCATCGCCTCGAAGTAGCCTTCGCTCACGCTGTGCATCTGCACCTGCGGCAGATCCTCCTGGCGCGCCGGCGCCGGTTCGCCCTCCATGAGGAACGGGTTCCGCCAGCCCACCGCAAGCGGCAGGAAGTTCGAGGCGCCCGCCGCCAGCACGCCGGGCTGCTGCCGGATCTCCTCGAGAATGCGCGAATGGGTGTCGGCGACCATGCCCCAGACCTGCCCAATCGGTGCGCCGCGGGGAGCCTGGACGGTGGCGCCCGTGAGCTGCACGGTGGTGGTCAGCACGCTGTCGGCATTGACGCCCGTCGGGGTCTGCATCATCCGGCCGACCGTGCGCACGAGCAGCGCGGAACTGACGAGCAACGCGCACGCCATGGCCACTTCCGCGGCCACCAGCACCGAGTAAATGCGGCGGGCACCCTTCGAGCTGCCGCGTTCGCCGGACTTGAGGTCGGTGCTGAACTGCGTCCGCAGCAGGAGGAGCGCGGGCACGAGACCGAAGATGACCGTGGTCACGCCCACCACGCCGAGGCACAAGCCCAGCGCCCGCAGGTCCACGCCGGCTTGGTCAAGGCGCGGAATGTCGACCGGCGTGAGGTTGACTACAAGCGGCAGTGCCGCCAGCGTCGCCAACACGCCCAGCGCCGCCCCGCCCACGGAGAGCACGAGGCTTTCCGCCATCAGCTGCGTGACCAGTTGCCGCGGCGCCGCGCCGAGGGCCACGCGCACCGCGATCTCTTTCTCACGCGACAGGGTGCGCGTGAGCAGCAGCGACGCGACGTTCAGCACCCCGATCACCAGCAGCAGCGCCACGGCGCCGAAGAGCACCATCAGAGCCGGCCGGTAGTAGCCGAGTTGCTCGTCGAGCAGCGGCACCAGCCGCGCGCCCCACCCCGTGTTGGTCCTGGCGAATTCCCGCTGCAGCCGCTGCCCGAGCGTGTCGACCGCGCTTTGCGCCTGCTCGAACGTGGTGCCATCCGAGAGGCGCGCCACCGCCTCCATGAAGTGGGCCGCCCGGCTGTGTTGCGTCAGGTCCCAGCGAAGGCGCTGCCAGACGTCGATGTCGTCCGGATAGTGAAACCCCGGCGGCATCACGCCGACGATGAGATAGGGCGTGTCGTTGAGCGACAACTGGCGCCCGACGATTCCGGGATCGGCGCTGTAGCGCGACCGCCAGAGGTCGTCGCTGATCATCGCGACGAGCTCGTTGCTGAACAGCGGTCCGCCCGCGGGGAAGCCGGCGCCGATCTGCGGCTTGACGTCCAGCACCTCGAACAGGTTGGCGCTCACCTCGATGGTGTTGACCCGCATCGGATCGACGCCCGGATCGACCAGGTTGATCCCGGGCCGCCACCACGCCGCCGCATCCTTGAAGACGGGCAGCGCGCGGTAATCCATGAAGTTCACCGGCGAAATCGGATCGTGTGCCAGCCCCTTCCCGGTGTTGGTGTCCCAGAGCGTGACCAGCCGATCGGGCTCGGCGTAGGGCAGCGGCCGCAGGACGACCGAATCGACCACCGTGAACACGGTGGTCGCCGCGCCCGTGCCGAGGCCGAGCACGAGCACCGTGACCAGCGCGAAGGTCGGATGCTGCTGGAACTGACGAACGGCCACGCGAATCGCGGTCAACACGTTGAGGCTTCTTCCACCGGACGCGCGCGCCATGGCGTCGGCGTGCCGCGCGTGGCGACGATCGGGACTGCGCGCCGCATGGCGGCGCAAGAGAGAGAACGCCGACTCCTCGAGCGCCGCCAGCGCGCGGGTGCGGGCGTCCGCCGCGCTCGCGCCCTCGTCCAGCGCCGCGGCATGCAGGTCCTCGAGATGGGCGACGAGCTCGTCGACGGTGGCCTCCGGCAGGTCGATGCCGGCGCTCGCCATGTGGCGGCGGACCTCGTCGCGCGGATCGAATGATGACGTCATGAGCTTCTGTGTTCAATCTGTGTCTAATCTGTGGCCGGCTTGACGCCCGCCACCTCCGAGAGAGCGGCGATGAAGCGGCCCCAGTCTTCGCGCTGCGCGGCCAGGATCTTCCGGCCGCCTTCCGTGATCCGGTAGTAGCGCCGTCGCCGCTGGCCCGCCTTCTCGACCCACCGGCCCTTGATCAGGGCGCGCTCTTCGAGGCGATAGAGCGTGGCGTAGAGCGACGCCATCGTGAAGTGGAGCGTGCCGGCGGATCGCAGGTCGATCAGCCGGCCGATGTCGTAGCCGTGCCGGTCCTGCTCGTCGACGAGGGCGAGGATGAGGAGGTCGGCGCTGCCCTTTTTGGCGGCATCGATGGTGCGGTCGAGGAGGCGGCTCACGCCTTCGCCCCCGTGTTTCGGCGGCGCGAGCATATATAGGAATGCTTCATATAGGATCGCTGATGCTTACGTTGGACGGTGGCGGTCGCGGATTGGTTGGCGCGGATCGACAAACCTAATCCCGGCGGGCACTTCGGTTGCCGGGGCGCCTTCGGCCATCGGCCGTCAGCCATCGAGCGTCAGCTGCTGGGCCGACGGCTGGAGGCTGACGGCACTTGCGCAATTCTCGGCAATTCAAGTGAATTGCGGGATTAAAGGTTTGTTGCCACCACATCTGCTGTCCGATTGCGGACACCGGTTTGCCGGGTCGGGACGCACTCGTCACCGACCGGGGGAGATCCGGCCTGAATTCGCGGGTACGCCAATTGCTGTGGGCCACGCCATGACGTCGGACCTCCGGTATGCCTGGCGCGCGCTGTGGAAGAGCCCGACCACCACGCTTGGGGCGGTACTTGCGCTTGCGCTCGGCATTGGCGCCACCACGACGATGTTCGGCTTGCTCAACGCCGTGGCGCTGCGGCCCCTGCCGTTTCCCGAGTCGGATCGCCTCGTCGAGTTGTGGGGCAACGTCGAGCGGCAGACCGTCGAACGGCGTGGCGCCTCGATCCCCGACTATCTCGACTGGAAGGAGAAGAGCCGGTCGTTCGAGATGATGTCGGCCTGGTCGCAGAACGATTTCATCCGCTACGGAGCTGGCGTCCCAGAGCAATTATCTGGCGAACTGGTGGCCGGGGATTACTTTGCCGCTCTCGGCGTGACGCCGGTGCTTGGGCGCACGCTGACCGCGGCAGACGATGATGCCAGCGCGACGCTGGCCGCCGTGATCAGCGAGCGGCTGTGGCAGCGGGAATTCGGCCGTGAGGCGGCGGCCATCGGGCGGTCGATACCACTGGACGATCAGCTCTACACCGTCGTCGGTGTCGCGCCAAAGAACTTTGCCGGTCGCTCCGACACCAGCGATGTGTGGGTGTCGCTGGTCCGATCGCGACCGGGTGGCCCGGATGCGCGCGGGAACCGCTGGTTCCCGGCCCTGGCCCGCCTGGCACCTGGAGTGAGTCGGGAGGCCGCCCAAGCCGACGTGACCACTATCGCCCGACAGCTGGCGCAGGCGTATCCGGCCACCAACGACAAACGCGGGGTGGAGGTGTCGCCGCTCGCTGACGAGGTGTTCGGCCAGATTCGTCCGGCCATTGCCCTTCTGTTCGGCGCCGTCGGCTTCGTGCTGGTGATCGCGTGCGCGAGCGTCGCCAGTCTGCTGCTCGCGCGCACCGAATCGCGGCGGCGCGAGTTCTCGCTGCGGCGCGCGATCGGCGCCGACGGGCTGCGGCTGGCGCGGTTGATGCTCGCCGAGAGCGCGTGGGTCGTGGTGCTCGGCGGCGCGGCGGGTTCGCTGCTGGCGATGTGGGCCGGCGATGCGCTGCTCGCCTTGAGCCCGGTACAGCTTCCCAGCTTCGCCGCGCCCGGCGTCGATTGGCGCACGCTCGGATTCGTGGCGCTGCTGGGCATCACGATTACCGTCGCCATCGGCCTGTCGCCACTCCGATCCATGAAGGGCCACTCGCTGGCGCAGGACCTGCGCGAAGGCGCGGTCGAATCGCGCGGTGGTGGTGGCGGGCGCACACTGCAGGTGATTGTGGCCGGACAGATTGCCGTCACGGTGACCTTGCTCGTCGGCGCCGCGTTGTTCACCAGGAGCTTTGCCGCGCTCGCGCGATTCGATCCCGGATTCGAACCAGCGGGTGTGATGAGTCTGCGTGTCCGTCTGCCGGTCGTGGGCACGCAGGCGGGCGCGTTGACCGGTGTGGACGGCGGTGTTCAAACGCTGGCCCTGCTCGACGACCTGCGCGCGCTGCCGGGCGTCAAGAGCGCCAGCGTATCGAGTTCCGTGCCGTTGGGTGGCAGCGCCGCAGTCTTCTACGCCGCTGAAGGCATGGCCCCCGTGGACGCCACCAACCGCCCGCGCACCTATGTTCATCGCGTCTCGCCGGGGTATGTCGAGACCGTGGGGCTCCACCTCGTCGAGGGCCGGTCGTTCGTCGCCGCCGATCTGGGCGCGGATTCACGCAGCGTGCTGGTGACCGAGGCATTGGCCAAACGCTTCTGGCCACGCGAGAGTGCGCTCGGCCGCCGTATCAAGCAGGGCGATGCCGCCGGCCCCGCGCCGTGGCTGACGATCGTCGGCGTGTTGCGCGACGCGAACCTCCGAGGAATTCCCAACAACCCGACACGGGATCCGGACGTCTTCTTTCCGTACACCGGGCGCCCCGCCGCGTTTGCGGTGATGTTGCGGGCCGACAACGTGAGTGGGGTCGCGAACCTGGCCGCCGAGATCCTGCGCCGCCACGATCCCGGCGTCGCGGTGTTCAATGTGATCGAACTGCGGAATCTCGTCGACCTGGAACTGGCGGCGAGCCGGTTCCTGACGTGGCTGACCGGCGTGTTCGCGGCCACCGCGCTGACGCTGGCCATCATCAGGATCTACGGGTTGCTCGCGTACGGGGTGGGGCAGCGCACGCGGGAGATCGGCGTGCGCGCCGCGCTCGGCGCCGGTCGCGGGCAGCTGATGGGCCTCGTCGTGGGGCAGGGCGTCATGCTGGCGCTTGTCGGCGTGGCGGCCGGCGGCCTGGCCGCAGCGGCGCTCGGCCGCTTCGTCGAGAACCAGCTCTACTCGGTGCAGCCGCTCGACATCGCTTCGTTTGCGCTGACGGCGGGGGTGATGATCTCGACGGCGTTGGTCGCGAGCCTGGCGCCGGCGATGCGCGCGTTGCGGGTGGACCCGATGACGGCGTTGCGGGGGGAGTAAAGGAAACCACGAAGACCACGAAGAGAATCACGAAGCTCACGAAGGCCTTTCCTCAAGGATTACTTCGTGTTCTTCGTGGTGATCTTCGTGGTCTGGTTTCTCTAGTCTAGCTGCCTGACAGAAAATCCTGCAGCTCGGGCAGGCGCTTGATCGCGTCCGCCTCGCCCATCTCGATCAGCTTCTGCACGTAATCCGACTGGAACATCACCAGGCTGAGCATGTCGTTCGACCGCGTTTCGCGCGTGCCGAGGCCGCGCGTGAGGAACCGGAACGCCTTCGGGAGCTCGGCTTCGTAGGCATTGGCGAGCCGGCCGAGATCCTCGGATGGCCGCAGCACGAACAGGTCGATGTGCCGCAGGCCCTCGCGCTTCTCCTCGGGCAACCCGGCGAGCAGCTGGTTGACCTGGCGCAAGTGCATCGCATCGCCATCGAGCTGGTCGAGGAAGATCGCGTTGAACAACACGCCGGCCACTTGCGCGGGCGGGGGGTAGCCGGCGATGAGCGGGCGGTCGGCCTCCGCGCGCGAGCGCGCGTAGCGCGTGGACACGGCGAGAATCCGCGTGGCGCCCAGGTGAATCGCGGGCGAGAGCGGCGCGGTCAACCGGATGCCGCCATCGCCGTACCACGCGCCGTTGACCTCGATGGCCGGAAAGAAGAACGGCAGGGCCGCCGACGCCATCACGTGGTCGACGCGCAGGCCACAGGTTTCGCTCTTGCGCTGCGGCCGTTCCCACGCCGGCATGATGCAGTCTTCGCGGGTCTGCACCCACGTGATCGACTGGCCCGTCGTGTAGCTCGACGCCGTCAAGGCAATCGCGCGCAGCCAGCCGGCGGTCAGGCTCGTGGCGATGCCGCCGACCACGCCGCCATCGGCTTCGAGCACGCGCTCGAGCAGCTCGCGCAGGGGAGCGGTATCGACAAAGCTCTTGGAGGGCGGCAGCGGCGACTTGCCCCCCGAGAGCAGCCGGCCGCCCCACCTCATCGTACGGCCGGCGAGGCTTCGCAGATCGACACGGAAGACATGGTCGATCCGAATGTCCTGCCAGATCTTGGTGAGCTCTTCGACCTTGTCGGGATACGAGGCCTGCCGCGACGCCAGGAACGCCGCGTTGATGCCGCCGGCGGAGACGCCGGCCAGGATGTCGGGCACGACCGACGGAAACTCGCGGGCGATCACCCGCAGCACGCCGACCTGATAGGCGCCGCGTGCGCCGCCGCCGCTCAGCACGAGGCCCAACCCGCGCGGTTCCGCCGTCTCATCCACGCCCGAATGCTACCGCATCCTCTGACCAGGCTGATCCAGTCGGATACGCAGGCGGCCGAATGGGCGGCCGCGGTGATCAGTTTGTAGAGGCGGGTCTGCCTCTACGATCGGGCGCTGCGTTTCAGGAATGCGCCGGCGCCCGCCCTGCCCGTGAACCGCCCGCCCTCGATGATCACCTTGCCGCGGGAGAGCACCGTCTCGGTGACGCCGGTGACTTGGCGGCCCTCGTACGGGTTGTAGTCCACCTTCATGTGATGCGTCTTCGCCGACAGCGTGGTCGTCTTCTTGGGATCGAAGATCACGATGTCGGCGTCGGAGCCGGGCGCGATGGTGCCTTTCCTCGGGAACATGCCGAAGATCTTCGCCGGCGAGGTCGACGTCAGCTCGACGAAGCGGTTCATCGAGATCCGGCCCGTGCGCACGCCGCCGTCGTAGACCAGGCTCATCCGCGTTTCCACGCCGGGCGCGCCGTTGGGGATCTTCGAGAAGTCGCCGTCGCCCAGGTGCTTCTCCTTCATGCAGAACGGGCAGTGGTCGGTCGCGATGGCCTGCAGGTCGTTGAAGGCGAGGCCGCGCCACAGCGTGTCCTGCGCCGCCCTGGCGCGCAGCGGCGGGCTCATCACGTACTTCGACCCTTCGAAGCCGGGCTCGTCGTAGTTGTCCTCCGACAGGAAGAGGTACTGGGGACAGGTCTCGGCGTAGGCGGGCAGCCCGCGGTCGCGGGCGTCGGTGACCATCTCGAGCGCCTCGGCGGCGGACAGATGGACGATGTAGACGGGCACGTCGGCGATTTCGGCGAGCGCGATCGCGCGATGCGTGGCTTCGCCCTCCGCGCGCGCCGGCCTGGTGACGGCGTGATACTTCGGCGCCGTCTTGCCCTCGGCCAGCGCCTTCTTCACCAGCACGTCGATCACGCCGCCGTTCTCGGCATGCATGCAGATGGTGCCGCCGTTCCTGCCCGTGCGCAGCATCGCCCTGAAGATGCTCGCATCGTCCAGCATGAACACGCCGGGGTAGGCCATGAACAACTTGAACGACGTGACGCCCTCGCGGACCATGCCGTCCATCTCGACTTCCACCTGATCGGAGAGCTCCGTGATGATCATGTGGAAGCCGTAGTCGATGGCGGCCTTGCCCTGGGCCTTCTGCATCCACGTCTCGTACGCGTGATGCAGCGTCTCGCCCTTGTACTGGATCGCAAAGTCGACGATCGTGGTGGTGCCGCCGAAGGCGGCGGCGATCGTGCCGGATTCGAAGTCGTCCGCGGAGGTGGTGCCGCCGAACGGCATGTCGAGGTGGGTATGGACGTCGATGCCGCCGGGGATCACGTATTTGCCGCTGGCGTCGATCGTGCGATCGGCCGGCATCGTGAGCGCCGTGCCGAGGGTGGTGATCTTCTCGCCGTCGACGAACACGTCTCCGACGTATTGATCCGTTGCAGTGACGATCGTGCCGTTCTTGATCAGCAGACTCATGGCAGCCACTCCGAGGCAGGCCGTAATACTATCGAATTAGGTGCTTGGGTGCTTAGGTGCTTGGGTGCTTGGGTGCTTAGGTGCTTAGGTGCTGGGTCGGCAGACGGACGTGCCGGTGTGGATCGCCGTACCTGGTGGAGGACCGCTCGCTGACTCGGGTTCGGCACACGTTGTCGTGCTTCCTGGACCGGCATGCCTGCGAGCGGCTGACGGATCGCGATGGGTGCCGAGACGGATTCGCCGAGTACGCTTGCTTCTGCGGCCATTCGTTCCTGAAGGCGGAGACGGTCGACGGCCGGATCCGGCAGCCCAGCACCCAAGCACCCAAGCACCGATGCACCCAAGCACCTTATAATCCGCCAATGACACCGGACATTTCGGTCACGTTCACGGGCCTGAAGTTCACCAACCCCTTCCTGCTCTCGTCGGCGCCGCCGACCGAGTCGGACACCAACATCATGCGGGCGTTCGACGCCGGATGGGGAGGCGTGGTCACCAAGACCATCGGGATGCACCCGGTGACCAACGTCGCCGGTCCCAAGACGAAGTTCCTGCGGACCACGCTGGACGGCCGGCTCTCGATGCAGAAGCGTCCCGACACCGCGCTCCACTCGTCGTGGAACTGGGAGCTGATCTCGGACAAGCCGCTCGACTGGTGGGCGCCGAAGATCGCCGGCATCAAGAAGGCGTATCCGGACCGCATGCTGGTCGCCTCGATCATGGCGGGCTCGGGCAGCGACAAGGAGCTCGAGCACTGGCAGACGCTCGCCAAGGCGTGCCAGGACGAGGGCGCCGACGCGTTCGAGCTGAACCTGTCGTGCCCGCACATGGACCGCAAGGACATGGGCTCCAACATCGGCAAGGACCAGGAGCAGGTGTCGATTGTCACCGAGGTCGTGAAGGCGGTGGCCAGGGTGCCGGTGTGGTGCAAGCTCACGCCCTCGACCACCGACATCGTCGAGGAAGCGAGCGCGGCGTTTCGCGGCGGCGCCGACGCGATCGTGTCGTCGAACACGTTCCCGTCGCTGCCGCTGATCGATCCGGAAACGCTCGACTTCGAGATGAACGTCGACGGCCTGGTGTCGAGCGGCGGGCTCGGCGGCCCGGCGATTCTGCCGCAGTCGCTGGCCAAGATGTCGCAGCTGACCCAGGCGTTTCCCGACAAGGCGTTCTCGGGCATCGGCGGGATCAGCGAGTTCGCGCACGCGCTCAACTACATGCTGCTCGGCTGCGGCACGGTGCAGGTGTGCACGGCGGCGATGCTCGACCGCGCGATCGGGCCGACGGTGATCAAGAACCTGATCGAGGGCATGCAGCAGTTCATGGAGAAGCGCGGCTACGCCTCGCTCGAAGACTTCCGCGGCCTCCGGCGCGGCAACGTCGTCGTGCACTCGAAGATCCGGCGGCCCGACGGCAAGGAGTATCACGGCGGGCACGACGCCGAGGGCTACGCCACCGACCAGACGGGACGCCACTAGAGTGGCGTCCTCCCGGCAGTCCTCCCGGCAACACGATTTCGTCGAACTGACCGAAGACGTGTCGGCGAGCCGGCTGTGGAACGCCGACCTGGCGCCCACCTCGCTGGCGAGCCGCACCTGGTCGACCTATCACATCGCTGCGCTGTGGATCGGCATGAGCGTGGTGATCACCACCTACACGCTCGCCTCGGGCCTGATGCAGCAGGGCATGAACTGGTGGCAGGCGCTCGTCACCATCCTGCTCGGCAACGCCATCGTGCTCGTGCCGATGATCCTGAACGCGCACGCGGGCACGAAGTACGGCGTGTCGTTTCCGGTGCTGTGCCGCGCGGCGTTCGGCGTGAAGGGCGCGAACGTGCCGGCGATGCTGCGCGCGATCGTGGCGTGCGGCTGGTTCGGTATCCAGACCTGGATCGGCGCGCTGGCGCTGCAGGCGCTGCTGACGGCCGCGTGGCCGCGGTGGGCCGGCGTGCCCGGCGGCATCTGGATCGCGTTTGCCACCTTCTGGCTCGTGCAGGTCGCCATCATCATCAGGGGACTGGAAGGCATCAAGCTCCTCGAAGCCTGGTCGGCGCCGCTGCTGCTCGGCGGCGGACTGCTGCTGCTGTGGTGGGCGATCGACCACGGCGGCGGACTCGGGCGCATCCTCTCGGAGTCGCCGAAGCTGCAGCAGGCCAGCACGCCGTTCTGGACGCTGTTTCCCGCCGCGCTGACGGCCAACGTCGGCTACTGGGCCACGCTCAGCCTCAACATCCCTGACTTCACCCGGTATGCGAAGAGCCAGCGCTCGCAGGCGATGGGGCAGGCGCTGGGGCTGCCGGCGACGATGACGGCGTTCGCGTTTCTCGGGGTCGCGGTCACGAGCGCGACGATCGTGATCTTCGGGGAGGCGGTCTGGGATCCGGTGGTGCTGATCGCCCGCATCGGCAGCCCGATGGTCGTCATCTTCGGCGCGCTCGTCGTGCTGGCCGCGCAAATCACCACGAACATGGCGGCCAATGTCGTCTCGCCGGCAAACGATTTCTCGAGCCTGGCGCCGACGCGTATCAGCTACGTCACCGGCGGCCTGATCACCGCGGCGGTGGGCATCGCGATGATGCCGTGGAAGCTCTACGCCGATGCGGCGGCCTACATCTTTACGTGGCTGATCGGCTACTCGAGCCTGATGGGCGCGGTCGGCGGCATCCTGATCGCGGACTACTGGATCCTGCGCCAGCGCAAGCTGTCCTTGCCCGATCTGTTCAACGAACGGGGCCGCTACAGCTACGCGAACGGCGTGAACCCGAAGGCGATGATCGCGCTGGTGATCGCGGTGTTACCCGTCGTGCCCGGATTTGTTCGCGCGGCGATGACGCCTGGCGGAGTCGTGCCGAATCCGACGCTCTTCGATCAGCTCTACACCTACGCCTGGTTCGTCACGTTTTCTCTCAGCGCAGCGATCTACCTGATCCTCATGCCTCGCCCGACCAGCCCGACGAACCTGAGATAATGACCGCGTCATGAATACCGGCTCGTACGTGAACGGCAAGTGGTACCACCCGGCGTCCGGCAACATCACCAGGAACATCAACCCGGCCGACACCGGCGACGTGATCGCCGAGTATGCACTGGCGACGGCCGCTGACGTCGAGCTGGCGATCGCCGCCGCGGTGGCCGCGTTTCCCGCGTGGAAGAAGACGCCGGGGCCCGAGCGCGGCCGCGTGCTGTGGCGCGCCGCCGACATCGCCCGCCGCCGCCTCGACGACATCGCCCGGACGCTCACCCGCGAGGAAGGCAAGATCCTCAAGGAGGCGCGCGGCGAAGTGCTGAAGGGCATCTCGTTGCTCGAGTACTACGCCGGCGAAGGGTTCCGCATGCACGGCAAGACGCTGCCGTCCGAGTCGCGCGACACGTTTACCTACACCGTGCGGCAGCCCCTCGGCGTGGTCGGGCTGATCGCGCCCTGGAATTTTCCGTGGGCCATTCCGGTGTGGAAGAGCGCCCCGGCCATCGTCGCGGGCAACTGCGTCGTCTTCAAGCCGGCCGAGCTGACGCCGGCCACCTCGATCCTGCTGGCCGAGATCTACGAAGAAGCCGGCCTGCCGCCCGGCGTCTTCAACATGCTGGTCGGGAGCGGACGCGAGGTCGGCGAGGCGATGGTGGCCGCCCGGGAGCTGCGAGCGATCTCGTTCACCGGATCGAATCACGTCGGCAACGCCCTCTACGTCAAGGCCGCCCAGCGCGGCGCGAAGGTGACCTGCGAGATGGGCGGCAAGAACGCGGTCATCGTGATGCCCGACGCGGATCTCGACAAGGCCGCCACGGCCATCCATGGCGGCGCGTTCGGATCCACCGGGCAACGCTGCACCGCCACGTCGCGTGTGATCGCGCATCCCGACATCAAGGGCGCGCTGGTCGATCGCCTGGTCGCGGCGGCGACGCAAATGCGGCTCGGCCCGGGGTTGGATGCCTCGACCGACATGGGACCTTCGGTCGACGATCGCCAATGGCAGACGGTGATGGACTACATCAAGGTCGGGCAAGGCGAAGGCGCCCGCCTGCTGACCGGCGGCACGCGGCCCGAGGCGCTAGCCCGCGGCTACTTCATCGAGCCGACCATCTTCGACGGCGTGTCGCCGTCGATGCGGATCTTCAAGGAAGAGATCTTCGGGCCGGTGCTGTCGGTGACCACGGCCTCGTCGCTCGACGAAGCCCTCCGCTTCGCGAACGGCGTCGAGTACGGCCTGACGACGTCGATCTTCACGTCTGACCTGACGTCGGTGATGCGGTTCGTCGACGAGGTGGAGACGGGGATGGTGCACGTCAACGAGCCGACCATCGGCGGGGAAGCGCAACTGCCCTTCGGCGGGACCAAGTCGACCGGCGTCGGCGAGCGCGAGATGGCGGAGGAAGGCCTCAACTTCTTCACCGAGCTGAAGACCGTGTTCATCAACTATTCGGGCAAGGCCGAGCGCTCGATGACGCGGTAGGCGGCTTGGGCCTGGCCGATCGTGTCCGATCAGGCTTGTCAAGGTCACGCTTTACAATATAAAGTAATTTGTATGTCCCTGCGCGTCATCCGCGGTCTTCGTGACCTTCGCCGTGTCCCAGGAGGCGCGAAGCCCCGACTCCCACGAGCGAGCGAAAGCGAGCGAGTCCTATGAGGGGCGAAGCCCCGAGTCCTCGTCGTCGTCGTTATCGTCGGCGTGCTCGAAGTCGCGCGCGGCCGCCTTGTCAGCGACCACGATCTCGATCGCCTTGCGCTTGTCTTCGTGAATGATGTCGTAGACGGTGCCGGCCGCCGCCGGGCCGATGTGCCCGCGCCGCGTCTTCAACCGGAACAGCACGAACCCGGCCAGCCCAATCATGACCAGCCAGATCAACCCGCTGATAACCTCCGTGGCGTCCATGCGTAATTATCAGTGAAAACGAACAACCTGGCCGCCCCGGCCGTCGTCTAAGAAACCGATATGCCCAACCTCCGCCTCGCGCTGCGCACCCTGTTCCAGTCGCCGTTCATCACCCTGGTGGCGATCCTGTCGCTGGCCCTGGGAATCGGCGCCAACTCGGCGATCTTCTCGCTGTTCGACCAGATCCTGCTCCGGCCGTTGCCCGTGCCGAACGCCGGCGAGCTGGTGAACTTCGCGTCGCCGGGACCCAAGCCGGGGTCCAACTCCTGCAGCCAGTCCGGCGGCTGCGACGAGGTGTTCAGCTATCCCATGTTCCGCGACCTCGAGCGCGTGCAAACCACCTTCGTCGGCATCGCCACCCATCGCAACTTCGGCGCGAGTCTCGGCTACAAGGGGACGTCGCTCAGCGCCGAGGGCCTGCTCGTGTCGGGCAGCTATTTTCCGGTGCTCGGCCTCAATCCAGCGCTGGGCCGGCTGTTCACGCCCGAGGACGACAAGACCGTCGGCGGACACTTCGTCGCGGTGATCAGCCACGACTACTGGCGCACGCGCTTCGAGCTGAACCCGGCGATCCTGAACGAGACGGTCATCGTCAACGGCCAGGCCATGACCGTGGTCGGGGTCGCGCCTCGCGGGTTCACCGGCACGACGCTGGGCAACAACCCCGAGGTGTTCGTCCCCGTGACCATGCGCGGCGTGATGTCGCCGGGCTTCAACGGCTTCGAGAACCGCCGTCAGTACTGGGCCTACGTGTTCGGCCGCCTCAAGCCCGGGGTGTCGATCGAGCAGGCCACGGTCGCCATCAATGGCCCCTACCGCGCGATCATCAACGACGTCGAAGCGCCGCTGCAGAAAGGTATGAGCGAGCAGACGATGGCGCGGTTCAAGGCGAAGACGATCACGATGGAGGCCGGCGCGCGGGGGCAGAGCAGCCTCGACAACGAGGCGCGCGTGCCGCTGCTCATCCTGCTGGTCGTGACCGGTACCGTGTTGCTGATCGCGTGCGCGAACATCGCCAACCTGCTGCTGGCCCGCGGCGCCGGCCGCGCGGCGGAGATGGCGGTGCGGCTGTCGCTCGGCGCCAGCCGGCGGCAGCTCGTCACGCAGCTGCTCACCGAATCGGTGCTGCTGGCGGCGTTCGGCGCGGTGGCGGGGCTGCTCGTGGCCAAGTGGACCCTCGACCTGATCGCGTCGATCCTGCCGCCAGACGCGTCGTCGCTCATCGCCTTCGCGCTGAGCCCCACCATGATCGCGTTTGCCGGCGCGGCGGCGCTCGGCACCGGCCTCGCGTTCGGTCTCTTCCCGGCCCTGCACAGCACGCGGGCGGATCTGGCGGCCACGCTCAAGAACCAGGCGGGCCAGCCCGGCGGCGCGAAGGCGGCCCGACGCTTCCGCACCACGCTGGCGACCGTCCAGATCGCCATGTCGATGGCCTTGCTCGTCCCTGCGGGGCTGTTTGCCAAGAGTCTCTACAACGTCAGCCGCGTTGATCTCGGACTGAAGACGGATCACATGGTGCTGTTCGCGCTCGCGCCCGAGCTCAATTCGTACACGACCGAGCGAACGCGGCAGTTGTTCGAGCGGATCGAAGACGAGCTGGCCGCGCTGCCCGGCGTCACCAGTGTCGTGGCCACGATCGTGCCGGTGCTGGCCGGCGACAACTGGGGCAACAGCCTCGTGGTCGAGGGCTTCGAGGCCGGACCGGACACCAACACCAACGCGTCGTTCAACGGCGTCGGCCCCGGCTACTTCAAGACGATGGGCATTGCGCTCATGGCCGGGCGCGAGTTCACCCGCGCCGATGCCTTCGGTGCGCCGCGAGTCGCCATCGTCAACCAGGCGTTCGTCAAGAAGTTCAACCTCGGCCTCAATGCGGTGGGCAAGCACTTCGGCCAGGGCGGCAACCCCGGCAAGCTCTCGATCGAGATCGTCGGCATCGCGCAGGATGCCAAGTACAGCGAAGTGAAGCAGACGGTGCCGCCTCAGTACTTCCTGCCCTACCGCCAGGAAGAGCGGCTCGGATACGGCTACTTCTACGTGCGCACCGCGGTGCCGCCGGAGCAGATGCTCGCGACCGTTCCCGTGGTGATGCGGAAGCTTGACGCCAGCCTGCCGCTTGGCGACATCAAGACCATGGACGTGCAGGTTCGCGAGAACGTGGCGCAGGATCGCCTGATCAGCACGCTGTCGCTCGCCTTCGCGCTGCTGGCGACGGTGCTCGCGGCCGTGGGCCTCTACGGCGTGCTGGCCTACACCGTGGCGCAGCGCACGCGGGAGTTCGGCCTGCGGATGGCGCTCGGCGCCGACGGCGGCCGGGTACGCGGCATGGTAATGGGCCAGGTCGCGCGCATGGCCGTGATCGGCGGCGTGATTGGGCTGGCGGCGGCAATTGGCGTCGGCCGCCTCGCCAAGTCGCTGCTCTTCGAAATGGAAGGGCACGACCCCGTCGTGCTGATCGCCGCCACCATTGCCCTCGGCATCGTCGCGATGGGCGCCGGCTTCCTGCCGGCCCTCCGCGCGTCGAAGATCGATCCGATGAACGCGCTGAGGTAC
>Ga0156330_1149_pt3 | contig 17703 bp, 12 predicted proteins | sample RifCSPlowO2_12_FD_107978 | JGI IMG/M metagenome (GOLD analysis project Ga0156330, IMG submission 107978) | Acidobacteria bacterium RIFCSPLOWO2_12_FULL_67_14b | reverse complement strand
GCGGCGGTGACCGCGGAAGAGAAAGGCCTGCTCGGCTCCCGGTATTTCGCCAACCGGCCCACGATCAAGGCCGGAACCATCGTCGCCAACCTGAACACGGACATGTTCCTGCCGTTGTTCCCGTTGAAGAGCGTGGTGGTGCAGGGCCTGGAAGAGTCGGACCTGGCGGAGGATCTCAAGCGCGTGACGCGGCAGCTGGCGATCGAGGTGCTGTCGGATCCGGAGCCGGAGCGCAACGCGTTCATTCGCAGCGACCAGTACAGCTTCATCAAGACGGGAGTGCCGGCGCTGTCGCTGAAGGTGGGGTTCGTGAAGGGCTCTCCCGAGCACCAGACCGTCCTCAAGTGGCGCAGCGAGCGCTACCACGCGCCGAGCGACGACCTGGCGCAGCCGATCGATCGCAAGGCCGCCGAGGACTTCGGCAAGATCTATCTCGCCGTGGTCGAGGCGGTGGCCAACCGCCCGACGCGGCCGCAGTGGAACGGCAACAGCTTCTTTCGGCGCTTCGCGCAGTGATCCACCCAGGTCAAACGCCCAGCACTGCGAAGCGGCTGGTGCCCCTGAAATAAAGAAACACAAGAGACATTCGGGCCCCAGCACCGGCGAGGACCGGTATTGACCACATGGCAGATGGGTAATACCATTCCCACTATGGAGACGGTGACGTTGAAGCTGGATCGCCGGCACATCCAACGGCTGAAAGACCAGGCCGAGGCCAGTGGACGCTCGCAGGCGGCGGTGGTCCGGGACCTCATCGATCGGCATCTCGGCCGCCGGAAGCGATCCCTGCACGACCAGGCCAAGGACCTGTGTGGCTCGGTTCGTGGTGCGAAGGACCTGTCGACGCGGACCGTCAAGGGATATGGCCGCGACTAGAGTGCTGCTGGATACCGGGCCGCTCGTGGCCTATCTGAACCGCAACGACCGGCATCACGCGTGGGCGACTGAACGCTGGCACGCGCTGTTCGATCCGCTGTGGACGTGCGAGGCGGTCCTCTCCGAAGCGGTGTTCCTGTTGCAGTCCGACGGATCAAACGCCGAGCCGATCCTTCGCCTCGTGGAACGCCGCATCATCCGGCTGGACTTCGTGATGAACGACCACCGCGCCGACGTGTTTCGCCTGCTGAGAAAATATGCCGATCGGCCGATGAGCGCGGCGGACGCGTGTCTTGTGCGTATGGCCGAACTGGTCGATTCGTGTCAGGTGTTCACGACGGACAAGGACTTCCTCGTGTATCGCCGGAAGGGACGACACGTCATTCCACTGCTCGCGCCATTCGCGTGAGCCAGACCTTTCCCACCAGCATCGTGCGTCAGACGACGTTACCCTCGCCGCGCACGGCTCTCGACATGAAACGGTCGAGCCCGAACGGCGAGAGATCGAACTGCGGATCACGCCCGGCGATCAGATCCGCCAGGATCCGCCCGGCCGCAGGCGCATGCTGGAAGCCGTGGCCGCTGAAGCCGGCGATCGTGAAGAAGCCTTCGACATCGCTCGACGGCCCGATGATCGGGTTGTGATCGGGCGTCATCTCGTACAGCCCCGCCCACGCATGTGACACGACGGCATCCGCCAGCGCCGGCAGGCGTCGCATGGCGACGTCGATCACCTTCGGCAGGAAATCCCAGCGCACGGTGATGTCGAAGCCCGGCCGCTCGTCGGGGTCGCCCATGCCGAACAGCAGCCCGCCGCCTTCACGGTGGAAGTAGAACGTCGTCTCGAAGTCGATCACCAGCAGCTTCGAGCGAGGCACCTTGCCGGCGTTGACAGGGTCATCCCATGAGCCACCCCCCGGCGGTGACGCGATGAAGATGTGACGGCGCTCCGGTTCCACCGGCACGTCCACACCCAGCATGCGGCCGATCGACTTGGCCCACGGACCGGCGGCATTGACGACGATCGGCGTGGCGATGGTGCCGTGCGATGTCCGCACCTCGGCGACGCGCCCGCGCGCCAGCTGGATGCCGGTGACCTCGGTCTCGCGCACGATCGCGACGCCCTTCGCTTGCGCGCCCTTCGCGAACCCCATCGTGACGCCGTTCGGATCGGCGACGCCATCGGTGGGGCAATAGGTGGCGCCCTTGACGCCCGTAACGTCGAGTCCCGGCGCCAGCGCCGCCGCTTCTTTCGCCGACAGCCAGCGCACGTCGACGCCGTGCCGCTTCTGCAGCTCGACGTTCTTCAGGAAGGCCGCGACATCGGCGGTCTTCGACAGCAGGAACAGGTAGCCGTCCTGGTGAAAGTCGATTGGCGTCCCGACGATCTCCTCGAAGCGCGCGATCATCGCGATCGACTCGATCGACAGCGCGATGTTGGCGGAATGAGAGAACTGGTGCCTGACCCCGCCGGCGTTCTTGCCGGTCGAGCCCGCCGCCAGTTGCGGCTCGCGCTCGAGCAGCACGACGTTGGTGATGCCACGCTGAGCCAGGTGCCACGCGACGCTGCACCCCATGCAGCCACCCCCCACAATCACCACGTCGGCGGTCGATTTCATCTGATCGAAACTCTAGACTGAAACCCCTATACTTGGGCCACTGTTCGCAACGCGTACGGGAGGTGGTGATGAGGCGATGGGTTGGCGCACTGGGCCTGGCGGCCGCTGCCACGGTGGCCGGCGTGATGGCGCAAACGCCGGCGGCGGGCCGGGGCGTGCGCGTCGAGGTCTCGTTTCCCCCGAGCGTCCACGCCGGTCCGGTGACGGGACGCGTCTACGTCATGGTGTCGCGCACGGACGAACGCGAGCCCAGGCTGCAGATCGGCCGCACCGGAACGCCGTTCTTCGGCCGTGACGTCGAGAAGCTGGCGCCCGGCCAGGCCGCCGTCATCGACGTGACCGACCTGGGAACGCCGGTCGCGAGCCTTCGCGACCTGCCGCCCGGCGACTACGTCGTGCAGGGCTTCGTCAACGTCTACTCCGAATTCACGCGCGCCGACGGCCACGTCGTCTGGATGCACGACGACCAATGGGAGGGGCAGCGCTGGAACGTGTCGCCGGGCAATCTCTATAGCGAGCCGCAGCGTGTGCGCCTTGACGCCACGACCGAGACCATCAAGCTGTCAGCCTCCAACAAGATTCCCCCGGTCCAGGTGCCGGCCGACACGGCGTGGGTGAAACGCTTCAAGATCCAGAGCCCGTTGCTCACGAAGTTCTGGGGCCGGCCCATCTACCTGGGAGCCACGGTGCTGCTGCCGCGAGACTACAGCACGTCGACGATGAGCTATCCCGTGCTTTATCGCCAGGGCCACTTCGGGCTCGGCGCGCCGCTGGGGTTCCAGGAGGGTGGCGAGCTCGCCGCGGCGTGGCTGCGCGACGACTTCCCGCGCATGCTGGTCGTGACGCTTCAGCACCCCGCGCCGTACTTCGACGACAGCTACGGCGTGAACTCGGTGAACCTCGGCCCCTACGGCGACGCCATCATGCAGGAGCTCATCCCGGAAGTGGAGACGCGCTTTCGCGCGATCGGCCGGCCGTGGGCGCGGATCACCGACGGCGGATCCACGGGTGGTTGGATCTCGCTGGCCCATCAGATCCTCTATCCCGACTTCTACGGCGGCGTGTGGTCGTACTGCCCCGATTCGGTGACGTTCACCGACGTCGAGGGCATCAACATCTACAAGGACGACAACGCCTTCTACCGGAAGATCGACTGGCGGACGGTGCCGATCATCAACACCCGCGAGGTCAACGGGCACGTCCGCCTGACCTCGGAGCAGCGCAACCACATGGAGCTCGTCAACGGCACGAAGGGCCGGTCGGGTGAACAGCTCGACATCTGGTCGGCGGTGTTCGGCCCGCTCGGCAAAGACGGCTACTTCGAGCCGCTCTTCGACAAGCGCACCGGCGCGATCAACCGGGCGGTGGCCGACTATTGGCGCGAGCATTACGATTTGCTCGAGTACCTCAAGCGCAACTGGACCACCGTGGGTCCCAAGCTCGTGGGCAAGGTACACGTCTACACGGGTACCATGGACAACTTCTTCCTCAACAACTCGACGAAGGAGCTCGAGCAGTGGATGAAGACCACGCAGAATCCGCACTACGAAGGCTTCTTCCTGTACGGTGACGGCAAGGGCCACTGCTGGCAGGGACCGGAAACCACGGCCGAGCGCCTGAAGCAGATGGCCGCTCACATCGCTCACCAGAAGCCGGATGGGATGACCACTCCCTGGTGGCGGTACTGATGATTCAGGCCGTCCTGCTGTCGGTGCTGCTCGACGAAGCGTCCGTGCGCAGCATTCATGCGGCGCTGGAGGCGCGGCAGACCACGTGCGCGCAAGTCGTGCGCCACTACCTCGATCGCATCGACGCCTACGACGACCGCGGCCCGACACTCCGCGCCATCATCGCCGTCAATCCGCACGCCATCGAAACGGCCGCGCAGATGGATCGCCTCGACGCGGCCGCGCGCGCGCGGCGGCCGCTCCACTGCATCCCCGTCGTCCTCAAGGACAACTTCCACACCGCCGACATGCCGACGACCGGCGGATCGTTGACGCTGGCGCGGATGCAGACCCCGGACGATGGGTTCGTGGTCAAGCGGCTACGGGATGCGGGCGCGATCATCATCGCGAAGGCCAACCTCCACGAACTGGCGCGCGCCGGCACCAGCGTCAGCTCGCTTGGCGGGCAGACCAGGAACCCCTACGACCTGACGCGCACGCCCGGCGGGTCAAGCGGCGGCACCGGCGCCGCCATTGCCGCCAACTTCGGCGTGCTCGGCACCGGCAGCGACACCGGCCAGTCGATCAGGTCACCGTCATCGGCCAACAGCCTGGTCGGCGTGCGGGCGACGCGCGGCCTGGTCAGCCGCAACGGCGTGATCCCGTTCAGCACGACCCAGGACGAGGCGGGCCCAATCACCCGGACCGTCGAGGATGCGGCGCGGATGCTCGACGTGATGGCCGGGTACGATCCGGCGGATCCGGTCACGGCGTTCAGCGCGGGCCACGTGCCGGCCACCTACACCGCGTCGCTCGACGCCGGCGGGTTGAAGGGCGCGCGCATCGGCCTGCTCACGGACTTCCTCGGCCGCGATCCCGTCCATGCGGACGTCAACGTCGTCGTCGAGAACGCCGTCGCGAAGATGACCGCGATGGGCGCGACGATCGTGCGCGTCAGCATTCCGGATCTCGACACGCTGACTCGTGGGCTGAGCCTGATGACCCTGGAGTTCAAGGCGGCTTTCGATGCCTATCTCGCCGGGCTCGGGCCCGCCGCGCCGGTGAAGTCCCTGGCCGAGTTCCTGGCGCGCGGCGAGATGCACGAGTCGCTGCGCCGCGGGCTGGAGGCCGATCAACAGGTGGTGGATGGGCCGACGTCATCGGCGCATCAGCGGATGCTCGCCCGGCGCGACGGGCTGCGCCAGGCGGTGATGACGCTGATCGCCGCCAACCGGCTGGACGCGATCCTCTATCCGCACCAGAAGCGGCTTGTCGTGCCGATCGGCGAGGACCAGGCGGAGCGCAACGGCGTGCTCGCGAACAGCACGGGGTTTCCGGCGCTGACGTTCCCGGGCGGCTTCTCGCCGCCCATCCCCACCGCGCCGATCGGCGTGCCGGTGGGCCTCGAGCTGCTCGGTCCGGAGTGGAGCGAGCCGACGCTGTTCCGGCTCGCCTACGCCTTCGAGCAGGGCGGGCGCATCCGGAAGCCGCCGGCGAGCACGCCGCCTCTCAAGTAGCCGCAGGCGCAGACCCGGTTATGCCTGTCGACCGAGCTCAGGCCAGGTCGAAGCGATCGAGGTTCATCACCTTGTTCCACACGGCTACAAAGTCCTGGACAAACTTCTCCTGCGCGTCCGAACTTCCATAGACCTCAGCCAGGGCCCTGAGCTGGGAGTCGGAACCGAAGACGAGATCGACACGAGTGGCGGTCCACTTGAGTGCGCCCGTTGCGCGATCGCGCCCTTCAAATACGTCCTTGGCGTCCGATACCGCCTTCCACGTCGTGCCCATGTCGAGCAGGTTCGCGAAGAAGTCGTTGGTCAGCGCCTCCGGCCGCTTGGTAAAGACGCCGTGTTTGGACTGTCCCACGTTGGTATTCAGGACGCGCATGCCGCCAACGAGAACGGTCATCTCCGGCGCGGACAGTGTCAGCAATTGCGCCCGATCGACCAGCAACGCCTCGGCCGGTACGGTGTCTCGGCCATTCCCTGCCCGCCGAAGCCTTGGCGAAGGCGGGAGGTAGTTGCGGAAGCCATCCGCGATCGGTTCGAGCACGGTAAAGGAGTCGACATCGGTTTGCTCCTGCGAGGCATCCATGCGTCCCGGCGTGAAGGGAACCGTTACGGCGTGACCGGCAGTCTTCGCAGCCTGCTCGACGCCTGCGCAACCGGCCAGCACGATCAGGTCGGCGAGCGAGACCTTCTTCCCGCCAGACTGCGCGCCGTTGAACTCCTGCTGGATGCTCTCGAGCGTGTTCAGCACTTTCGTCAGGTGGTCAGGCTGGTTGACTGGCCAATCTTTCTGCGGCGCGAGACGAATGCGGGCGCCGTTGGCGCCGCCGCGCTTGTCGGAGCCACGGAAGGTGGACGCCGACGCCCAGGCCGTCGATACCAGCTGCGAGACCGACAGACCCGACGCCAGGATCGTGGCCTTGAGCGAGGCGATGCCCTTGTCATCGATCAGGTGGTGATTGACGGCAGGGATTGGGTCCTGCCAGATGAGCTCTTCCGCGGGCACTTCCGGGCCGAGATAGCGGGCGCGCGGACCCATGTCGCGGTGCGTCAGCTTGAACCACGCCCGGGCAAATGCGTCTGCGAACTGATCCGGGTTCGCCAGGAAGCGCCGTGAGATCTTTTCGTACGCAGGATCGAACCGCAAGGCGAGGTCCGTGGTCAGCATCGAAGGCGCGTGATGCTTTGACGGGTCGTGGGCATCCGGCACTGTACCGGCGCCCCCGCCATGCTTCGGTTTCCATTGATGCGCACCGGCCGGGCTCTTCGTCAGTTCCCATTCGTAGCCGAACAGGTTCCAGAAGAAGTTGTTGCTCCACTTCGTGGGCGAGGAGGTCCAGGTGACTTCCAGGCCGCTGGTGATCGTGTCACCGCCCTTGCCCGTGCCAAAGCGGTTCTTCCAGCCGAGGCCCTGCTCCTCGATGCCGGCCGCTTCCGGATCAGGCCCCACCAGGGCCGCATCGCCGGCGCCGTGGGTCTTGCCGAACGTGTGGCCGCCCGCAATCAGCGCGACGGTTTCTTCGTCGTTCATCGCCATGCGGCTGAATGTTTCGCGAATATCCCTGGCCGCCGCGAGGGGATCCGGGTTGCCGTTGGGGCCTTCCGGGTTGACGTAAATCAGACCCATCTGAACGGCCGCGAGCGGATTCTCCAGCTCCCGGTCTCCGGAATAGCGTTTGTCCTCGAGCCACTTGCTCTCGGAGCCCCAGTAGAGTTCGTCCGGTTCCCAGACATCCTCACGCCCGCCGGCGAAACCGAAGGTCTTGAATCCCATCGATTCCAGAGCGACGTTGCCGGCGAGGATCATGAGGTCGGCCCATGAGATCCTGCGACCGTACTTCTGCTTGATCGGCCAGAGCAGCCGGCGCGCCTTGTCGAGGTTGCAGTTGTCGGGCCAGCTGTTGAGGGGAGCGAAGCGCTGCATGCCGCTGCCTGCGCCACCGCGGCCGTCGCCGATGCGGTAGGTGCCCGCACTGTGCCAGGCCATCCGAATGAACAACGGTCCGTAGTGTCCGAAGTCCGCCGGCCACCAGTCCTGTGAGTCGGTCATCAGCACCTGCAGATCCTTCTTCACGGCCTGCAAGTCGAGGCTCTTGAACTCTTCAACGTAGTTGAAGCCCTCGCCCATGGGATCGGACTGGGGCGGGTGCTGGTGCAGGATCTTCAGGTTCAGCTGATCGGGCCACCAGTCCCTGTTGGAGGTGCCGCCGCCGGCGGCGTGGTTGAAAGGGCACTTTGCTTCGGTTGACATGTTTTTATGTCTCTTTGGGACACGATCCCATATTCGCTCCGGCAGCTGCAATACCTCATCGCGGTCGCCGACCTCGGCGGTCCGCGGGCCCGAACCGCGCGAAGGCACCTGCGCGCGGGGAAAGTCCCACGCATCCGCGAATCCGTATCGGCGAACCTTCGATGGGAGCCGGCCTGATCGTCAGCGCGGCGACGTCCGATCGACGGCGGCGCCCCGCAGATAGACCGCCGCAATCTTCCGTGTGTTCGTGATGTCGTCCAGCGGGTTGCCATCGAGCACGATGAAATCCGCGGTCTTCCCGGTCTCGATCGTGCCGGTGTTCGGCAGCCGCACGAACTCGGCGCCGTTACGGGTAGCGGCGACAATCACCTGCGCCGGCGTCATTCCCGACGCCACCATGTCGGCCATCTCGACGTGCGGCGCCCACGGCGTGTTGCCGTCGGTGCCGACCGCGATCCTCACGCCCGCCGCCGCGAGCTTGGCCAGGTTGCGCGCCTGGATGCCGAACGCCGCCTGTGCCTGCGGCCGATCGGTGGCGCCGGCCTGCAGCTTCTGCAGCTCGCCGTCGCTGATGCGGCCGCGCAGCCAGCCGTAGTCCGCCGCGACGCCGCGGTCCGGCATGTTCGGGATCAACACCACGTTCGGGCGCGCCTTGAACAGCCCGACGATCTCGTCGTCGATGTCGCGATCGCGGATGCCGTGCGCGAACGCATCGACGCCGGCGCGCAGCAGGCCCTTGGCATCCTCGAGCGAGAAGATGTGCGCGGCGACGCGGAGCTGGTTCTTGTGCGCCTCGTCGATCACGGCGGCGTACAGCGGCTGCGACAGCTTCGGAAACTGGCCGTTGCGATCGTCGACCCAGATCTTGACGAGATCCACCTGTTTCGCGGCCAGCTCGCGCACCGCCCGGCGCGCCTCGTCTTCGGCGGTGACCCAGTACGGCACCTCGGTGCGGCCCTTCTCCGGCGCGGTGATGCCGCGTCCCGCGGTGAAGATGCGCGCGAGGGTCGGCACCACCTTGCCGCGCTGGACGAATGCGGCATCGGTGCCGTCGAGGCCCATGCTGAGCGCCGCGCCGACGCCAAAGGCGGCTCGCCGCTGGAGGTCGGTGACGAGCGCCGCCTCCGTCGTGCTGGTGTGCACGTGGGTATCGACGATGGCGGGCATCACGGTTTTGCCGGCGAGGCTCACGCGGGTGGCGCCGGCAGGCGCCTTGACGCTCGCGGCGCTGCCGACCTGGGTGAAGCGGTCGCCCTGCAAGACGATGGTGGCGTTCTCGATGGGCGGGCGGCCGTCGCCGGCGATCACCCGGGCGCCTTCGAACACGGTGGCCGGCGCCTGCGCCAGTGCGCCCGTAACGGCGATTGCAACAACTGCGGCGGTCAATAGAGTTCGCTTCATCGTTGTCTCCCAAGCCTCAAGTCCCAAGCCTCAAGCCCTCATCTCTTGTAAACGTTGCCGTCGCGCATGACGAAGCGCACGCGTTGGAGCGCGGTGATGTCTTCGAGCGGGTTGCCGTCCACGGCCACGAGATCCGCGGCGAGGCCGGCTGCGATCGATCCCGTGACGGCCTCGAGTCCCATCGACCTCGCGGCCAGCGACGTCATGGCGATGATGGCGTCCATCGGGGCCTGTCCCGACTTGACCCGCTCGATCGCCTCGCGCGCATTCTGGCCGTGCGCGCCGGCCACGGCGTCGGTGCCCATCACCATCTTCAGCCCCGGGGTCTTGAGCGCGGCCGAGAACATCGCGTCCTTGAACCCGAGCGCCTTTTCCATCGCGGTGAAGCCGTCCTCGGTGTAGTTGCCGGTGCCGAGGAAGCGGGCTTTGTTCTCGAGATAGTTCTGCGTGACGAGGCCGATGTTCGGGTCGAAGTAGACGCCGGCGTCGGCCAGCGCGCGCAGGGCTTCGGGGCCCGCCAGGCCGCCGTGTTCCACTACCGTGCAGTGGGCCTTGGCAGCGCGCTGCATCGATTCGGGACTGTGCGCGTGGACCATGCTGCGCAGCCCCTGCGCGCGCGCCTCGCCGCACGCGGCGTCGAGCTGTTCCTGCGAAAGCGTCGGCACGCCGCCGTCGCGGATGCTGGCCGACGCGAAGATCTTGATCAGGTCGGCGCCGGCGGCCTTCTTCTGGCGGATGTCGGCGCGGATGTCGTCGGGCGTCATCTTCGGATTCGACACCTGGCCGAGCGAGCTCAGGATGCGCGGGCCGGGCAGCACGCCGCGCGCGATCGCATCGCGGAGGGGCTTGTCCGACATCGCGCCCACGCTCTGCACCGTCGTGAAGCCCGCCATCAGCGTGACGAATGCGTTCTCGGCGCCGTAGAGCGCCGCCTGATCGGCCGGCTCCGGCCCGCTGTGGTAGCGGCCCTTCTCGTCGAAGTGCCAGCCGATGTGGACGTGCGTGTCGATGAACCCCGGCATGAGCGTCAGCGCGCCCAGGTCGTGGGTCACGCCGCCGGCTGGGCCGCCGACGCGGACGATCTTGCCGTCGCGGACGGCGACGACGGTGTTGCGCAGCACCTGGCCCTTGCCGTCGATCACGACTCGCGCGCGAAGCGTGATGCCAGAGTCGACGGGCGCCTGCGCGAACGCCGGTACGATCAGGGCCAGCAGGATTCCGACGATGGTGGGAGTTCGCATATCGCCTTTGTTATTTGTTCTTCGTTATTTCCGCTGCTCGGTAGAGTTCGTCGGCCGATTGTAGAGTGATGTTGCGCAAGCGTTCCGGGTAATTCGGCGGCAGGTTCTTCAGGAACGCGCGCACGGTGTCGGCGACCTCCTTCGAGCTATGGCCGCCGAGGGTGGCGTCGAGCCACCGCTTCGGGAAGAAGATATCGCCGGTCTTCTGGATCTCCCACAACATGTCGAGGCTGGCCTGCACGTGCTTTTTCGCCTCGCCGGCGCGGAGCGGGTGGTGCAGGTAGTTCAGGCCCTCGAGGACCCACGGCTCGCGGCGGCGATTGCCGACATCCTGCAAGGCGGCAAACCACCGGTCGCGTTCGGCGGCCTCGGCGGAGAGTGCCGGCATCACGAACTGGAAGCGGCCCTTCCGATCGGGGTTCTCGATGCGGCCCAACTGCGTCTGGAGCATGCCGCTCCAGCCCTCGACCTGGCGCACCGCGAGCTCGAGGGCGAGGGCGGTGAAGTCGGCTTCGGCGAGCGGGAGACCCGGCACCGGTTCCTTCTGCGCCCACACCTGCTGCAGCCACCCGACCGTTCCGGGCGTCGTGGCCACGTTGCGCAGGGTGCCGAACCACGCGGCCTTCTGGCTCGGCGTCTTCGCCTGCGCGAGGCCCTCACGCAGCAGCGATTCGAACCGGGGCGCGCGCGTGTCGCGTTCGGCGGTGTTGAGGAAGCGCCACCACGTGTTCGACGCGTAGCCGAGGATCCGCGACGTCATCTGCTCGTCTGACTCGCGCGGCAGCGACCGCAGCGTCAAGTCGAGAAACGCCGCCGGCGGCACCTGGCCTTCGAGCAGGGCGTCCCAGAGGGTGACCCAGGCGCTGCCGCGGGTGAGCGCGTCATCGATCTCCGGCAGCGACGAGGTCAGGTAGTCGAGCGAGCCGCGGTCGAGGCGGAAGTTGCCGTAGGCCCACCCGGCCGCGCTCGGGAGCACGTAGAGCGGGGCGGGCATGCCGGCGGCAACCGAGGCGTCGGTGACCGGGCCCTTGACCTCCACCGTGATCAGCTGCGGCCCGGCCGACTGGCCGATGGCGATGCGCAGCTGCTGCGGCCACACCAGGTTGCGCCCGCGCGGATCGCGCTGGCGGAACGCCAGCGTCGCGATGCGCCCGCCCGTCACGGTCAGCTCCGTCTGGATGGTGGGGCGGCCGGGCTGATCGACCCACACGCGGCTCCACTCCTGCAGATCGACAGGCGTGCGCGCGTCGAGCACGGTGATCAAGTCCAACCACGTCGCGTTGGCGAACGCGTGCCGCGTCAGGTACTCGCGCAGGCCATCGCGGAAGTTGTCTTCGCCAAGCAGCGCCTCGAGGTGCCGCATCACGACCGGCGCCTTCTGGTAGATGATCGCGCCGTACATGCTGCCGGCCTCGTTGAGGTTCTCGAGCACCTGCCGGATCGGGTTGGCGCCGGCGGTGCGATCCACTTCGTACGCCGCCGGATAGTTCGAGAGCAGGAACCGCAACTCGTGGTTCACCTCGGGGAACGAGGGGTTCACGAGCTTCGCCGCCATGAAGTTGGCGAAGACCTCCTTCATCCACACGTCGTTGAACCAGCGCATCGTGACCAGGTCGCCGAACCACATGTGCGCCGTCTCGTGCGAGATCACCGACGCGCGGCCCAGCATCTGGTTCTGCGTCGCCGACTCGTCCAGCAGCAGGCCCGAGGCGTTGTAGAGGATCTTGCCCGCGTGCTCCATGCCGCCGAACTGGAACGCGGGGATGGCGACGAAATCGAACTTGCCGAAGGCGTAGGGGATTGTGGTGTAGCGCTCGAGAAAGTCGAGCGCCCGCGCGTGCAGGTCGAAGATTGCCTCGCGGTTGCGCGCCACCTTGGCGGCATCGGTCTCGCGGTGAAACATGCGGAACTTCCGGCCGTTGCGCTCGGCGGTCTCGACCTTGAAGTCGCCGGCGATCAACGCCACGAGGTAGGTGGGCAGCGGCTGGGTTTCGGCGAACCTCACCGTGGTGCGCGTGCCGGCGGTCGTGCGTTCCAGCTCCGCGCCGTTGGCGGCCGATTGCCACGCCGCCGGGTGTTCCAGCGTCACCGTCCAGCGGCCCTTGAGATCGGGCTGATCGAACACCGGCAGCGCCAGCCGGGCGCGCGCAGGCACGAAGAGCGTGTAGAGGAAGTCGGCGTTGCGGTTGAGCGACGCGTCGCCGGCGTTGAACGCGATGCGAACGGCGTTGTCGCCACGCACCAGCGAGGCGGCGGGAATCACGATGTGGCCGTTGACGTAGGCGAACGCGGACTTGCCGTTCGCGTCGACCGACTTCACGTGCTCGCGGCTGGTCTCGAAATCCAGGACCAGCGGCGCCGACGGATCGCTCAGCGCAAACCGGATCGTGGTCGTGCCGGTCAGCGGGGCCGCGAGCGCCGCGGGGATCGACAGGGACAGATCGTAGCGGACGCCGCTGATTGTCGCCGCCCGCCGCGTGGCGACCTCGTGCGGCACGCCCGCGGCCGGCATGGCGGTTTGTGCCGCGGCCGCGCCGGCGCCGGTCAACAGGGTGACGGCAAGGACCGCAAGGCAACGCATGGCGGTCATTTTAGTTCGGCCAGCGGCGTTTCCTCAGCGTCTACTTACTTGAGGAAGGCAGGAGGCAGGAGGCAGAAGGCAGAAGGCAGAAGGCAGAAGGCAGAAGGCAGAAGGCAGAAGGCAGAAGGCAGAAGGCCGGACACTTGTGAGATTCTTGACGCCTTGGAGGAGCCATGATCAGCCGTCGCGAAGTCGTTACCGCCGGAATACTGGGAAGCCTGTCAACCGCCGCTGCCGCATCGCCCGCCGCCGCGTCGCCCGAACAGTCGGGCGACCAAGTCATGCACAAACTGGTGGGTGAGATCCAGCGGGCGTTGACGAACATCCACGGGGCCGTGAGGGACGGGCTGATTGGCCCAGGCCTCAACGCCGGTTTCATCAGCGACATCCGCGATCGCCTGACGATCCACCTGCGCTCGTCCGGCAAGTTCCCCGACTTCATGGAGATCGGCACGGACCCGTTCTATGACGTCTACGACTGGCATGTGCGGAACGGGCAGCAGATTCAGATCATCCGGCTGTCGGATCAGCGCTTCGCCATCCAGTTCATGTTCACGCAGCTGGTGGTTCGGTGGGAGCAGGACCGGCGATTCCTCGGCCAGCCGTACGATCGAGGCTAGAACAAGGTGCGTACGGTGCGTACGGTGCCTTGGGTGCCTACTAGGGGTTGGTGCTACGCATCCACGCGCCGAGGCGCGCGAGGCCTTCATCGATCTTGGCCGTGTCGTGCACGAGCGGCCCGAACGAAATACGCACGCCGTTGGTGAGCGATGGGCCAAACCCGCCGCCGGGGACGACCAGCACGCCGGTGGCCTTGAGCGCCTTCGGCACGAACGCATCGGCGTTGGTGCCGATGTCGACGACGGTGTAGAGGCCGCCGAAGGGCGTGAGCCTCGGCCGTCCGAGGTGGCGATCGACGGCGTCGAGCGTGACGCGCGCAGCGTTCTTGTAGAGCGCGTTCGCCGCATCCACGTACGTCCGCAGCGATCCGCTCGCGATCGCTCCCTGCAGATACCTCGCCATCGTCATTTGCGACAGCGTGTCGGGACACAGGATGCTGCACTGCTGGACGCGCTCGAGGGCGTCGACCACGGGCGCGGCCGCTTCGATCCACCCGAGCCGCCGGCCAAGGCTGCGGGCCCACTTCGAGTTGGAGTGGATGCCGACCACGTTGGGACGATCGGCGGGCGACCAGGCGTAGTACGCGGGCGGCGTTTGAAAATACTGACACTTGTACGCGAAATCGATTGCCAGCCACGCGCCCGAGTCGGCAGTTTTCGCCAACATTACGTCCGCGAGTGCCTGCGGCACGACCTGGCTCGTCGGATTGTCCGGCGCGCCGAACAGGACGAGCCGCGGGCGATGGGCATCGAAGAGGCGCGCGAACTCGCGGGCCACGCCGGCGGGATCGGTCTCCGGCAGGTACGACCACGTCTCCGGGTCGAGCACGCGCAGCCGGACGATCTTCACGCCGGGCACCGCGAAGGCGAGCTGGCCTTCGTAGTTGGCGTAGGTGGGATCGAGCAGCAGCACGGTGTCGCCCGGGTCGAGCAGCGTCCGGAACAGATCGTGCGTGAGCTGCGTGCTGCCCATGCCGATCGCGATGTGCTCGGGGCCGAGCCGCGGCACGCCGAAGAGGTGCGCTTCGAACCGCGCGATCTGCTCGCGGCATTCCATGTCGCCCAGCGTGGCCGTGTAGCCGCCGCTCTTGTGGAAGAGATCCGGATCCGAGACGATCGACTGGTAGGCGTGCTGGAACTCGTCGGGTGCCGCGTGATTGACCCAGCCGCCGCCAAACGAGATCACCTGCGCCGGGTCGAGCCCCATCGCCAGGATGTTCTGGCGCTCGGCCATCTTCATGATTTGGCGGATGGGAGAGGGCTTCTCGAGTTGCTCCCTGACCAAAGACGAGAGACCGGGGCCGGTAGCGGTTTTCATGGTCGCCTGATCATATATCTCGCACCTCTTGCCGGGGCGGCACTCCTTGACGGGGCAGAACGTCTTGACGGGGCGACACCTCTTGCCGGGACGGCAACTCTTGTCGTCCAAACTCGCGAGACAATTGAGCCTATATGGTGACGAACTGGTTCGGCGTCAAGACACTGTTTCGGACGCGCGCAGTAGGTCGGGCCAAGGCGATTGATCACGCCTTCGATCCTTACCTTGACATGGTGGAGGAACGGATCGTTCTGGTCAGGGCTCGGAGCTTCGATGCGGCGACAACGGTCCTCGCAAAAGCCAGCGAGAGCAGCGTTCAGCTAATCGATCGATGGTTCGGTCCGTTGGAGCGGGTTTCCGATAAGCGCCGGCTGAAACTCCTCAACCAAGAGTATTCGGGCGTTGTTGGGCACGGCTCGGTCTGGCGGCCTGAGAAGTCCGGGAGAGACGAAGGGCAAGTCCAAGCCGCGCGCGTAGTGGCATTGCCCCGACAAGGGTCGCCGCCCCGACAAGAGGTGCCCCCCGACAAGAGGTGCCGCCCCGTCAAGAAGTGCCGCCCCGTCAAGAAGTGTCGCCCCGACAAGTAGTGCCTTCCGCCGCCAACCCTGACGGGTATTACCCCGTCAAACACCGCAAGCAGAGGTGTGAGCACATGTTCGACGGACTGCGGCAGGACATCACCGGCGGCGTGCGGGGGCTGATCAAGAGCCCGGGCTTCGCCGCGGCCTCCCTCATCACGCTCGCCCTTGGCATCGGCGCCACCTCGGCCATCTTCAGCGTGGTCAAGGCCGTGCTGGTGACACCGCTCCCGTATGCGGAACCCGAGCGGCGCGTGCAGATCTTCACCCGCTGGATCAGCTTCGACAAGACCTGGCTGGCGACGGCGGAGGTCGTGGATTTCCGCACCATGTCGAAGACGATGACCGCCATCGCGGCGTGGGGCACCGGCGAGCAGAACCTGACCGGCGACGGCGAGCCGATCCGCGTCGGCGTCGGCTTCATCACCGCCAACACGCTCGACGTGCTCGGCACGCGGCCGCTTCTGGGACGCATGTTCACGCCGGCCGAGGATCGGCCGAACGGCCCGCAACTGGCGCTCGTCGGCTATCCGCTGTGGCAGGCGCGCTACGGCGGCGACCCCGGGATCGTCGGCCGCACGATGATGATCAACGACGTGCCGGTCGAAGTGATCGGCGTGATGCCCGACGGCTTCCGCCTGCCGACCGACTTCACCGACGATGCGGCGGAGCCGACCGAGCTGTGGCGCCCGCAGCAGATCGACGAACAGAACCTGACGCGGAACCACGGCCTCTTCGGCGCCGCGCTGCTCGCGCCGGGCCAAACCGCGGCGTCGGCCACCGACGAACTGCGGGCCATCGCCCACCGGCTCACCGAGCAGGGCGCCTATCACGCCGCGATGAAGTTCACGGCGTTCGACGTGCCGCTCGACGACGAGATCCGCGGCGGCCTCCGCCCCGCGATGTGGCTGCTCATGGGCGCCGTCGGGTTCCTGCTGCTCATCTCGTGCGCCAACGTCGCCAACCTGCTGCTCGTGCGCGGCGACGCGCGCCTGCGTGAGATGGCGGTGCGGACCGCCATCGGTGCCGCGCCCGATCGCCTCGTGCGGCAACTCCTCACCGAAAGCGTCGTGCTCGCGGTGCTCGGCGCCACGCTTGGCCTCGGGCTGGCGGCCGTCGGTTTGCGCGTGCTGCTGGCGCTCGACCCCACGAGCCTGCCGCCGCTCGCACCGATCCGTCTCGACACCACCGTCGTGCTCTTCACGCTGGCGCTCGGCGTCATCACGACGGTCGTGTTTGGCCTCGCGCCGGCGTTGAGAACCCTGCGGCTGAACCTGGTGGATTCGCTCCGCGAAGGCAACCAGCAGTCGACGGTGGGCGGCGCGCGGCAGCGGCTGCGCGGATTGCTGGTGGTCGCCGAGGTCGCCCTGGCCGTGGTGCTCGTGATCGGCGCCGGCCTGATGATTCGCAGCCTGTCGGAGCTCGGCCGCATCGAACTCGGTTTCAATCCCGAACGCCTGCTGACCCTGAAGCTGTCGCTGCCGACCGCGCGCTACGACACGCCCGAGAAAGTGGTCGACTTCTACCGCACGCTGGTCGATCGCGTGCGCGCGCTGCCGGGCGCGCAAGCCGCGGGCGTGGTGCGCTCGCTGCCGCTCGCCACTACCATCGGCGACTACGGCCTCGACGTCGAGGGATTCGAAGAGACGCCCGGCCACAACGCCAAGGGCGACTGGCAGATCGTCAGCGACGGCGCCTTCGAGGCGATGGGCACGCGGCTCGCCCGCGGCCGGTGGTTCACCGCGGCCGACACCACCGCGACGCAGCCGGTGGCGGTGGTGAACGAAACGCTGGCGCGCACGTACTGGAAGGACTCGAACGCGGTGGTCGGCGGCCGCATTCGTATCGGCAGCATGCGCAACCCCTGGGTCACCGTCGTCGGCATCGTCGCCGACGAGCGCCACAACGGCGTGACGGGCATCGTCAAGGAGAAGTTCTACATCCCGCACAGCCAGTGGCATGTCGTCACCGGCGGCAATCTGATCCGCGCGGCCTACGTCGTGGTGCGGACGCCGGGGGACCCACTGGCGCTGGCGGGCA
>Ga0156330_1129_pt2 | contig 17945 bp, 22 predicted proteins | sample RifCSPlowO2_12_FD_107978 | JGI IMG/M metagenome (GOLD analysis project Ga0156330, IMG submission 107978) | Acidobacteria bacterium RIFCSPLOWO2_12_FULL_67_14b | reverse complement strand
CGGGGAGCAAGGACGGCATCGTCGCGTGATCTACGACTTTCGCCGGCTGGCCGTCGTCGACGTGGCGCGGCACTACGGCCGGCGCAAGGCGCTGTCGCAGGTCGCGTTCACCTGCGAAGCCGGAGAAATCGTCGGCTTGCTCGGGCCGAACGGCGCGGGGAAGTCCACGCTCCTCAACATCCTGGCCACGCTGCTGACGGCGTCGCGCGGCCGCGTCGAATACGGCGACCGCACGGCGGCCCAGGGCGGCGGTGAGGTCCGCGCCCGCATCGGCATGTTGGGTCACGACCTGTTCCTCTACCCGGAGCTCACGGCCCGGGAGAACCTGATCTTCTTCGCGCAGTTGTACGGGTTGCCCGACGCACGGGCGGCGGCGGACGCCGCCCTCGAACGGGCCGGCCTCGCCGATCGCGGCGACGACATCGTGTCGGGTTTTTCGCGCGGCATGCGCCAGCGCGTGGCGCTGGAGCGCGCGCTGCTGCACGACCCGCGGCTCGTCCTGCTCGATGAACCGTTCACGGGCCTCGATCAGGCGTCCACCGCGGCGCTCGTCGCGCGATTGCAGGAACGCCGGGAGGCCGGCTGCATCCTGGTGATTGCCACGCACGACCTCGACGTGGCCGACGGACTGCTCAGCCGCGCGATCTACCTGAAGAACGGCCGTGTCGTCGGCACCGACACCGACAGCCGCGGCCTCAGCGAGCGCTATCGGATCGCCATCCAGTAATGGGCAGTTTCTTCCGCGTGGCCTGGCACGTGATGCGCAAGGACCTGACGGTCGAGGTCCGCAGCAAGGAAGTGCTGCTGACCACGCTGTTCTTTGCCGTCTCGGTGGTGCTCGTATTCTCGTTCGCCATCGTTCGCGAAGGGCGCGCACCGGATGACGTGGCGGCCGGCATCCTGTGGGTCGCCGTGTCGTTTTCCGGCACGCTGGCGATGGGACGCACCTTCGAGCGGGAGCGGTATAACGACACGCTGCGCGCGTTGCTGCTCGCGCCGACCGACAGGCCGGCCATCTACACCGGCAAGCTGCTCGGCCTGCTGATCCTGCTGGCGCTGGTCGAGATGGTGCTGGTGCCGCTGGTCGGGCTGCTGTTCACGGCGCCCATCCTGGCGTACCCCGGGAGGCTCGCCGCCCTGCTCGCGCTCGGCACGCTGGGCTTTGCCGCCGTCGGCACGCTGTTCGCCGCGATGCTGGTGCGCGTACGCAGCCGCGATACGCTGTTGCCGGTCCTGCTGTATCCGGTCACCATTCCCGTGATGATCGCCGGTGTCCGCGGCACCGCGGCCCTGTTCCAGGCCGTTCCCGACGAAGCGATGGCGCAGTTCTGGATCGGGCTACTGGTGTTCTGGGACGCGATTTTCGTGACCCTGGCGCTCTGGACGTTCGAGCCGGTGATGACGGAGTAGAATTCCAGGCGGTCCCCATGACGAAACTGAACACGCTGTTCATCGGTCTTTCGGCAGGCATGTTGGCGGTGGCGCCGTGGATCATCAACGCCGCCCCGTACGAGTCGACGATGGGCCTCGTCCAGAAGGTGTTCTACTTCCACTTTCCGTCGGCGATTCTCTTCCTGGTAGCGGCGTCGATCTGCGGTGTCAGCAGCGGCCTTTTCCTGTTCTTCAAAAAGCCGAAAGCTGATGGCTGGGCCCTCGCGGCCGCCGAGCTGGGGCTGGTCTTTGGCGCGGTGACGCTCGTCACGGGCCCGCTCTGGGCGCGAAAGGCGTGGGGCGTGTGGTGGGTATGGGACCCGCGCCTGACCTCGAGCCTGCTGCTCTGGATGATCTTCAGCGCCTATCTGCTGCTGCGCAAGTACGGCGGGCCCGGGTCCGACAAGCTCGGCGCCGGCATGGCGCTGTTCGGCATGATCAACGTGCCGTTCATCTACGTGTCGGTCAACGTGTGGCGCACGCTGCATCCACAGACTTCGGTCGTGCCGACCTTGCCGACCGACATGGGCATTCCCCTGTGGTTCTGTTTCGCGGCGTTCACGATGCTCTTCGTGACGCTGCTCAACCTGCGGGCGCGGCTCGAGCACCAGCGCGCCCGCGTCGAAGCCCTGTATCTTGCCGAGGACGAAGCGTGATGCGATTCTGTCGAGTCTTTGTGTTCCTGGTGGCCGGGGCCGCCGCCGCGCCGGCCCTGATGATCGCCGCGCAACCGCCGCCGCAGAGCGAATTCGTCCCCGTCGACGAAGTGCCGCCGGGCGAGCAGATCCCGGCGATCAACCTCGTGGCGACCGCCTACGGCTTTGTCTGGGTGGTCGTACTCGGCTACGTCTGGTCGATCGCCCGTCGATTGCAGAGGGTCGAAGCCGAGCTCGCCGACCTCGAGTCGCGGAGGAAATAGATGGAGTTCGGCATCCCCAACGCGGCGCACTTCATCTTCATTCCCGCGGTGCTGATTGTCGGCGTCGTGATCGGCTGGATCCTGGGATCGCGCGCGGCCCAGGACGCGATGGCGATGGAGCTTCGCAAGCGCGACGAGCGCGCTCAGAAGGCAGAAGGCAGAAGGCAGAAGGCAGAAGGCTGAAGGCTGACAGCTGTCAGCTGAATCTAGCGCCCGAGCGCGAGGCGCTGCGCGAGTACCTCGGGCAGTCCTTCCTCCAGGATCCGCGCCTGAGCCTGGGCGATCGGATACTCCACCCGGTAGATCGTGATCTCGCGTGCCGCGGTGTCTACGGTGGCGAAACCGGCCCGCGGGTCGCCGTCGCGCGGTTGGCCGACCGATCCCGGGTTGAACAGGTAACGATTCCCGTCCTCCAGTGTGATGGTGAGCGGGCGCTCGTCATCCGCCGTAGACAGGCCGAACTGCTCCTTCGACAGGTAGTGGCCCACTTGCACATGGGTATGCCCGAACAGGCACAGGGGCCGCCGCGCCGAGTGCATGGCGCGCAGCGCATCCAGATCGTCGAAGACGTACGCGTCTTCGTCGAACGGCGTGCCGTGGCAGATTTCAATCAGGTCGTCCACGATCATCGGGCCGGCGGGCAGCGCCGCCAGCCACTCCCGGTTGCCTGGCGACAGCTGGTCGTAGGTCCAGCGAATGGCGCTGCGCGCCACGGCATTGAAGCCCTCGGGGCTTTCGACCCCTGAGCCCACCTTATCGTGGTTGCCGCGAATGAGGGCGTGCGGCGCGAGCGCGCGGACCCGGTCGCAAATCGCATTGGGATCGGCGCCGTAGCCGACCAGGTCGCCGAGCACGAGCACTTGCTCGCAGCCGAGCGGGGCCGCCTCGGCCATCACGGTTTCGTAGGCCTCGAGGTTCGCGTGAATATCGCTGATTACCAGGTAGCGCATCAGGTGTCCAACCACTCGACGACGGCATCGACCAGCTCCTCAACGGAGCCGCGTCCTGCGTCCACCCGGAGGTGCGCCTGGCGATAGGCCGCGAGGCGCTGATTATAAAGCTGTTCCATCTCCAGCCGATCGGAGGCCAGCGGCCGGCGCCCGTCCTGAGGGATCCGGGCGACGACGGTGGAGAAGGGTACGTCCAGCCAGACGACCGCGCCATCCCGCAGCATGAGCTCGCGATTGGAGGGGTCGGCAAAGGTGCCCCCGCCGGCGGCGACGACCGCCCCACGTTCGGGCAAAAGCCCAATCAGCACGGCCCGCTCGCGCGCACGAAAGTAAGGCTCGCCATCCTGCCGGAAGATCGTCGGAATGTCGCGGCGTTCTTCGCGTTCGATGCAGGCGTCGATGTCTTCGACCTTCCAATCCAGCCGCTTGCCGAGCGCCCGCGCGACCGTTGTTTTGCCCGCGCCCATGAAACCGACCAGGTAGACCTTGTCGGCCCTCACGCCTGCCGCCCGCCCGCACCGGGGTCCCGGCGGGCGAGCCGGTCGAGGTCGTCGAAGAACGATGGATAGGACACGGCTACGGCGTCGGCCCCGTCGATCTGCGTGGGCCCGCTCGCGCCGAGCGCCGCGATGGCAAACGCCATCGCAAGCCGGTGATCGCCGTGGGCGTGGACGGCGCCGCCGGTGAGCTTCGGGCCTCGCCGAATCTGAAAACCATCGGGCCGCTCGTCGGCATCCGCGCCCATGGCGCGCAGGCCGGCGACGAGCTCGGCAATACGGTCGCTCTCTTTCACCCGGAGCTCCCCGGCGCCCGACACTGTGACGCTGCCGCCGAATGTGCCGAGCGTGGCCAGCACGGGCAGCTCGTCGATGAGCTCGGGGACTTCATCTGGGGCGATGACGACGTCGCGCAGGACGGCGTGACGCACGTGGAGTCGGCCGACTGGCTCGCCGCTCCAGTGGCTTTCAACCGTGCTCTCGACCTCCGCGCCGGCGCGCCGCAGGACTTGGACCAGCGCGGCGCGGGTCGGATTCAGCCCGACGTCGGTGATGGTGAGGTCGGACCCCGGCAGGGCGGCCGCCGCCACCGCCAGGAAGGCCGCAGACGAGATGTCACCCGGCACTCGCAGGGTCTGCCCCGACAGCCGCTGGCCGCCCCGGAGCGACACCGTGCGGCCGTCCACGTCGACGGTGGCGCCGAACGCCGCCAGGGCCCGCTCCGTATGATCACGAGTACAGGCGGGTTCGACCACCTGGGTCTCGCCGCTCGCCTGCAAGCCGGCCAGCAGGACGGCGGATTTCACCTGGGCGCTGGGCGTCTCGGGTGCGAAATGGATACCGGTGAGGGATCCGCCGCGAATGGTGACCGGAGGCCGATCGCCGGGGCCGGCCTGGATGGTGGCGCCCATTTGCGTCAGGGGACCGATGATCCGCCGCATCGGCCGGCGGGAAAGTGAAGCATCGCCGATCAAGGTCGATAAGAAGGGATGCGCGGCCAGCACGCCACTGATCATCCGCATCGTGCTGCCGGAGTTTCCGCAGTCGAGCGGTCCCGCCGGCGCGGTGAGGCCCCGCAGGCCGCGGCCCTCGATCGTCACGACCGCGGGATCGCCGTCGCGCTCCGGAGGCGTTCGTGAGACGATAGCGCCCAGCGCCGCGAGGCAGGCCAGGGTCGAGGCACAGTCGGCGCCTGGCGCGTAGTTGGCAATCGCGGTGCGGCCGTCGGCGAGCGCCGACAGCAGCGCGTAGCGGTGCGAGATGGATTTGTCCCCCGGAACCCGCAGCGTGCCGATGACGGCGCGCGCGGGTGCAACATCGATTCGGTCGGCCACTCGCATCTGGTTCACCACTATAGCAACTTGACCGTCTTTGAAGCGCTATGGTACTTAAGCAGCACATGCCGCGGCCGCCACTGGTTTCATCGACAGATTCCACGAGATGATTCCACCCCACACGGTCCGCCTCGAGTTCAATAGCGCGTTCGACATGCTCGATTTCGTGCAGGTTGTCAGCGACCAGATCGGCAAGATGGCCGGCCTCGACGAAGACCAGATCCATTGGGTGAGCGTCGCCGTGCGGGAATCGGTGGTCAACGCCATCAAGCACGGCAACAAGAGCGATCGATCCAAGCGCGTGATTGTCGAGTTCAGCCCCGTGCCTCCGACCGACGCGGATGAGCTCGTCATCCGCATCGAAGATCAGGGCGAGGGGTTCGTGCCCGAAGAGATCGCCGACCCCCTGGCGCCCGAGAACATCCTCAAGTCGAGCGGCCGCGGGATCTTCCTCATCCGCAACTTCATGGACGAAACGGTGCTCAAGAAGGTACCGGGCGGCATGGAGATCCGGATGGTGAAGAAGCTTCCCAAGGGGCTTGAGGTTTGAGGGCTTGAGGACTTGAGCGGGATCGATCCCGCCTTTCTCGCCACCGCCATCGAAGCTGTCGTGCGGGCCGGCGATTTCCAGATCGCGAAGTTCGGCACCGGCGTGCGCGTCGACAAGAAGGGCACCATCGATCTGGTGACCGAGGTCGACCTCGAGGTGGAGCGGATGTTCCGCGCGCTCGTCGCGGAGCGTTTTCCGGGCCACGACGTGCTCGCCGAAGAGCAGGGGCTCGCGTCAACCGGCGCCAGCCATCGCTGGGTCTTCGATCCGCTCGATGGCACGACGAACTTCGCGCACGGCGTGCCGATCTTCTGCGCGTCGCTCGCGCTCGAGATCGACGGCGAGGCCGTGCTGGGCGCCGTGTACGATCCCAATCGCCGCGAGCTGTTCACCGCCGAAGCCGGGATCGGTGCCTGGCTGAACGGGCAGCCGCTCGCCACGTCCGCAAACGCCACGGTCCTCGAGTCGATGCTGGTGACCGGATTTCCGTACCACGTCCAGGAAAGCCCGGACGAGTTCCTGCGGGTGTTCGGCAACGTGATCCGCCACGCGCGTGCCGTGCGCCGCCTGGGCTCGGCCGCGATCGACATGTGCTGGGTGGCCGCCGGGCGCATGGAGGGCTTCTGGGAAGCCAGCTTGAAACCCTGGGACACGCGGGCCGCAGCGTTGATCGTGGACGAGGCCGGCGGGCGCGTGACCGGCATGGACGGCGCGATCTGGGATGCCTACAAGGGCGACGTTGTTGCCACCAACGGGCACATTCACGACGAGCTGTTGGCGATCCTCCGGTAGAGCGCCACATTCCCGCCTTCGCACACGCGCTCCATCCCATTCAACCATCGCGGGTTGGCCTTCACGCGCTGTGAGAGCGTGTCGCCGCCCTCGGCGGCCTCTTCGATCAGCGCCCAGCCGGCAAACGGCGCCGGCCCGTAGCTGACCGCCAGCTCCCATGTGGGCCCGTTGCCCTCGTGCAGGAAGTCCTCGATGCCGAATCCCTCCAGCGACAGCTCCTGCATGTAGTGCGCGAGCGCGCCCATGCTCACCATGATCGTGGTGCCGTCGTAGGCGCGCGCGAGGCACCGCGTGACGGCGCGCCGACCCTCGCTGTTCGCGCGATCGAGCTGGGCCTCCACGATCATCGGCGCGTCGCGATCGAACGGCAGGGCCTGGATCATGACCAGCCCCACGATGGCCACGGCCGCAATCGGTGCGGCGCGGCGCAGCAGGCCGGTGGCGGCGCCGATGCAGGCCGCCGCGCCCAGCACGAGGGGCACCTCGTAGCGGATGCGGAATGGATGGCCCGACACGAAGGCATAGAAGGGCAGGGCCGCGGACGCGAACAGCGCGATCGGCATCACCAGGCTGCTCGACGATCGCCGCCACAGCGCGCCGATCAGCAGGGCGCCAACCGCGATCTTCGAGAGCAGCACCAATCGGGCGCCGCCCAGATCGGTCATCCCGTCCATGATCGCGTCGGCCACCGCCAGCGGCCGGCCCTGCAGCTCGGGGTCCGGCACGTAGAATCCGCCGGTCACGAACCACTCGCCGATCGTGATCCAGCTCATGATCATGAAGCCCACGACGGTCGCTGCGGGGTAGGTCGCCAGCCGCAGGATCGCACTGCTCACGTCGACGAACGCGAGGCCCCGCCGCCATTTCACCCAGGCGGCGAGCACCATCGCAGATCCGACGATGGGCCACGCCTCGTACCGCGTGAGGCAGGCGGCCACGATCGTCCATCCCGCGGCTCGGGGCACGGCGACGGCAGCCGACAGCGCCCAATCCGTGAGATGGAGCACGACGAGCGCGCTCAACGCGAACAGCAGCGGCTCGGTCATCGGCGTGCTCTGCAGGTACAGCACGTTCGGATTAATGGCAAAGAGCGCGGCCGTCAGGACCGCGGCCGCACCGGACCCGGTGAGCCGTACGACCAGCGCCGACAGGCACGCCACCGTGACGGCAAACGATGCGATCGAGATCGCGATGGCCGATGCCCCGGTGCGATACATGAAGTCGATCTGGACAGGGATCGCATTCAGCACATGGGGCAGGGGCAGCCAGACCGCGCCGATTTGCTCCCAGGCGGGGGTGATGCTGTCGAGGATGCGGCGGGCCACCACGAGGTGCGCCTTGGCGTCGTAGTGGCTCAGGGAGAGGCCCGCGGACGCATAGCCCCAGGCGGTGACGACGCCCAGGAGGGCCGCCAGGGCACCCAGCACGCGCGAAAGGGGATCGAAGGTGGGCACCGGCTGGATATATAATGCTCCAGTTGCCGCCAGGGGTTGCGTCACTCCATTAGATGACTCCCGAGCTTTCCATCGTCATCCCCGTCCACAACGAGTCGCCGAACATCAAGCCGCTCTATGAGGAGCTGACCCAGACCCTGGGCCAGTACGGGCGCAGCTACGAATTGCTGATCATCGATGATGGCAGCACGGATGATTCGTTCGAGCAGCTCGCGGCCCTGCAGGCCCGCGACTCGCGGCTGCGGGTGATCCGCTTTCGCCGCAACTTTGGCCAGACGGCCGCCTTCGCGGCGGGCTTCGCGCACGCGCGCGGACGCCTCGTGGTGACGTCGGACGGCGACCTGCAGAACGATCCCCGCGACATCCCGGCGATGGTCGACCTCCTCGAACAGGGCCACGACATCGTCTGCGGCTGGCGCAAGGATCGGAAAGACACGTTCGTGACCCGCCGCGTGCCATCGGTGCTCGCCAACAAGCTGATCTCGTGGGCGACGGGTGTGTCGCTGCACGACTACGGCTGCTCGCTCAAGGTCTTCCGCGCGGAGGTCGTGAAGCCGCTGCGGCTCTACGGCGAGATGCACCGTTTCCTCCCCGCGATCGCGAGCCAGATTGGCGTGAGCATCGCGGAGCTCGTCGTGAACCACCGCCCGCGCCGGGCCGGCGTCACGAAGTACGGGTTGTCGAGAACGGTGCGCGTCGTGCTCGACCTGGCCACGGTGAAGTTCCTCCTCAGCTACTCGACCCGCCCGCTGCAGATCTTCGGCCAGCTCGGGCTGATCGCCGGCGGCCTCGGCCTGGCGATCACCGGATGGCTGGCCTACGTCCGGCTGTTCCAGCACCAGGCGATCGCCGATCGGCCGCTGCTGCTGCTCGGCGTGATGCTGGTGTTCATCGGCGTCCAGCTGCTCACGTTCGGGCTGCTCGCCGAGGTGATGGCGCGCACCTACTACGAGTCGCAGAACAAGCCCACCTACGTAATCCGCGAGGTCCGCGAGACGACGGACCTGGCCGCGGCCGGACGCGGATGACGGCCCGCCCCCCGCGCGAGCCCGATCCGCGGATCACGGTCATCCAGCAAGAACTGTTCGACGCGCGCCGCTCGAAGGCCGACAAGTACCGCGCGCTCGTCGTCGGCCGTCCGGGAGTGTGGGCGCTCGTCAAGTACGAGCTGGCGGCGATGCTGGCGAGCTGGGTCCCCGGCGCGATCGGCCTGTGGCTGCGCTCGACCTTCTACCCGCTCGTCCTGGGATCGGTCGGCCGGAACGTCGTGTTCGGCGTCAACGTCACCCTGCGCCATCCCCACAAGATCCACATCGGCGACAACGTGGTGATCGATGACTGGTGCTGCCTGGACGCGAAGGGGACCGACAACCAGGGCATTGCGATCGGCAGCGGCGTGTTCGTGGGCCGGAACACGATCCTCAGCTGCAAGAACGGCGACATCCTCATCGAGGATCGCGCCAACATCGGCTTCAATTGCGAGGTCTTCTCGGCATCGCGCGTGCGGATCGGCAAGGACATCCTGATGGCCGCCTACACCTACCTGGTCGGCGGCGATCATCTCTACGACCGCACGGACATCCCGGTCCTGCAACAGGGCCGCACGGCGCGCGGCATCGACGTCGGCGACGGCGTCTGGCTGGGCGCCCACGTGGTGGTCACCGATGGATCCACCATCGGCCGTGATGCCATCATTGGCGCGGGCGCTGTGGTCGTCGGTGAGATTCCTGAGTTTGCGATTGCGACCGGCATTCCCGCGAAGGTCATGCGGGATCGAAGGCAGAAGGCAGAAGGCTGAAGGCAGAAGGCAGAAGGCAGAAGGCAGAAGGCAGAAGGCAGAAGGCAGAAGGCAGAAGGCAGAATGTGCGGCATCGTTGGCATCGTCGAGCGTGATCTGGAGCGGCCCGTGCTGGCCGACGATCTGGCGCGCATGGTGCGGATGCTGCGCCACCGCGGGCCCGACGAAGAGGGCAGCGTCACGCTCAATGGCGTGGGCCTGGGCATGCGGCGGCTGGCGATTGTCGATCTGGCCACAGGCCAGCAACCCATCCTCAACGAGACCGGCGACATCAAGATCGTCGCCAACGGCGAGATCTACAACTTCCAGGACCTCCGGCAGGAACTGGAAGGACACGGCCACGTGTTCCGGTCGCGCGCGTCGGACATCGAGGTGCTGGTCCATGCCTACGAGCAGTGGGGCGAGGCCTTCCTGCCGCGGCTGCGCGGGATGTTCGCGCTGGCCATCTGGGACGGCCGCACGCGCACACTGATCGCCGCCCGCGACCGCGCCGGCGAGAAGCCGTTGTACTGGACGCAGACGCCGCGCGGCCTGTTGCTCGCCTCGGAGGTCAAGGCGCTGCTCGTCCGGCCCGAAGTGTCGCGCGAGCTGCACCCGGTCGCGCTCGATCAGTTCCTGACCTACGAGTACGTCCTCGCGCCGCTGACGATCCTGAAGGGCGTGCACAAGCTGCCGCCCGCGCACTTCCTCCGCTACCAGGACGGCGACGTGTCGGTGCACCGGTACTGGGATGCGGCCGGCGTGCCGCTACGCGAGTGGTCGGAGGATGAGGCGGCGGAGGCGCTGCGAGGGGCGCTCCGCAAGGCCGTGGTGAGCCAGCTGATGGCGGACGTGCCGCTCGGGGCCTTCCTGTCGGGCGGGATCGACTCGAGCTCGCTCGTGGCGTTCATGAGCGAGGCCACGTCGCGGCCGGTCAACAGCTTCAGCATCGGCTTCGCCGACGGCACCTACAACGAGCTGCCGTACGCGCGGGAAGTGGCGGCGCTGTTCAAGACCAACCACCGTGAGCGCATGGTCTCGCCGGATCTGGCCGCCCTCTTCGAGCGGCTCGTGGTGCACCTCGACGAGCCGTTTGCCGACGTGTCGATGTTTCCGACCTTCAGCGTGTCGGAGCTGGCGCGCGAGCACGTCAAGGTGGTGCTCTCCGGCGACGGCGGCGACGAGCTGTTCGGGGGCTACGACGCCTACCAGGCACAGGCACTGGCCGCCCGTCTCGGTTGGATGGGCGACGCGTTGATTCCCGCCCTCGCGGGCGTGGCCGCCGCCCTGCCGCCGACGGAGAAGAAGAAGGGCCTGGTCAACAAGGTCAAGCGCTTCAGCGCGGGCGCGGCCGCCGCGCCCGCCGACCTGGGCCACTACCGCTGGATGATCTACCTGGGGTCGCGCGCGAAGGCCCGGCTCTACAACGCCGGCCTTCGCGACGCGCTGCGCGCCACCGACGTCTACGCGCCGGTCCGCGACGCGCTCGCGCGCTTCGGGCAGGACGACGTGCTCAATCGGCAGCTCTATGCGGACCTCAGCCTCTACCTCGCCGACGACATCCTCGTGAAGGTCGATCGCATGAGCATGGCGACGTCACTCGAGACGCGCGCGCCGTTTCTCGACGGCGATCTGATGGAGCTGGCCTTCTCGATGCCGGGTCACCTCAAGATCCGCCACGGCGAGCGCAAGTGGATCCTCAAGCAGGCGATGCGCGGCATCCTGCCGGATTCGATCCTGTCGCGGCGGAAGGAAGGCTTCAGCATTCCGATGAAGAACTGGCTGCGGCGCGAGCTGCAGCCGTTGCTGCGGGAGCTGTTGTCACCCGAGCGGGTAGCCAGGCGCGGGCTGTTCGACGCGAAGGAAGTGACGGCGCTCGTCGACGCGCACGTCGCCGGCCGCGAGAACCACGCGCACACGCTGTTCCCGCTGATGGTCTTCGAGCGCTGGGCCACCGAGCACCTGCAGCTGTAGCGCGGCAGCCGTAGCGCGGAACTTTAGTTCCGCGATCCGTCGTACAAAAGAAAAGGCGCACGGTTACCCGTGCGCCCGTGATCGTCGAAGCGCCTGCTTACTTCAGGTGCTTGCTGACCAGCTTGGTCATCTCGAACATGTTGACCGTGGCCTTGCCGCCGAAGACCGGCTTCAGGGCGGCGTCGGCCTTGATCATGCGCTTGTTGGTCTTGTCCTGCAGGCCGTTCTTCTTGATGTAGGCCCAGAGCTTCTTGGTGACTTCGGTACGCGGGATCGGCTTGCTGCCGACCACTTCCGCCAGCGCGGCGCTGGGGGTTACCGGTTTCATAAACGCAGCGTTAGCTTTGCGCGGCTTCGCGGCTTTCTTCTTCGCAGTCTTGGCCATCTGTTCTCCTATGCAACCACTCAACGACAGCGTTGCAGAGGGAGATTACTATAACTTCGCGGTTCTTCCCTATGAAAAGTGCGCCGCTCCCTCTGAAAAATGGTCGGCTTGGTGCTTTTGGCTTGGGTCTTGGGGCCTGGTCTCAAGCCTCAAGCCTCAAGCCTCAGGTCTCAAGCCGTTTCTTAGTCGCGCGGCAGGTGGTAGAAGGCTTCGACCTCGGCGACCTCGTTGCGCATGCGCCATTCATCCCAGCCGTGCGCCTTGGCCATGATGGCGGCGGCCATTTCGAGGGCGTCGGTGCCGGGGTGTCCGGCGGCGCCGGCTTCGGTACGCCGGATGACGGCATCGCCGAGCTTGAGGGCCATCTCCTGGCGGGCCGCATAGAGGATTTCCGCGCCCAAAACGTCGCAAGAGCGGCCCAGGGGCCGCCCCAGCGCGGGCGCATCCCGCGCCATCTGCAGGACCCGGTCGTAGCCGGTGCCGTAGGTGCTGGCGATGCGGCGCAGGGTGTCGGGCCCGATGTCGCCCACGTCCCGGAGGAGCACCGCTTTGAGGAAGTTGTCGACGTGGGCCATGCTGCCGCCCAGAAGCGGCGTCTCGGCCGTCCGGCAAGGCGGCGGGGTCGCATACCCTAGCGTACGAAAGACGGTATCCACCGTGGCGCAGGCCGTGTGCCGGGCGGTGGTGTAGCGCACGCCGAACACCGACACCAGGCCCGGAAGGCCGTGGCGGCTGTGATCGACCACCTGGCTTTCCCGCAGCAGGTTCACGCGCGACCCCTCGCCCGACACCATCGGCAGCAGCCCGCGGTGCACCAGCCGCACATCGCCGGCCGCGAGGCCGGCATGCGGGAACGCCTCTCGGGCGTCCTTCAGGAACGCCTCGAGATCCCATCGCGACACTTTCAACTGATCGGGAGACCCGTCGTGCGCGTCGTGACTGGTGCCGAGCATCGAGACGTCGCGCCACGGGACGATGAACAGGTAGCGGCCGCCGACCACGCCGCCGCACGCGTGATCGTTGACCAGCTTGCGGGTGACCACGTTCATGGCCCGCGACAGCCGCGGCGGCGGCGCGCCTTGCGCCGCCTGCGGCAGGTCGGCCAGCAACGACGCGGCCCAGGGGCCCGCGGCGTTGACCACGACCTTCGCGCGGATGTCGAAGATCTCGCCGGTGAGGCGATCCTCGGCCTTGACGCCGGCCACACGCCCATTGATCCGCAGGAAGCGGTTCGCCTGCACGTAGTTCGCCGCCGCGGCGCCGGCATCCACCGCCGACAGAAGGAACGACAGCGTCACGCGATCGGTGCTCAACATCTGGTAGTCGTACCAGATTGCGCCGCCCGTGACGCCCTTCGGCGATACCACAGGATTGAGCCGCAGCAGTTCCTCGCGCGAGATGATCTGGCTCCGGGGCAGGTGCGTGCCCGGGTCGACCAGCCCCAGGTTCCGGTCTCGCGAGATCACGTCGTTGGTGGCCAGCAACAGGCGCCAGGCCAGCGAGCTTCGCAGCGGATGCCGCGTGGTGGCGACCACGAACGGCAGCGGCCGAACCAGGTGGGGGACGATGCGGGCGAGCGCGCGCCGCTCGCGGATGAACAGCCGCATCTGCTTGAAGTTCATCGTCGCGAGCGACCGCAGGCCGCCGTGCAGTGTTTTCAGGTTGTTGAACGAAGTGGCGGCGCCGAAGTCGTCCTTGTCGATGATCGCCACCGACAAGCCGCGCTGCGCCGCATCCCAGGCCGCCGTGACGCCGTAAAACCCCGCGCCCACCACGATCACGTCGAATTTGGTGTCCGCCAGGCAGCGGAGGTCGCGCGTCATGGCCACGTCATTGTACGATAGAGGGTCGTGATCGACGAGATACAACGCTACTGGAACCACCGCATCCACGATCTGGAGATGACCGGCGAGCCGGTCGGCACCCGGGCCTTTTTCGACGACCTGGACGACTATCGCTTCGACAAGCTTCGCTACCTGCCGCAGCTGGTCGACTTCTCGGCGTTTCGTGGAGAGCGGCTGCTCGAGGTGGGCTGCGGCATCGGCACCGATCTGGTACGATTCGCCAGGGGCGGCGCGCGCGTCACCGGCGTCGACCTCGCGCCGACGGCGATCGATCTTGCACGCAAAAACCTCGAGTTGCACGATGTCGCGCCCGAGGCGCTCCAGGTCGCCAACGCCGAGGCGCTGCCGTTTGCCGACGCGTCGTTCGACGTCGTCTACGGGCATGGCGTGGTGCAGTACACCGCCAACGCGCCGCAATTGATCGCGGAATGTCATCGGGTGCTGAAGCCCGGCGGTACGGCGATCTTCATGGTCTACAACCGCGTGTCGTGGTTGAACGCGCTGTCGAAGGTCATGAAGGTGCCCCTCGAGCACGAGGATGCCCCGGTGCTGAAGAAGTACTCGATCGGCGAGTTCCGCGCGCTGCTGGCGCCCTTCGCCGAGGCGCGCATCGTCCCCGAGCGGTTTCCCGTGAAGTCACGCCTGCACGGTGGGTGGAAGGGCGTGGCCTTCAACACGCTTTTCGTCGGCACCTTCAACTCGCTGCCGCGCGCGCTCGTGCGCCCCCTCGGCTGGCACCTGATGGCGTTCTGCAAGAAGTAGATCCGAAGGCCCCGGCACGCGCAGCGTTTCACGCGACATCAGGATCTCGCGGCACGGATCAGATGAGCGAAAGCCCCCGGCCGCGCCCGCTCCTGGCACGGCGCCGGGCGACGATGATTGAACGCGACTCGAACTCGATGCCATCGAGCCGCCACTGCTTCAACTGGCTGCGCAGTTGCTGCAAGGCTTCACGCTCGGCGGTGGGTCTTGCCGCGGCCCCCCTTGGCGGAGCGTTCGAAGAGCTTGACGACGGCCCACGCCAGATCCTCGTCGACCGATTGCAGCCACTGGACCACATCGTCCGGGAGGGTCAGCGTGACTAGTTGTGCGCGACGCCCGAATTTCAGCGGCCGGCCGCGCCGGATCTGTTTGGGAGAAGCCATCGTCCCCAGGGGAATTATTACAAAGAAACCCCGGCGCGGGGCATCAATTATAAGAAAACTACAGCGCCGGCTGGGCGGGCGCGGGGGGCGATGGCGGCGGCGCCACCGGCGTGGAGCCGCGGCGCTTTTCCATGGACGCGCGTACCAGGAACCGGGCGTAGGGCACGACCTGCTTGATGGCCGCCACGTTCATCTGGCACGGGCTGAGGCACGTGGGGCACTTTTCGTCGCGAATGTGGCGGCGATGGGCCTGCGACGTCTCGCGGAAGTAGATCTGCTCCGGGTCTTCGCTCGTCACGTTGCCCATCACGTCGCTGTTCTCGCAGAAGAACAGGTCGCCATTCGGGTTCAACATGATGCCCTGCGTCTGGAACGGGCAGGGCGCCGTGCGGTGATAGCCGTTGGCGATCATGTCCGCGTAGTGCATGTAGATGTAGTTCTGCCCGTCGAGCAGCGGATCCTGCCGCACGCGATCCATGAAGAACTTGCGCATCGTCTGCTCTTCGGCGCCGATCGGCTTCAGGCCGGCTTCGAGATCGCTGTTGCCGAGCATGGCGTCGGTAAAGCGGACCATGTTGAAGACGATGTCGAGTTTTTCCTTCTTGGCCCACGCCAGGATGTTGTCGGCGTCCTCGAGATTCTTCGAGAAAATCGTCGACGAGATCCCGAAGTTGAACTTCTGGGTCTTCTGCAGCTCCTGCATGGCCGCAATGGTCTTGCCGGCCTTCTCGAACGCGTTGCGCACGTTGCGCACCGAGCCGTGCATCTCGTTCACGCCGTCGATCGACACGCGCATCGAGAAGATCACGTTGCGCTCGTTGCACAGCTTCACCACCTTGGTCAGCATCGGGATGGCGCGATGGTGCGTGATGCCGGTGGTGTTCAGCGTGAGCTTCCGCAGCTTGGGAAACTTGTCGATCATCACGCGGCAGATGTCGACCATGTCGTTGCGCGTGGTGGGCTCGCCACCAGACAACGACGCATTCTCGATGTCCTTCCACAGGTTCGAGCTGAACGCCTTCTCGATCTGCTCCAGCGTCATGTCTTCCTTGCGGTTGCCGCGCGTCCAGTTGCTGCACATCTCGCAGCGGGCGTCGCACACAAACGTGCAATGGAAGATGAAGACAGTGGGGTGGAGGGGGGTGTACTTGGCGACCACGCCGCGAACCAGGTCGCGGGGGGCGCTCATCGCCGCTTTGGCGAGATACTTGGCGGCGTAAACCTGAGCCATGCTAAGTACAAGATTCTACAGGATTTCTCTGCGATCGACAAACCTAAAGGTTTGTCGCCACGCCACCCGTTGTGTGGCGACAAACCTTCAGGTTTGTCGGCGCCGCGCCCTGAGCCACAACCACAGCCCGGGCAGGTTGCCGGCCAGCCCGGTCAGCAGGATGAGGGTCGACAGGGCAAACGACGAGGTGTCAGGCACCCCCATCGGGCGCAGCAGCACGACAATGCCGCCTTGCGGCAGGCCGAATCCGCTCACCGAAATGGGCAGCAGGAGCAGCAGGAGGCCGACCGGCATGAACAGCAGGAAGTAGCTGAACGGCACCGTCAGGCCGAGTCCCAGGCCGAGAATGTAGGCCTGCGTGATCCGGAGCAGCTGGACCACGACGGACCACGCCATGACGTGGACCAGCACGCCGCGGCGGCTCCGGTAGCGGCTGACGGCGTCGCTCAGCCGGAGCACCCGCCGGGTGATCGCGCCTTCGTGGCGATGCGCCGGGATGAGCCGGCGGATCACCTGATCGGCCCAGAACACGGCCAGGCAGGCCACGCCGATCACGACCGCTGCGGCCGCGATGCGCCACTGGCTGCGGCCATCCGGCGACCAGGCAACCAGCCCGACGACGCCCATCGCGACAAGCGACAGCACGCCCAGCAGGCGGTCCACGGCGACCGACGCGAGCGCCTCGCTGCCCGTCGTCGATTCGCGGGCCAGGCCGTACGCCCGCGCGGCGTCGGCGCCCACGCCGGCCGGCAGGAAGCTGCCGACGAACGAGCTCACGAGGAACAGGCGCGTGGCATCGCGTGTGGTGATCGGAATGCCGCTGGCGCGCAGCAACAGAATCCAGCGCAGGATCATGACGGCCCGATCGACGGCGACCAGGACCAGCACCATGGCCAGGTGAGGGCGGCCGACCGCGGCCACCGCGCGCGCCGCCTCGGCCATGTCGATCCGCGTCGCGAGCAATGCGAGGATCGCCGCCGTGATCGCGAGACGAACGAGCATCACCTGTGCGAGGGCTTTCGCGCGACGAAGGTCAGCGTTTCGAACAGGTTCTTGCGGATCTTGAAGAGCAACTCCTCGGTCCGCGTGTACCGGGACAGGGCGTCGATGCCGGGCAGGTTGACCAGCAGCGCGCCTGCCGCAAGGGCATCGCGCCTGAGCCCCCGCGCCAGGCCGATCGCCCGTTCGATGTGCAGGATCTCGAACCCGCCGTCGTTGAATAACTGCTTCACGCGGCGTTCCGTCGTGACGAAGTTATGCGTGTAGTCCACGTCCCAGAAGAACGTGCGCTCCTTCAGGTAGTCCGGGACCACGACGAAGAGGACGCCGCCCGGCCTGAGGGCCCGCAACGCTTCCGCCGTGAACTGCCGCGCGGCATCGATGCCGCTCATGTGCTCGAGCACCTGGTCGGCGTAGACGACGTCGACGCTGCCATCGGGCACGGGGATGGGCGGCGCCCAGGACTCGATCACCTTGAGCCCTTTCTTCCGCAGCACGTCGATCAGGATGGGGCTGGCCTCGATGGCCGTATAGGTCCAGCCGATGTTCACGGCCTGTTCGGCGAGCGTGCCATGGCCGGGGCCGACCTCCACCATGTCGCCGGGCGCCGATTTGTAGCGGCCCAGGAGCGCCAGCCGATGCTGCTCGATGCGGCCGCGCCGC
>Ga0156330_1211_pt1 | contig 18157 bp, 19 predicted proteins | sample RifCSPlowO2_12_FD_107978 | JGI IMG/M metagenome (GOLD analysis project Ga0156330, IMG submission 107978) | Acidobacteria bacterium RIFCSPLOWO2_12_FULL_67_14b | reverse complement strand
GCATCGTCAAGGAAGAGGTGAAGAAGGGCAAGGAGCCGGCGAGCCAGACCGTGCTCTCGTTCTTCGCCGACCCCGGCTTCGACGAGTTCGAAATGCACCGCGCGCGCGCGGCGTCACAGCTGCTCGGCATCCGCCTGCGCGACATCCTTCGCGAAGAGCTCGGCGGGACCTATGGGGTGTCGGTCGGCTTCAGCAACGCGCCGCCGCTCAAGGGCTACGGCGCCATGGTGATCCAGTTCGGCAGCTCGCCCGAGAACGTCGACAAGCTGGTGGCTGCGTCGATGGCCGAGATCGAGCGCCTCAAGAAGGAAGGGCCCTCGCTGGACGATGTGAACAAGGTCAAGGAGCTCGAGCGCCGCGACCTCGAGACCAACGCGAAGCAGAATTCCTACTGGCTGGGGTCGATGCAGACGGTCCATATGTTCGGCTGGGACGTCACCGGGATCAACCGCCGCCTCGATCGCACCGAGAAGCTCACGCCCGAGATCCTGAAGACGATGTTCGAGAAGTACTTCCCGATGGATCGCTACACGCTCGTGACCCTGAAGCCGGAAGCATGATGCGCTGGCTCTGCGCCCTCGTGCTGGTGGCCGGTGTCGGTGGGGACACACCTTTCTTGTCCGCCGAAGCGCCGGGCGCGAAGGCGGAAGGTTTGTCCGAGCAGGCCCCGCTGCCGACGCCGGGCTTTCACCACCTGCATCTGAACTCGACCAACCCGGACGCCGCGATCGACTTCTACACGCGGCAGTTTTCCACCACATCGAAAGGGACCTTCGCCGGCCAGCCGGCGTTGCGATCGCCGAACAACGTGTGGGTGCTCTTCAACAAGGTGGCGACGCCGCCCGCCACCCAGCCGCAAACCGCGTTCTGGCACTTCGGCTGGCACGTCACCGACGTGCACAAGAGCATGCAGGCGTACATCGATCGCGGCGTCACGCTGCTGCCGCTCTATGTCGAAGAGGCGGGCGCCACCGTGTTCACGAGCGCCGACACCTGGCCGAGCACCGGCGGGACACTGGGGCTGACGAAGGCGGGCATCGCCGATGCCAAAGCGAAAGGCGCGAAGCCGACCTTCGGCGCGGGCTTCGCCTACCTGCGCGGTCCGGACGATGCGCTGGTCGAGTATCAGGGGAACATGGCGGCCGAGCGCTTCAATCACGTGCACATGTTCCAGGACCAGCCGTTCTGCGCGCAGATCTGGTATCAGACGCACTTGAACGTGCCGGTGCGGCAGAACGCGAACCAGCCGGCGCGGACCGCCGCCAACTGCCGGGTGGATCGTGGGCCGGACAAGACCTGGCCCGCGCTCGAACACACCGGCATGTACCGCACGCCCGGCGTGACGAGCACGCTGTTCGGCGACGTGTCGATCTTCTGGTACATGAACCCGGGCGACACGCCGGCCGGCCCGACGCGCGGCCACCTGATGGATCACATGGCGCTCGGCGTGCAGGACCTCAACGCGTGGATCGCCAAGCTGCGAGCGGAAGGCGTCCGGTTCCTGGAACAGCCCTACAACGTAGGCGAGTACCGCGCCGTGATGATCGAGGGCCCCAGCCGCGAAGCGATCGAGCTTGTCGAGGTCCGGCCTGACGGTAAGGGTTAGGCCGTCGCATGTTACGATCCATCCGTGACGCGGGATGACATCCGGGCATTCGTGAACCGCGACTGGGCACGCGCTGCCGACGCGAAGGCCGAGACCTGGAAGGCCGGCAAGCGCACACCGGCCGCGGACTTGCGCGCCGCGCACGAGTTGAGGCGCCACGTCCTGACCCTCCGACCCGATTGGCCCGGCCCCGACGATCGCGCCGAAGACCTGCGAACCCACGTCCGCGTCAGCGAGGCGCTCGGTGCCGTCGGAATCCGATCCCGCTAGCCTGCTGCGTGCGCTGTCGTCGGCACTGCGCACGTACGGCTGCCGCTGGTATCTGTTTGGCGCGCAAGCCGTGACCATCTGGGGACGCCCGAGGCTCACGACCGACGTGGATGTCACGGTCCAGATCGGGTCGGCGGGCACCGAAGCGTTCGTGGCCGGGCTGAGCGCCGCGGGGTTCCGGTTGTCGGAGACCTTCTCCGACGAGTTCGTCCGGAACACACGGATCCTGCCGCTCGTTCACCTGGCGTCCGGGATGCCGCTCGACATCGTCCTCGCCGGGCCTGGCCTCGAAGAACAGTTTCTCGATCGCGCGGTGGTCGTTCAGGTGGATGAGTTCGCCGTGCCGGTGATTTCGCCGGAAGACCTGGTCGTGACGAAGGTGCTGGCTGGCCGGGCGAAGGACATCGAAGACATCAGGGGAGTGCTTCAGGTGCGATCGGCTTCGTTGGATCTCGAGTACATTCGCCGCACGCTGGCGATGGTCGAAGAGGCGCTGGGACAGGGCGACCTCACGCCGCTGTTCGAAACCGAATGGTCACGCGCGAAAGGGCGACGCCAACGAGAATAACGGGGACGGAGTCGCCGAACCGCAGATTCCTGTACGACCCGCCAGGACTTTCGACGCGTGGCCGGTCCCCGGCGCCCGGAGCCCGTCTGCTATAGTCAATAGTTCGCATGCCACCACAGTTCGTCTACACCATGAAGGGGCTGGGGAAGGTCTATCCTCCCGACGCCCAGGTCCTCAAAGACATCTGGCTCTCGTTTCTGCCCGGCGCGAAGATCGGCGTGCTCGGCTTGAACGGCGCCGGCAAGTCCACGCTGCTGAAGATCATGGCCGGCGTCGAGACGAACTTCATCGGCGAAGCGTTCGCCGGGCCAGGCGTCTCCGTCGGGTATCTCGCGCAGGAACCCGCCCTTAATCCCAAGAAGAACGTCCGGGGCAACGTCGAAGAGGGTGCGGCCGAAGTGAAGGCGCTGCTCGATCGCTACGACGCCGTGAACGCGAAGCTCGGCGAAGACATGTCGCCCGAGGAGATGGACAAGGTCCTCGACGAGCAGTCGAAGCTGCAGGATCGGATCGACGCGACCAACGCGTGGGATCTGGATTCGCGGCTCGACCTCGCGATGGATGCGTTGCGGCTGCCGCCGCCGGATGCCGACGTCGGCACGCTGTCGGGCGGCGAACGCCGGCGGGTCGCGCTGTGCCGCCTGCTGCTGCTGTCGCCCGATCTGCTGTTGCTCGACGAGCCGACCAACCATCTCGATGCCGAATCGGTGGCCTGGCTGGAGCGCTTCCTCAAGGATTATCCGGGCACCGTCGTCGCCGTCACCCACGACCGCTACTTCCTGGACAACGTGGCCGGCTGGATCCTCGAGCTCGATCGCGGCAGCGGCATCCCGTACGAGGGCAACTACACCGGCTGGCTCGAGCAGAAGCGGAACCGGCTGGCGCAGGAAGAGAAGACCGAGTCCAAGCGCCAGCGCTCGCTGCAGCGCGAGCTGGACTGGATCCGGATGTCGCCGCGCGCCCGGCAGGCCAAGGGCAAGGCCCGGCTCAACGCCTACGAGCAGATGCTCGCCGAAGACACCGCGCAGAAGGTGGATTCGATCGAGATCTACATTCCGCCCGGCCCGCGTCTCGGCGACATCGTGGTCGAAGCGCGCGGGCTCAAGAAGGCCTACGGCGACACCGTGCTGTTCGACGATCTGACCTTCACGCTGCCGCCCGGCGGCATCGTCGGCGTGATCGGCCCGAACGGCGCCGGCAAGACCACGATGTTCCGCCTGATCACGGGGCAGGAGCAGCCCGACGCCGGCACGCTCAAGCTCGGCCAGACCGTGCAGGTCGGCTACGTCGATCAGTCCCGCGAGCTCGCCCCCAACAAATCCGTGTTCGACGAGATCACCGACGGCGCCGACGAATTGACGATGGGGAAGAAGACGGTGGCGTCGCGGGCCTACGTGTCGTGGTTCAACTTCAAGGGCGCGCAACAGCAGCGCAAGGTCGGCACGCTGTCGGGCGGCGAACGCAACCGCGTGCACCTGGCCAAGCTGCTGCGCAAGGGCAGCAACCTGCTGCTGCTCGACGAGCCGACCAACGACCTCGACGTCGACACGCTGCGGGCGCTCGAAGAGGCGCTGCTGAACTACGCCGGCTGTGCCGTGGTGATCAGCCACGATCGCTGGTTTCTCGATCGCATCGCCACGCACATCCTGGCCTTCGAGGGCGACAGCCAGACGGTGTGGTTCGAGGGCAACTACCAGGACTACGAGGCCGATCGGAAGCGCCGCCTCGGCGCCCAGGCCGATCAGCCCCACCGCATCAAGTACAGGAAACTCACCCGGGGTTGAACGGGATCGGAGGGAGGACACGATGAACGCAGAACAAGCGAAGTTCCTGGCAGGGGTGCTCGGGCAGAACCTGCAGGGCGAGTGGATGCACACCTACAAGGTGATCTCGGCCATCCCGGAGGCGAAGAAAGACTACAAGCCGCAGGCGAACTCGCGGTCGGCGTGGGATCTGGCGCACCATCTGGCGATCTGCGATGTCGGGTTCCTGCACGCCGTGGCCGCCAACGACTTCGGCGTGTTTCCGGGCAAGTGCGACGCGACGACGATTGCGGCCCTGGCGGACTGGTACAAGCACGAGTTCCCCAAGGCGCTCGAGAAGGTGCTGACGCTCGACGGCAACCATCTGTCGCAGATCGTCGAGGCCTGGGGGATGAAGCTGCCGTCGGTGAGCTACGTCATGTTCTGCAACAACCACATGATTCACCATCGCGGCCAGCTCTCTACCTACCTGCGCCCGATGGGCGGCAAGGTGCCGGCGATGTATGGCGACAGCTTCGACCAGAAGTTCGGAGGGTAACATCGCGCGGGCAATGATCGCCGTGTGGGCGCTGTCTCTCGGTGCCTGCACCGCATCTGCTCCCGCCCCGGACACGGTTCTCTTCAACGGCAGGATCTTCACCGCCAACCCCGCCCAGCCCTGGGCCGACGCCCTTGCCATTCGCGGCGACCGTATTGTCGCCGCCGGCGACGCCGCGTCGTTGATGGCGGCGGCCGGCGCCTCGACGACGCGCATCGATTTGGGAGGACGCGCGGTTGTTCCCGGGTTCAACGACGCGTCGCTGGTCCTGTCGGCGCCGACGATCGAGAGCGTGCGGCTGCTGGCGGCCGACGCGGTCGCGCACGGCGTGACGTCCGTCCAGGTGTTCTCCCGCAGCCCCGTCTCCGACACGGTTGCGGTGTTTCGCGCCGCTGACCTGCCGCTTCGCGTTCGCATCAGCCGCATGCCGGAGCCGGATGCCGCCGGCGTCAGCCGCGATAGCCGGCCGTACTTCCCGCCGCAGCCAGGTCCGCGGCTCGACGTCCGTGGGATGGGCTTCGAATTGGCCGCGGGCGATGATGCCCGGGTGCGGCAAGCCGTCGGCTGGGCGTACGGAAGCGAGGATCCCCTGGCGATTCGCGGCCTCGATCCCCAGGCGATCGAGGCGTTGCTGGCCGCGCTCGAGGGGCACGGCACCGCCGACGTGTGGAAAGCGAAGCGTCCGCGCCTGGTGCAGCCGGCGTCGCTGCCCGCAGGGGCCGGCGATCGATTGCGACGCCTGGGCGTGGTGGTGGTGCAGTCACCGCGCGAAGGGGTCCCGCTCAAATCGATCCTGACCGGTGGTGTGCCCTTGGCTCTGGGCTCCGGACCCTCGCCGCCGGGCGGGCCCGAGATGATCGCCGCGGCGACGTCGCCTCTGCTGGGCGCCGAGGCGCTCACGAGGGAAGAGGCCGTCACGGCATACACGCGCGGCTCCGCTCAGGCCGAGGCCTCCGACAAGGACAAGGGCCACCTCTCGGTCGGCGCGCTGGCCGACCTGGTGGTGTTGTCCGGGGATCTGTTTGGCGCCGGCGCCGAGGATGTGGCGAAGATGAGCAGCGTCTTGACTATGATCGGCGGGCGGCCTGTCCACAATGTTCTCAGACCTTAGGGCGTTCATCGACCAGCTCCGGCGCGATCGCGACATCGTCGAGGTCACGGCAGCGGTCGACCCCGTGCTCGAAGCCGCTGAGATTCATCGCCGTGTGATCGCCGCGGGCGGCCCGGCGCTGTTGTTCACCAACGTGAAGGGCGCGGCGTTCCCGCTTGCCACCAACCTGTTCGGTACGGCGCGCCGCGCGGAGCTCGCCTTCGGTCGGCGCCCGCTCGAGTTCATCAAGCGCGTGGTGCACCTGGCCGAGACGATCCTGCCGCCGACGCCCGCGAAGCTGTGGGAGGCGCGAGATGTCGGCCTCAACCTGCTGAGGGTGGGCACGCGGCGGCAGTCGTCCGGCCCGGTACTCGACGTCGTGACCTCGGATGTGCGGCTCGATCGCCTGCCGGTGGTCACGTGCTGGCCCGACGACGCGGGCCCGTTCGTCACGCTGCCGCTGGTCTATACGCAGCATCCCGACAAGCCGGGTCACAACCTCGGCATCTATCGCCTACAGGTCTACGACCGCCAGTCGACGGGCATGCACTGGCAGATCGGCAAGGGCGGCGGCTTCCACTACGCGCGCGCGGAAGCGCGCGGCGAGGCGTTACCGCTCACGGTGTTTCTCGGCGGGCCGCCGGCGCTGATCCTGTCGGCGATCGCGCCGCTGCCCGAGAACGTGCCGGAACTGATGCTGGCCTCGCTGATCGCGGGCGCGAAGCTGCCGCAGGTGGCGGGTCCGGCCGGCCATCCGCATCCGCTGATCGCGACGGCGGAGTTTGCGCTGATGGGGACGGTGGCGCCGAACGTCCGCAAGCCGGAAGGCCCGTTCGGCGATCACTACGGTTATTACTCGCTCCGGCACGACTACCCGGTGTTCACCGTGAGCCGGCTGGCGCATCGCCGCGACGCGATCTATCCGGCAACGGTGGTGGGGAAGCCCCGGCAGGAAGACTTCTTTATCGGCGACCTGTTGCAGGAGTTGCTGTCGCCGCTCTTTCCGCTCGTGATGCCCGCGGTCGAGCGCCTCTGGTCGTACGGGGAGACCGGCTACCACTCGCTGGCCGCCGCCGTGGTCAAGCAGCGCTACCCGCGCGAGGCGATGGCCAGCGCGTTCCGCATTCTCGGTGAAGGGCAGCTGTCGCTGACGAAATTCCTCCTCCTGACCGATCGGCTGGTGGATCTGAAGGACTTTCGTGCCACGCTGGAGCACGTGCTGGCGCGCACCGACCCGCGGACGGATCTCTACGTGTTCTCGAACCTGTCGATGGACACGCTGGACTACACCGGACCCGCGGTGAATCAGGGGTCGAAGGGCGTGTGGCTGGGCCTGGGCGATCCGGTCCGGGAGCTGCCGCGGGCGTTTGCGCCGCCGACGCCGCCGCCGTCCGATGTGACCGACGTCCGCGTGTATTGCGGCGGCTGCCTGGTGGTGGGCGCCCGCCCCTTCGCCGACGATCCGCAGGCGCCCGCCCGGCTCGCCGCGCACCCGGCGTTTACCGGCTGGCCGCTGGTGGTGGTGAGCGACGAGCCCGCCCGCGCCACGCGCAGCGACATGAACTTCCTGTGGACCACATTCACGCGGTTCGAGCCCGCCGCGGACATTCATGCGGCCGGCCACCGCGTCGTCCGCAACCACATCGCCTACGAGCCGCCGATCGTGATCGATGCGCGCATGAAGCCGTGGTACCCACGAGAAGTGTCGTGCCGCGCCGACGTCGCCGACACCGTGACGCGCCGCTGGGCTGAGTACTTCCCGAGCGGCACGGTCGCCATGGGGGATTCCGAGCGCGGACACTTGGATTGACGATGCAGCCTTCAGCCTTCGGCCTTCAGCATGGGATAATCAATTCGTGAGCGACACGACGACCAATGGCATTCGAGTCCAGGTGACGACGAAGTTCCTGGCCGCGCACAGTTCACCGCGAGAGAACGATTACCGGTTCGCCTACTTCATCCGGATCTCGAACGAGGGCACGGAAACGGCGAAGCTGGTGGGCCGCCACTGGGTGATCACCAACGCCGACGGCGAGGAAGAGGAAGTGCGCGGCGAGGGCGTGGTCGGCGAGCAGCCGGTGCTGCCGCCCGGCGCGGCCTTCGACTACAACAGCTTCTGCAACCTCAAGACGGCCGTGGGCTCGATGCACGGCAGCTACACCATGGTGACGCCAGCGGGCGGTGCGTTCGAAGCGCGGATTGCGCCGTTCACGCTCGCCGTCCCCCACGCCTTGCACTAAGCGGCTTGGGACTTGGGACTTGGGGCTTGCAAGCCTCAAGCCCCAGGCCCCAGGCCATCACAAAGCACCTATGGCCATTCTCAGATCCGGCGCCCCCAGCATGCGAAAGGCGGAACGCTCGAGCAGCGCCCGCGCGATGACCGCCGCCTCCGGAGACCCGGCCCAGGCCGCCGGGAAGAAGCAGGTCGATTCCGCGGCCGCCTGGCGCGAGTTCCGCGAGCTGGTATGGGTGCACCGCAAGCGGCTCGCCATCGGGCTGACGCTGATGCTGATCAGCCGCCTGGCGGGCATCGTCCTGCCGGCGCTCTCGAAATATGTGATCGACGATGTGATCGGCAAGGGACGGCACGACTTGCTGATGCCGATCGCGCTGGCGGCGGGCGCGGCCACCATCGTCCAGGCGGTCACCAGTTTTGGCCTGTCGCAGACCCTGGGCGTCGCCGCGCAGCGGGCGATCACGGACATGCGCAAGAAGGTGCAGGCGAAGGTGATGCGGCTGCCGGTCCGCTATTTCGATTCGACGCAGACCGGCGTGCTGCTGTCGCGCATCATGAGCGATGCGGAAGGCATCCGCAACCTCGTCGGCACCGGCCTGGTCCAGCTCGTGGGCGGCGTGCTCACGGCGATGATCAGCCTGGGCGTGCTGCTCTACCTGAACTGGCGCATGACGGTGGTGACCGCGATCGTGCTCGGGATGTTCGGCGGCGGCATGGCCTACGCCTTCAAGCGGCTGCGGCCGCTGTTCCGCGAGCGCGGCAAGATCCAGGCCGAGGTCACGGGCCGGCTGACCGAAGCGCTCGGCGGCATCCGCATCGTCAAGAGCTACACCGCGGAGAAGCGCGAGGAGATCGTCTTCACCCACGGCGCCCACCGCCTGTTCCGCAACATCGCGCAGTCGATGACGGGCGTGTCGGCCACCACCTCGGGCAGCACGGTGATCATCGGCGTGGTCGGCGTGGTCATGATCTGGATGGGCGGCAACGACATCGTAGCCGGCAAGATGACGCTCGGCGACTTCGTGATGTACATCTTCTTCATCGGCCTGCTCGCGGCGCCGATGATTTCCATCGCCAGCATCGGCACGCAGATCACCGAGGCGTTCGCCGGCCTGGATCGCATCCGCGAGATCATGAACATGCAGACCGAAGACGAGGCGGACGCCGGCAAGCCCTCGCTCGGCGGCATCCGGGGCGACATCCGCTTCCAGGACGTGTGGTTCGAGTACAACCCGGGCGTGCCGGTGCTCAAGAACGTGACGTTTCGGGCGGCGCCCGGGACCACCACCGCGCTGGTCGGCTCGAGCGGATCGGGCAAGAGCACGCTGAGCAGCCTGGTGATGGCGTTCAACCGGCCGCTGAAGGGCACCATCTTCGTCGACGACAAGGACCTCAACGACGTGCCGCTGCGCGACTATCGCGAGCAGCTGGCCTCGGTGCTGCAGGAAAACTTCCTGTTCGACGGCACCATCGCCGCGAACATCGGCTACGCGAAACCGGGCGCGACGCTTGACGAGATCAAGCACGCCGCGCGGGTCGCGCACTGCGAAGAGTTCATCCTGAAGTTCCCCGAGGGCTACGACACCGTCGTCGGCGAGCGCGGCATCAAGCTGAGCGGCGGCCAGCGCCAGCGTGTGTCGATCGCGCGCGCGATTCTCGCGTCGCCGAAGGTGCTGATCCTCGACGAGGCAACGTCGAGCCTCGACAGCGAGAGCGAAGAGATGATCCAGGACGGCCTGAAGCAGTTGCGTACGGGCCGGACCACGTTTGTGATCGCGCACCGGTTGTCGACGATTCGCAGCGCCGATCAGATCCTGGTGATGGAAGGCGGCGAGATCGTCGAGCGCGGCACGCACGACGAATTGCTCGTTCGCGACGGCCGCTACCGGCAGCTCTACGACAAGCAGTACAAGCTCGAGACCAACCGCTTCATCAACCCGGGCGAGGACTGGACCCCCGAAGCGCCGAAGCCGGTGGCGATTAAGCCCGCCTCATCACAGCTGTAAGACCCTCGTCCGCTCGGAGCCGCCCTGCTGGAACTTCAGAGCCCGTCTTCCAGTATTCTCATACTTGAGGGACGAACAGAGTGCTCAATAGCCCGGTGGATCTCTTGTCGGTGGTCTTGGGCGGCGCGCTTGGGCGGTCCGGCCGGAAACGGGCGCGCCGGGCGGCCCGGTTTGTCAGCGGCCGCGGCGGATTCCTGAGCGCCAGCACGCTGGTGGCCGCCGCCGGCGTTGCGTGGGGCATCTACGACTCGGTTAAGGCCCAATCGGGTGCATCGGGTGCATCGGGTGCATCAAGTGCTGCGGCCACGGTGCCGCCCATTCCCGACGCCGGTCAGGATCCGGTGATGCGCCTGATCCGCCTGGCGGTGTCCGCCGCGCGCGCCGATGGCGATTTGTCCGGGCAGGAGCGCGCGACCATCCTCGCCCGCGCCCGCGAAGCCGGGCTCGAAGCGGTGATCGAAGCGGAGCTCACCGCCGTCCGGCCGCTTTCCGACATCGTCCGTGGCGTCACCGACGATGCCGGGAAGAAAGAGCTCTACATCCTTGCCTTCACGATCGTGCGCGCCGACGAAACCGTGTCGGGCGCCGAGCGCATCTACCTCGCGCAGCTCGCGCACCAGCTCGGGCTCGACGCCGCCACGGTCGCGACCATCGAGGCCGAGACGGCCGCAAAGATCGACGCGCAACCGGAGTGAATGTGTCGGCCGAAGGCCGAAGGCCGAAGGCTGAAGGCTGAAGGCTGAAGGCTGAAGGCCGACAAGGAGTGCTGAATGGACGGCTCGAATCAGTGGTACATGGCCATCGGCGGCCATCAGGTCGGACCCGTGGCGCAGAGCGAAATCCTCTCGAACCTGCAGAACGGCAGCATCGACGCCGAGACGCTGGTCTTCACCGCCGGCATGACGCAGTGGCAGAAGCTGAAGGACGCTCCGGCCTTCGCCGCGTTCGTCGACAACTCTGCCGCGGCTTCGGCGGGACAGGCTGCCGGCGGGTTCACGCCGCCGCCGGCCCCCGGCCGCCGCGCCCACGACATCGACTTCGAGATCCACGGCAACGAGATGCAGTTTGTCGAGGTCGCGCTCGACCCGGGCGAAGGCGCGGTGGCCGAAGCCGGCGCGATGATGTACATGACCCAGGGTATCAACCTCGAGACGATCTTCGGCGACGGCAGCCAGCAGCAGTCGAAGGGCGTGCTCGACGCGCTGCTTGGGGCCGGCAAGCGCATCCTGACGGGTGAAAGCCTGTTCATGACCGTGTTCACCAACCAGGGGCAGGGCAAGCAGAAGGTCGCCTTCGGCGCCCCGTACCCCGGCAAGATCATCCCGATGGACCTGCGTGCGCTCGGCGGACACCTCGTGTGCCAGAAGGACTCGTTCCTCTGCGCCGCCCGCGGCGTCTCGATCGGCATCGCTTTCCAGAAGAAGCTCGGCGTCGGCCTGTTCGGCGGCGAAGGCTTCATCATGCAGAAGCTCGAAGGCGACGGTCTCTGCTTCGTGCATGCCGGCGGCACGATCCATCACTTCGACCTCGGCCCCGGCGAGACCATGCGTGTGGACACCGGGTGCCTGGTGGCGTTGCAGTCGAGCGTGAACTACGACATCCAGTTCGTCGGCAAGGTCAAGACCGCGCTCTTCGGCGGCGAAGGGATCTTCTTCGCCACGCTCACCGGGCCCGGCAAGGTGTGGCTGCAGTCGCTGCCGCTCAGCCGCATGGCCGACCGCATCTACGCCGCCGCGCCGCAGAGCAAGGGCTGGCGCAAGGAAGAGGGGTCGATCCTCGACCGCGTTGGGGGTCTGGGCGATCTGATCGACGGGCGATAGAATGGCGGGATGCGTGTCTTTGCCATAGTTGCACTGGCCTGCCTGGGCGTGGCGACCGTCAACGCCCAGGTCAGGACCGCCTTTCCCGAGAAGCGCGGGCTCAAGCCCACCGACTTTCCTCGCACGATTGAGCTCGCCGACAACATCTACGGTTATGAGGACCTGCGCAATCCCGGGTTCACCACCGTCAGCCTCTTCGTGGTGGGCGCCGACGGCGTGCTGATCGCCGACGGGCAAGGCAGTCCCGACGCCACGCGCAAGATGCTCGGCGAGATCGCGAAGGTCACCGCCAAGCCCATCAAGTGGTACATCGTCGGCTCCGATCACGGCGATCACACGGCCGGCAATTCCGTCCTGCCCAAGGACATCACCTACATCGTGTCGAAGGCGTCGAAGGCGCAAATGGAGCGCGACGCCGCCAATCCCAATCGCCAGCCCACCGCGCCGCCCGTGGTCGTGCCGCCGTCCGCGATGACGACGGACAGGCAGGCCGTGAACGTCGGCGGCATCGAGGTCCAGGCCATCTACGCCGGCCGCGCGCACACCGGCGGCGACCTGCTCGTCTACCTGCCGAAGCAGAAGATCCTGTTCATGAGCGAGGTCTACCTCAATCGCGTGTTCCCGGCCATGCGCTCCGCCTATCCGACCGAGTGGGTATCGGTGATCGACAAGGCGCTCGCGATGGACGTGGACCGCTTCGTCCCGGGCCATGGCTTCATCGAAGAGCCCAAGGCGTCGCGGGAGGAACTGGTCGAATACCGGAACGCGATGCGAGCCGTGATCGCCGAAGTCACTCGCCTGCACAAGGCAGGACTCTCGGCGGACGATGCCGCGAAGCAGGCGAACTGGGGTCCCTACAGGGAATGGTTCCTGGTCGAGCAGCAGGGCCCGATCGCCGTTCGCAAGATCTACGAAGAGATCGAAAACAGGCTCAGATAGACATGTCCGAACAAACCTATCGCCATCACACCCACCACCCGGTGCTCACCTACGTCACCGGACTATTCGCGGCGGTCGCGCTCGCCGCCATGGTCGAGCAGCAGTTCAGGGGCCGGGAGACCCGCGATCTCGCCATCTGGGCGCTGGTCGGCGCCGTCTTCGTGCTGGGCACGCTGACGCGGCAGTCCACGACGGCGCTGCAGGATCGGATCATCATGCTGGAGATGAAGATCCGCTGCGCCGAGCTGCTGCCGGCCGGTCAGGATACGAACCTGCAGCATCTCTCGACGACGCAGATCGTCGCGCTGCGATTCGCGTCCGACGAGGAGCTGGGCGCGTTGCTCGAGCGGGCGGTGCGCGAGAAGCTGTCGCCGAACGACATCAAGGCCTCCATTCGAACATGGCGTCCCGACCCGCATCGTACCTAGCCGGGGCGCTGGCCGCGCTCGCGCTCACCGCGTCGCCGGCGTTTGCCACGTGGTCGGTGATCGCGGTCGATCAGAACAGCCGCGTGGTGGCCATCGCCTCCGCCACGTGCGTCCCGCAGGCGGCCTTTGCCGGCTTCCCCGCCAAGGGCCTGATGGACGTCCAGGCCATCATCGTTCCCGGCAACGACGACATCACGCCGGCGGAGAACCCGAATCCCGTGAAGACCCTGCGGAGGCGATACGACGCGTGGAAGAAGGCCCACCCGCGGTGACTCCCGAGGAACAAGAGGAAGTCCGCCGCCTCATCGAGGCGCACGAACGCACGCTCCAGATCTGCCGCGCCTGCGCCGAAACCACGCGCGATCTCGCCTGGGAGGTCACGCGCGGCAGCGTGCCGCCGCCCGAAGCGCTCGCCGCCACGCTCGCGGAAGTCGAACGGGTCCTGGACGATCTCGGGAAGGTGGAGATCGCCATTGCCGAAATGAAGTCCGTCCTGTGGTAGAAGCGTCGTGTCGCCGTGGCTCCCGTCCGCGACCTCGTTGGGCCGAACTAGAATAGAAGGGATGTCCCCAGCCCGTCGGAGCGCTCGGTGAGCGAGACCGCCAGTCTCGAGCAGCTTGCCGCGCTCGTCAACTTCAGCGCCGACGCCATCGTGCTGGTCGATGCCGACGGCGTGATTCGCTGGGCGAACCGGGCGACGCCCGAGGTGCTCGGCTATCAGCCGGACGACCTCATCGGCCTGCGCGTGCGCGACCTGGTCGAGCCGGAGGATCGCGAGGCGTGGGGCGCGCTCGTGCGCCGGCTGTTCGATCATCCGGAGACGCCGGCGATGGGATCGTTCCGCTGCCGCCATCGCGACGGCAGCGTCTGCTGGACCGAAGGGGTGGCGCGCAACCTCCTGCAGGAGCCGCGCGTCGGCGCCATCGTCGTCCACTACCGCGATGTGACCGCGCGCAAGGAGACCGAAGCGGCGCTGGCGGCCACCGAGGCCCGGTACGGGCATTTGTTCGCCCTCGCCGCCGACATCATTTTCGAGGCCGACGCGGAAGGCTATTTCCGGTTCGTCAATCCCCAGACGCTCCGCGTGTTTGGCTACGACATCGACGAGGTCATCGGCCGCCGCTTCACCGAGTTCGTCCGCGCCGACTATCGGCCGGGCATCCTCAAGCACTACTACCAGCAGACCACGCAGGGCGTGGCCAATTCCTATGTCGAGTTCCCGGCGATCACGAAAGACGGCCGCGAGGTCTGGCTCGGCCAGAACGCGTGGATTGTCTTCGACGCCGCCGGCCAGTACACCGGCATGCAGGCGGTGGCGCGCGACATCACCGAACGCCGGCGCGCCGAGCAGGCCCTGCGCGCGGCCGAGGAAAAGTACCGCGCCCTGGTCGAGCAGTCGCTGGTGGGCGTCTACATTCTTCAGAACGAGCGCCTCGTCTACCTGAACCCCAAGGCCGCGGACATCCTCGGGTACACGCAACGGGAACTACTGGACCTGCCGAGCGCGTTCACCCTCCTGCACGAGCAGGATCGGTCGCTGGTGGTCGATCAGCTCACCAGGCTGGGCACCTCCGGCGCCTCCAGCGTGCAGCTGACGGTCCGTGGCCAGCGCAAGGACGGCACCACCGTCCAGGTCGAGGCGTACTGCACCGTGTCGGAGTTCGGCAACCAGCCCGCCATTCTCGCGACCGTGATCGACATCAGCGATCGCGTGAAGCTGGAGGATCAGCTTCGGCAGGCGCAGAAGATGGAAGCGGTCGGTCGCCTTGCCGGCGGCATTGCCCACGACTTCAACAACCTCCTGACCGCGATTCGCGGCAACGCGGAGCTGATGTCGCACCGGGTCAAGAAGGACCCCGCCATGGCGGCCGAGGTCGACGAGATCCTCCACGCCGCGGACCGCGCGGCGTCGCTGACCCGGCAGTTGCTGGCGTTCAGCCGCAAGCAGGTGCTCCAGCCGATCGCGCTCGACATCAACGAAATTGTCGCCGCGGTGTCGCGCATGGCGCGGCGGCTGATCGGCGCCGGCGTGCAGCTCCACCTCGAGCTGGCCCCGTCGGTGTGCCAGATCCTGGCCGACCCCGCGCAGGTCGAACAGGTCCTGCTCAACCTCATCGTCAACGCCCGCGATGCGATGCCCAACGGCGGACTCATCCAGGTGAACACCGCCAACGTGAAGCTCAAAGAGGGCGACGCCGACCTGTCGCAAACGGGCCTGGCGCCCGGCGCCTACGTCCTGCTCGTCGTCTCCGACAACGGCATCGGCATGGACCAGGCGACGCAGGCGCGCATCTTCGAGCCCTTCTTCACCACCAAGGAGACCGGGCGCGGTACCGGGCTTGGCCTGGCCACCGTCTACGGCATTGTTCGCCAGACCGGCGGCGCCATCGCCGTCACCAGCGAACGTGAGCGGGGCGCCAGTTTCCGCGTGTACTTGCCGGCCGTGACAGGAGACGCGCAGTGATGCGGAAGCCAGTGGTCTTGATCACCGGCGCCGGCGGCGAGATTGGCCACGGGCTGATCGCGCACCTGGCCAGGGCCGGCACGCAGCCGGTGATCACGCTCGACGTGAACCCGCTCGAGCCCGCGCTGGCCCGGATGGTGCAGCGCGAGTTCACCGGCTCGATTACCGACAAGTCCCTGCTCGAGCGCGTGCTGTCGGAGTTCGAGGTCGAAACCGTCTATCACCTGGCCGCCTTGCTGTCGACCCGATCCGAATTCACGCCGACGACGGCGCACCAGGTGAATGTGGACGGGACGCTGAACCTGCTGGAGTTCTCGCAGCGAGAAGCGGAATCGCACGGCCGGCCCGTGACCTTCATGTACCCCTCGTCGATTGCCGCCTACGGGTTGCCCGATCTCGAGACGAAACGCCGGGTCGGACCCGTGAAGGAAGACGACTACAACACGCCGTCGACGATGTATGGCTGCAACAAGCTGTACTGCGAGCAACTGGGCCGCTACTACGCGCGCTTCTATAAGCAGCTGGCCGCCCAGCCGCAGTCGGGGCGCGTCGACTTCCGGTGCGTGCGCTTTCCCGGCCTGATCTCGGCGCTCACCGTGCCGTCCGGAGGCACGTCGGACTACGCGCCCGAGATGATCCACGCGGCGGCGAAGGGCGAGCCGTACGCGTGTTTCGTCAGGCCCGATACGCGAATTCCGTTCATGGCCATGCCCGATGGCGTGGAGGCCCTGCTCGCCCTGTCGGCGGCGCCCAAGGCGGCGCTCACGCGCACGGCCTACAATCTGGCGGCGTTCAACCCGTCGGCCGGCGAGATCCGGCAGGAGGTCGTGCGCGCGTTTCCGGACGCCGACATTTCCTGGCACACGGACACCAAGCGCCAGGGCATCGTCGATTCCTGGCCCGAGGACGTGGACGACAGTGCCGCGCGGCGTGACTGGGGCTTCGCTCCGCGGTTCGATTTCGTGAAGGCGTTTCGCGACTACCTGATTCCCACGATTGGATCCCGATATGCGAAATGACCGGTTCAAAGGGGTTCTCGTGTTGTGCGCATTGATGGCCCTGCCCGTGATTACCATAGGCCAGGCCCCCTTGCCCGACCCGCTGAGAAACGTCGCCGAGCGCTACGTGAAGCTCGTGCTGGCCGTGGGCCAGCACGACGCCGACTACGTCGACGCGTTCTACGGCCCGCCCGAGTGGCGGACGCAGGCCGAGGCGGCGAAGACGCCGCTGGCGGCCATCGGCGATCAGGCGGCGGCGCTCGAGATAGACATCGCCGCGGCGCTCATCCCGCCGCCGCGCAATCCGCAGGACCGGGAGCTGTGGGTGCTTCGACGCCACTACCTGGCGCGGCAGGTCTCGGCCCTTCGCGCCCGCGTGGCGATGCTTCAGGGCGGCAAGCTGACGTTCGATGAAGAGTCGCAGGCGCTCTACGACGCGGTGGCGCCGACCAAGACCGAGGCCGAGTTCGAGGGCGTGCTCAAGCAGCTCGAGGCGAGGCTGACCGGCGACGGCCCGTTGATCGAACGCTACGATCGGTTCAAGCAGGCGTTCGTGATTCCCCCCGCGCGCGTCGATCGCGTGTTCAAGGAGGCGATCCGCGGGTGCCGCGAGCGCACGCTGGCCACGGTGCAACTGCCGCCCGAAGAGCGCTTCACCGTGGAATACGTCACCGGCAAGTCGTGGAGCGGCTACAACTGGTACCAGGGCCAGTTCAGGAGCCTGATCCAGGTCAACACGGACCTGCCGATCTACATCGACCGCGCCATCGACCTGGCGTGCCACGAGGGGTATCCGGGGCATCACGTCTACAACGTGCTGCTCGAGAAACACCTGGTCAAGGACCGCGGCTGGATCGAGTACACCGTGTATCCGCTGTTCTCGCCGCAATCGCTGATCGCGGAGGGCACGGCCAACTTCGGGATCGAGGTGGCGTTTTCGCCGGCCGATCGGGTCACCTACGAGAAGGACGTGTTGTTCCCGCTGGCCGGCCTTCCGGTCGATCGCGTCCAGGAGTATTACGACGTGCTCGCGCTCGTCGACAAGCTGTCGTACGCCGGCAACGAAGCCGCGCGCCGCTACATCAACGGCACGATCGATCGGGCCGCCGCGGCGGCCTGGCTCGAGCGCTACGCGCTGTACACGAAGCCAAGGGCGGAGCAGCGGGTGCGGTTCATCGATCAGTACCGCAGCTACGTGATTAACTACAACCTGGGCAAGGACCTGATCCGCGCCTACATCGAGAAAAAGGCCGGCCGCGACGCCACGGCGGCGAGGCGTTGGCGCGAGTTCGCCGCGCTGCTGTCGTCGCCGCGCTTGCCGTCTGGTCTAAAATGAAACCACGAAGAGCACGAAGATCAACCACGAAGAAGAAGAGTACTTGGGTTTATTCGTGTCCTTCGTGATGATCTTCGTGATCTTCGTGGTCTCCT